>Ga0187765_10000205_pt1 | contig 20819 bp, 17 predicted proteins | sample 0216_QUI02_MP05__3_FD_133018 | JGI IMG/M metagenome (GOLD analysis project Ga0187765, IMG submission 133018) | Tropical peat soil microbial communities from peatlands in Department of Meta, Colombia - 0216_QUI02_MP05_10_MG | ecosystem: Environmental > Terrestrial > Soil > Wetlands > Peat ...
AGCTCGACCATCTCCGAGAGCTTGGCGATGATCTCCGGCACCTTCCAGATCATCTGGTTCAAGTCGCCGTCCTGGCGCACCTTGCCGTTGACCTTGAGCGTGATGCGGCCTTTCTCGGGATGACCAATTTCGCTCGCCGGGCGAAGCGGTCCACACGGCGCCGAGTGATCGAAAGCCTTGCCGATTTCCCAGGGGCGTTTGATATCGCGTGAGGCGATCTGCAAATCGCGCCGGGTGAGATCGATGCCGACGCCATAACCGTAGATACAGTCCAGCGCTTTTTCGGTTTTGATATTGCGGCCGCCGCTTTTTAACGCGACCACGAGTTCGACCTCATGATGCATATCTTTGGTCAGCGACGGATAAGGCACCGTGCCGCCGTCCGCAACGATCGCATCCGGCGGCTTGGCAAAAAAGAACGGCGGCTCGCGCACGTCCTGGCCCATCTCCTTGATGTGCTCAACGTAGTTGCGGCCGACGCACCATAGGCGCCGGACCGGAAAGAATTTACCGGTGCCTGCGACCGGAATGGCCGCTTGCGGCGGCTGCGGAATGACATAGCTCTTGCTGTCAGTGCTCATTAGATCTTTTCAAGTTTTGAATGAGGGTCTGAATTGGCGGAATGCAGGCTCCGCTTATAGCGGCAGCGCCGCGCCGTCAATCGAACTTCACGGATCGCCTCACAGTCATGAGACCGCGACCGGCTCCGGCTCCGCAAGCGGCGGCGATTGTTCCTTGAGCTGCAGCCGGTGGAACGACGCGTAACGGCTTCCTTTGCGCAGCAATTCTTCATGCCGGCCAGACTCGACGACCACCCCGTTCTCGACCACGAGAATGCAGTCGGCATGCATGATGGTGGACAGCCGGTGCGCAATCATCAGCGTGGTGCGGCCTTTGCACAGTTCAGTCAGCGCCTCCTGGACGTGACGCTCCGATTCCGAATCGAGCGCGGCGGTCGCTTCATCGAGCAATATGATGGGGCAATTTTTGATCAAAGCCCGCGCGATCGCGATCCGCTGGCGCTGCCCACCGGAAAGCTGCATGCCATGCTCGCCCACGGGCGTGTCATAGCCTGCCGGGAAAGTCATGATGAAATCGTGCGCGTGCGCGGCCTTGGCCGCGGCGACAATCTCGGCATTGGCGGCGCCAAGCTTGCCGAGCGCGATGTTCTCGCGGATGGTGCCGCGGAACAGATGCACGATCTGGCCGACATAAGCGATCTGGCGGCGCAGCGAGTCACGCGAGACCGACGCAATGCTTTGACCGTCGACGAGCACGCGGCCGCTGCGGGCGTCGTAGAAGCGCAGCAGCAGGTTCAGCACAGTCGTCTTGCCGCCGCCTGAGGGTCCGACCAGCGCCGTGACCTTGCCGGGTTCGGCGACAAAATTCATGCCGCGCAAAACCGGCGTGTGATCGCGATAAGCGAAATGCACGTCGGCAAATTCGACGCGGGCGTTTGTCAATTTCAGCGGCGGCAGTTTCTCGTCGCTTGGTTCACCCGCGGGACTGTCGATCACCTCATAGAGAACGCGCACGCCGACAAGGTTATTGTTGAGATCAATATTGAGGCGGGCCAGCCGCTTCGCCGGCTCGTAAGCAAGCAGAAAGGCGGCGAGGAAAGAGACGAAGGCCCCGGGCGTGGCGCCGGTCTCGATGACGCGATAACCGCCATAAATTGTGGCAAGTGCGATCGCAAAGCCACCCAGCATTTCCATCAGCGGGCTGGCGCGATTCGAGACCCGCGCCATCTTGTTGGACTCATGCTGCACGTCGGCGACGCTCTTATCCAGTCGGCGCCGCATCTCGTCTTCCAGCGCAAAGGCCTTGACCATGCGCAAGCCCTGCAATGCCTCCTGCATGGTCTCGATTATCCGCGTGCCGCCGGTGAATTGCATGCGCGCGATGTTGCGCACGCGGCGAATGAGCTTGCGCAGGACAAAGAACGCGGGCGGCGCCATCACAAAGCCGATCAGGGCCATGATCGGATCTTGAATCACCATCACGACCGTCAGCCCGATCAGAGACATCAGATCGCGGCCGATCGCCGTGATGAGGAGGTTGATCACCTGGCTGACCGCGGCGGCGCCGGTGGTCAGCCGCGCGATGAATTCCGACGAGTGCCGATCGGCAAAAAATCCGATGTCCTGCTGCAACAGCTTGTCGAACAGGCGCCGTTGATTGCTGGCGATGATGCTGTTGCCGATCCACGACAGCGTAACCGCCGAGCCGTAGGCGGCAAATCCCTTGACTGCGAAGATCGCGATGGCGACGACCCCGATGACGACGATGCCGTGGAAATTGTGATTGACATAGGCTTCATTGGTCATCGTGCCGAGGAGATAGGCAGTCAGCGCGGTGGCCGCGGCCGTAAGCCCCATGAGCAGGAAGGCGACGGCATAGCGGCGCCAATAGCCAAACGCCTCGTCGATGAGAAGACGGCGCACCAGTGCGTAAGTCGAGTAGCGCTGCGATGCTTCGCCGACGCCGGTCGTCATGCCCAATTTCACCCCGCTAAGCCCACGGCACGCTGGCCGGTGTTGCATGCCCGGATAGTGTGGAGTTTTCAAGCAATTTCAGCGCACGTCGCGGTTCAAATATTTGGCGCCTTATTTGGGCCCTACGCCGCGGGAACAAGCGGCGGGAAAGCTTGGCGCACCGCCGCCAATACTTGCTGCGGCGGAATCTCAGCCATGCAGCGGTGATGGCCAAACCGGCAAACCGGCTTATGGCAGGGCCGGCACTCGACTTTGGTTTTGCTCTCGATTGTCGCTGCCAGCGGATTCAATGGCGCCCAATGCCATGGGCTGGTCGGACCGAAAATTCCGATGGCCGGAGTTCCGAGCGCTGCCGCGACGTGCAAGAGCCCAGAATCATTCGACACCGCGACGCTCGCTGCCGCGAGCGCGAGGATTGCGTTGCGCAGATCATGGCCGGTGAGATCGCGCGCGCCGGTCTCGTCGATGATTGCCGCCGCCAGCGATTTCTCGTCGGGACCGCCAACTACCCAGACGGCAAAGTCCTCGGCGATCAAGCGGCGCGCGAGCGCGGCATAGTCAGACGCGCGCCACCTTTTGGACGGGCCAACCGCGCCAGGCGCGAGCGCGACGACCGGCCTGCTGTCGAAATTCAATCCGAGCCGATGCCGCCAGGTTTCAATTTCCCGGCGCGCGACTTTGAGTTCCGGCAGCGGCCATTCGGACGGCAGCGCGGCGGCTGGCGGCAGCGCCAAAGCGGCGCAGCGATCCACCATCCGCGGCAGTTTTTTCTCGCCGCGGCGTATGTCATTGAGGAGCACGAAGCGCATCTCGCCGACGAAACCGGTTCGTTCCGGGATTCGCGCCATAAACGGCGCCAAGGCCGACTTCCAGGTGCGCGGCATGATCAGCGCGCTGCCGTAATTTTCTCGGGCGAGCCGGCGCGTCAGGGCCAGTTGATTTTTCAGGGCGATCCGGCTGCGAGGCAGATCGACGATGACGGCCTGCCGCAGCCCCGGCATGTAATCGGTGAGCGGTGCGCATAGCGTTGTCGACAACACGTCGACCGGCCGATCCGGAAACCGCGCCTTAAGCAGCTTGATCACCGAGTGACAGCGCACGAAATCGCCGATCCACATATAAGGAACGACGAGGATGGGACGGTTTTCGTGGCCGGCGGTGTAATTCATTAGGCGACGGAGGCTTTGGCTTGGCGGCCATTCTCCCGAGGACGCCGGACAGCGATACCACGTCTCGCCGATGTGCGCGCGGAGGAGACGCAGCCGGCCGGCCGGCGTCCGGAACGCCTTAGCCGGTCGATTTTTTGCCGAAAAATCGGGCACAAACAAGAAGTTATGGTATGAATCGCTATTCACCCTTACTTATGTGACGATCACGAGTTGCCCGGGGCTCCGGTCTAGGGCAAAGCTTCGGCAGCGATCGGGAGGGGCCGATCGAACCTTCAACCCGGTCTTGTAATATCGATGTTGCTGGTTACCGGCGGCGCCGGATTTATCGGATCGAATGTCGTTGCCGACCTCAACGAGGCCGGGCGCGCCGATGTGGCGATTAGCGATGTTCTCGGCAGCGACGGCAAGTGGCGCAATCTGGCGCGCCGGCAGATCGCCGACGTCATTCCGCCTGGCGAATTGCGGCAATGGCTGGAGGGTAGAAAGCTCGACGCGGTCATTCATCTCGGCGCAATTTCCTCGACCACCGCGCGCGATGGCGATGACGTCATTGAAAATAATTTCCGGCTGTCACTGCGTCTGCTCGACTGGTGTACCGCCACGCGAACCCCGTTCATCTATGCCTCGTCGGCGGCAACCTATGGCGACGGACAGCAAGGCTATGCCGACGATTGGACGGATGGCGCCCTTAAGCGGCTCAAACCGATGAACCTTTACGGCTGGAGCAAGCAATTGTTCGATCTCGCCGTGGTCGAGCGGGCGCGGCGGGGCGACAAGCTGCCGCCGCAATGGGCGGGACTGAAGTTCTTCAACGTGTTCGGGCCGAACGAATATCACAAGGGCGAGATGATGAGCCTCATCGCCAAGCGGTTCGACGACGCGAAGACCGGCAAACCGATCCGGCTGTTCAAATCGCATCGCACCGGCATTGCCGACGGCGAGCAGAAGCGCGATTTCATCTATGTCGAGGACGCAATCGCGGTCGTGCGCTGGCTCGTCGAGACGCCGGCGGTCTCCGGTATCTTCAATGTCGGCACCGGCGTGGCGCGCAGCTTCCGCGATCTGATGCATGCAATGTTTGTCGCGCTCGGCCGGGCGCCGGCGATCGAATATGTCGACATGCCCGCCTCGATCCGCGACAGCTATCAGTATTTTACCCAAGCCGAGACCGCAAATCTGCGCCGCGCCGGCTATAATGCGGATTTCATGTCGCTGGAAGCGGCGGTGAAGCGCTACGTCGACTATTATCTCGATCGTGCCGACCGCTATCGCTGAGCACGGTCGCAGGGGTGTAAAGGCTCGACGGCAATACAGATGTTCGATTTTGATGAAGCGCTGAAACTTTTGCCGAAGCAGACCGTGCTCTGCGTCGGCGATCTCATGCTCGACGATTTTGTTTACGGGGAGGTGAGCCGGATTTCGCCCGAGGCGCCAACCCCGGTGCTCGCGGTCGCACGCAGCGAAATCGAGATCGGCGGCGCCGGCAACGTTGCCCGCAATATCGGCGCGCTCGGCGCGCAATGCATATTCGTCGGGCTGATCGGCAAAGACGATGCGGCGCGCACTTTATCTGAAGCCTTCATCAAGCTTGACGGCTCGGTCATTCCCCACCTTGTGATCGAAGCAGGCCGCCACACCACGCGCAAGGTGCGATTTGTCTCCGAACATCATTCGACGCATCTCGTCCGCGCCGATTGGGAGACGGCGCGACCGGCGACGCCGACCAGCGAAACCGCGGTCATCGCTCATGCCGAGGCCGCGCTGCCGCGCTGCGGCGCAGTGGTGTTGTCCGATTATGCCAAAGGCGTTCTCACACCGCGCGTCATCCGCGCCATCATCGATCGGGCACGACAACTCGGCAAGCCGGTGGTCGTCGATCCGAAGAGTCACGATTACACGATCTACCGTGGTGCGACGCTGATCACCCCGAACCGGCAGGAGCTCGGCACTGCCGTGCATCGCCCCGTTGCAAGTGAGGCCGACATCGCCAAAGCCGCAGCCGAACTTGCCCGGCTGGTCCACAGCGAAGCGGTCCTGGTCACGCGCAGCGAGCAGGGCATGACGCTTCACGTTGTCGGCCAGGCGCCGCTCCACGTGCCGGCTTATCCGGTCAAAGTACGCGATGTTTCCGGCGCCGGCGATACGGTTGCCGCAATGATGGCCATTCTCTTGGCGATGAAGGCGCCGTTCGAGGCGGCGACGCGCGCGGCCAATGCCGCGGCCGCGGTAGTCGTCGGCAAGCGCGGCACTGCTACCGTGACTTTGACCGAATTGCGCCACCGCATCCTGCCCTCGGCCTCGCTCGCGCCCGAGGACAAGATCGCGTTCGACTGGGGCATGCTCGACGAGCGGCTACGCGAATGGCGGCGCCATGGCCTGCGCGTCGGATTTACCAATGGCTGCTTCGATCTGTTGCATCGCGGTCACGTCAAGCTATTGGCTGAGGCCCGCGCTGCTTGCGACCGGCTCGTGGTCGGTCTTAACAGCGATGCATCCGCCACCCGGCTCAAGGGCAAAGGTCGGCCGATCAATCCGGCCGAGGGCCGCGCCGAAGTGCTGGCGGCACTCGAAGCAGTCGATCTTGTTGTCATTTTCGACGAGGACACGCCACTCGAATTGATCAAGCGGGTGCAGCCGGCGGTGCTGATCAAAGGCGCCGACTACCGGCGCGACGAGGTGGTCGGGCGCGAGGTGGTGGAAAAGGCCGGCGGCGATGTAATCCTGGTGGATCTCGTTCCCGGCCATTCGACCACGGCGATCGTTGAGCGGGCGCAGCCGGTCAAGCAGCCGGTCGAGGATTAAAGGCGATGAGAAGCATTGCCCTATCGTGTGTCGGCCAATCGTGAACAGCGCGTCGCTGATTTCAGTTGTCGTTACCACCTATAATCGCGAGGACGCGCTTGACGCGGTATTGCGGGCGCTGGCCGCACAATCGGATCGAAATTTTGAAATCGTCATTGCCGACGACGGCTCGGGGCCCGACACCGCGCTCCTGGTCGAAAGTTGGAAACCGCGCCTGTCGCTCCCGCTCAAACATGTCCGCCACGAGCACCGCGGCTTTCGCGGCGGCGAGATCCGCAACCGCGGCATTCGCGCGAGCGAAGGTACGCTTTGCATTTTCCTCGACGGCGATTGCTTGGCCAGGCCCGATTTCATCGCCGTCCACCGTCGGCTCTATGAGCCAGGCTGGTTCGTCATCGGCAATCGCATCCTGTTGTCGCGCGAGGTGACCGCGGCCATTCTCGCCCAAGGACTCGCACCGCAAATGTGGAGCTTTAACGGGTTGCTTCGCCAGCGTCTGAGCGGCGGCGTCAATCGCCTGCTGCCGGCGGTGCATCTGCCATTGGGGCCGCTGCGCAAGTTGCAGCAGAACAGTTGGCGCGGCGCCCAGACCTGCAACTTCGCCGTCGCGCGCAGCGATCTCGATCGCGTCGATGGTTTCGATAACACCTTTATCGGCTGGGGGTACGAGGATTCCGATCTGGCGATACGTCTGATGCGCGCTGGCGTACGCCGCAAAGACGGACGATTTGCCACCGGCGTGTTTCATCTGTGGCATCCGTGGAATGATCGCGCGCAAGTGTCGGCAAATCGCCAACGCCTCGATCAGACCATCAACAGTAGCCGGGTTGCCGCCTCGCGCGGCCTCTCCGCGCTTGGCGCCGAGGACGACATGCCGGCGCCTTCGTCAATGGCGCAGCGATGAATCCGCTTTCGTTGCGGCATGACGCGCGTGTCCTTGTGGTGATTTTGCGCCGGCTCGGTGACGTGTTGCTGACGACGCCGCTGATCCGCAGCCTCAAACGCGCCTATCCGCACGCTGCGATTGACGCGCTGGTCTTTGCCGGAACCGAAGGCGTATTGGCGGGCAATCCCGATCTGGCTCAAATCATCACCATGCCGGCGCGTCCGCGCCTCGCCGACGCGCTCTTACTGAGCGCGCGTCTGTTCCGTCGCTACGATCTCGCGATCGCGGCACAGACCGGCGACCGGCCGATTGCGTTTGCGATCCTTGCCGGCCGCCGCAGCATTGGCCCCCTTGAGCCAACGGGCGCTGCAAGCGCGGTCAAGCGGGCATTGCTCAGCGGCAGTTACGTCAGCGATCGCAGCGAGCATCGCGTTGTCGACATTCTTCACCTGGCGGATCTGATTGGCATTCCTGCCCATCGCGAGGTCGTCTGTCCGCCGCCGGCGGCGCGAGCGCAATTTGCGCCGGCGCAGCCTTATGTGGTCGTCCATGCCGCGCCGATGTTCGTTTACAAACGCTGGACGGCCGAGGGCTGGGCCGCGTTGGCGGCGGCGATGCGCCAACGCGGCTTCACCGTCGCGGCGACCGGCGGAGCATCCGATCGTGACTATCTCGACGCGATATGGCGCGACACACAGGTCGTGCGGCTCGACGGCAAGCTCGCTTGGCCGGAACTCACCACGCTGATCGCCGGTGCGCGCGTCTATATCGGTCCCGATACCGCGATTACTCACCTTGCCGCAGCGACTGGCGCGCCGACCGTGGCGCTTTACGGGCCGACAGATCCGCGGCTATGGGGGCCGTGGCCGCGCGGCGGCCTCCAACCGCCATGGCAGAAAGCCGGCAAGATTCAGCGATGCGGCAATGTGTGGCTTGTGCAAAATCCGCTGCCTTGCCTGCCATGCCAATTGGAAGGCTGCGAGCGCAGGGTCGATAGCCATAGCCAATGTTTGGACGAATTGACCGTCACCCAGGTGCTGGCTGCCGTCGATCAGGCGCTCGCGATGCGGCAAGCTGCCTGACAACGACTCAAAAGCTGCTTTGCGTTATGACTTACGCGCGCGGCCGATCAAAAAGGCCACAACGGCCAATGTCTGAATCAGAGCTGCCGCCAGAAACAAGCACGGCGCCGCGCCAGGGGAGATCGACCCCCAACGCGGCGCGAGTTCGCGGATGAACGCGAAAACGGCTGGCGCGAAGGCGTAGGTGCCCTGGCCGATTGCGACGATCAGCGGGACCACGCGCGACACGTCCTCCTTGGAAAATTCGGACTGGGCAATCATTGGCGGCAGCGACGTCGTGTTGCCGAGTCCCGCTCCGAACAAAACAATGCCGAGCAGCAGGAGCGGTATCTTGTCGCCTCCTGCAAAGAAAAAGGCCAGCGATCCGAAAATCTGCACGACGGCGTTGGCACAGCTGAAGAGACGGCGATCCGCACCAGCCGGCATCAGCCAGCCGACAAGCATGCGACCGGCTATTGCCGCGGCGGTCGCGCCGCCCGCCGCAAATCCGGCCGCCTGCGCGCCGAGAGCGGGCACCAACAGCGAGAACAGATGTGCGAACAAGCCGGCCTGCGCGAACAGGCAAAGTGCCATGCCCGCCGCAAGCGTGACGAACCGCCAGTCTTTCCAAACCTGCGCCGGCAGCGGTTTGACAAATGAGTCCGGGGGCGTGATGGCTGCCGCTTGCGGTGTATCGCCGTCGGGATGCATTCCCAACGAATCCGGCGTTTGGGAATAATAGAGATCGGCCAAAATCCAGATCGTCGCGACCACAAAAAGCCCGATCGCGATGGCTGCCCATTGAAAGCCGAGTAGTCCGATGGCCGCCACCCACAGCGGCGAGAAAACCACTCCGCCAATGCTCGAGCCGTTATAGGCCGAGGCGAGCGCGGCCGGCCGCTTGCGCACGAACCATGGCGCTACGATCGCATTGACTGCGGCGGCCCCCATGGTCACCCAGCCGCCGCCGCTGAAAAGCGCGGCGACAAAAAGTTGCCAGGGCTGTTGCGCCAGCGCCCAGCCACTGATGCCGATCGCCAGCGCAAGCGAACCCGCTTTGGTGACACGCGCCAGGCCGAAGCGGCGGTAAAGTCTCGGCAAATTGGCGATCACGATGGCGCCGAACAAAAAATGGACCGTCACCGCTGTCGAAATGAGGTTCACCGACCAGCCACGAAGTTCACGCACCGCGTGCAGGTAAATCGGGGGACCGTAGAAACCGAGACCCCAGCCGAATGTGGCGAGTACAAAGACGGCGGCGACGACGTGCCAGCCGAAAAACGCAGTTTTCGTCCCGCTCAGCGCTTTACCGTTCAATGCCGCCATGCTCATGGCGGCACGCTGGAAGAAAACTCACGGCCAATGTTACGGAGAGCACCGAACTATCGAAGCGTCGGCTGTGCTAGAAATATGCTCGCTGAGTGAGTTGGACGGATTGAGTTGAACAGATTGAGTTGAACATGGCCAATAATGCATTGTTTGCGACGGTTGCCGCCTTGTCGGGCGATCCCGCGCGCGCCGCCATGCTGCACGCCTTGATGGATGGCCAGGCTTTGACGGCGAGCGAATTGGCGACGGTTGCCGGAATCACGCCACAAACCGCAAGCGGCCATCTCAACCGGCTGACGGCGACTGGATTACTGTGCGTCGAAAAACAAGGACGCCATCGCTACCACCGGCTGGCAACGCCCTCGGTCGCTCGCATGCTTGAAAGTATCATGCAGGTCGCAGCGGAGCTGGCGCCAACCGGCAGAAAACTTTCGATTGGCCCAAAAGACGCTGCGCTGCGCCGGGCGCGAACCTGTTATGACCATCTGGCCGGACAACTCGGGGTATCGATCGCCGACGGTCTGATGCGGAATGGATATGTCGAACTCGCCGGCGATGCTGGAATTGTGACGGATGCCGGCATTGCGCGTCTTGCTGCAATCGGCATGGACGCCAGTAAGATCTTGGAGCGGCGGACCAAGCATTCGGGGCGGGTTCTCTGCCGATCGTGTCTCGATTGGAGCGAACGCCGCCCGCACCTCGCCGGTATGCTGGGCGCGCTGATTTGTGAGCACAGCCTGCAACACGGATGGACCCGCCGGTTGCCGGGAACGCGCGCTGTGCAACTCACGCCGGAAGGCGAACGGGCCTTTCGCGAGGGGTTCGGCGCCGAGCTTGTATAGGTCGGGGTCGTTGCGTGCCGAACAACCGGCCGTGAACTAATAGAGCGCCGGCTGTTGCGGCGATGTCGGCCGGCCGAGCACGCCGGTTACGATGTCGAATGGCGTGTAGGATTGCGATCCGCAGGAATCAGATTGAACTGCGTAACGCGCGTCGATTACGGCATCGTTCTGGATAAAGAGCGCGTAGGTCCGCAGATGGCCACGATCGACAAAATGCACGCAAGCAAGCCAGCTCCAGCCTTTGAGTGCATGCACCCAGCGCAACGCCGAAATTTCGAAATTCTCGAATGAGGCCCGATCCGCCATAGTTGAGGAAAAATATTTGGCGGCCAAGGCGGCATAAGCCGGCTGTTCCGCAGGTGGCGTTGCGGCCTCGCTCGGCAGCGCGATTTCCGTGCATCCTGGGGTCGCCAGCAGGATGAGCGCCAAAAGCGCGCGGCGGACGGCCTTTGACGGCGAGGAATAGTTAAAGCGCATGCGATTTAGCACCATAGTCCCGCCACGAATGCTATCCATCCCGACAGAACGGTCGATAGAGATCTTCGCACCAGACGCCCGGCAGCCTTTATGGCCCCCAAGATGGCCCAAAAGCGGCTCATGACAGCGGCAACTTTGCTCGCATTTGGGCTTCATCTCGCGAGTTGCGGCAGCTTTGTCGCCGACCATTGGCCGCACTGGGCGGGCGGGCTGCCGGCCGATGCGCCGCCGCGGCCGGGTACTCCGGGCTATGCGGAGTTCGTCGCTCACGGCCAGCCCATTCCGGACGCCAAACCAGACGCACAGCAACAACCTACTGCCACGGCGACCGCGGTTCAAAGCGGCGTGCCGCAAGCCCCCGTTGCGCCAGCGCCTGCGGCGCCGGCAATACCAGCGGCGCCGGTGCGCGCTGCCACTCCGGACACCGGGACGGGACAAGATTCCAGCGTCGTGAACGGCGGCCTTTACTAGTGGAGACCGCGAGCCGCGTCAGGCCAGTCCGGCCCGCAACAGATCGTGAAAGTGCACGATGCCGACCGGGCGGTCGGCATCGACGACGATCAGCGCGGTGATTTTCGAGGCATTGAGAAGCTGCAGCGCCTCGCTTGCCAGTTGATCGGGCCGCACGGTTTTCGGCGACGCGGTCATCACCGCATCGACTGGCGCTTGCAAGAGGTCGGCGCGCATGTGCCGGCGCAAATCGCCGTCGGTGATCACGCCGGCGAGCTTGCCTGAGGGCTCGGCGACCGCAACGCAGCCAAATCCCTTGGCCGACATTTCCACGATCGCTTCGGACATCGGTGCGCCACGGCCGATCAGCGGCACCGCGGTGCCGGGATGCATCACGTCGCGGACGAATTTCAAGGCAGCGCCTAATCTGCCGCGTGGATGAAAGACCCCGAAGTCGACTGCGGTGAAGCCGCGGCTTTCCAGAAGCGCGATGGCGAGCGCGTCGCCGAGTGCGAGCTGCATCAAGGACGAGGTCGTGGGCGCCAAGTTGTGCGGGCAGGCTTCACGCACCGCCGGCAGCCCCAACACGACGTCGGCGGCCTTGGCGAGTGTGCTGTCGAGATTGACCGTAACCGCGATCAGGGCGATGCGAAAGCGTCGCGAGTAGGTGATCAGATCCTTCAGCTCCTCGGTTTCGCCCGACCACGACAACGCCATCATCACGTCATCGGATGTGATCATGCCAAGGTCGCCGTGACTGGCATCCGCAGCGTGCACGAAAAAAGCCGGCGTTCCGGTCGACGCCAGGGTTGCCGCGACCTTGCGGGCAACATGGCCGGATTTGCCGATTCCCGTGACGATGACGCGGCCCCGCGCCGCGCGGATGGTTTCGACCGCGGCGGCGAACGGCGCGCCAAGTCCGTCGGCCATGGCGGCGGCGAGCGCGGCGAGGCCGCCCGATTCCGTCTCCAGCGTGCGTAGCGCGGAGATCAGATGCGGGCTCAAAGCGAGCTTTGCTTTTTTCGCATCAGACGCGCTCATTGTGCTTCTCCCACCCGAACGCCACTGCGATGAACCGGACGGCGCCTGTTTGTCGCCTTTGCTACTTGCCCCACGCGGCGAAAGCGTCCGCAAATGCGCGGTCCCCCGGTGGGCCTTTTTCGAGCGCGAGAATCGCCCGGCCGCCGTTGTTGTAGACAATGGGAATGTCGAACCAAGGCCGCTCTTTGAGCAGCTGCATGTTACGCTGCACGTCGGCGTCGACTGCCGAGAGCCCGATCAAAAAGAAACCGTTGGTCACCTTCACGGCAAGGCCGGCGAGCGGCACGCCGCGCGCCTGTTCCGATTCCTTCATCAGAACGCCGGGCACGTTCGCGATACCTCCGCCGGCGAAATCCTGCGGCAGATTAAACATGATTTCGATCGTGTGACTGGCCGGCAGCGCTTGGTCGGTGTTGCGGCGCAATGACCAGGCGACGGTCATGTTGCGCTCGGGAATCGTCAGGTCGGCGCGAATCTGAAGTTCCGGTGCGAGCCCGCTGCCGGGCGAGATGGTTTCGGTTCGCCACACAGCAGAGCCGACATATTGTTTGCCCTGCGGATTGCCCGGATCCTCCTCATAGAGGACGACGCGCTGCGCAAGTGCGGGGCCACTCTGCGATTGGGGCGCCGCAGCAGGCGGCGGCTGGCGCGTCTGCTCTTGCGGCACCCGGCCAGCGAATTTCGGCTCACCGGCGGGTTGCTGGGTGGTTTGGCTCTGCCGCGATCGCAGATGCGAGAGGAATTGGTAGACGCTGCTAATGTTCGACCATTGCCACGACAGCGTGGCGCCAATTGCGGCCAGTATCACCACCAAGCCCACCAATCGGGCGAGACCCCGATAGGAGCGTGGCGGCCGCGGCTCGCGATGATGATCCGCCGGTTCGAGCGGACGCTGCGCGCGCCGCCGTCGCGGTTCGATGCGCCGCTCGTCGTCGAGGTCGTACGTCTCTTCGAGCGCGTCCACTGGCGCCGAACCGTCCTCGAGCAGATCCGACGATTGATCATAGTCGGCGTGCTCGCCTGCATTGCGGTCCCAACTCGATTCATGCGCGTCGGAAAAATCATGGGCGTGAGCGCCGCGATAATCGTTATGAGCAGGCCGCGTTTGCGGCGGCGGTGCGTGCAATTCATTGGCCGCCGCCATTGGCTTGCGAAAGAGCTTGAGGTCGGCCGGCGGCCGCTCCGAGGTTCGCGCGCCAAGAAGCCGGCTGCGCGCGCTGGCTTGCTCGACCGGCCGGGTCTGCTCGCCCGGGCTCGCTCTGTTGGTGGCGGGTGGCGATGATTCTTGTCGCGGCAGTTCGGAAAATTTCGGCTCGGCCCGCAGCGAGGCGGCATCGCCCGCCGTTCCGCTCTGACGGTCCCGCCATGCCGCTGCCGGGGCCGCTGGAGCAGCGCTACCGGTTGGCTGCCGGTTCGCCGCATTGATCGCACGCGGCGCGACCGGGCCCGGCCGCGGCTCGCTCCGCGCCTTGCGCACCGAATCGGCCTCGACCTTGCGGATTGCATCTTCCAGCGCCAGGCGCTCGCGGGTGATCTCGGCCTCCGACAGCGGCGGGTCGATGCCACGCAGCTGCGCCACCAGCGCCGCGCGAGCTCGCTCGTAGAGCGTGCGCCGGGCATCGGCGGTATTGTTGCCAAGCCCTTCGACGGCGCGGGTGATAAGTGGATGATAGTCTGTCATTCGGATCAGTTTACGCTTGGCTTGCTAAACTTGCATCTTAAGCTTCGAACGGGTTTCGCATGAGAATCGTGTCCTCGCGCTCCGGACTGGTGGATAGAATGGCGGCGGAACAGCCGATCAACTCTTCCAGACGCCGAACATATTTGATGGCTTGGGCGGGCAGATCAGCCCACGAGCGGGCATGGGCGGTTTTTTCCCGCCAGCCGGCTATCGTTTCATAAACCGGCTCGACCCGCGCCTGGGCATGCTCGCTGGCGGGCAGGTAGTCGATCTCGCGGCCGTCAAGCCGATAAGCGACGCAAACCTTGATCTCGTCGAACCCGTCCAGGATGTCGAGTTTGGTCAGTGCCAGCCCTTGAATGCCGCTGGTGCGCACAGTCTGGCGCACCAAAACCGCATCGAACCAGCCGCAGCGGCGCGGCCGTCCGGTGACGACGCCGAATTCCTTGCCGCGTTCGCCGAGCGTCTTGCCGATCTCATTGGTCTGCTCGGTTGGAAATGGGCCCGCGCCGACACGGGTCGTGTAGGCCTTGCAAATGCCAAGGACGTAATCGATCGCGCTCGGGCCCATCCCGGAGCCGGTCGCGGCTTGCGCGGCCACCGTGTTGGACGAGGTGACGAAGGGGTAAGTGCCGTGGTCGATGTCGAGCAGCGCGCCTTGCGCTCCTTCGAACAAGATGCGTTTGCCCTCGCGCCGGCGCTCGTCAAGCAATGACCACACCGAATCCATGAACGGCAACACCTCTGGGCTGACCGCGGCGAGCTCATCGTAGAGTGCCCGTGGCACGACCTCTTTCATGCCCAAGCCACGGCGCAGCGCATTGTGGTGCGCCAGGAGGCGTTCGATCTTGCCGTTGAGCATTTGCAGATCGGCAAGGTCCATGAGCCGGATGGCGCGCCGCCCGACTTTGTCCTCGTAAGCCGGACCGATGCCGCGGCCGGTGGTGCCGATCGCCCCTTTGCCGGAGGCGCGCTCGCGTGCAACATCGAGTTCCTGATGCAGCGGCAGGATCAGCGGCGTGTTTTCCGCGATGCGCAGATTGTCCGGGGTGACCACGATCCCCTGCATCTTGAGCTGGGCGATCTCGCCCAACAGCGCGTGCGGATCGAGAACCACACCGTTACCAATAACTGACAGCTTTCCCGGTCGCACCACGCCAGACGGCAGCAGCGACAGCTTGTAGGTCGTGCCGTCGATGACCAGCGTGTGGCCGGCATTGTGCCCGCCTTGAAAGCGAACGACGATGTCGGCCTGCTCCGACAGCCAATCGACAATCTTGCCTTTGCCCTCATCACCCCATTGAGAGCCAATCACGACGACATTTGCCATGAGGGAAGCGTCCTCAAACGGCCGATCACGACTCGGATGGTTCGGATTCCGGCTGCAGCCGCCCGTTCCGTACTGGATGATGACCTGCGAAGCAAGACAAACCGGCTGGCACAGCGTGCCGCCAAATCGCGGCAATAGTCTGTTTTACTTATGGAAATCAGCGCCAGCTGCCGGTTAACCGACTTAATGCCAAACGATCTCCGGGTCCCCAGCCGGCAATGACGGCCGCGCGTCTTCGGCCACCGTCCAATCACCAGCCGCATGACCAGAAACGCCCGCCAGGCTCCGCGCCGCACCCGCGCCCGATCAGTCATGCGGCTTGTGCCCTAGCGGCATGGCGGCCGTCGGGCTAGCTCAAGGCGGTACTCAGCCGCCGGAGCAGACATGACCGCGCCGGGCCAGTTGCAGCATCCGAAAGCAAATGGCGGCCGAGCCTCTGATCCGAGCCGCGATCGCCTTCACATCGCGCCCGATCTTGATGCTGGCCGTACGCGCAGCGGCGCTCGCCTATTCCATGAAGCCTATTTGCTGTTGTCGCTCACCTCGCTGTTCTGGTCCGGCAACGTCGTGATCGGGCGTTATATCGCCGGATACGTTCCGCCGATCACGGTATCGGTGATCCGGTGGGGTGGTGCTTTCCTTATTCTGCTGCCATTCGCCACGCCGCATCTCGTCCGCGATTGGCCGCTCATCCGCAAGCGCGCCGGGTTGCTGGCGCTGCTCGCGCTGACCGGTTTCTCGGCCTACAACACCATTGCCTATTACGGCCTGCACTTCACCACCGCGATCAACGGGCTGTTGTTGCAATCGGTTACGCCGCTGTTCGTTGCCTTGTGGTCATTCATCTTGTTTCGCGATCGTCTATCGCTGCGCCAAGCCGCGGGCATTTTCTTATCGCTTGCCGGCGTGATCGTGATCATTTGTCAGGGCAGCGTTGCGATCTTGTTCGCAATTGCATTCAACCGGGGCGATCTGTTGTTTGTGATCGCTCTTCTCATCTACGCCTCTTACGTCGCAACGCTGCGGCTGCGGCCGGCGATCCATCCTCTTTCCTTTCTTGCCGTCGGCATGGGTGCCGGCGTGGTGTTGTTGTTGCCAGGCATGGCGCTGGAAATCGCCTATGGGCAAGCGATCGTGTTCGATTACCTCAGCGCTTTCAGCTTGCTCTATCTTTGTATCTTCCCTTCGATTCTCGGCTATCTGTTCCTCAACCGCGGCATTGAACTCATTGGCGCCAACCGGGCGGCCCCGTTCATTCATCTGGTCCCGGTCTTTGGATCGGTGCTGGCGATCGCGCTGTTGGGCGAACAGCTGCATTTGTTTCACGCTATTGGCTACGTCCTGGTGCTCGCCGGCATTACGCTGGCGACACGGCGGTAGCCGTTCAGGAACCCAAAGGGTGTCGCACTAAAACCGCAGCGGCTTGACCTGCTGCACATTCTGAATCTGGCGCACCTTGGCGAGCACCTCGTCCGGCACGTCGCCGTCGATTTCGACCAGCGCGATGGCGTTGCCGCCAAGCGACTCGCGGCCGAGATGGAAGGTCGCGATATTGATGCCGGCTTCGGCAAGGATGGTCGCGAATCGTCCGACAAATCCAGGTTTGTCCCGATTGGTCACATACAGCATTGACGGCGCGAATTCGGCGTCCATGCGGATGCCCTTGATGTCGATGATGCGCGGCCGTCCGTCAGCGAAGACCGTGCCCGCGACTGAGCGCGTCTGCCGGTCGGTGACCACCGCGAGCGTAATCACGCTGTCGTAGTCGCCTTCGCCGTCGCGGCGGGTATCCTCGACTACGATGCCACGCTCCTTGGCGACGATCGGGGCCGAGACGACGTTGACGTCTTGCAGCATCGGGCGGAAGAGGCCGGCGAGTGCGGCAGAAGTCAGCGCCTTGGTGTTCATCTGCGCGACCACGCCCTCAAAGGTCAGCCGCACTTGCTTGATGCCGCTTTCGGTGAGCTGTCCGGCGAACGAGCCGAGCTTTTCGGCGAGCGCAATGAACGGCCGCAGCTTCGGCGCTTCTTCAGCGCTGATCGAGGGAAAGTTCACCGCGTTCGAAATCGCGCCGCGTAACAGATAATCCGACATTTGTTCGGCGATCTGCAGCGCGACGTTTTCCTGCGCCTCCATCGTCGAGGCGCCGAGATGCGGCGTGCAGACCACATTGGGAAGGCCAAACAACACGCTTTGGGTGGCGGGTTCCTCGCGAAACACGTCCAGCGCGGCGCCGGCGACATGGCCGGATTTAAGCGCCGCGGCGAGGGCTGGCTCCTCGAGCAGCTCGCCGCGCGCGCAATTGATCAGCCGCACTCCAGGCTTGGTCCGCGCCAGGTTTTCGGCATTGATGATGTTGCGGGTCTTATCGGTGAGCGGCGTATGCAAGGTGATGAAATCGGCGCGCCGCCACAGCTCGTCGAGATCGACTTTCTCCACGCCGAGCTTGAGCGCGCGCTCGGCGGACAGAAACGGATCATAGGCGATTACTTTCATCTTCAGGCCGAGCGCCCGGTCGGCGACGATCGAGCCGACATTGCCGCAGCCGATGATGCCGAGCGTCTTGCCAAAGATTTCCACGCCGAGAAACTTGTTCTTCTCCCATTTGCCGGCCCGCGTCGAATTATCGGCTTCCGGAATTTGCCGCGCGAGCGCCAGCATCAGCGAGATCGCGTGCTCCGCGGTAGTGATCGAATTGCCGAACGGCGTGTTCATCACAATAATGCCGCGCGCGGTCGCCGCCGGAATATCGACATTGTCGACGCCGATGCCGGCGCGGCCGATCACTTTCAGGCCCTTGGCGTGCTCCAGGAGCTTGCTCGTCACCTTGGTCGCGGAGCGAATCGCGAGCCCGTCGAAGCCGTTGATGGTGGCGGCAAGCTTTTCTTTGTCCTTGCCGAGATTGGGCGCAAATTCCACCCCAAGCCCGCGTTCCTTGAAAATCGCCACCGCGGCCGGCGACAGCGCATCGGAAATAAGGACTCTGGGCGTCACTGCGTTTGTCCTCTCACGCCGCCGCGGCCAGCGCCGCCTTGGCTTGCGCATAGGCCCAGTCAAGCCACAGCGTCAGCGCTTCGACGTCCGGTCGCTCGACCGTCGAGCCGCACCAGATGCGCAAGCCGGGCGGTGCGTCGCGATAGGCGCCGATATCGTAGGCGACGCCTTCCTTTTCCAGCGTCGCGGCAATGCCCTTGACGAAGTTCGCCTGCGCCTCGGTCGGCAGCCGCGCCACCGCCGGATCGACCACTTTCAGGCACACCGAGGTGTTCGACCGCAGCGCCGGGTCGGCGGTGAGAAAATCGATCCATGACGTGCGCGCGACCCAGTCGGAAATGCTTTTGGCATTGGCATCGGCGCGCGCCTGCAGCACTTTCAACCCGCCGATCGATTTCGCCCATTGCAATGCATCGAGATAGTCTTCGACGCACAGCATGGACGGCGTGTTGATGGTCTCGCCGCCGAAGATGGCTTCGTTGAGCTTGCCGCCTTTGGTCAAACGGAAAATCTTCGGCATCGGCCAGGGCGGCGTGTGGCTTTCCAGCCGCGCCACCGCGCGCGGCGACAAGATCAGCATGCCATGCGCGGCTTCGCCGCCGAGCGCCTTCTGCCACGAGAACGTCGCGACATCGAGCTTCGGCCAATCCAGCGCCTGGGCGAAGGCGGCGGAGGTGGCGTCGCAGATCGTCAGTCCGCTACGGTTGCTTGCTATCCAATCGCCATTGGGCACCCGCGCGCCCGAAGTCGTGCCGTTCCACGTGAACACGACGTCGCTTGCCGGGTCGATCGCGCGAAGATCGGGCAGGGCGCCGTAAGGCGCACGCAGCACGCTCACATTTTTCAGTTTCAGTTCCTTGGCGACGTCGTTGACCCAGCCCTCGCCGAAGGATTCCCATGCCAGCATGGTCACCGGCCGCGGGCCAAGGAGCGACCACAGCGCCATTTCGATAGCGCCGGTGTCGGACGCCGGCACGATGCCGATGCGATAGTCCGCCGGCACCTGCAGCACTTCGCGAGTCAGGTCGATCGCGGATTTAAGCTTTGCTTTGCCGGCTTTGGCGCGATGCGAGCGGCCGAGAAAAGCGCCGGCGAGGTTTTGCAGGCTCCAGCCGGGGCGCTTGGCGCATGGTCCAGACGAAAAATGCGGCACACGCGGCCGCACGGCGGGAATGGGTGACGTCATGGCCTATCCTTCCAGATAGTCGCCCCTCGGTGGGGAGGGGTGTCCCGCCGGCGGAGATAGGGAAACGAGCGATCTCAGTCAAGCGCTGAAGACAGACCTCGCCGCCCACCCCGGGCCACATTGGCTACGCAATGCGCAGGTGGTGCGGCGAGATTGACCCGGCGGCCGGACCATTGATTAAAGCTGAAAAAACGAACGCGACGTTGCATTAATTTGAACAATTCCTTCACTGCAGTTGTCCCTGTGTTTAGCTTTCCCGGGGGACCTCCGACTGGGGGAACCTTTACGGTGACAGGCACATCGCTGACGAACTACTCGACGCAAATAGATTGGTTCGGCACAGTGCGCGCCCGTCTCGGTTATGTGTGGGGGAATGGCAATGTGCTTAGCTATGTAACCGGCGGCCTAGCCTACGGCGAGGTTAAGATAAACGGAACGAACATATTCACCGGGGCAGTCCAAGGCTTCCATGAGTTCACCGCTACCCAAACCCTCGGTCAATCTCATGTTAACACCGGTTGGGTGCTGGGCTACGGCACGGAGGGAGTAATAGATTTCTGGGGTGCACATAACTGGACTTGGAAAATAGAGACCCTCTACATGGACCTCGGCCACCTCGACGCCACAGCCGCCAATTCGTTCACTTTTGTTTCGCCGGGTGAAGTCCCGAGCGGGGGACAACTCACCACGAACACACATTTTACCGACTGGATCCTTCGCGGCGGGATCAACTACAAGTTCTACTGATCTGATTACGGCGATTCCCGGCTTCGGAAATCTTCCGATCTGCAAAACGCCAACGCTATCGCGCCCGATTAATAAACGTGTGTCACGCGCGGTGGCGGCGGCAGTGTCGCCCGCTGAGTCGATTGACTGATGATCCGCGCCGCGGCGCTATCGCCGGCATTGTTCGATAGCCACGGTGAACCGGGGCAGGGCGCCAAGGAAGCGGTGCCGCAGCTCAATCTGGCGGTGGCAAGGCTCTTCAAACCGGGCACGCCGCCGTTCTGAGCGAACTTGCTCGACAATTTTGCGATGTTGCGGCGGGTCTCGTCCGCGGTGACCTGCCTCGGAGG
>Ga0187765_10000206_pt1 | contig 20794 bp, 19 predicted proteins | sample 0216_QUI02_MP05__3_FD_133018 | JGI IMG/M metagenome (GOLD analysis project Ga0187765, IMG submission 133018) | Tropical peat soil microbial communities from peatlands in Department of Meta, Colombia - 0216_QUI02_MP05_10_MG | ecosystem: Environmental > Terrestrial > Soil > Wetlands > Peat ...
ACTCATACGGCAATGGCGATATGGGTATTTTCCAGCAGCGAGAGGCTGCGGAACAGACGGTTGATCTGGAAGGTGCGGGCGATGCCGAGTTTGACGCGCTCGGCCTGCGCCATATGGGTGATGTCGCGGCCCTTGAACAGCACTTCGCCGGTCGAGGGTGCGAGCACGCCGGTCAGCAAATTGATGAAGGTGGTCTTGCCGGCGCCGTTCGGGCCGATCAGCGCGTGGCGGGCGCCGGACGCGAGCGAAAAATTCACATCGCGCGTGGCGCGCAAGGCGCCGAAATTCTTGCTCACACGGCGGGTTTCGATCAGGGAGGCGGTCATTGCGAGGCGGGCTTGGGTTTTACGCGGCGCATGATCGAATCGAACAGGCCGAGGATGCCGTTGCGTGCGAACAGGGCGATGACGACCAGGAGCAGTCCCAGGCCGAGCTGCCAGGCGGTCGGATAGATTTGCGACAGCCAATGCTCGAGCACCATGTAGGCAACCGCGCCGACGAAGGCGCCATAGAGGCGGCCGTAGCCGCCCAGCACCAGGATGATCAGCACGGTCGCGGCGCGATCGAGGCCGAGCGTGCTCAAATTCACGTAGGCGTTGGTCTGGGCCCACAGGCCGCCGGCAACGCCGGCAAGCGCGGCCGAAATCATGTAGCAGACCACGAGTCGATGACGCACCGGCGCGCCGACCGCATGCATGCGCAGCGTGTTTTCACGGATGCCGGTGAGACTCTGGCCGAACGGCGAATAGACCAACGCGCGCACGAAGACGAAGCCGACGAGCAATACTCCGAGGGCATAGAGATATTGCGCGCGCGGGATCAGCGGATTGAATTCGAACATTCCGAACAGCGGACGAATCACCATGCCGGGCAGGCCGTCGAATCCGCCGGTGAATTCGGCGGCGAGGTTGGCGCCTTCCTCGAGCAGCGCCATGGTACAAAGCGTGAGCATCAGGAGCGTCAGCCCGGTCGTGCGCAGGAGCACGATGCCGGACGCCAAGCCGACGGCGCCCGCCACGATGCCCGCCGCGATGAGGCCGGTGACGGGTTCGTTCCAGATGCCGTGAAACGCCAGCATGCCGACCGTGTAGGCGCCGGCACCGAAGAAGGCGGCATGGCCGAGCGTGACGATGCCGGCATAGCCGAGCGCAAGATCGAGCGAGATGGCGAACAGGACGGTAACGAGAAGCTCGGTGCCAAATCCGAGATAGCGCGGAAACGCAAAGTAATAGGCGATCGCCAGCAGCCAGGGGATCGCCTCCCAAAGACGTACGCGGTGGCGATTGGCAAGTACGCGCGCGGCCGAGTGATCATATGCGGGCGCCGGCGCGCTCATGCGGATTTTCCGAACAGGCCCTGCGGCCGCCACAGCAGCAGCAGGATGGTCAGCGCGTAAATGAACAGAGTGCCGCCCTGCGGCAGATATTTCTTGAGCGCGAAATCGAGCACGCCGATCAGAGCGGCGGCATAGAAGGCGCCGACCACGCGGCCGGGCCCGCCAACCGCCACGACGATGAGGAAGAACACCAGATATTTCAGCGGATATTGCGGATCGAGCCCGAGAAATTCGGCGCCCAAACCGCCGCCGAGTGCGGCCATGCCGCTGCCGAAAGCGAAGGTGATGGAAAACAGCCGGTCGATGTTGATGCCGAGCGATTCGGCCATGCGGCGGTTGTCGACGGCGGCGCGAATCTGCGCGCCGAAGCGCGTGCGTTCGAAGCCGAGCCAGAGCGCGACCACGATCGCGATGCCAACCACGATCAGGAATATGCTGTAGGTGCGATAGTACAAAATCCCGAGATTGATTTGGCCGCGCAGGGCTTCGGGAATGAAGAGCGGCTGGTTTTCCGGACCGACGATGGTCGCCGCCAGCGAAATGAAAATGAACACGAGGCCGATGGTGAAGAGAACCTGGTCCAGTTCGGCCGCCTTGTAGAGCCGCGAATAAAGCAGCCGCTCGAAGACCACGCTGACCGCAGCGACGGCGACAAATCCGATCGCGAGCGCGGGGGCGAAGCCGATGCCCCAGTACTTCATCGTCATCACGATGACGTAACCGCCGAGCATCGCGAAGGCGCCGTGAGCGAGATTGACGAAGCCCATCAGTCCCATCGTCACGGACAGGCCGACCGAGACGATGAACAGCACCATGCCGGCGGCCAAACCGCCCAAGATCATGCTGGTGAAGTCGATGCCGAAGATCACAAATGAGTCCGTAGAAAATCCGCAATCAGCGCGAGCGCGCGATCGCGGCGTTGCATCCCCCTGCGCCCGATGGCAACGGCGGCGCATACTAGGCTTTGAGCCGCAAACTGCAAGAACAACGGATGGCGCCCCAATAGCAAACCGCCGCTCCGAGAACGGAGCGGCGGCTTTCGCAGTCGCCGACTAGCGCCGTGCGATCAGTTTGTGGGTCCTGCGCAGGGGCCGATTTTCTGTTCCTTGCACGGGTCCTTCACGTTCGGGATCGTCTTGATCACCTTTTGATGCAGCTTGCCGTCGGGTCCCTTCACGACTTCGGACAAGTATTCGTTCATCACGATGTCGCGCGTGTTGGGATCGATCATGATCGGGCCGCGCGGGCTTTCGGTCTTCCAGCCCTTGAGCGCCGCGATCGCCGCATCGCCGTCGAGCTTGCCCTTGGTGGCCTGGATGGCATGCGCGATGGCGGCCATGCCGTCATAGGCGTCGACCGCCATGAAATCCGGCGTCGCGTCGGCGCCGTACTCCTTGTGCCAAGCCGCCACGAATTTCTTGTTCTCGGCGTTCGGGAGGTCGACGTTGTAGTGATGCATCGTGTACAGACCGACGGCCGCATCGCCCATGGCCTGCAGCTTGGTGTCCTGGGTGATGTCGCCGGGACCGATCAGTTTGATGCCAACTTCTTTCATCCCAAGTGCGGCATAGGTCTTGACCACCGCGGTGGCATGGTCACCGGCCGGAATGAAGACGAAGAAAACATCAGGCTTCTTGTCCTTGGCGCGCTGGAAGAACGGCGTGAAGTCCGGCACCTGGGCCGGGCCGCCCATCGGGATTTCATCGATCACCTTGCCGCCGTTGGCTTCGAACGAGCGCTTGAAGGCGGCGAGTTCGTCCTTGCCGGGCGGGAAGTCGCTGTAGCCGACGACCGCCGTCTTGGCGTGCAGCTCCTTCGCGGCCGCTTCGCCCAACGGATATCCGGACTGCCACATGCTGAACGACGTCCGCACCCAATAGGGCGAGGTCAGCGTGATATGCGCGGTACCGGCGTTCGCGATGACGGCGAGCTTCTTGCCGGCGGTCACGACGGACGCGGAGGCGAACGCATTCGGCGAATAGACCCAGCCGATGAGGGCGTCGACGTTCTCCTGCGTCAGCAATTCTTGCACGGCGACCTTGGAGTCCGCCCCTGACGGATTCTTGTCGTCGCGTTTGATCAACTTGACCGTGTAGGGTTTGAATTTGTCGGCATTGAGCTTGAGATAAAGCCCCACGCCGCGGTCGATCTGCTGGCCGAGCTCGGCGCCGATGCCAGTGAACGGGGCCACGAGGCCGACTTTGACCTCCTGTGCCGAAGCAGCACAGACAGACAGAACCACTGCAGCGGAGGCTGCAAGGACGCGCTTGATCATAGGATTACTCCTCCAGGGATGAATTGGTTGATTTGGTCTAGCCTGTTGTCAGCTAGTTTGACCGAATAGTAGGGCGAAATAGAGAAACAGCACAAGGCTTGAACCGCCTGATGCCATGCGGCTTTTTTACATGCTCGGGGTGGTGGGAAATGTCAATTGCAGGCGTGGGCATGATAGGCAATTTATCGTGAAAATGGGAATGCTCCCACGCGCCGCTATCTCCCCGCGAGGCAATTGTCCTTGACGAGACGATGCATCCTTGCACAGCGTGCGACCTTGCACGGCACGCCTCAGCTAGTATGCATTATACCAGATACCAGCGCGACGTCGCGCCCCGGGTGACGCCGGTACCGCGTCAAGTGTTCAAGGAGGAACCCCAATGAAAAGAACCAAGCCCCCCTATCGCGCCGATCACGTCGGCAGCTTCCTGCGCTCTGGGCCGATCAAGGACGCGCGCGCCAAGCATGAGAAAAAAGCGATCAGCGATGCCGAACTGAAAGCGGTCGAGGACCGCGAGATCGAAAAGCTGATCAAAAAGCAGGAAGAGATCGGACTGCAGCTTGCGACCGACGGCGAGTTCAGACGCTCCTGGTGGCATTTCGATTTCTTCGGCGGCCTCGACGGCGTAGAGATCTACGACCTCGGACACGGCATACAGTTCCACGGCGTGCAGACCAGGCCGCGCAGCGTGCGCGTGATCGGCAAGATCGGATTTTCAAATCATCCGATGCTCGAGCATTTCAAATTCGTGAAGGCGCATACCAAGGTGACGCCGAAGATGTGCATCCCGAGCCCGAACCAACTGCACTTCCGGCTGGAACCGAGCGCGGTGGACAAGAAATTCTATGCCAGCAACGATGCCATCTTCGACGATCTTGCCAAGGCCTACGGTCGGGCTATCAAGGGCTTCTACGACGTCGGATGCCGCTATCTACAGTTCGACGACTGCGCGTGGTCGTATCTGTGTTCGAAAGAGGAATTGCGAAAGGCGAAAGAGCGCGGGATCAATACCGATACGATCGCCAGAGACTACGTGCGCATCGTCAACCAGGCGCTGGCAAGCAAGCCCGCCGACATGGTGGTGACCACGCATGTGTGCCGCGGCAATTTCCGCTCGACGTGGATTTCCGAAGGCGGCTACGAGCCGGTGGCCGAGCGGCTCTTGGGGGAGTGCAATTACGACGGCTATTTCCTCGAATACGACACCGAGCGCGCCGGCGGGTTCGAGCCGCTGCGTTTCCTGCCGAAAGGCAAGAAGATCGTGGTGGTCGGGCTGATCACTTCGAAGAGCGGAACGCTCGAGAAGAAGGACGACATCAAGCGCCGCCTCGACGAGGCCGCCAAATTCGCGCCGCTCGAGCAGCTTTGCCTGTCGCCGCAATGCGGGTTTGCCTCGACCGAGGAAGGCAATATCCTCACCGAAGACCAGCAATGGGCGAAGATGCGCGAGGTGATCGAGATCGCCGACGAGGTCTGGGGCTAGCCGCTTCGCCGCTCGCTCCCGTAGAGTTATTCCATGCAACGCACCAAGCCGCCATTTCGGGCCGACCATGTCGGCAGCCTGCTGCGACCGGCCGCGCTCAAAGAGGCGCGCGCCAAACACGAGAAGGGCGAGATCGATGATGCGGCGCTGAAAGCGGTCGAGGATCGCGAAATCGAGCGTGTCATCAAGAAGCAGGAGGAGATCGGCCTGCGCGCGGTCACCGACGGCGAATTCCGGCGCGCCTCGTGGCAGACGGATTTTCTCCAGGTCCTGCCCGGCGTCGAGGCCTACGCCGGCGAGCGCAAGATCAAATTCCAGGGACCGCAGCCCAAACCGATCCTGCTGCGCATCATCGGCAAGCTCGGCGCGTTCAACGGCCATCCGATGATCGAGCACATGAAGTTCGTCAAGGCGCACACCAAGGTGATGGCGAAAATGACGATACCGTCGCCGTCGTCGGTGCATTTCCGCTATGGCCGCGAAGGCGTGCCGGAACGCCTTTACCCGAATATGGACGATTTCTACCGCGATCTCGGGCAGACCTACCGCAAGGCGGTGCGGGCGTTCGCGGATGCCGGTTGCCGCTATCTGCAGCTCGACGAGGTCAATCTCGCGTACTTATGCGATCCGAAACTGCGCGAGCAGATCCGCAATCGCGGCGACGATCCGGAGAAATTGCCGGCAGCCTATGCGTCGATGCTGAACGCGGCGACATCGGACATCCCCGCCGACATGACGGTGACCATGCATCTGTGCCGCGGCAATTTTCGCTCGACCTTTGTGGCGACCGGCGGCTACGAGCCGGTGGCGGAGCTGCTGTTCAACAAGATCAACGTGCACGGCTATTTCATGGAATACGACACCGAGCGGGCGGGCGGGTTCGAGCCGCTGCGCTTCGTGCCGAAGGGCAAGACGGTGGTGCTCGGGCTCGTGACTTCGAAGAGCGGCACGCTCGAGAGCAAGGACGCGATCAAGCGCCGCATCGAGCAGGCGGCGAAATTCGTATCCCTCGATCAGCTCTGCCTCTCGCCGCAATGCGGCTTTGCGTCGAGCGAGGAAGGAAACACCTTGGCCGAGGACGAGCAATGGGCGAAGCTCAGGATGATCGTCGAGATCGCCGATGAGGTCTGGGGGCGGACCTGATCGAGGAGGGGCCATGAAGCGAGCCAAGCCGCCGTTTCGCGCCGACCATGTGGGGAGCCTGCTGCGGCCGGCGGCGTTGAAGGAGGCGCGCGCGCGGAGCGCGAAGGGCGAGCTCAGCGCGGCGCAGCTCAAGGCGGTCGAAGACCGCGAGATTCTGCGGGTTATCAAGAAGCAGGAAGAAGTCGGGCTGCAATCGGTCACCGACGGCGAATTCCGCCGCTCGTGGTGGCACCTCGATTTCCTGTGGGGGCTCGACGGCGCCGAGCATTACGTCATGGAGCACGGCGTTCCGTTCCAGGGCATGCAGACGCTCGCGGAGGGTGCGCGCATCGTCGGCAAGGTCGGGTTCTCCAATCATCCGATGCTCGAGCATTTCAAATTCGTCAAAGCGAATGCCAAGGCGATGCCGAAGATGACGATCCCGGCGCCGTCGGCATTGTATGGCCGAACGGGGCGCGAGGCGGTGACCAAGGAAGCCTATCCGTCGCTCGATCAGTTCTTCGCCGATCTCGGCAAGGCCTATGCAAAAGCGGTGCGGGCGTTCGCCAATGCGGGCTGCCGCTATCTGCAGCTCGACGAGGTGTTCATCACCATGCTGTGCGATGAAAATTACCGCGCGAAGCAGAAGGAGCGCGGCGACGATCCGCAAAAGCTCGCCAACATCTATGCCGATCTGATCAATGCGGCGATGTCCGATATCCCGAAGGACATGACGATCACCATGCACATGTGTCGCGGCAATTACCGCTCGACCTTCATGGGCACAGGCGGCTATGAGGCGGTGGCGGAGGTGCTGTTCAACCGCATCAAGGTGCACGGCTATTTCATGGAATACGACTCCGAGCGCGCCGGCACGTTCGAGCCGCTGAAACTGGTGCCCAAGGACCGCACGGTCGTGCTCGGACTGGTCACCACCAAGACCGGCAAGCTGGAATCGAAGGATTTGATCAAGCGGCGGATCGACGAGGCGGCGAAATATATATCGCTCGATCAGCTGTGCCTGTCGCCGCAATGCGGCTTTGCCTCGAGCGAGGAAGGCAACACCTTGGCCGAAGACGAGCAATGGGCGAAGCTCGGCATGATCGTGGAGATCTCTCAGGAAGTCTGGGGCTGAGGCACAATGGCGGGCATCGTCGACGGCAAGGTCGCCATCGTCACGGGCGCGGGGCGCGGGATCGGACGCGGCATCGCGCTTCTGCTGGCGGCGGAAGGCGCGCGCGTGGTGGTCAACGACGTGGGTGCAGGGCTCGACGGCGGCGGGGCCGATGCGGGCCCGGCGCAGGCGGTGGTCGAGGAGATCAAGAAGAACGGCGGACAGGCCATTGCGAACGCGCTCTCGATCAGCTTGCCCGAGAGCGCCGATAAAATCGCGCAGGCCGCGCTCGATGCGTTCGGCCGCGTCGACATCCTGGTGAACAACGCAGGGATATTGCGCGACCGCATCTTCCACAAGATGAGCTGGTCGGACTGGAAGGACGTGATCGACGTGCACCTGAACGGCTCGTTCAACATGAGCCGCGCGGTCGCCGGGCACTTCCGCGCGCAGAATTCCGGCAGCATGGTGCACATGACGTCGACGTCGGGGCTGATCGGCAATTACGGCCAGGCCAATTACATGGCGGCGAAAATGGGCATCGTCGGTCTGTCGCGCTCGATCGCACTCGACATGGCGCGCTTCAACGTGCGCTCGAACTGCATTGCGCCGTTCGCCTGGAGCCGCATGATCGGCTCGATCCCGACCGAAACCGAGGAAGAGAAGAAGCGGGTCGAAAAGCTGCAGCAGATGACGCCGGAGAAGATCGCGCCGCTCGTGGTCTATCTCGCGTCCGATCGCGCGGCGGGGATTTCCGGGCAGATCTTTTCGGTGCGCAACAACGAGATTTTCCTGTTCAACCAGACGCGGCCGGTCCGCGCGCTGCATCGCGCCGACGGCTGGACGCCGGAGAAGCTCGATGCCCAGCTCAAAGGCGCTTTCGGGCCGTCGTTCACGCCGCTCGACCGCTCGGGCGACGTGTTCTCGTGGGATCCGATATGATGGATTCGCTTCCGCGACGTCATGCCCGGCCTTGTGCCGGGCATCCACGTCTTTAGGGTAGGCCGCAAGTCAAGACGTGGATGGCCGGGACGAGCCCGGCCATGAGGACGACAATGGCGATCGACTACGAAAAGCTGCTCGCGCTGAAAATTCCCGAAGTCGAGCACACGTATACCGACAAGGACACGATCCTCTATGCGCTCGGCGTCGGCATGGGTCACGATCCGCTCAACGCCGACGAACTCGTCTTCGTCTATGAGAAGGATTTAATGCCGCTGCCGACGTTCGCGGCGGTGCTCGGCTATCCGGGTTTTTGGATACGCACGATGGACACCGGTATCGATTGGGTGCGGAGCGTCAACGGCGAGCAGGCGATCACGTTGCACCGGCCGCTTGCGCCAAAAGGCACCGTGATCGGGCGCACCAAAATATTGGACGTGGTCGACAAGGGCGCGGGCAAGGGCGCGCTGATCTATACCGAGCGTAAGGTCAGCGACAAGGCGAGCGGTGCCATGATCGCGACGGTGACGCAGACCACGTTCTGCCGGGCCGACGGCGGGTTCGGCGGGCCGAAGCGCGACAGCCCGCCGGTGCATGCGATCCCCGAGCGCAGGCTGGATTTGGCCTGCGATCTGTCGACGCGACCGGAGGCGGCGCTGATCTATCGGCTGAGCGGGGATCGCAATCCGCTGCACGTCGATCCGGCGGTGGCGAAGGCGGCGGGCTACGAGCGGCCGATCCTGCACGGGCTTGCAACTTTCGGGGTCGCCGCTCATGCGCTGCTCAAAACGGTCTGCGGCTACGATCCGGCGCGGCTCGTCGCCTTCGGGGGCAGATTCTCGGCGCCCGTGTTTCCGGGCGAGACCATCCGCACGGAGATGTGGCGCGACGGTGCCGTGGTAAGCTTTCGCGCGACGGTCGTGGAGCGCAATGTGGTCGCCATGAACAACGGCCGCGCCGAGGTGCGATGAAGATGCTTGCGGAGCGACACACTCGACGCGCTCCCTCTCCCCGCTTGCGGGGAGAGGGTCGGGGTGAGGGGGCGTTTCCACACAGAGCGATTTGCGGCGACGCCCCCTCACCTGACGCGCTGCGCGCGTCGACCTCTCCCCGTCAACGGGGAGAGGTGAAAATGAAGCGCCGCAACGGCGTAAAGCGATGACAAAGTCCGACACGGAACACGCGGGTGAACTTGCGGCGATCCGCGCTTCCGTGCGCGCGTTGTGCGAGAAATTCCCGGGCGAATATTGGCGTAAGCTCGACCGCGAGCGCGCCTACCCGACCGAATTTGTCGCGGCGCTGACCAGGGCGGGGTTTCTCGCGGCGCTGATCCCGGAAGAATACGGCGGCAGCGGGCTGCCGATGCTGGCGGCGGCCGCCATCATGGAGGAGATTCACGCCGCCGGCTGCAACGGCGCGGCGTGTCACGCGCAGATGTACACGATGGGCACGCTGCTGCGGCACGGCAGCGCCGCGCAGAAAAAACGGTATCTGCCGGCCATCGCCAAGGGCGAATTGCGGCTGCAGGCGTTCGGGGTGACGGAGCCGACGTCGGGCACCGACACGCTGAACTTGCGCACGACGGCGGTGCGCGAGGGCAATTCCAGCTACGTCGTCAACGGACAGAAAATCTGGACGTCGCGGGCGGAACATTCCGACCTGCTGCTGCTGCTGGCGCGCACCACGCCGCGCGAGCAGGTGAAGAAGCGCACGGAAGGGCTTTCAGTATTCCTCGTCGATATGCGCGAAGTGCGCGGCAAGGGGCTGACCGTCAAGCCGATCCGCACCATGATGAATCACGCCACGACCGAGGTGTTCTTCGACAACATGCGCGTGCCGGCCGAGGGCCTGATCGGCGAGGAGGGCCAGGGCTTTCGCTACATCCTCTCCGGCATGAATGCGGAGCGCATTCTGATCGCGGCGGAATGTATCGGTGATGCCAAATGGTTCATCGCCAAGGCATCGCACTACGCCAAGGAGCGCGTGGTGTTCGGCCGGCCGATCGGACAGAACCAGGGCGTGCAGTTTCCGATCGCGCGCGCCTATGTCGGCATGCGCGCGGCGGAATTGATGGTGCGCGAGGCGGCCAATCTGTTCGATGCCGGCAAAGACGCCGGCGCCGAAGCGAACATGGCCAAGCACCTGGCGGCGGAAGCCTCCTGGGCGGCGGCCGACATGTGCGTGCAGACGCACGGCGGTTTCGGCTTTGCGGAGGAATTCGACATCGAACGCAAGTTCCGCGAGACGCGGCTCTATACGGTCGCGCCGATCTCGACCAATCTCATTTTGTCCTACATCGCCGAGCACGTGCTCGGCCTGCCGCGGTCGTATTAGGATGAGGCCAAGAGTGAGATACAATCACCTCTCCCCGCGTGCGGGGAGAGGTCGGCGCGCGTTGCGCGCCGGGTGAGGGGGCGTAGCAGCATGCGCAGTGCGAACTTAAGGGTGAAAGCTCGTGCCAGACTATTGCGGCAGAATTCGACGGACGCAGAGCTGAGACTTTGGAATTTGCTGCGATCACGTGCGCTTGTCTTGCATAACTCCTCCGGCGTGCTTGAGACGATCTCATTGTCATTGCGCGTGGAAGAGTCCCCTCACCCGACCGCCTTCGGCGGTCGACCTCTCCCCGCACGCGGGGAGAGGTGAGCGGTGGCGCTTCCTCTGCAAAACCTTCTCGTTGTCGCGCTCGAACAGGCGGTGGCGGCGCCGATGTGCACGTGCCGGTTGGCGGATGCCGGTGCGCGCGTCATCAAGATCGAGCGGCCGGAGGGCGATTTCGCGCGCGGTTACGACAGCGCCGTGCACGGCGAAAGCGCCTATTTTGTTTGGCTCAACCGCGGCAAGGAATCGGTCGTGCTCGATCTCGCGGCCGCAGCCGACAAGGCGCTGCTCGCGGCGATGATCGCCAGGGCTGACGTGTTCGTGCAGAATTTAAAGCCGGGCGCGGTGGCCAAGCTTGGATTTCCGATCGCGCGGTTGCGGCACGAGCATCCGCGGCTCATCGCGTGCTCGATCTCCGGCTATGGCGAGGATGGTCCCTACGCCGCGCGCAAAGCCTATGACATGCTGATCCAGGCGGAATCGGGCTTGGCGTCCGTGACCGGCGGTCCGGAGGCGCCGTCGCGCGTCGGGGTTTCGGTTTGCGATATTGCGGCCGGGATGAATGCTTACGAGGCCGTTCTGGAGGCGCTGATCGCGCGCGAGAAGAGCGGGGAGGGCGCGGAGATTTCGATTTCGTTGTTCGACGCCATGGCGGATTGGATGACGGTGCCGCTCCTGCAGTTCGAGGGCGGCATGGCGCCAAGGCGCATGGGGCTCGCGCACACCTCGATCTCGCCCTACGGCGCGTTCCGCACGCGCGACGGTGTCGATATCCTGATCTCGATCCAGAACGATCGCGAATGGCGGGTGCTGGCGGAGCGTGTCATGGGGGATGCGGCGCTCGCAGCCGATCCGAAATTTTCCACCAATGTGGAACGCGTGAAGCGGCGCAGCGAAACCGACGGGCGGGTGGCCAAGACGTTCGGCGCGATGGACGCCGACGCGCTGATCGCAAAGCTTACCGAAGCGGATATTGCCTTCGCGCGGGTCAACGAGCCGAAGGATCTGGCGCGGCATCCGCATTTGCGGCGCATCGCGGTCGGCACGCCGACGGGGCCCGCGCACTATCCGGCACCGGCGGCGCGGCGCGTCGGCGAGACGCGGCGCTACGGCGTGGTGCCGGCGCTCGGGCAGCATACGGAGAAGATCAGGACGGAGTTTGCGGCTAGACATTCGTCAAACGTCCGCTCGTCATCCTGAGGTGCCCGCGCGGAGCGCGGGCCTCGAAGGATGAACGCCGCCCCTTCGAGGCTCGCTTCGCTCGCGCCTCAGGGTGACGGGGCAACTGGGAGAGGTGAGACATGGATATCGGGTTCATCGGGCTGGGCAACATGGGCTTCCCCATGTGCCGCCGGCTGATCGAGGCGGGACACCGCCTGATCGTATTCGATGTGCGGCGCGAGGCGATGGAGCGGATGGTGAAGCTTGGCGCGGAGGCGGCGAAATCGCCCGCCGACGTGGCGGGCCGCGCGGAAACCGTGCTGGCGAGCCTGCCGTCGCTCGACGTCGGGCGGAAGGTCGCGATCGGCGAAGACGGCATCGTTCGCGGCAATCAGGTGAAGCGCTATATCGATCTTTCCACCACGGGCGCGCGCTTTGCGATCGAAATGCACGACGTGCTGAAAGACCGGAGCATCGTGCAGATCGATTCACCGGTGAGCGGCGGCGTCGGCGGCGCGGAAAAGGGCACTCTGGCGGTGATGGTGTCCGGGCCGAAGGCCGAGATCGAACTGGTGCGGCCGGTGCTGTCGGTGATCGGCAAGGTGTTCGTGATCGGCGAGAAGCCCGGCTCGGCGCAGACCATGAAGCTCGCCAACAATTTTCTGTCCGCCACCGCGATGGCGGCGAGTTCGGAAGCGATCGCCATGGGGGTCAAGGCCGGACTCGACGCCGGCATCATGGTGGATGTGATCAATTCCGGTTCCGGCTGCAACACCGCGACCACGCAGAAATTTCCGCAGTCGATCCTGCCCGGCACGTTCAACTACGGTTTCGGCATGGGGTTGATGGTCAAGGACGTCCGTCTCTTTCTCTCGGAAGTCGAGCAGATGGGCATTCCGACCGAGGTGGCGCTAGCCGTCGGCCGGCTGTGGGAGGCGGCGATCAGGGAGCACGGGGCGGACACCGATTTCACGCGCATCGCGCAGACGGTGGAGAAGAAGGCGGGCGTTGAGATGCGGGCAGGAGCGAAGCGACAATGAGCGACGAAAGCTACGAAATCTTTGCGATCCGCTACGGACATCATAAGCGCAAGGCCGCGGACAATTACATCGGCGGCGATCCGCATGATGTGATCGAGCCGCTGGATTATTTCGTCTACGCGATGGTTTCGCCCAAACGCACGGTGATCCTCGACACGGGGTTTGACGAAACCGTGGGAAAAAGGCGCGGCCGTACGACCACCAAGCCGGTGCGCGAAGGACTTGCGGCGATCGGTGTGGATCCAAACAAGATCGACACCGTCATCATCAGCCACATGCATTACGACCATTGCGGCAACTTCGATCTATTTCCGAATGCGCGCTATCACGTGCAGGACAAGGAAATGGAAATGTGCACCGGCCGCTGCATGTGCCATGCCCAACTGCGCAATTCCTACGAGGAGGACTATGTGGTCGCGATGGTGCGGAAGCTATTCAACGGCCGGGTGCGCTTTCACAACGGCGTGGACGAGATTGCGCCCGGCATCACCGTCCATCACATCGGCGGGCATGCCAAGGGGCTGCAGAGCATCGTGGTGCAGACGAGGCGCGGTCCGGTGGTGTTGGCGTCGGATGCGGTGCATCTCGCGCCGCACCTCGACCAGATGCGCATCTTCCCCACCACCCACAATATTGCCGAGGTGCTGGAGGGCTATGAGACGCTCAAGCGGCTTGCGCCGTCGCGCGCCCATATCGTGCCCGGCCACGATCCCGCGGTCACCGCGAGTTATCCTGCGGCGAAGCCGGGGCTGGAAGGCTGGGTGGTGCGGCTCGATGTGGCGCCGAAGGTCAACTGACGGCCCGTGCGCTTACACGAGTCCCAGCTCTGCGAACGCCTTGATGTGGTGGTTGGCGGAGTCCGGCGCGAAGCAGCAGAACACGACGCGAGAAATGCCGCGCGGTGCGGCCGCGAGTTCGGACACCACGGTGCCGACCGCGATGCGGGCGGCGAGATCGGCAGGAAACCGATAGATGCCGGTCGAGATCGCGGGGAACGCGATCGATCGCAGGCGATGGTCGGCGGCAAGCGCGAGCGCGGTGCGATAGCAGGAGGCGAGCAGATCGGGCTCGTCCTTCTCGCCGCCGCCCCAGACCGGTCCGACCGCGTGGATCACGTGACGCGCCTTCAGCCGGTAGCCGCGCGTGATTTTCGCGGAACCGGTCGGGCAGCCGCCGAGCGTGTCGCATTCGGCTTGCAGCTCGGGACCGGCGGCGCGATGAATCGCGCCATCGACGCCGCCTCCGCGAATAAGCCTTGAGTTCGCCGCGTTGACGATTGCATCGACGTCGAGCGTGGTGATGTCGGCAACGACGATCTCGAGCCGCGCCGTGCCGACTTCGGCGACAATCGGAAGATCCATGGCGAAAATTATTACGCCGCGATGGTGCTCGACTCAATCGTGCTGCGTTCGCCGATGTCGTCGAAATGCGTGTCGAGAAAGCGGAGCGCCGCGCGCCGGCCGGCGCGATGCAGCATCTCGAAGAAGTCGAAGTTGGTTTTCAGGCGGCTCGCCGCGGTCAGCCGACGGCCGACCAGAGCGATGCGATGCGATGCAGATTGACCGGATGATAGCCGGGAGCGGGCCGGAGCTGGCCCTGTTCGATCAACCGGTCGATGACCGCGATGGTGTTGAGTTCGGCCGCAAGCGAGGAATTGAAGGTGATCTCGTTGATGCGATGCAGAATGTCGCGCGCCGAGGTCGGCGTCGCCGGCCGTTCGAGCGGATTGATCTGCACCACGAGCACATCGGTGCTGGCATCGGAATGCGCCAGCGGCAGGATGGCGGGATTGCCGCTGTAGCCGCCGTCCCAATAGGGCACGCCGTCGATCTCGACCGCGCGAAAGACGAAAGGCAAGGCGGCGGAAGCCATCACCACGTCGGCGGTGATCTCCGCGCGCGCGAAGATGCGCGCATGGCCGGTGTGCACATTGGTCGCCGATATGAAGAGCCGCAAGTCCTCAAACGTCTGCACGGCGTCGAAATCGACGCAGCGTTCGATCAGACCCTTCAGCGGATTGATATCGAGCGGGTTGAGATCATAGGGCGAAAGATAGCGTGAAATGCCGTCGACGAATGTCTGCACCGGCAGACCCTGCATGGGAAGAAACGCGAGTAACCGGTCGAGCACGGCGCGTTGGGGGCCGGGCAGATTGCCGCCGAAGCTTGCCGCGCGCCAAAATTCGGCGAGCCGCTTGCGCGCCTCTTCGCGTCCGCCGCGCGCCAGACCATCGGCAACCATCACGGCATTGACCGCGCCAGCGGAGGTGCCGGAAATGCCCTCAATCTCGATCCGGTCGTCCTGCAGCAGATGATCCAGCACGCCCCAGGTGAACGCCCCGTGGGCGCCGCCGCCCTGGAGCGCGAGGCTGATCCGTTTCGGCCGGCTGAGGGAAAACCCGCTTGCGGGCCAAAAGAGCTGCAGCATTCAAGGGTCCTCCGTGGTCGAGGTCCGACTCGAAAGCGTATAAGTAAGAGCCATTTATTGCATTGCAACATCATAATTATGGCAGTGCAATATGAACTGTCAAATGCCGGAAAAACCAGTCAAATTCTGGCGCGTTCGTGTGGGAAGCGTTAAATAGCAAGCAGCCATGGCTCAGCCGGTGTTCCCCGCTCCCGATCACGATCATGGCCGCTGTACGGCGGATGCGCTGGCGCATGCGGAAGCGCTGTGCGCCGAACGCGCGCAGCGGCTGACGCCGATCCGGCGCCAGGTCCTGGAAGCGCTGCTCGGCAGCCACAAACCGCTCGGCGCCTACGAGATCATCGACCGCACCGCGGACAAGAACACGCGGCCGGCGCCGATCACGGTCTATCGCGCGCTCAATTTCCTGCGCGGACAGGGCTTGGTGCATCGAATCGAAAGCCGCAACGCGTTCGTGGCCTGCGTCAACAATCACGCCAGCGGCGACCTCGTGGTGTTCCTCATTTGCGAGCGATGCGGGGACGTGGGCGAAGCGCCCGCATCGACGGTCGCGGACGATTTGAAAGCCGCCGCGCGCGCCGCCGGCTTCACGCCCAAGACCCCGGTGATCGAGATCAGCGGCGTCTGTGCCCATTGCAGGGCGGCCTAGACGATGAGCGCGGCAACGACGGCACTCAGACATAAGACCGTGCCGGTCGAGGTCGGCGGCGTCACCATCGGCGGAGAGGCGCCGATCGTGGTGCAGTCGATGACCAACACCGATACCGCCGACGTCGAGGCAACCGCTCAGCAGGTCGCGGCGCTGGCGCGCGCCGGCTCGGAGCTCGTGCGCATTACGGTGGATCGCGACGAAGCGGCGGCGGCGGTGCCGCGCATCAGAGACCGGTTGGCGCGGATGGGCGTCGCGGTGCCGTTGATCGGCGATTTCCACTACATCGGGCACAAATTGCTGAGCGAGCATCCGGCTTGCGCCGAGGCGCTCGACAAGTACCGGATCAATCCGGGCAACGTCGGCTTCAAGGAGAAGAAAGACCGGCAGTTCTCGGCCATTGTGGAAATCGCGCTGAAGAACAACAAGCCGGTGCGCATTGGGGCCAATTGGGGCTCGCTCGATCAGGAACTGCTGACGAGGCTCATGGACGAAAACGCGCGGTCGAAAACGCCGCGCGATGCGCGCGCCGTCACGCGCGAGGCGATGGTGCAGTCGGCGTTGCTGTCGGCCGAGCGGGCGGAGGACATCGGCCTTCCGCGCTCCAAGATCATCCTCTCGGCGAAAGTCTCGGCGGTGCAGGATCTGATCGCGGTCTACACGGAGCTGGCGCGGCGCTCCGATTACGCGCTGCATTTGGGGCTCACCGAAGCCGGACTGGGCTCGAAGGGTATTGTGGCTTCCACGGCGGCCATGGGTGTGCTGCTGCAGCAAGGCATCGGCGACACCATCCGCGTTTCGCTCACGCCCGAGCCGCGCGGCGACCGCACGCTGGAGGTGCAGGTGGCGCAGGAGCTGCTGCAGACCATGGGGCTGCGCACCTTCGTGCCGCTGGTCGCGGCCTGCCCGGGGTGCGGGCGCACCACGTCGACCACGTTCCAGGAGCTCGCGAGTGAGATTCAGACTTTCATCCGCGACTCGATGCCGGAATGGAAGACGCGCTATCCGGGCGTGGAGGCGCTCAACGTCGCGGTGATGGGCTGCATCGTCAACGGGCCGGGCGAGAGCAAGCACGCCGATATCGGCATTTCGCTCCCTGGCACCGGCGAGCAGCCGGCGGCGCCGGTGTTCGTCGACGGCAAGAAGGCCGCCACGCTGCGCGGCCCGGCGATCGCCGCCGAATTCAAACAGATGGTGGTCGATTATATTGAACGGCGCTATGGCCGCGGCGCGGGGCGAAGCGCGGCGGAGTAGGTGTCGGGCTCAGGTTCTGTCCGCAAAGAGACACCCAGCGCCTCCCGGCGCTCCATCCCCTCATGGGGAAACGGAAAAAGGGGATGGGCGCACCCGGCGCCGGCAAAAAATGCGGGCGACGATGCTTGGCTGTTTGATTTTTGAGTCTGAGGTGTGCTGCACGAGACCAGCGCACACTCTTCACTCTCCCCCTGCAGGGGAGGGTAAGGAAGCGGAGCGTTGGCTAACAACTCGTCACAGCGGCGTTTCGGCTTCGCGCTTTGACAGGATGGTGGCTTCCTCCAGATCGAGCTCGCGTTCGAGGCGGCGGCGCGATTCGTCGGTGATCCTGCCGTCGCGCAGAAGCTGATAGAGGAATTCGCGTTCGGCCGCGATCAGCTCCATGCGCAGATCGTTGTTGAAGCGCATCTTCATGAGTCCATCATCCATGTCGTCGGGAATCTGCAGCAGCCGGTGGTCGTGACGTTCCTGCAGGAATTGCAGAACTTCGGCGCCGAGCTTGCGTTCGATGGCGATCTTCTCCAGGTGGTCGCGCGCGGCGTTGATGGCCTCCGTGCGCACGGCCAACTCGGCCTGCCGCTCGTGTCGCTGCTCGTCCTCACCGAGGTTGGCCAATCTCAGCCAGCGGATGACGCTCGGCAGCATCAGGCCCTGCCCGACCAGCGTGATGATGATCACGCCGAAGGTGACAAAAAGAATCCGGTCGCGGAAGGGAAATCGCGCACCGCTCTCGAGCAGCAGGGGAATCGCCAGCGCTGCCGCAAGCGAAACGACGCCGCGCACGCCGAAAAATGCAAGGATGAACGGGAGTTGCCAGGACGGCGAGGGGTCGCGCTTGCGGAGCGAAGGACTGAGCCAGCGCGGCAGGTAGGTTGCGGGAAACACCCAGACAAACCGGGCGATGATCACGATCGCCGTGGTCAGCGCCGTGGCAATGACGATATCGCGCAAGGGGAAGCGTTCGACCTGCTCGAACAGGGTTCGCGCCTGCAGGCCGGTGAGCAGGAACACGAAGCCCTCGATCAGATAGACGATCAGGTCCCAGAAAAAGATGCCCTGCAGCCGCGTCGCCGAAGAGATGAGCAGCGGTCCATTCCAGCTCACGAACAGACCGCAGGCGACGGTTGCCAGCACGCCGGAGCCGCCGAGATGCTCCGGGATCCAATAGGCGATATACGGCGTCATCAGCGACAGCGTGATCTCGACGCGCGGATTGTGCGCCCATTGCCGCGCCCGCAGACTGAGCCAGCCGACGGCGATACCCCAGGCGATCTCGCCGACCACAATCAAGGCGAATGTTCCGCTCGCCTTGCCGAGCGAAAACGCGCCGGTCGTGCTCGCGACCACGGCGAAGCGGTAGAGGATGAGAGCGGTCGCGTCGTTGGCCAGGCCTTCACCTTCCAGGATGACGACGATCCGGCGCGGCAGGCCGAGGCGGCGGGCGATGGCAAGCGGCGCCACCACATCGGGCGGCGCCACAATGGCGCCAAGCAGGAAAGCGACGGCCCATTGCCAGCCGAGCACCCAGTGCATGGCGGCTGCGACCGCGCAGGTGGTGAAGACAACGCAGCCAAATGCGAGCAGCGCGATCGGCCGCAGATTGAAGCGGAACTCGCGCCAGCTCATGGCAACGCCGGCGGAATAGATCAGCGGCGGCAGGATCACGAGCAGGACGAATTCCGGCGCCAGTTCCACGGCCGGGATGCCGGGAATGAGGGCGAGCAGGAAGCCGGCGACGACGAGAAGGATCGAAGGCGCGAGCTTGAGCCGCTGGGCGAGGAGCGCGACCGCGACCATGACGGCGAGCAACAGCAGGAGGGTTTGGATCGTTGCGGTCATCGTCGGTCGAGCGGTCTGCCGTCCGGCTGCGCCACGGGGTTAGATCACATTCGCAGCGATGTTGATGGTGAGCGCCAGCAACGACACGTTGAACAGGAACGACACGATCGCATGGGCGGTGACGGTCTGGCGAATGCCCTTCGAGGTGACGGCGACGTCGGAGACCTGCGCGGTCATGCCGATGACGAACGAGAAATAGACGAAGTCCCAATAGTCCGGATCCTCGTCGTCGGGAAATTTCAGCCCGGATTTCTTGCCCCCGCGCTCGCCGTAAAATTCATGGGCGTAGTGCAGCGCAAAGATCATGTGGATGAAAAACCATGATGACAGGATCGTCAGGATGGCAAGCAGCGTCTGGTCCAGTACGCGATCGGATTCTTTCGAGCTGCCGAGTTCGAAAATGATGGCGACGATGGTCGCGAGCGCGGCGGCCACAGTCAGCGTGAGGATCGCTATCCGGCCTTCGTCCTGCGCGGCTGCGTACTCGCTGATGGTGCGAGTGTCGCCCTGCAACATGACAAGCAAAACCAGCGCGAGGTAGAGCCAGACACCGACATCCCAGCCGATGAGGATGCGTGTTGCAGGCTGCCAGGCGGAGGGCGTCAGAATGGCGACCACCGCCACCACCAGGGCCGACAAGAACAGACGCGGCCGGGAACGGATGATCCGGAACAAATAGGGAGGGCGCGGTTCGGGTTTCTTGGACATTGCAGCAATTGGATCTTCGAACAAATGCCTCACGCGTGCCGCGCAGCCACAAAGCGCGCCGCCGCGCGTAGGGTTGCCGCATTCGCGCCGAAGCGGTCAAGCGCGCTCTCCGCTTCGGCCACGAGGGCGGCGAGCCTCGCGTGCGCGCCATCGCGGCCAAGAAGCCCGACAAGCGTTGCTTTGCCTTGGCCGGCATCCTTGCGGGTCGATTTGCCGACGGTTGCGGCATCGCCTTCGATGTCGAGCAAATCGTCGGCGATCTGGAACGCCTGGCCCAGCGCATGGCCGTAGCGGGCAAGCGCGTCGTGGGCCGGCTTCGCGGCCTGCCCGAGAATTGCGCCGGCAAGACACGCGAATTTTATCAGCGCGCCGGTTTTCATCGTGTCCAAGGTGACGATGTCGGCTTCCTTCGAGGGCGGTGTGCCGTAGCGGCCTTCGGCGGCGAGATCGAGCATCTGGCCGCCGGCCATGCCGCCAGCACCGGCGGCGCGCGCGAGCGCGGCGACCAGGGCGACGCGCACGGCCGGATCGGGATGGGTTTCGGTTCGTGCCAGCAGGTCGAACGCGATGGTCAGCAGGCTGTCGCCGGCGAGAATTGCCGTGGCTTCATCATAGGCGCGATGCACGGTGGGGCGCCCGCGCCGCATGGCGTCATTGTCCATGGACGGCAAATCGTCGTGCGCCAGCGAATAGCAATGCACGCATTCGAGCGCGGCGCCGGTCATCAGAGCACGCGGACGCGGCACTTTGAACAATGCAGCCGATTCGATCACGAGCAAGGGGCGCAACCGTTTGCCGCCGCCGAGCGTTGCGTAGCGCATGGCGTCGATCAGCCGGTGCGGG
>Ga0187765_10000207_pt1 | contig 20535 bp, 16 predicted proteins | sample 0216_QUI02_MP05__3_FD_133018 | JGI IMG/M metagenome (GOLD analysis project Ga0187765, IMG submission 133018) | Tropical peat soil microbial communities from peatlands in Department of Meta, Colombia - 0216_QUI02_MP05_10_MG | ecosystem: Environmental > Terrestrial > Soil > Wetlands > Peat ...
ACGAAGGCGCTACCCGCATCGCCCGCGGTCATGTTCACGGTCTGAAGGTCGGATTCCCTGAGCCCTGCGTTGGCAAGCAGGACATCGAGATAGAACTGGGAGATCGAGCCCTCGTTGACCGCCACCCTCTTGCCTTTGAGGCCTGCAATCGACGTGATGTCCTTGTTGGCGACGATGCCGTCGCCGCCATTCGAATCGTCGATCGCGACCACGTACTGGAAGTCTGTCGCCTTCTTCAAATAAAGGGGTGCGGTGACCACCGTGCTCGCGATCAACTGAACCTTGTCGGCCATCATTGTCGGAAAGCTTTCCTTCGGATCCTCAATGACGATCAATTCGACGTCGACGCCGTTTTCTTTGAAGATGCCTTTTTGCTGCGCGATGTAGAGCGGGCCGTAGCCGACCCAAGTCGAATGAGCGATCCTGATCGTTTCGGCAGACGCCGACGCGGTTGCGATGAAGCCGCCAAAGACCGCCCCGCACGCAAGGACCAACAACATATCGAGACGTTTCCGCATGAATGCATGCCTCCAAATCGGGCCGCTACCCGCATCGCGCGTCGTGCGTGCGCGTTGCATGTGCCAGCACGGACAAAGCTCTAGAAATCGAATTCGGCCTCGGCAACGACTGACGCGACTTGCCGCAGGCAATTCTCCTCAGCGCGGAGAGATTATTGTTACGCGCGACAAGTTCGCAAGTAAAAACTTCGCGATACGCAAGAGTACGGTAATTATGTTTATGAGCTCAAACTACTAAAGGGGCGGGATATAAAAGATTCGCCCAAATTAGGAATAATAGAGACCAATAATTCTCGACAGCGATAAAATTTTTACAACCCTCGGCTAAATTAGAGCACGAGGATTTCCGTCTTTCACAACAGCGATACAGGGATTGTTCCCCAGCCAATAAGCAAGCTCGGCCGGATGATCGATTTGCCAAACCGCCATATCGGCGCGCATGCCTACGGCAAGCCGACCGCGATCTTGCCCCAGTCCGAGTGCCGTCGCCCCGGAACGCGTGACGCCCGCAAGCGCTTCTTCCGGCGTCATCCGAAAGAGCGTGCAGGCGAGATTGAGCATCAGCAACAATGAAAGTGCGGGTGACGACCCGGGGTTGCAATCGGAGGCGAGTGCGATTGGCACATTGTGACGCCGGAGCGCATCGAGGGGCGGATGTTGACGCTCCCGCAGGTAATAGAATGCGCCGGGCAGCAACACAGCGACGGTCTTCGAGGCGCTCAGCGCTTCCACTCCGGCCTCGGAGGTATATTCCAAATGGTCGGCGGAAAGCGCCTTGAAACGGGCGGCGAGCGCAGCACCACCGAGATCGGAGAGCTGATCGGCGTGGAGCTTGATCGGAAGCCCGTGGGACCGCGCCGACTCGAATACGGCGGCGGTTTCTTCAGGCGTGAATGCGATCTTCTCGCAAAATGCGTCGGCGGCGTCGGCGAGCCGCTCGCTCGCGACGGCGGGAATCATGTCGCGGCAGACCAACGCTACATAATCGCGCTGCCGTCCTTCGTACTCGGGAGGCACTGCATGGGCGCCGAGAAACGTGGTGACAATGTCGAGCGCCAGGTCGCGACCGAGTCTACGGGCGACGCGCAACATTTTGATCTCATGCTCCGTCGAAAGGCCGTAGCCGGACTTGATTTCGAGCGTGGTAACGCCTTCCGCCATCGAGCGTGCAATCCGTCCCCTGGCCGCGCGATAAAGTTCGTCTTCGCTGGCAGCGCGCGTCGCAGCGACGGTCGAGCGGATTCCGCCTCCTGCCCGTGCGATCTCTTCGTAGCTTGCCCCCTTTAGGCGCAGCTCGAATTCGTGGGCCCTATTGCCGCCAAAGACAATGTGCGTGTGACAGTCTACGAGGCCGGGCGTGATCCAGGCATGCTTGCAATCGATCACCTCTCGCGCCAGATCCTCCGGTCGGCCGGGGAGGCTGCTGCGCGCACCGGCGAAAGCGATCCGGCCGCCTGCCGCCGCGATCGCGCCATCGCGCACGATTCCGTAAGGACTTCCCTCGGGCTCCATCGTCGCGACGCTTGCGTTGATCCAGATCCTGTCCCACTTCGCCATCGAACTCGGCCTCCATCCGCGCTGAGCGAGCTTCCCTCTACCTTCGCAAGCGTCTAATTTAAGGTTCGGCCTGGGAAATCGTGAAAGAAATCGTCACCGTGGCGGCGACCAAGATACTTCACGCGAAATCGGCTCTTCTGCCGGTTGGTTGGGCTCAAAACCTCCGCATCGAAGTCGATGGTGGCGGCACAATCGCTGCCGTGGGACCGGTTCGCGCCGGCGAAAGTAGTGCCCATGAGACGTTTGGCCTCGTGCTCCCCGGTATTCCCAATCTTCATTGCCACGCCTTCCAGCGCGCGATGGCGGGCTTGGCGGAGCGGGCCGGCCCGACGGGCGACGATTTCTGGAGCTGGCGAGAAGTGATGTATCGCTTCCTCGATCGCCTCACCCCCGAGGAGATCGAAGCGATCGCAGCACAGCTTTATCTCGAAATGCTGAAGGCGGGCTATACGTCGGTTGCCGAATTCCATTATCTCCACAACGATCCGACGGGGGCCGCGTTCGCCAATCCCGCCGAGCTTTCCGAACGCGTCGCCGCCGGTGCTGGAAGGGCGGGCATTCGCCTGACGCTCCTCCCCGTGCTCTATCAAACGGGGAACTTCGGCGGGCTGCCGCCTAACCCCGGCCAACGCCGCTTTGTCAAGGAGACGGACGCGTTTGCCGATCTCCTCGAGCGCGTGGCAAAGCTCGCGCATGACACTCGGGCATTCCGCCTTGGACTTGCGCCGCATTCCTTGCGCGCCGTTCCTCCCGAGTCGCTCCATGCCGCTGTTTCGATAATCGACCGCATCGATCCGACGGCCCCGATCCACATCCATGCCGCCGAACAGGAAAAAGAAGTGCGCGACTGCATTGCATGGAGCGGGACACGGCCTGTGCGCTGGCTGCTCGACAATGCCCATATCGATGGTCGGTGGGTCCTCGTTCACGCAACCCACATCGAGCACGACGAGCGCCAACGACTTGCCCGCTCGGGTGCGGTTGCCGGACTCTGCCCGACCACGGAAGGAAACCTTGGCGACGGCCTCTTCCCCTTGCGCGACTATCTTTCCGAAGAGGGGCGATTCGGCATCGGCACTGACAGCAACATTGTCGTCGATCCGGCGGAGGAGCTTCGCTGGTTGCACTACGGCCAGCGGCTCTCGCGGGAACGGCGTAGCCTCGAGATCGACCCGCCTGGCACCTCGCTCGGAACGCGGCTTTGGCATCACTCGATCGCGGGAGGGGCGCAGGCGCTCGGCCAGGCGATTGGTGGCCTGGCGGTCGGCAATCAAGCCGATTTGCTCGTTATCGACGAGGAGCATCCCGCTCTCGTCGGCCGTGTCGGAGATTTGGCACTCGACAGCCTCGTCTTCTCGAGTGCGCGCGGTGCTGTGCGGCACGTGATGGTCGGCGGGCACTGGGTCGTGCGCGACCACCACCACGGGGATGAGGATCGCATCACAAATGCCTATCGCCGCGTGGCACAAAGTCTCGCACGGGCGTGAGGCTGACCGGGCAGTGGAGGTTTCAATGGGATCGGCAAAGCAGCAGCAAGACGTCGGCCGCGTCGATAACACGCGCCGCATCAAAGCGCCGCGCGGCTCCGTGCTCTCCGCACGCTCCTGGCAGACCGAAGCGCCCCTTCGCATGCTCATGAACAACCTCGACCCCGAGGTCGCTGAACGCCCGGAGGAGCTCGTGGTCTATGGTGGCATCGGGCGCGCGGCGCGCGATTGGCGGTGTTTCGACCGCATCGTCGAGGTGCTCAAGAACTTGCGCGAAGACCAGACCTTGCTCGTCCAATCGGGCAAGCCCGTCGGTGTTTTCGAGACGCATGCGGATGCGCCGCGTGTATTGATCGCCAATTCGAATCTCGTCGGGCACTGGAACGACTGGACGCATTTCAACGAACTCGATAAAGCCGGACTTATGATGTACGGCCAAATGACCGCGGGCTCCTGGATCTACATTGGAAGCCAGGGCATCGTGCAAGGCACTTATGAAACCTTTGCAGAGATGGGACGCCGGCATTACCACGGCAAGCTCGCCGGTCGTTGGGTCCTCACGGCTGGACTCGGCGGCATGGGTGGAGCACAGCCCCTTGCGGCGACCATGGCGGGAGCATCGATCCTTGCGATCGAATGTCAGCCAAGCCGCATTGAGAAGCGAATCGAGACGCGCTACCTCGACCGCTGGACCAAGGATTTGGAACAAGCGCTCGATATCGTTGCCGACGCTTCAGCGCGCGGGCAAGCCGTATCGGTCGGACTGCTTGGCAATGCGGGCGAGATCGTGCCCGAGCTTGCGCGGCGCGCTGCTGCCGGAGAACGCCGCTGCCGCCCCGACGCGGTAACCGACCAAACAAGCGCTCACGATCCGATCAATGGCTATCTGCCCATCGGGTGGAGCCTCCCGGAATGGGAGGAAAAGCGACGAAGCGATCCTCGAGCGGTCGAAGTCGCCGCGCGCCGCTCAATGACCGAGCATGTGCGCGGCATGCTCGAATTTCATCATATGGGTATTCCAACCTTCGACTATGGCAATAACATACGACAGGTGGCCAAGGAGGAAGGCCTGGCCGACGCATTCGATTTTCCCGGTTTCGTCCCGGCCTACATTCGCCCGCAATTCTGCCGCGGGGTGGGACCGTTCCGATGGGCGGCCCTATCCGGAAAAGCAGAGGACATCTACAAGACCGACGCCAAGGTCAAAACGCTCATCCCGGACGACCGACATCTCCATAACTGGCTCGACATGGCCCGAGCGCGAATCAAATTCCAGGGACTGCCGGCCCGCATCTGCTGGCTCGGCCTCGGCGCGCGGGCGATGGTTGGTCTTGCCTTCAATGAAATGGTCGCAAGCGGTGAACTTGAAGCACCCATCGTGATCGGGCGGGATCACCTCGATTCCGGCTCGGTTGCCAGTCCCAATCGGGAAACGGAAGGAATGCGCGATGGCTCCGATGCGGTTGCGGATTGGCCGCTTCTAAACGCGCTTCTCAACTGTGCGAGCGGGGCGACCTGGGTTTCGATTCATAATGGCGGCGGAACCGGCATCGGCTATTCGCAACACGCCGGTATGGTGATTGTCTGCGATGGCACCGAAGCCGCAGCCCAGCGCTTGAGGCGCGTGCTGACCAATGACCCCGCGAGTGGGGTCATGCGTCACGCCGATGCTGGTTATGACGAAGCGATTGCTTGCGCACGCGAGCACGATCTCAACCTGCCAATGATGTATCAGCGATAGATTGGCAGCATTGAAATATCGAGACATATCAGGCCTTAGGGTATTTTTGTTTCGAACACATTCGACTTATAATGCGACCGGTTAATGTGGCCGGCGCGAAAAGAAGATGCGGGTCGGCGCCTCGCACGAGGGACTGAATGTCAGGGGGCAGGTTGCTGAACGGCGCGAGCCATCATCAGCCGATCGCGGGCACCGTCATGCCGCGGTTTTTAGGCCCGTCCACGTCCATCGACGTTCTTGCGGAGGCGCGCGACCCAGCACCGGCGAGGGTGATAGCCGCGGCGACAGAATGACCGCGGAGTAATGGCAGGAGCGGGATGACCGAGGCTGACGGCTGGTTCAAGGCAACGCGCGAGGGAGACCGCCTCGTTTTCGCGGCGGGCGGGCGGTGGACCATTCCGTCGCTTGCGGCGCTTGACGCGCCGTTGCACGCGCTCTCACCCGGTGCCGTGCGAGAAGTGCTCATGGACCTCGCAGCCCTCGAGCGGCTCGATACTGCGGGTGCCGTGGTGCTCCACCGCACGTCAAAGAAATTTGCCAAGGACGGCATACAGGTGCGACTCGCGGGCCTTCGGCCCGAATTCGAAAACCTCCTGACCCAGGCTGAGCATGCCGACAAAGCCCGCGAGCCTGAAGCGCAACACGCGAATCCCTTCCTCCGTTTCGTCGCCGAGGTCGGCGAGGACGTGATCGACGTGGCGCACCAGGCGGCGAGCCTCCTGAGCTTTTACGGCCTTCTTTGCATCACCACGGTGCGCAGCATTCGTCATCCAAGCCGCATCCGTCTTGTCTCGATCGTCAGCCATATGCAGCGCACAGGCTTCGATGCGATGCCGATCGTTGGCATGCTGAGCTTCCTCATCGGGGTCGTCATCACCTTTCAAGGTGCCGATCAATTGCGCAAGTTCGGCGCCGAAGTTTTCGTGGTCAATCTCCTCGGCATCTCGATTCTGCGCGAAATGGCTATCCTCGTGACTTCCATCGTGGTCGCCGGTCGCTCGGGCAGCGCCTTCACCGCCGAAATCGGAACGATGAAGGTGAACGAGGAAGTGGATGCGATGGTGACCATCGGCCTCGACCCGATGGAGATTCTTGTCCTCCCGCGCGTCTACGCGCTGATGGTGACGCTCCCGCTTCTTACCTTTTACGCCGACATTATGGGGCTCGTCGGCGGTTGCATCATGTCGATGACGACACTCAACCTAAGCCTCGCCCAATTTCTCAGTCAGCTCCAGGCGGCGGTGTCGATCACCCACTTCTGGATCGGCCTTGTGAAGGCCCCAGTCTTTGCCTTCGTGATCGCCATGGTCGGTTGTTACGAGGGGCTGAACGTCGCGCGAAGCGCTGAGAGCGTGGGAAGGCTTACGACACGTTCGGTCGTCAAATCGATCTTTCTCGTTATCGTGCTCGATGCGGCGTTTTCAATCCTCTTTTCCGTTCTCCACATTTGAAGTCCGGGATCACCATGCAGTCGATCGCTCTCGAAACGACGCCCAAGCACCCCGGAAACGACATTGCGATCATTCGCGTCCACGACCTTGTCAATCGTTTCGGCGCGCAGACCGTGCATGACGGACTCAATCTCGAGGTCAGGGCGGGCGAGGTAATCGGCATCGTCGGCGGCTCCGGCACCGGCAAGTCGGTCCTTCTGAGGACGATTATCGGGCTCAACAGGCCTGTGGCGGGAACGATCGAGGTATTCGGCCAGGCATTGCGGAAACTGGACGACGCCGCATTGCGCAAGATCGAGGAGCGATGGGGCGTTCTATTCCAGGATGGCGCCCTTTTCAGCTCCCTGACGGTTAGGCAGAATATCGCCGTGCCGCTCAAAGAACACACCGTACTTTCACCCGACCTGATCGATGAGCTGTGCACTGTGAAAATCGACATGGTGGGATTGCCGCGGGAAGCCGGTGGCAAGACGCCGAGTCAACTCTCGGGCGGCATGCGCAAGCGCGCCGGCCTCGCCCGGGCACTCGCTCTCGATCCGGAGATCCTGTTTCTGGACGAGCCGACTTCCGGCCTCGATCCGATCGCGGCGGCCGCCTTTGATTCGCTTATCCGCGAGTTGCAGCAGAGCCTCAAGCTTACCGTCGTCATGGTTACCCACGATCTGGACAGCCTCGTCGCGATTTGCGACCGCATTGCGGTACTGGTCGACAAGAAGACAGTCGTCGGAACTCTCGACGAACTGCTTACGAACACCCATCCGTGGATTCAAACCTATTTTCACGGGCCTCGCGGCCGTGCCGCAATTCGCCAATAAGAGCAGTCGGTCGATGACTCACACCACAGGAACATAGATGGAAACAAAAGCAAGCTATCTGATCGTCGGGGGATTCGTCCTTACTCTCGTTATCGGGCTTTTCCTGTTCGTCATTTGGCTTACGGGCAGTGCCACGAGCCTGACGTACACGGAATATCGTACGTATTTCACGGGCTCGGTTACCGGACTCCAAGTCGGCGGCAGCGTGCGCTATCGCGGCATACCGGTTGGCACAGTCACGGCCATAAATATCGATCCAGAAAATTCAGAGCTGATCCAAGTCAACATGGAGATAAAGAGCGACACGCCCATCAAGGAAGATACCGAAGCGTCCCTCGAAACGACCGGTCTCACGGGTGTTGCCTATATCCAACTCGCGGGCGGCAGTCAGAATTCGCCCATGCTCAAGCCCAAGCCCGGCAAGAGAATCGCGACAATCCAGTCCCACGAATCGGAACTCGAGAAAGTGTTCAGCGCAGCGCCAAAGCTGCTCGAGCGCGTATCGGAGGCGTTCAACGAACATAATCTCAAGGCGATTTCGGACATACTCGACAACGTCAGGTCGATCACCGGCTCCATTGCTGCGAAAGACCAAGAAATCCAGACCGCGATCGACGATGCCGCCTCGACCGTCCATCAACTCAAAAGTACGTCCGCCTCCCTCGACACGCTGATCAAAAACTTGAACAACGACGTGGGCCCAACGCTCGGCTCGATCAAGCGACTGGCGGACAATGCAAACGATCAGACGACGCAGGTCGCCGGGGACTTACATCATGCCGCACAGTCGATAACCAAGCTCTCGGACGAACTCGATGCCGTGGTCGCCGAGAACCGCCGGCCAGTCAAGGATTTCACCAGTCAAGGATTGTACGAATTGACCCAGTTCATCATCGATGCACGCACGATGGTCGAATCGATAACGCGCCTCGCCGAGAAGATCGAGGCCGATCCCGCCCGCTTCTTCTTCGGCAATCAGCAGCAAGGAGTGCAGGCACGATGAGTGCAAGAACGAAAAGCATGCTCGCAAAGGCTCGCTCCCTGGTGCGTCATTCAGAGCGTCGCATGGAGGGCGCAGCGATTTGGTGCGGCCTGCCGCGTGCCCATCGCCGCCAGGATATGCCTCCGCGTTGCACGAGCGCTCTTGTGATGATCGGTCTCGTCCTCCTGCTCGCAGGATGTAACGCATTGCCTGGCGGCGGCCCGCCGCCAAGGCTCTTCACGCTCAATCCCAAGACGACGTTCGACACGGATTTGCCCAAGGTGAATTGGCAGCTCATCATCGAGATGCCGTCCGCACCCGCGAGTCTCGATACGGTTCGAATCGCCGTTCAACGCTCACCGCTCAATCTGGACTACTACGCCGACGCGGCTTGGACGGACCGCGTTCCCGCGATGATACAAACGCTGCTAGTCGCGTCCTTCGAAAACACCGGAAAGATCGTTGCGGTCGGGCGCGAATCCGTGGGTCTACGCGCCGACTTCTTGCTCAAGACCGAGATCCGGAATTTCGAAGTCGAGTATGACTCGGAAGGTGTGTCCCCCCGGGTTCATATCGTTGCCAAACTGATCAAGATGCCGGAGCGCGAGATCATCGCGGATCGCACTTGCGACTACAAAGTAGCCGTGAACGGCGACCAGCTTGAGCAGATCGTGGAAGGTTACAATGACGTTCTTGGCCGCTGCATGCGCCGCATCGTGGAATGGACGTTGCGGACGGGCGCCTCCTACAAGCCGGGAAGTTGACGCTTAGCCGCGCGCAAGAATTTTGGGGCGGCCCAAGGGGCCGCCCCATTGAAATCCTGAACCCGCTGGCTGGGATTGCCACTTATCGAATGTGGAATCCGAGGCCGATATTGATGGCCGGTGCTGCGATGACAGGTGCGGGTGCGTACGCGACCGGCCCCGGCACGTAGGCGACCGGCGGCGGAGCGACGACCACTGGCGGCGGTGGCGCATAGACGACCGGCGGGGCCACGTAGCCGTAGACAGGTGCTGGCGCTACGATCACCGGGCCGGGGAAGAAGACGCCGTGAACGTATGCACCATGAACGAATGGGCCGTGAAAGAAATGGCGCCCCTCATCGGCGGCGGCCGGCTGGATCGACGCCGCCCCCAGGACGGCGGCAGCCAAGGCCACCGCGGCAAGCGTCGGCGCGCGATTTTTCAGGCCTAACTTCAGCGACTTCATGACACCCTCCTTTCAGGGCGACTCAATCTCGGTCAACATACGCATTACGGCCAACCGGCGTTGAGCCTGCGCCCTACATTGAGGCATTTCCTGGGCAGGCGGCGTCTGTGCCGCACCGGGTAAGCTAGGCATCGGACGAATCACAGGATTTAACCCGCGATACAGTTTTCGGGAGGAAAAATGAATGGCTGTTAATCTGGTCGAGGCAAGGCAAGACACCCCCGGCGTGACCAATGTGCTCCACTTCAACAATGCGGGTGCCGCACTCATGCCGAGGCCGGTAACCAAGTCCGTTGTCGACCACATCCAGCTTGAAGCGGAGATCGGAGGATACGAAGCGGCCGAACGGCAGCATGCAAAGCTTGAGCATGCCTATGCTGCCACGGCACGGCTTCTGAATTGCGCACCCGACGAAATCGCGATCGTCGAGAATGCCACGCGGGCCTGGGACATGGCGTTCTATGGATTCAAATTCGCGGCCGGCGACCGCATTCTCACCGCGGTCGCCGAGTATGCGAGCAATTTTCTCTCCTACCTTCAAGTCGCAAAGCGCACGGGCTGTAAGATCGAAGTCGTACCGAACGATGAAACCGGCCAGCTTTCGCTCGGGGCGCTCGAGCGCATGATGGACAAGCGCGTGAAACTGATTTCCGTGACTCACGTGCCGACCAATGGCGGCCTCGTCAATCCGGCGGTCGGTGTCGGCCGCATTGCCAAGACGTGGGATGTGCCCTTTCTCCTCGATGCCTGCCAATCGGTCGGGCAGATGCCGCTCGACGTCGAGGCGATCGGCTGCGATGCGCTTTCGGCAACGTCGCGGAAATACCTGCGCGGGCCGAGAGGGATCGGATTCCTCTATGTGCGGCGAAGCCTTCTCGAACGCCTCGAGCCGCCGATGATCGACCTTCATGCCGCACGCTGGATCGCCACTGACCGCTATGAGCTTTGCCGCGACGCTCGTCGCTTCGAGAATTGGGAGTGTAATTTCGCCGGCAAGATCGGGCTGGGCGTGGCAATCGACTACGCGCTGGCGATCGGGCTCGATGAAATATATGCGCGCGTCACGACCGTCAGCACCCTCTTGCGCGAACGTCTCGCCGACATACCCCGCGTCGCCGTCCGCGATGTCGGGGCCGAGCGTTGCGGTATTGTGACGTTTACCGTCGAGGGCAGGGACCCAGTCGAAATCAAGCACGTGCTTGCAGCAAAGCGCGTCAACGTCACGACCTCGACCCGGCTATCGACACGACTCGACATGGAAGCGCGCGGGCTCGAATCGATCGTGCGCGCCTCCGTCCACTACTACAACAGCGAGGAAGAGGTAGAGCGGTTCGTGGGTGAAATTCGATCGATCGCCGCTTAGCGTCCAGTCTGCCGCACGCGAGCGGATCAGGACGCGAACGTCGCCTCGGCGCGCATCGCCAAGCCGCCATCGGCGCGCTTGATCCATACGACGGCACCACGGCCGTTGCCATCAGGTATCCCCGTGACGGTGAAAGGCGCTGTATCGAACACAGGCGCCATTGCGCGAAAAGCGAAGCGCGCGAGCGTTGCGTTGGGCGCCTCCCGTCGCACAAGATCCAGGAGAAAAGTGGCGAGAAGCGGACCATGCACGACGAGGCCGGGGTAACCTTCGACGTTCGTCACGTAGGGATAGTCGTAATGGATGCGGTGCCCGTTGTAGGTCAGCGCCGAATAGCGGAACAGCATGACCGGATCGGGTGTCACGACACGGCGCCATGGCCCGTCGGGAGGGGCTTCCTCCGGTGCCGGTGGCGGCCGCGAGGGGTCCGGCGCTTCCCGATAGGCGATGTCCTGCTCTTCTGTCATCGCGACGCTGTCGTCGACTCGATAGAGGCGTCGCACTTTCACGAAAACGAGGGCGCCGCCACGCCCCTCCTTGATCGTGACATCGACAATCTCCGACTCTCGGACGACCGTGTCGCCGACGCGGAAAGGTTTCGTGAAGTCGAGCCGGCTGCCCGCCCACATGCGGCGCGGAAGCGGCACGGCTGGGGCGAAATCGCCCCGCTCGGGATGGCCGTCCGCACCGAGTGTCGATTGCCGGGCCCAGCGCGGCCTGATCAGCCAGTGCACGCCGGGGGGTGCCGGTTCGCCCTCCCGCGGAAGGGCGCCGGTGCGGTCGAGCATTGCCTCAAGTCCCGCGACATGAAGTGGCAGGAGAATGTCGCCGGTCTCCTCGCGCCGGCCGATCCAGCTCCGGAGTCCTTCAAGCTTTGTCCTCTGCGCCGTATCCATCGCTATCCTCTCTGTCCACACCCATTCCCGCCCGCTGCATTCCGAAGAGCGTCAAACGGTCAGCCCCAGAGTTCTGCAGCCGGCGGAAAGACGCGTCCGTCGGCATAACGCAGGCCGTGCGGCCGATCCTCGGCGAGAAGAAGCGGCCCATCCAGATCGACGAAGCTCGCGGCATCGCCGAGGAGTGTCGCAGGCGCCATGGAAAGCGACGTCCCCACCATGCAGCCGACCATGACGCCGAGCTTTGCAGCGCGCGCCGCGTCGATCAGCTTGATCGCTTCGGTCAGCCCACCCGTCTTGTCGAGCTTGACGTTGACGACATCGTAGCGACCGACGAGCTTCTCGATATCCGCGCTCGTGTGACAGGACTCATCGGCGCAGATCGGCACCGGATGGCTCACCCGGGAGAGGGCTTCGTCACGGCCGGCGGGAAGCGGTTGTTCCACGAGCGAGGCACCAAGGCGCGCCATCTCGGGCAGGAGCTTCGGCAGAGTTTCGGCCGTCCAGGCTTCGTTCGCGTCAACGATGAGGCGTGCGAGTGGCGCCTCTGCGCGAATGGCTTCGAGCCTTGCCAAGTCGCCCTCCCCCCCGAGCTTGATCTTGAGAAGTGGGCGATTCGCGTTCTCCCGCGCTGCCTGTCCCATCGCCTCGGGTGATGCCAAACTCAGCGTGAAAGCGGTAACGACGGGCTTCGGTTCCGGCAAGCCCGCAAGACGCCACACGGGCGTCCCGGTTCGCTTGGCTTCGAGATCCCAAAACGCGCAATCCAGGGCGTTCCGTGCCGCGCCGGGCGGCATCGCTTCCTGGAGGCTTCGGCGGTCGAGTCCCGTCGCAATTTCGTCCGTGCGGGCCGCTATTTCCGCGATGACACCGTCGACCGACTCGCCATAGCGCGGGTACGGCACACATTCTCCCCGTCCACGAAGAGCCCCCTCCTCGATTTCAGCGACCACGACGTCCTGGACCGTGCGCGAGCCGCGCGAAATCGCAAATACGCCACGAATGGGAAACCGCTCGTGTCGAACGGAGAGCTTGCGCACGGTCTCAACCCCTCAGCAACGCATCGACGAGGCGGGCGACGCCCGTCCTGATCGGATCGACGGTCGGCAGCTTCAACCGGGACTCGGTCTCCTTGAGAAAACGCTCGGCCGCATCCGGCGTAAGCTTCGAGGTATTGACGCTGACGCCGACGAATTTCACCGCCTTGTTCGTGAGCCGTGCCGTCTTGATGCAGAGGTCGATCGTTTCTTCAAGGCCCGGCATCGGCTGTTTCGGCAACCCGCGCATGTGGGTGCGCGTCGGCTCATGGCAAAGGACGAGCGCATCGGCCTGCGCACCGTGAATGAGTCCCAAGGTGACGCCCGCGAACGATGGGTGGAACAGCGAGCCCTGCCCTTCGATCAAATCCCAATGGTCGGGGTCATTCGCGGGAGCAAGCCATTCAACCGCACCCGGAATGAAATCCGATACCACCGCGTCGATCGACACACCGCTGCCCGCGATGAGAATCCCGGTCTGGCCCGTGGCGCGGAAATCTGCCTTGATTCCTCGGGCGCGCAGTTCCTTCTCGAGCGCAAGCGTTGTGTACATCTTGCCAATCGATGCATCGGTGCCGACTGCAAGGAGCCTCTTGCCCGGCCGCTTCTCGCCGGTGCCAAGGGGAAATTCCTGCTTTGGATGTCGCACGTCGTGAAGCTGTCTTTTGTGCTTATCCGCGGCTTCGACGAGACCGGGTACGGACTCGAGCCGGCTGTGGAGGCCACTCGCAAGGTCGAGGCCGAGATCGACAGCGCGCAATAATGTCTTGGCCCAACTTGGCCCGATGACGCCGCCGCGATTGGCGACGCCGATGATGAGCGTTTTCGCACCCTTTGCCGCCGCCTCCTCGAGCGATAGGTCGGGAAGACCGACAGTCGTTTTGCAGCCGTCGAGGCGCAACTGACCGAGACACCAGTCCGGGCGCCAGTCCTTGATTCCACGTGCGGTCTTTGCCGCGAGATCGTCATGGGCATCGCCAAGGAAAAGCAGGTAGGGTCGTTCGATGTTCACGTCGCACCTCTCTCGTTGTGGGCGCGATCTTATCGGAAACGGCATGGCCCTGCATTATCGAGCGCATGGCTCCGAAGCGACGGTCCGTTGCCGGCCAAGGTGCGCCACCTTATAGTTTCGGCCCGGATCGGTTCAGCCAAGCCCGTTCTGCTCGGATCCCGCTTGGCGGAAGGAGCCAAGGCCAATGTTCACCACGCGTCCCGAGATCAAGGGCGTCTTCGGCGTCGTCTCCTCGACTCATTGGATTCCCGCGAGTGTCGCGATGGCAGTCCTTGAAAAAGGTGGGAATGCGTTCGATGCGGCGGCGGCGGCGGCGTTCACCCTTCAAGTGATCGAGCCTCACCTGAATGGACCGGGGGGAGACGCGCCGATCCTCCTTTGGAACGCCAAAGCAAAGCGCGTCGAAGTCGTCTGCGGACAAGGTCCCAGCCCTCGGGGTGCGACCATCGAGCGCTATCGGGCCCTTGGCCTCGACCTCATTCCAGGCACGGGCCTCCTCGCGGCCGTGGTGCCCGGTGCATTCGGCGCCTGGTTGCATCTCATACGCGACTACGGCAGCGCCAAACTCCGCGACGTACTCGAACCCGCGATCGGTTATGCACGGCATGGCTGGCCGGTGACCCCAAACTTGAGCGATTCGATCGCTGCCGTGGCCCCGCTCTTCAAGCAAGAATGGCAAAGCTCGGCGGCCATATTTCTCAGGGGCGGGTCGGCGCCCGAGGCAGGCCATGCAATGGCGAACCCGACGCTGGCCGATACCTTCGGGCGCATTCTTGGAGAAGCCGAGCATGCGAGCAGCGACCGCGCCGAACAAATCGAGGCTGCACATCGAGCCTATTATCGAGGCTTCGTGGCCGAAGCGATCGACACATTTTGCCGCACCCAACACGTACTCGACAGTTCGGGCCAGCGCCACACGGGTATCCTCACCGCCGATGACATGGCGAGCTGGCGAGCGACGGTGGAAGCGCCCGTTACCTACGATTATCACGGCTACTTGGTTGCAAAGACCGGTCCCTGGGGCCAGGGACCGGTCTTTCTTCAAGCCCTCGCACTCCTCAAGGATTTCGATCTCGCGTCCCTCGACCCGATCGGCGGCGAATTCGTCCACACGGTCGTCGAGGCGTTGAAACTCGCCTTTGCGGACCGAGAAGCTTGGTACGGCGATCCGAACTTCACGAACGTTCCGATGGCGGAGCTTCTTTCCGAGGGCTACAACGCGCCACGCCGTCGCCTCATTGGCCGCGACGCATCCTACGATCTGGTACCCGGCACCGTAGGAAGCCGCGTACCTCGGCTATATCAAGGCGACGTTGACAAGCGCAACCCACGAACCGGCATCGATCGGGGTGCCGGCGAAGGGGAGCCCGATCGTGCGGCAATGGCGCGGGAGCGCGCGCAAAAGGATCTCGCAGCACGGGGTGCCGTGTCCGGCGACACTGTGCATGTGGACGTGATCGATCGCTGGGGCAATATGGTCGCGGCCATGCCGAGTGGCGGGTGGATGCAGAGCTCGCCGGTCATTCCAGCACTTGGTTTCTGCCTCGGCACGCGCGGGCAGATGTTCTGGCTCGAGGACGGCTATCCAGCGAGTCTCGCACCCGGAAAGCGGCCGCGCACGACACTTAGCCCTACAATCGCGCTCCGCGACGGCGAACCCTATCTCGCCTTCGGCTCCCCTGGCGGTGACAGTCAGGATCAATGGGCGCTCACCTTCTTCCTGCGTCACGCGCACCATAAGCTCAATCTTCAGGAGGCCATCGAGGGGCCGAACTTCCAGTCGACGCACTGGCCCGACTCATTTTATCCGCGCAAGGCGAACCCGGGTGCATTGGCACTCGAGGCAAATTTCCCGCGCGGGACAGTTGCGGATCTGCGCCGGCGCGGCCATAAGATCACCGTCGCCCCCGAATGGTCGATGGGTCGCATGTGCGCAGTCGGCAAGGACGCGGCGTTCCTCAAGGCCGCGGCCAATCCGCGGAACATGCAGGGCTACGCCGTCGGGCGCTAGATGCAGTCGCCAGCACTATCGAAGGAGTGGCATCGGCGCGTCTGGCGATTGGCGGGGCCGATCATTCTCTCGAATATCACAGTGCCGCTCATGGGTGCGGTGGACACCGCCGTCATGGGGCAGTTACCGGACGCCAAATACATCGGCGGGGTCGCTCTCGCCGCGACGGTGTTTGCCTTTCTTTATTGGAGTTTCGGTTTCCTCCGCCTCGGTACGACGGGAATCGTGGCGCAGGCATTCGGCGCCCGTGACGATGTGGAGGTGTTCGCTTCGCTCATTCGGCCGCTCCTCATTGCCGTTTCCGCCGGCGTTATGCTTGTGGCCCTCCAGGCCCCGCTCGCCCGCGTTTCCTTCTGGCTCCTCGACGGAAGCCCTGCATCGACGGCACTTGCGAAGCAATATTACGCGGTCAGGATCTGGGGCGCTCCGGCGGCACTTGCCAACTATGTCCTTTGGGGCTGGCTCCTCGGTGTGCAGCGTGCGCGCGAAGCGTTCGTGCTGCAGTTGGCGCTCAATAGCGTCAATATGGCGCTCGCAATTCTTTTCGTGATCGGCTTCGGCTGGGGCGTTTCGGGTGTGGCATCTGCCACTTTGATTTCGGAATGGCTCTCGGTCGCTGCCGGGCTATCGGTGACACTTGTCGTCGTGCGCCGCATTGAAACCGGTACGCTGCTAGGCTGGCGGCGAATTCTTGACCGCGACAGGTTAGCGGCACTCTTTCATGTCAACGGCAACATCTTTCTGCGCACACTTTGCTTGATTCTGGCCTTTTCGTACTTCACGGCGCGCAGCGCTCGGATGGGCGATCTCGTACTCGCGGCCAACGCGGTGCTCATGCAATTTCAGCAGTTGATGGGCTATGGTCTCGATGGGTTCGCCTTTACAGCATCTGCCTTGGTCGGCGAGGCGTTCGGCGCCCGCGACCCCGTGAAATTCCGGAATGCGATCGCGGTCACCACCTTTTGGTCGGGCCTTGTGGCGGTCCTGTGCGTCATGGGTTATGCGGCATTCGGAGGGGCGATGATCGACCTCTTGACCGGCCAAGAGCCCGTGCGTGAGGTCGCCGAGCACTACTTGCCGTGGATGGTCGCCTCGCCGCTCGTGTCCTTTTGGGCCTTTCAGCTGGACGGAATATTCATTGGCGCCACGGCCGGCAAAGAGATGCGCAACGCAATGGCTGTATCGCTTGTCGTCTGTGTCGGCGCCGTGTGGATGTTTGTCCCGCTTTGGAACAATCACGGACTCTGGCTATCGCTCATGATCTTCATGGCCGCGCGCGGCGCCACACTCGGTTTTTATTTTCCACGACTAGCGCGGCGCCTGCCGTTGGCGGAACTGCCCGCATCGAGATTCGTCTTTCGCTAATGTGGTGGAGTCGAGGCGCAAACGCCGCGGTTCTTGCTCCGACAGCGAAAATCGCCGAAAAATCCAAGCAGAATGTTCCTGTTGCGTTCGGAAACGTACCGGCTGGAAGAAATGCCTTCCGAGCGGCTAAACCTCAGAGTAAAAGCAGGCGGTGCATTTGCCGTCGAGCACCCGCTCCCTTGGAACGGCCATAACCAACCGATTGGCGCCGTTGGGTATTCTGCGCCATTGAGAGTAGGGATTAGGTCCGCCGCACAATGAGCCTGGCATTGCAGATCTTGACTGTCGCAGGTTACGGAGTCGTCGTGGTATCGCTCGCTTATGCGGCTGTCGCCCTTGTGCGCCTGACGATCCTCTCCCCCCGCATGGCGGGTGCAACCGGTCCACAAGCGCCGATCAGCATCCTCAAGCCGGTATGCGGGCTCGAGCCGCGACTTTACGAAAACCTTCGCTCGTTCTTCGAGCAGGATTATCCACAATTTCAAATTCTCTTCGGCGTGCGCGATGCGAACGATGCGGCGATCCCGACGATCGAGCGGTTGATACGGGAATTTCCCGGGCACGACGCCGCTTTGGTCGTGAATGCGCACGCACATGGCAGCAATTACAAAATCAACAACCTCATCAATATGATGCCACGCGTGCGCCATGACATCGTCGCGATCTCTGACGCCGATTGTCGCGTCGGGCCGAACTACTTGGCCGATCTTGCCGCCGCCTTCGACACGGCGACGGTCGGGGCGGCGACATGCCTCTATTGGGGCGTGCCCGCCTCAAAGCGCCTCGCCGACCGGCTTGGAGCCATGTTCATCAATGAATGGTTCCTGCCATCCGTCCTCGTGGCCCTCCTCTCCGAGCCGCTTGAATACTGCTTCGGCGCAACAATGGCGGCGAGGCGGGAAGTTCTGGAAAAGATTGGAGGAATCGAATCACTTGCTTTTTATCTCGCCGACGATCATATGCTGGGACGCCTTGCGGCAGCCCATGGATACAAGGTAGCGCTGGCGCGGCACATCGTCGAAATCACCGTCGATGAGCCGTCGCTGGGCGCGCTGTTCCGACACGAGCTGCGCTGGGCAAGGACGATGCGCGCGGTTCGTCCGGTCGGGTATGCGATGAGCTTCTTGACCGATACGTTGGCGCTTTCCGTCCTCGTGGGATGTGCGGCAGGGCTGCGGCCGGTTGGGGTCGCATTGATCGGCCTCGCTCTTTTGCTGCGCATCATGACGCACGCGATCGCAGGCGTCAGGCTGGGTGCGGAGAAGGCTTTCCGACCTTGGCTGGTGCCGATCCGGGATGCCATGACGTTCGCGGTCCGTGTGGCAAGCTTTGTCGGACGCGACGTCAGGTGGCGCGAACATGAGTTTTCAGTCCGCGCGGACGGACATTTGGTTGTCAATAATTGAGTGTGCTTGAGGTGCAAGGATGAAAACGTTGTTCCTGAATCCCCCGTCCTTCGACGGCTATGACGGCGGTGCCGGGTCGCGCTATCAGTGCAAGCGCGAGGTCAGATCGTTCTGGTATCCGACTTGGCTTGCGCAGCCCGCGGCCCTCGTGCCCGGCAGCAAGCTTATCGACGCGCCTCCCCGCGGACTGCGCCTCGAGGACATCCTTCACCACGCCAAGGCGTACGAACTGCTTGTCATGTACACAAGCACACCTGCCTTCCAGGCCGACGTCAAGATCGCCGAGGCGTTCAAGCGCGAGAATCCGAAGCTCATGATCGGAATTTGCGGCGCCCACGTCGCCGTCTCGCCGGGACCGTCGCTCGAAGCGTCGGTGGCGATCGACTTCGTGGCCCGGACCGAGTTCGATTTCACCATCAAGGAGATCGCCGAGGGCAAGCCGCTCGCCGAGGTCGACGGGATCAGTTACAGACGCGATGGCGAGATCGTTCACAATCGCGAGCGCGCAATTATCGAGAACATGGACGTGCTGCCGACCGTCATCGAGGTCTACAAACGCGATCTGGTGATCGAGGATTATTTCGACGGCTACCTGATGCATCCTTATATGTCCATCTACACGGGACGAGGCTGTAAATCGCGCTGCACCTTCTGCCTTTGGCCGCAGACGATCGGCGGCCATCGCTACCGCACGCGCAGCGTGCAAAGCGTGGTGGACGAGATCGCGCTCGCCAAGAGTTATTTCCCGCAAGTGAAGGAGTTTTTCTTCGACGACGATACCTTCACGGACAACCTCCCGCGTGCGGAGGAGATCGCACGGGGTCTCGGCAAGCTCGGGGTGACCTGGTCATGCAACGCCAAGGCCAATGTGCCGTATGAAACACTCAAGGTCTTGCGCGAGAACGGCCTCAGGCTTTTTCTCGTCGGTTACGAGTCGGGCAACCAGAAGATCCTTCACAACATAAAGAAGGGGTTGCGCATCGACGTGGCGCGCAAGTTCGCCGAGGATTGTCGCAAACTCGGCATCGTCATCCATGGCACCTTCATCGTCGGCCTCCCCGGCGAGACCCATGAGACGATCGAGGAGACGATCCGCTTTGCCAAGGAGGTCAACCCGCGCACGATCCAGGTCTCTCTGGCCGCTCCCTATCCCGGCACCGAACTCTACCGCCAAGCGGTCATGAACGGCTGGCTCCATGACAACAGCGATAGTCTTGTTGCCGACAACGGAATGCAAATCAGCTCGCTCCAATACCCGCACCTCTCCAACGAGGAGATTTTCGAGGCAGTCAAAGTCTTCTACAAGCGCTTCTACTTCCGCCCGAGCAAGATCGCGGAACTCACCTGGGAGATGGCGAAGAGCACGCAGATGATGAAGCGTCGGTTGCGCGAAGGTGCCGAGTTCTTCCACTTCCTGAGGCAGCGCGAAAATCACGCCTGACCCCGCGGATGGAACGCGAGGAATGGGGCGGCTCACGCGCCCCATACCTCCACTTCGCCGAACGCGGCGCATGCGGCAACGGCCGAAAAATCGAACGTGACGAAATGAAGTTCAGCCTCGGTATCGCCATGCTGGCCGGCTTTGGGCTGGCGGCAGGCCTGATCATCTACCAGGGTGCGGGCCAAGTCCTCGGTATGCTGCTCTCACTCGGCTGGGGTTTCGTTCCGGTCGTCCTCGTCCACGT
>Ga0187765_10000208_pt1 | contig 20487 bp, 17 predicted proteins | sample 0216_QUI02_MP05__3_FD_133018 | JGI IMG/M metagenome (GOLD analysis project Ga0187765, IMG submission 133018) | Tropical peat soil microbial communities from peatlands in Department of Meta, Colombia - 0216_QUI02_MP05_10_MG | ecosystem: Environmental > Terrestrial > Soil > Wetlands > Peat ...
CGGCGGCCAGCTCCCGGTTCCAGGCCAGCCGCTCGGCGTGCGCCTCGTGCTCGCGGCCGGGGCCGCCCGCCCCCCGCAGCGCGGCGAAGCGGCCGGTGAGATTGCGCTCCAGCCACTGCCGGACGCGGCGGCGGAACCGCTCGTCCTCCGGGCTCAGCTGCACCCGCCCTCCCTGCGACGGATCCGCGGGCCCGCCGGGGGGGAAGGCGGGCCCGCGGAAGCACCGTTCTGTTCAGCAGCTGCCCCCGCGCGTAGGCTCAGCCTACCAAGCACTTGCTTGCTAGAGGAGCCCCGGTGGAACCCACCACCATCCCGGCCGCGGTCGCGCACGCGGCGCGGGCGTTCGGCGACCAGCCCGCCCTGGCCGAGCCCGGCGGCCCGCGGCTCACCCACCGCGAGCTGCAGGAACGGGTCATCACCGTGGCCCGGGCGCTGATCGCCGAGGGGGTGGCGCCCGGGGACCGGGTGGCCATCTGGTCCCCCAACACCCATCACTGGGTGCTCGGCGCGCTCGGCGCGCTCCACGCCGGCGCGGCGCTGGTCCCGGTCAGCACCAGGTTCACCGGCCACGAGGCGCTCGACGTGATCGGCCGCAGCGGCGCCCGCGCGCTGATCGTCGCCGGCCCGTTTCTCGGCACCGACCGGCTCGCCGCGCTGCGGGCCGCGGCCAGCGAGACAGACAGCCGTGCAGAGCGAATCCCGGGCGACCCCGGCTGCCTCGGCCGGCTCCGGCTCGTGGTGCAGGTGCCCATCGGGGACGGCCCGGCCACCACGGCCGGCTGCGCCGTCATCGGCTGGGACGAGCTGCTGGACCGGGCGGCCGCGGTCCCGGCCGGCGTGGCCGCGGCGCGCGCCGCGGCGGTGAGCCCCGGCCACGTCAGCGACATCATGTTCACCTCGGGCACCTCCGGGCGGAGCAAGGGGGCGATGACCGCCCACCGGCAGTCGCTGGCCGTCGCCCGGGCCTGGGCCGCATGCGGGTGCCTGTCCGGTGCCGACCGCTACCTCGTTGTCAACCCGTTCTTCCACAGCTTCGGCTTCAAGGCGGGCATCCTGGCCTGCCTGGTCAGCGGGGCCACGCTGGTGCCGCAGCTGGTCTACGACGCCGGGCAGGCCATGGCGCTGGTCGAGGCCGAGCGGATCACGGTGTTCCCCGGCCCGCCCACCATCTACCAGACCATCCTTGATCACCCGGACCGGCCCGCCCGCGACCTGTCCAGCCTGCGGCTCGCGGTCACCGGCGCGGCGGCCGTGCCGGTCGCGCTGGTGGAGCGGATGCGGCGCGAGCTGAGCTTCGAGTCGGTGCTGACCGCGTACGGGCTGACCGAGGCGGTGGTCGCGACCATGTGCCGCCCGGGCGACGACCCGCACACGGTGGCCCACACGTCGGGCCGGGCCGCGGCGGGCTTCGAGGTGCGGGTGGCGGCGCCGGACGGCCGCGCCGGCACGCCCGGCGAGACGGGCGAGATCCTGCTCCGCGGGCCGAACCTGATGCTGGGCTACCTGGACGACGCGGAGGCGACCCGCGCCGCGGTCGACGCCGACGGCTGGCTGCACACCGGCGACGTGGGCCGCCTCGACCCGGCCGGGTACCTGACCATCACCGACCGGCTGAAGGACATGTACATCTGCGGCGGCTTCAACGTCTACCCGGCCGAGGTGGAGCAGGTGCTGGCCCGGCTCGACGGCGTGGCCGAATCAGCCGTCATCGGGGTGGCCGACGCCCGGCTCGGCGAGGTGGGCCGGGCGTACGTGGTGCCCCGTCCCGGCCACGCGCTGGACGCCGGGGACGTGCTGGCGTTCTGCCGGGAACGGCTGGCCAACTACAAGGTGCCCCGGCAGGTCGTGCTGCGGGACGGCCTGCCCCGCAACCCGGCGGGCAAGGTGCTCAAGCGGCTGCTGCGGGAGGAGCCGGCATGATCGAGGAACCCGGGGAACCGGTCCGGTATGAGGAGCGCGGCGCGGTCGCGGTGGTGACGCTGAACCGGCCACGGTACCGCAACGCGCAGAACTCGGCCATGACCTACGCCCTGGACGCGGCGTTCGCCCGGGCCGTGAACACGCCGGAGATCGCGGTGATCGTGCTGGCCGGCGCGGGCGAGCACTTCTGCGCGGGCCACGACATCGGCTCGCCGGGCCGGGACGCCGATGTCTCGTTCGGCCGGCAGGCGGTGCTGTGGTGGGACCACGTGGGCCGGCCGGGCGCGGACGCCCGGTACGCCCGCGAGATGGAGGTCTACCTGGGAATGTGCCGCCGCTGGCGGGAGATGCCCAAGCCCACCATCGCGATGGTCCAGGGCGCGTGCATCGCCGGCGGGCTCATGCTCGCCTGGGTGTGCGACCTGATCGTCGCCGCCGACGATGCCTTCTTCGCCGACCCGGTGGTACGGATGGGGATACCGGGCGTGGAGTACTTCGCCCACCCGTGGGTGCTCGGGCCGCGTTTCGCCAAGGAGGTGCTGTTCACCGGCGAGCGCTTCGGCGCCCTCCGCGCCTACCAGCTCGGCATGGTGAACCGGGTCGTGCCACGCGCGGAGCTGGCCGAGGCGACCTTCGCGCTGGCGGACGTGATCGCCACGATGCCGCCGTTCGGCCTGGCGCTCGCCAAGCGCGCGGTGAACCAGTCCGAGGACCTGATGGGCATGCGGGCAGGGATGGACTCCGCCTTCGGCCTGCACCACCTCGCGCACGCGCACAACGCGGAAATATCCGGCGACCCGCTGGCGGGCCTGGACGCGCGCGGGATGAAGGACCGTGACCCCAGGAATACCGGGGCCAGCGGTGAGCCCTGATCCGGCCGGGTTCCGGGCCGAGGTCCGCGACTGGCTGCGGGCGCACGTGCCGGCCGGGCCGTTGCCGTCGGTGGACACGGCCGAGGGGTTCGCCCGGCACCGGGCGTGGGAGCGGGAAATGGCGGCGGCCCGGCTGTCGGTAGTGTCCTGGCCGGCCGCCTACGGCGGCCGCGGCGCGTCGCTGCTGGAGTGGCTGGCCTTCGAGGAGGAGTACTACGCCGCCGCCGCGCCGGTGCGGGTCGGCCAGAACGGGCTGTTCCTGCTCGCGCCCACCCTGTTCGCGCACGGCACCGAGGAGCAGCGCGGCCGCCTGCTCCCGCCGATGGCCCGGGCGGACGAGATCTGGGCCCAGGCCTGGTCGGAACCCGAGGCCGGCAGCGACCTGGCCGCGATCCGGGCCCGGGCCGTGCGCACCGACGGCGGCTGGCGGCTGTCGGGGACCAAGACGTGGAGCTCACGCGCGGCATTCGCCGACCAGGCGTTCGGGCTGTTCCGGTCCGATCCCGGCGCCGGGCGCCACCACGGCCTGACCTACCTGCTGTTCAGCCTGCACGCCGACGGCGTGACCGTGCGGCCGATCCGCCAGCTCGGCGGCGAGACCGGGTTCGCCGAGATCTTCCTGGACGGCGTGTTCGTTCCCGACGCCGACGTGGTCGGCGCGCCCGGCGACGGCTGGCGGATCGCGATGAGCACGGCCGGCCACGAGCGGGGACTGTCGCTGCGCAGCCCGGGCCGGTTCAGCGTGGCGGCCGCCCGGCTGGTCGAGCTCTGGCGGCGGGCGGGCGAGCCGGACGGCAATTCGCTGCGCGACCGGGTGGCTGACGCCTGGATCGGGGCCCAGGCTTACCGGCTGCACACCTACGCCACCGCCGCCCGGCTCGCCGCGGGCGGCACGCTGGGCGCGGAGGCCAGCCTGGGCAAGGTGTTCTGGTCCGAGCTCGACGTCGCCCTGCACGAGACCGCGCTGGACCTGCTCGGGCCGCGGGCCGAGCTGCGCGGCGGCGAGGATGGGCGGTGGCTGGACGGCTACCTCTTCTCGCTGGCCGGCCCGATCTACGCGGGCACGAACGAGATCCAGCGGACGGTCATCGCCGAGCGGCTGCTGGGACTGCCCCGATGACGGCCGCCCGCGTGGTGACCGGCCGCTCGGCCGAGCAGGAGCAGTTCGCCGCGTCGCTGCACGGGCTGCTCGCCGCCGCTGACGTGCCCGCCGTTGCGCGGCGGTGGGCGGACGGGGACCGCTCTCCCGGCCTGGTGCTGTGGCGCCAGCTCGCCGGGCTCGGCGTCACCGCGCTGGCGGTCCCGGAGCACTGCGGCGGGCTCGGCGCCGGCCTGCCCGCCGTCGTGGCCGCATGCGAGGAACTCGGGCACCACGCGGTGCCGGGGCCGGTGGCCGAGTCGGCCGCGGCCGTCCCCGAGCTGATCACCGCGCTGGCCGGCGAGCGGCTGGCCGCCAGGTGGCTGCCCGGCCTGGCCGCTGGCGAGCTCATCGCGACGCTGGCGCTGCCGCCGTGGCTGCCGTACGCGGCGGACGCCGACGCCGCCGGCCTGGTCCTGCTGGCCGGGCCCGACGTGGTGCGGCTGGCCGAGCCCGGCGCCCGGCACCGGTCGGTGGACCCGGCCCGGTCGCTGTCGGAGGTGTCCGGCCGGGAGGTGCTGGCCCGCGGTCCCGCCGCGGCCGCGGCGGTGGCCCGGGCGCGGGAGGCCGGGACGCTGGCCTGCGCGGCACAGCTGCTCGGCGCGGGCCGTGCCCTGCTGGAGGCCAGCGTCCGCCACGCCGGGCAGCGGATCCAGTTCGGGCGGCCGGTCGGGACGTTCCAGGCCGTCAAGCACCAGCTCGCCGACGTGGCGATCGGGCTCGAGTTCGCCCGGCCGCTGCTCGACGCGGCGGCGGCCGCGCCCACCGCGCGGGACGTCTCGGCGGCCAAGGTGGCCTGCACCGACGCGGCCCGCCGGGCGGCCCGGGCCGCCCTGCAGGTGCACGGCGCGATCGGCTACACCCAGGAGCTGGACCTGCACCTGTGGCTGACCAAGGTGCGCGCGCTGGCCGGCGCCTGGGGAAGCCAGGCCGAGCACCGGGCCCGGGTGATGGCGGCGATCGCCGCCGGCGGGGGCCTGCCGTGGAGCTGACCGCCGTGCAGCGCGACCTGCGCGACGCGGTCCGCGGCCTGCTGGCCCACGATCGGCGCCGCGCCGCCGCGGCGCCCGGCCCGGGGCCCGCCGGGGACCCGGGTTCCGCGCGGCCGCTGTGGCGGCGGCTGTGCGGTGAGATCGGCGTCGCCGGGCTCGCGATACCGCAGCGCTACGGCGGAGCCGGTGCCGGCCCGGTCGAGACCCACATCGTGATGGAGGAACTCGGGCGCGACCTGACCTGCTCGCCGATGCTCGGCTCGGCCGTCCTCGCCGCCCAGGCGCTGCTGGCGTCCGGCGACGGCGCGGCCTGCCAGCGGCTCCTCCCGGCGATCGCCGGCGGCACCGCGGTCGCGGCCCTGGCCTGGACGGCGCGGGATGGCCACTGGGATCCCGGCCTGGCCGCGTGCACCGCCCGCCCCGCCGCGGGCGACTGGGTGCTGGCGGGCGAGGCGCACCACGTCCTCGACGGAGACCGGGCCGATGTGCTGCTGGTCGCCGCCCGGGCCCCGGACACGATCGCCCTGTTCGAGGTGGACCCGCGCGACCGCGGCGTCACCCGCGGCGCGGCGCCCACCATGGACACCACCCGCCGGCTGGCCGTCGTCCGGCTGGACGGGGCGGCCGGGCGGCGCGCCGGCTCCGGCGACGGCCGCGCGGCCCTGGCCCGGGCCCGGGACCTGGCGTGCATCGCGCTCAGCGCCGAGCAGGTGGGGGCGGCGCGGCGCGCGCTGGAGCTGACCGTGGCCTACACCAAAACCCGGGTCCAGTTCGGCCGCCCGATCGGCGCCTTCCAGGCGCTCCAGCACCGGATGGCCGACCTGCACGTGCTGGTGGAGTCGGCGCGGTCGCTGTCCTACGCCGCGGCGTCCGCCGCCGCCGACGACCGGCCCGGCCTGGGGCTGCGCGCGGCCGCGGCCAAGGTCTACTGCTCGGAGGCGCTGGCCCGGGTGGCCGGCGAGATGATCCAGCTGCACGGCGCCATCGGCATCACCTGGGAGCACGACGCCCACCGCTATTTCAAGCGCGCGCACGGCGCCGTGCAGCTGTTCGGCCAGCCGTCCGAGCATGTGGCCAGGATCGCCGCGGCCGTGGTCGACGGCGAGCTGAACTTCCCGGCCCCCGGCCACGTGTAGTTGGCATTCGGGGTAATCCTGGATCCTCCTGGGTTGCCGGGGCTGGTGCGGGGAGAGCTGTGGAGCCACTGGCGGCGGGAGACCCCCGGCAGGTGGGTGGGTACCGGCTGCGCGCCCGGCTGGGGGCCGGCGGGATGGGACAGGTGTTCCTCGGCTACTCCCCCGCGGGCCGCGCGGTGGCGGTCAAGGTCATCCACCGGGAGCTGGCCCTCGACCCGGAGTTCCGCACCCGGTTCCGCCGCGAGGTGGCCGCCGCCCGGGCGGTGAGCGGTGCCTACACCGCACCGGTGACCGCGGCCGGACCCGACGATGACCCGCCGTGGCTGGCGACCGTGTTCGTTCCCGGGCCGTCGCTGGCCGAGGCGGTCGCGGTGGCGGGGCCGCTGCCCCCGGTGCCGGTGTGGAGGCTGGCCGCGGGCCTGGTCGAAGCGCTGCAGGCGATCCACTCCTGCGGCCTGGTGCACCGGGACCTGAAGCCGGGCAACGTGCTGCTGGCCCTCGACGGGCCGCGGGTGATTGACTTCGGGATCTCCCGGGCGGCGGAGAGCACCGCGATGACCTCGACCGGGATGCTCGTGGGCACGCCGTCGTTCATGTCGCCGGAGCAGGCGCGGGACGCCCGGGTGGGGCCGGCCAGCGACGTGTTCTCGCTGGGCGGGGTGATCGTGTTCGCCGCCACCGGGAAGGGGCCGTTCGGCGGCGGCCCGCAGGCGACCATGCTGTACCGGGTCGTGCACGCGCCGCCCATGCTCGACGAGGTGCCCGGCGGCCTCCGTGAGCTGGCGGCGGCGTGCCTGGCCAAGGAGCCCGCGGACCGCCCCGGCCTGGCGGCGCTGGTGCAGGCGACGGCCGCGGGCCGGGCGCCGGACGAAGACGACGCGCTGACCTCGTTCTGGCCGGTGCCGGTGACCGGGCTCATCCGCTCCCACCAGGCCCGCCTGGCCGCCGAGATGCGGGACCGGACGGCCCCGCCCAGCACCGCCCCGCCCAGCACGGCCGCGGCACCGGCAGGCCCGGTCCAGCGGCCGCGCGGCCTGGCCGCCTCCGCGGTCGCCACGGCACCGGCGACGGCGCTGGCCGGGACGGCGGTGCAGGAAACCACCGGGCCAGAAGCCACACCACCCACCCCGCCCGGCGGCCCGCCGGCCGTCGCCGCCGTCCCGGCCGCCTCCCCCGGCCGGGCGGACGATGGCCCGGCCGGTGCGCCGGTGGCAACCGCCGGGCCGGCCATGCCCGCGGATTTTGTCGCCGGTGACGTACCGGCCCACCGCGCCGCCCGCGGCGTGACCCGGCGGCGGATGCTCGCCGGGCTGGCCGTGATCGCCGGCGCCGGGCTGGCCGGCGCCGGCTGGGAACTCAGCCAGGGGAGCTCGCCGCAGCACCCGGCCCGCGCCGGCCAGCATGGCCCGGCCACCGGTCCCAGCCGCCCGGCGCCCCGGCCGAGCACGCGAGGCGGCGCGGGCGCACAGCCAGCCAGCGCCGCGCTCTGGAGCTTCCCCACCGGCGGCATGGTGGCCGGGATCGCGCTGGCCCACGGCACCGTGTTCGCCGGCAGCACCGACGGCCAGGTGTACGCGCTGCGCGCCAGCGACGGCCGGCGGCTGTGGGCCTTCCCCACCGGCGGCCCGGTCCAGTCGGCGATCGCCGTGGCCGGCGGCGCCGTCTACGCCGGCAGCAACGACGGCAGCGTGTACGCGCTGCGCACCGGCGATGGCCGGCGGCTGTGGGCCTTCCCCACCGGCGATCCGGTCCAGTCGGCGATCACGGTGGCCGGTGACGCCGTGTACGCCGGCAGCGAGAACGAGACGCTGTACGCGCTGCGCACCGGCGACGGCACCCGGCTGTGGAGCGTCTTTACCGGCGCCGGGGCAGCGGGGATCGTGGTGAGCGGCGCAGCCGTCTACTCCGGCGGCGCCGGTGGCCGGCTGTACGCGCTGCGCGCCAGCGACGGCCGCAGGCTGTGGGACTCCCCCATCGGCGCCGGGGCCATCGGGATCGCGGCCGCCGGCGGGACGGTGTACGCCGGCAGCGACGACGGCCGGGTGTATGCGCTGCGGGCCAGCAGCGGCACCCCGCTGTGGGACACCGCCACCGGCGGCCCGGTGCAGTCGGGGATCGCCGTGGCCGGCGGCGCCGTCTACGCCGGCAGCGAGGACGACAAGGTGCTGGCGCTGCGGGCCAGCAACGGCCGCCAGCTGTGGCACGTCACCACCGGCGGCCCGGTGTCGTCGGGCATCGCCGTGGCGGGCGGGATCGTGTACGCCGGGGGCAACGACTACACGGTGCGCGCGTTGCGCGCCAGCAACGGCCGCCAGCTCTGGAGCTTCGCCGCCGGGGGCCCGGTCGCGTCACAGATCGTGGTGGCCGGCGGGGTTGCCTACCTCGGCAGCAACGACGGCAAGGTATACGCGCTGAAGGGGCCGTCCGCCTGATGCCCGGGTCAGCCGGGCGGCGCGCCCGCATGCATGAGCAGCAGCGCCGACGCGGCGAACAGCGCCAGGCCGGCCAGGCCGAACCGCACCGCCCACGACCGCGTCCGTTTCCCGCCGCGGGCCAGGGACACCGGCATGGGCTGCGCGGAGATCGCCCAGACATCCTGGAAGGGCGCCGCCATGATGGGCCGATCGTCCAGGTCGCCCGGCACGGCGAACACGTACATCGGCAAGCCCGGCCGGAGGATGTCCTCCTGCACGCGGTAGCCGCAGGTCCGGGAGCTCGGGCCGGCGAAGCTTTCGAGCAGGCCGGGGGGAAGAACGCCGTCCGCGAGCAGGCCACCCAGCTTCCCGCTCTGATACCGCCACGCGTCCGCGCCCTCGTCCCGGACCTCGTTGACGGCGTTCCGGCCCGCGGGATGCCCGTAGACGTTGAGCGTGTGCTCGAGCAGTGCCGGGGCGACCAGGACGCTGCCGGTCCCGTCCCGTACCGCGAAGGGACCGGAGTCCCACGCCCAGATCTGCTCCTCCACCAGCACGTCCACCTCGGTCCACTCGTCGCCCACGTTGCGGATCCGCTTGACCAGGAACCGCCGCCGGACCCGCGTGCGGTACCAGACGCACTCCGATCCCGACAGCCGCCCGTGCAGCAGCCCCGGCGGGCCCGGCGCGCTGGCGCCGTGCACGTGGACAGGCCCGGGCCCCACGCCCCCGGCCCGCACCTCCCCGCAGCCGATCTGCGGCCGGGACGCGGCCACCCGGCTGCGGCGGGACAGGCCGGAGCTGACAACGGGCAGGATGACCGCCGCAATGACGGCGAACAGACCGGGAATCCACAGCAGGTAGGCGGCCAGCCGCAGGAACTGCACGGCCTACCCCGCTGCCCGCCGGCGCGATGTCCCCGGCGCCGGCGCCCCCGCTCCAGATGTCCCCACAACGATGCAAACGTGCCCGCGCCCGCGGCGGTTCGACATCCGGCTGGAGCTGGCGTCCGGAGCGCCGGCCCCGGCTGGCCGTAGGGTTTGGGGCATGTGTCCCGCGCCTGGTGAGATCCGACGATGTACCTGAGTCCGGCAGATGAGGAGCGGCTGCAGGTGTTCGTGGCGGCCGAGCTGGCGCGCCGCACGGCCGCCCGGGGGCTGCGGCTGAACGCGCCGGAGGCGACCGCGCTGGTGTGCGACGAGATGCACCTGGCCGCGCGGGCCGGTGGCTCGTTTGACGACGTCCTGGCCGCGGGGCGGCGCGCCGCCACGTCCGCGCAGCTGCTGCCCGGCGTGGCGGGTCTGCTGGACGAGATCCGGCTGGAGGTGCTGCTGGACGAGGGAAGCCGCCTGGTGGTGCTGCGCCAGCCCTGGCCGGCGGAGCCGGACCCGCCGGGAGCGACGCGGTACGCGGGCGAGCCGGTCGTGCTGCACGCGGGGCGGCAGCGCCAGCGGCTTACGGTACGCAACGGATCAGCGCGGCCGGTGCGGGTCTCCTCTCACTACCCGTTCTGGCGGGCGAACCCGCGGCTGGAGTTCGACCGTGAGGCGGCCCATGGGCTCCGGCTTGACATCCCGGCGGGCTCCTCGGTGCGGTGGGGGCCCGGCGAGGTGAAAGAGGTCCAGCTCGTGCGCTACGGAGATGACGATGAACACACCCCGTGAGGACGGGTTCGCCATGCCCGCCGAATGGGCCCCGCACCAGGCATGCCTGATGGAGTGGCCGACCCAGACCCGGGCGGAGCTGTGGGGGGCGCTGCTGGACGACGCCAAGCGCGAGTACGCGACGGTGGCGCGGGCCATCGCCGCGTTCGAGCCGGTAATCATGGTGGCCGACCCGGCCCAGGCCGCCGAGGCCCACGACCGCTGCGGGGCCGGCATCGAGGTCCTGCCGGTCCCCATCGACGACTCCTGGATGCGGGACAACGGCCCGATCTTCGTCGCCGACCCGCAGGGCCGTCTCGCGCTCGTGCACTTCCGGTTCAATTCGTGGGGCGAGCGCTACCTGCCCTACGACCGCGACGCCCTGGTCCCGGCGGCGATCGCGGCGCACCTCGGCATCCGCCGTTATGCCGCCCCGTTCGTGCTCGAGGGCGGGTCGATCTTCGTGGACGGGGAGGGCACGCTGCTCACCACCGAGCAGTGCCTGCTGAACCCCAACCGCAACCCGGCGCTGTCCCGCGCCGACATCGAGCGGGGCCTGGGCGAGTTCCTGGGCGCCGAGGTGGTGGTGTGGCTCGGGCTGGGGCACTCCGCCGACCGGGACACCGACGGGCACATCGACGGGATCGCGCAGTACGTCCGGCCCGGCACGGTGATGATCCACGCGCCGGGCGAGCCCGGCGACCCCGACCATAACCGCGGCCGGGACAACGTCCGCCGGGCGCGCGAGGCGGCCGACGCGCGCGGCCGGCGCCTCGAGGTGATCGAGCTCGACTGCGGGTCCCCGGGCGGGATCTCGTACACGAACTTCTACCTCCCGAACGGCGGCCTGGTGGTCCCGGTCGCCGGGTCGCCGGAGGACGACGGCGCGCTGGCCCAGATCGCGGCCGCGTTTCCCGGCCGGGAGATCGTCGCGGTACCGGGGAGGACGCTGAACGAGGGCGGCGGCGGGCCGCATTGCATCACCCAGCAGATCCCGGCCGGGACCATGGTGAGCCCGCGGTGAGGCGCGAGGACTACGCGGAGCGTTTCGGCCCCACCACCGGTGACCTCATCCGCCTGGCGGACACCGGCCTGTGGGTCCGGGTCGGCCGCGACGACGTCGGCTACGGCGACGAGCCGGTGTGGGGCTACGCGAAGAACTTCCGTTCCCGCCAGGCGCAGTTCGACCGGGCCCCCCTGGACAGCGAACTGGACATGCTGATCGCCGGCGTGGTGGTGATCGACCCGTTCCTCGGGGTCATCAAGACCAACATCGGGATCAAGGACGGGCGGATCGCGGGGCTGGGCCGGGCCGGGAACCCCGACATCACCGCGGGCGTGGAGCTGACCATCGGGCCCAGCACCTGGCCGGTCAACGGCTACGGTCTGATCGCCACCGCCGGCGGGATCGACAGCCACGTGCACCTGATAACCCCGAGGCTGGTCCCGGCCGCCCTGTCGGCCGGGATCACCACGCTGATCACCGCGGGATTTGAAGAGCCGCCGTACGTCATGGACAAGACCCTGCGGGCGTTCGAGTTCCTCCCGGTCAACCTGGGCCTGCAGGCCAGCGCGCGCACCGAGGTACCGGGCCAGGTCGAGCGCGTGCTGGAGGCCGGCGCCTGCGGGCTGAAGATCCACGAGGACTGGGGCGCATACCCGGAGATCATCGACGCCACGCTGCGGCTCGCCGACGCCCATGACGTGGCGGTGTGCCTGCACACCGACGGGCTGAACGAGTCGTGCGAGCTGCCCGGCACCATCGAGGCCATCGGCGGCCGGGCGGTCCACGCCTACCACGTCGAAGGGGCGGGCGGCGGCCACATCCCGGACCTGATCGCGATCACCGGCGTGCCGAACGTGGTGTGCTCCTCGACCACCCCCACCATCCCCTATGGGATGGCGACGGCGGCGGAGCACCTGGAGATGATCCTGGCCGTGCACGGGGGGTCAGCGGGCGTCCAGGAGGACGTCGATGCGGCCCGGGAGCGCATCCACCCGGCCACGATGGCCGCCGAGGGACCGCTGCACGACCTCGGCGCCATCAGCATCGTCAACAGCGACTCCCAGGGCATGGGGCGGATCGGCGAGACGATCCGCCGGACGTGGCAGCTGGCGCACGCGATGAAGCTCTGGCGGCAGACGCCGGCCGGGCAGGACTGGCCGGAGACCGAGCCGCGGCCGCAGCGGCCGGGCGACGACAACGAGCGCGTGCTCCAGTACCTGGCCAAATACACGGCCGAGCCGGCCCGGGTACACGGCATCGATCGGGAGGTCGGATCGCTGCGTCCCGGTCGGCTCGCCGACATCGTGCTGTGGCGCCCGGCGTATTTCGGTGTCCGGCCCGAGTTGGTGCTGAAGGGCGGCTGGTTCGCCTGGGGGCCGATCGGGGCGGGCAACGCCACGGTCGAGGGAGCCGAGCCCCGGCGCTACGGCTCCCACTGGGCCGGCCTGGGGACGGCCCCGGCCGCACTGTCCACCACCTTCGTGTCCGCGGCGGCGGAGGCGGCCGGCATCGGGCGCCGGCTGGGCAGCCAGCGCCGGTTCGTGGCGGTGCACGGCACCCGGCAGATCTCGCGCGGCGCGCTGGTGGCGAACACCGCCGTCACGCCGGTGGAGGTGGACCTGGCCGACGGGACGGTGCGGCTGCACGGGCGCGTGCTGCGGGCCGAGCCCGTCCCGGAGGTCCCGCTGAGCCGCCGCTACCTGCTCGGCTAGCCCCGGCACCGCGGAAGGCCGGGGCGCGGGACCAAGGCCGGGCGCCCGCCTCACTCCCACCGCGGAGGGCGGCCATGCGAGCCCGCGCCCGCGGCCTATACCGGGCGGCGGAACCGCGGCGCCAGGTCGATCCTGCCGGTGCCGGCGAGCAGTGCCTTCAGCGGCGGCACCCGCTTGCCCAGCCGCAGCGCCTGGTAGTAGACGTAGCGGCCCCGCGGGAGGACCGGTCCCTCCGGGCTCCTGACGTCGCGGGCCACCGCGCAGCAGTCCGAGCCGAGGTCCGTCTTGGTGTCCACCCAGTAGACGGTGCTCGAGGTCGCGCCGATCAGACCGGCGAGCAGGATGATGCGCCCGGCCCGGAAGTGGTCCCAGAACCAGGGCCCGAACAGGCGCTCGTCGGTGAACGGGGGCCACTGCGCCTCCGGGGTGCCCACCAGCGGCATGGTCGCCCAGCACGGCTCCGGGGACACCGGGGTGTACCGGGCGTAGGCCGCGACCAGCGCGGTGACAGTGTCCCCGTTCATCCAGCCGAACAGGGCCCCGTGCCGCGGGACCGGCACGCCGTGGGCCACGGCGGCGGCGCCGTCGGCCTCGATGTCCATGGCCTCTCCCGCGGGCCACGGGCGGAGCACGTAGGAAGGCCGGTCTTCGCCGTCGCCACGCGAGAGCACGAAGAACCGGGCGTCGTCGCCGTCCCGGAGCAGCAGGACCATCGAGCGGCTCCCGTCGCGGCTGACGGCCCCGGCCGCGAGCGGGTAGCCGGCGAACAGCTTGTCGCACGTCTGGTACAGGGAATCGGTGCGGATCATTGCTCGGACCACCGCCCGCGTCATCCCGGCGGACCCGGACCGCCCGCCGGTCTCACATGTTCGAACTTACGTTCGATAACATGCCGCGGTCAAGTGTTTCACACGGCCGGCTCAGAGCGCCTGGAGGACGATGGCACGCAGGTCGCCGTCGGTCAGCGTTACCGGGTTGCCCTGCATGCTGCTCGAGGCGGCGGCCTTGGCGGCCACGTCGCCGGCCTGCTCCGGCCGGATGCCGGACGAGGCCAGCCCCGGCACCGCGAGCAGGGTGACCGTCTCCCGGATCCAGGCCAGGCCGTCCCCGATGGACGCGGTGGGCTGCCCGGTGATCAGCTGCGCGGCTTCGGCGTACCGGCCGAGGGCTGGATGGCCCGCGCCGCCGGCCGGCCCGGACCGCAGCGCCCGCACGTTCGCCTCGATGACTGGGGCCAGCAGCGCGGCGCAGGCCATGCCGTGCAGCACGTCCGCGGTGCCGCCGATGACCCCGGCCAGCCCGTGCACGGCGCCCAGCTTCGCGTTGGCCAGCGCCATCCCGCCCAGCAGGCTGCAGACGGCCATGTCCGCCCGGGCCCGCAGGTCCGTGCCGTCGGCGTAGGCGGCGCGCAGCCCCGCCGCCGCCCGGCGCAGCCCCTCGTGGGCCAGGCCGTCGGTCAGCGGGTTGGCCCGGACGGAGACGAACGGCTCCAGGCACTGGGTAAGCGCGTCCAGGCCGCTGGCCGCGGTGACCGGCGGCGGGCAGGACACGGCGAGCTCCGGATCGACCAGCGCCACCCGCGGGATCATCAGCGGGCTGCGCAGGCTCGCCTTGACCCCGTGGGCCGGCGAAGCGAGCACCGCGTTGGCGGTCACCTCCGCGCCGGTGCCAGCGGTGGTGGGCACGGCCACGCACGGCACGGCGGGCCGGGTGATCTTCCGGCCGGACCCGACGACCTCCAGGTAGTCCAGCGGGTCGCCGCCGTTGCCCAGCAGCATGGCCACGGCCTTGCCGAGGTCGATGACGCTGCCGCCGCCGACCGCGGCGACCGCGTCGGCGCCGTGCTCGCGCGCGGCGGCGGCCCCCTCCCGCGCCAGCTCGACCGTGGGCTCGGCGGCCACCGGGAACACCGCGGCCGGCCGCCCGAGCCCCGCCAGCAGCCCGGCGTGGCGCCCGGGGTCCGCGCCCGTGCACACCAGCACCCGGGACCCGAGCCCGGCGAGCACCTCCGGCAGCTCCGCGGCCCGGCCGGGGCCGATCATGATCCGGCCCGCGGTGGCGAACTCGAAGCTCATCGCGGTCACGGCGGGCGGCTCGCCCAGCCGCCGCTGCCGTCCGGGTATACCGCGTCGTACTTCTCCGACACCCGCGGCTGCGCCATCATGTCCGCGACACCGTCACGCCAGGCCGCGTAGTGCGGCGTCAGCTTGTGCGCGGCCGGGGCGTCAGCGTCACGGTAGACCTCCACCAGGACAACGTGCGCCGGATCGGCCTGGTCCTGGATGACGTCGAACCGCAGCACGCCGGGCTCGGCCAGCGATGCCCGCGCGTTGACCAGGGTGGCGGCCAGGAAATCCTCGACCCGGTCCGGCCGGATCCGGGCGTGAACGTGAACGACCAGCATGTGCTCATCCTGCTACACGGCTCCTGGCACCGGGCGCGGGAAGGGACCGGGCACGGGAAGGGATCGGGCGCCGGCCGCGTTGACGCGACCATGCAAGTGGAGATCTGGTCGGACATCGTGTGCCCATGGTGCTACCTGGGCCAGAGGCAGTTCGAGCAGGCGCTGGAACGCTTCCCCCACCGCGGTGAGGTCGAGGTCACCTACCGGTCCTTCGAGCTTGACCCGTCCGCGCCGCCCGGCGTGACCGCGCCCACGGTGGAGGTGCTGGCCAGCAGGTACGGGATGGGCCTGGAGCAGGCCCACGATGCCCAGCGGCAGATGGAGCAGCGCGCCGCCGCGGCCGGGCTGACCTTCCACATGGAGGGCCTGCGGAGCGGCAACACCAGAGACGCGCACCGGCTGCTGCACCTGGCCGGGGCCAGGGGTAAGCAGGCCGAGCTGGCCGAGCGGCTGCACCGCGGGTACTTCACCGATCAGGCCTCGGTGTTCGACCATTCCTCGCTGGCCGGCCTGGCCGCCGACGTGGGGCTGGACCGCGGCGAGGTGCTGGCCGTGCTGGGCAGCGACGAGTACGGGCCGGCCGTGGACGCCGACGAGGAGCTGGCCCGGTCGTTCGGCATTTCCGGCGTGCCCTTCTTCGTCATCGACCGCCGCTACGGGATATCCGGCGCGCAGCCGGCCGAGACCATCCTGCAGGTGCTCGAGCGCGTGCACGAGGAAGCGGCGTGAACACGCACGACTTCTCGGTCAGGGCCGCCGACGGCAGCGTCACCGGCCTGCGCGAGTACGCCGGGCAGGTGCTGCTGATCGTCAACGTCGCCAGCAAGTGCGGCCTCACGCCGCAGTACGCGGGCCTGGAGTCCCTGTACCGCGACGGCCAGGACCGCGGCCTGCGGATCCTCGGCTTCCCCTGCGACCAGTTCGGCGGCCAGGAACCGGGCACCGACGCCGAGATCCAGGAGTTCTGCACCACCAACTACCAGGTCACCTTCCCCGTGTTCGGGAAGATCGAGGTGAACGGCCCGGGTGCGGACCCGCTCTACACCTACCTGCGCGCGCAGGCGCCCGGGGATTTCGGCCCCGGTTACGGCCTGTTGTATGACCACGTGAGCGCGACCCGGCCGGAGACGGTCGGCTCCGACGAGATCAAGTGGAACTTCACCAAGTTCCTCGTCGGCCGCGACGGGCAGGTCATCCGCCGCTACGAGCCCACCGTCACCCCGGAGCAGCTGCGGCCCGACCTGGAGCGGCTGCTCGCCGGCTAGACGCCAGGCCCGCGCGGCGACCTCGTAGACCTCCACCACCGGCGCCGCGCCCCGATCGACCGGGCCGCCTGGCGACTCTACGGAGTGTGGAAACGGCCGGCGACCAGCTCCAGGTCGCCCAACCGGGACACCGGTACCAGACCGACCGGCAGCGAGGTCAACCCAGCAGCTAGCCCGTGCGTCCCTTAACAAGCGGCCGGGACCGCGTGATCGGGGTGGTCCGTCCCGGGGCCGCAACTCGCAGGGGGGTAGTCATGCACGGATCTCACGGACAGCACATCAGCGGGCTCGGCTGGGCGTGGCGCAGCGGCCTTACGCTGGCGTGGCTGGCGCTGCTCGCCGTCCTAGCGGTGGGCGCCGCAGCCGCGGTGATCGCCGTCTACCAGGCCAGCGCAGGCATCCGGTAACCGCCGCTCATCGAGTCGTACGGCTGGACGCCCGCGAGCTTCGTGGACGACTACCCGCACGCGATCCGGGTGGCCCCGACCCGCGCCCGGGTCTGGTGACCACCCGGGCCGCCCGGGCCCTCCCGGTCAGGCCCGCCGCGGCCCCCGGCGGCGCATGAGATCGAGCCCCAATCGCAACCCGCGCCTCTCCGAAGCCTTCAGCTACCTCCGATACACTGCCCGGGCCCATCCCCGGGGGTGGATGAGGCACCGGGCGAGCTGACCGCAACCGGGCGGCAGCAGCAGAAAGAGGTGCACGATCTATGACCCGCTCCTTTTACCTGAGCCTTTTAACGGGAGCAGCGCTGGCCACGATGACGATCATGGCCCCCAGCGCCATGGCATCGACCCAGGCCGCCACCCCCAGCCCGAGCCCCAGTGGCAGCGCCCAGGCGCCGGTGCAGCAGGGGACCGACGTCGCGGCACTGCCGGGAGCGACGGCCTTCGGGAACACCCCCGCGAGCACGCCGGAAACGGTGTCCTTCATCCTCCGCGAGCGGAACCTGCCTCAGCTGAAGGCCGCCGTGGAGCACGGCGTCAGGCACTTCCTGTCGGTCGGCCAGTTCGCCGCCACCTACGGCCAGAGCCGGGCCAGCATCGCCCAGCTCACGCGCTACCTGGCCCAGTTCGGCATCAGCACCCAGGTGTACGCGGACAACGTGGACGTGGTGGCCACCGGCACCGCCGGCCAGTTCGATCAGGCGCTGTCGGTCCAGCAGAAGCAGTTCCACGTGCCCGCGAGGTCGCGGCACGGGTTCTCGCCGGTCCCGGCCCAGACCGTGCATGGCACCTCTCAGTCGCCGATGCTGCCCAGCCACATCGCGCGCAATGTGCTGGCCATCCTCGGGCTGACCAACTACGGCCCGTTCAGCAGCCAGGCGGTGCACGTGAACAGGAGCGTCACCAAGCCGAAGGCGGGCAGCTCGAACAGCTGCATCGCGCTCACCGGCCTGGCCAGCGCCTGTCACCTCCCGTCCGACTTCGCCACCGAGTACGGGCTGAACTCCCTGTACAAGAAGGGCGCCACCGGGGCCGGGCGGACCATCGCCATCGTCACGCTGGCCGCCCTCGACCCGGGCGCGCCACAGTTCTTCTGGAAGCACATCGCGCACGTCCCGGCCAGCAACCGCTCGGTGAGCGTGGTCAACGTGGACGGCGGGCCTGGTGCGCCCAGCGACGCTTCCGGCAGCGGGGAGACCGACCTCGACGTGGAGCAGTCGGGGGCGCTGGCTCCCGGCGCTAACGTGATCGTCTACCAGGCGCCCAACAGCGACCCGGGTTTCGCCGACGCGTTCTTCACCGCGGCCAGCAAGAACATCGCCAGCACCGTGTCGACGAGCTGGGGCGAGTCCGAGACATTCCTCCGGGCGTCGGTGGCTTCGGGCACGGAGACGCCCGCCTACGTGGCCGCGTTCGACGAGGCGTTCCTGGAGCTGGCCGCGCAGGGGCAGTCCGGCTTCGACGCCGCCGGTGACTCTGGGGCCTATGACGACTTCGATGAGCTCGGCACCACCAGCCTGTCGGTTGACACTCCGGCTGACAGCCCGTTCATGACCGCGGCGGGCGGCACCACCCTGCCGTGGACCGGGCAGCTGGCCGGCCCGGACGGCACGGTCACGGTGACCGTTCAGCACCAGCGCACCTGGGGCTGGGACTACCTGTGGCAGCCGATCGCCACAGTCACTGGCTCATCGCTCCTGGACGCCGCCGAGGCGAACATTGGCGGCACCGGCGGCGGCTTCAGCGTGCTCGAGCCGACTCCCTCCTACCAGCAGGGCGTGTCGGGCACGCACAACTTCCGGGCCGTCCAGTACCTGACCCCGACTACATTCCAGACCGTCGCCCCCGGGCTGGTCGAGCCGACCGCGTGGACCATCAACCCCACCCCCGGCGTCAGCCAGGGCCAGGGTTCCGGGCGTGCCGTCCCCGACCTCGCCACCAATGCGGACCCCAACAGCGGCTACCTGCTGTACGAGCCGTCGTTCGCGGGCGTCGGCCAGCCCGTGCTGCAGGGCGGCTGGGGCGGTACCAGCTTCAGCGCCCCGCAGCTGAACGGCTCGACGGCGGTCATCGACTCCTACCTGGGCCACCGGGTCGGGCTGTGGAACCCATCCATTTACGCCTTTGCCGGCGGGGCCCACTCCCCGTTCACCCCGCTCCAGGAAAGCGGGACCGGCAGCGACAACCTCTTCTACACCGGCAACCCGGGTCAGCTGTTCAACCAGGGCAGCGGCCTCGGCCTCCCGGACCTGAGCCAGCTGGCGGCGGACCTCGCCGGCCGCGGCTGACCGAGCGCGAACGCGTCAGCGGTCGGGGTGAAAGGGCGGCGCCGACGGATCCAGCCGGTGCCGCCCCGGATTGTCCCGTGTCTCAGGCGCGGCCCGGCCTCAGGCGCGGGCCCCGGGTCTCGCGGGCGCAGATGGCCGGCCGCGGCCTGCCCTATCCTGTAACCCCGGCGTCCAAGCCGGGGGCCCGGGTGTCCATAAGCGAGACGCACCCCCTACACTAAGGTTAGTCTTACCTAACTAATACTTGTGCCGGACAGCTGCGCCGTCGGCCCGGAAGTGTGGTCACGGCCCTGGTGCGGCGGCCCCTGCCGGATCCCCTGCCGGCCGGTTCCTCCTGGAGGCGTGGATGCGTCGTCTGTACCCCTGCGTGCCCGGAAACGGCCATGGCGGCGCCCGCCGGTGGCCGGGATCCTGGCGCATGGGGGGCGGGCCGGGCGTGCGCCGGTGGGCGGCGGCGGTCGCCGGGATCATGACCGTGGGGGTCCTCGCCGCCTGCGGCGGGTCGCCGGCGCCGGGATCGGGCCTGTCGATCACGCTGTACAACGGCCAGCACGTGCAGACCGCCGAGTCGATGATCTCCGGGTTCGAGCGGGCGACCGGGATCACCGTTAGCGTGCGCAGCGACGACGAGGACGTGCTGGCCGACCAGATCGTCACCGAGGGGTCGAGCTCACCGGCCGATGTCATCTGGACCGAGAACTCCCCCGCGCTGGAGTACCTGCAGGGCAAGGGCCTGCTGGCCAAGGTGGACGCGTCCACGCTGGCCCGCACCCCGGCCAGGTACAGCTCGCCGGACGGGGACTGGGTCGGCGTCTCGGCCCGGGTCAGCGTGCTCACCTACGACCCGAAGCTCATCGCCCGGAGCCAGCTGCCCACCTCGGTCCTGCAGCTGGCCAGCCCGCGCTACCGGGGCAAGCTCGCCATCGCGCCTGCCGAGACCGACTTCCAGCCCATCGTCACCGCGGTGATGCGCAGGTACGGCCGGGCGCAGGCGCTGCGCTGGCTGCAGGGCATCGAGGCCAACGCGGCCGGTCACGTGTATCCGGACAACGAGACCATCGCCGACCAGGTCAACCGCGGCGGCGCCGCGTTCGGCCTGATCAACCAGTACTACTGGTACCGGATGCGCGCCGAGATCGGCGCTTCCCGGGTGCACTCGCAGATCGCCGAGCTCGCCCCGGGCGATCCCGGCTACGTCATCGACGTGTCGGGCGCCGCGGTCCTGAAGTCGTCCCGCCACCAGGCGGCCGC
>Ga0187765_10000209_pt1 | contig 20481 bp, 22 predicted proteins | sample 0216_QUI02_MP05__3_FD_133018 | JGI IMG/M metagenome (GOLD analysis project Ga0187765, IMG submission 133018) | Tropical peat soil microbial communities from peatlands in Department of Meta, Colombia - 0216_QUI02_MP05_10_MG | ecosystem: Environmental > Terrestrial > Soil > Wetlands > Peat ...
CCGCGAGCGCGGCCTTGCCGAACGCCTTGCCGAATTCATCGGACTGCGACATTTTTTCAATCGCGGCGGCGGCCTTGAGTTCATGCAGGCGCAGCTTGGCGAACTCGATACCGTCGAAGGCAAATTCGCCATACGAGGTATCGACGTCGAAGATGCGCATCACGCCGTCGCTGCGCACCATTGGCTTGACCTTGTAGTTCTCGCCGACGACCTCATTGCCGAGGAATTTCTCGGCGGGTTCGGGTTTCGGCAACTCGAGCGCGGCGGCTGTCGCGGACAAGGCCACGATGCCGAGAGGCGCGGCCACCAGCAGAGGAACGATGCGTCCGCTCCAGATGCTTTGCACAGTAAGCGCCGCGGTCGCGACTATGTTGGAAGTTCCCCGCATTGCCAGTCCCCCGAAATCCCGAAACCTAGAAAATTCTAGCACTTTTCGGACGTCCGGCGACGGCAATTTGCCGATACGCGGCATCTGGGCGGCACATTCGATAATGTGGTTAAATGCCCCGCTGTCAGGGTCAGTTGGAGGGGAATGATGGTCGCGACGGACACAGTGTTCGCAGGCTCGGTCCCTGAATTCTACGACCGTATGATGGTTCCGCTGATCTTTGAACCCTATGCCGTCGATCTTGCGGCGCGGGTGGCCGCGTTGGCGCCGAAAACTGTGCTGGAAACGGCTGCGGGAACCGGCGTTGTGACGCGCGCTTTGGCGGCCAGGCTTGCGGCCGATGCACGCATTACAGCGACCGATCTCAATCAGCCGATGCTCGATCACGCCATGGCGCGGCAGTCCGGCGACAAGAGGATCGGCTGGAAGCAGGCCGATGCCCTGGCGTTGCCGTTCGACAACCGGAGCTTCGATGTCGTGGCCTGCCAATTCGGCGTGATGTTTTTTCCCAACAAGGATCAGGGCTACAGGGAAGCGCGGCGGGTCCTTAAGCCCGGCGGCCACTTTTTGTTCAATGTCTGGGACAAGATTTCCAAAAATGATTTCGCCGATACGATCGCGCATGCCCTGGCAGAAATGTTTCCAGACGACCCGCCACGTTTCATGGCGCGCACGCCGCATGGCTACCATGACGGCGAGCAAATTCGCGCGGAGCTTGCTGAGGCCGGATTTTCGGACGTCACAATCGATGCGGTGGACGCCCGCAGCAAGGCGGCATCGCCGCGCGATCCTGCGGTGGCTTATTGCCAGGGAACACCGTGGCGAAATGAAATCGAATCACGCGGCCCTGGGCGTCTGGAAGAAGCGACCGACCGTGCCACCGAGGCCTTGGCGCAGAAATACGGAAAAGGCGCCATCGACGGCCGTATTCGCGCGTTTGTGATCACGGCCGCACTTTAGTGAGTTGACGGCGGCCTCATCCAAGTCCAATCGACGCGCGACAAGGCCGGTTCGAGCGTTCGTAGCTAATGTCATCGACACATTTCAGCGCCACGACGAGCAAGCGCAGATCTCTCGCGCTGGCCTATGGCGTGGTCTGCCATGGGCTGTTCGCGTTTGCGGTCTCGGTGATGATCTATGAAATGGCTTTCGGCCTGAGCCGGTCATGGGGCGTCCTGCATGGACCGTGGCGCTGGATCGGCAATGGCCTGCTGCTCATGCAGTTCCCGTTAGCGCATTCATTCCTGTTGAGTGCTCGCGGGCGTGCGGTGTTGCGCGTTCTGGCGCCGGCCGGATTCGGTACTGACCTTGCGACTACCAGTTACGTCATCGTGGCCTCATTGCAGATTCTTCTGCTGTTTGGATTGTGGTCGCCCAGCGGGGTCATCTGGTGGCAGGCCGAAGGATGGATGCTAGCGGTCACGATTGCGCTTTATACGGCCGGCTGGTTGCTGTTGCTCAAGTCGATGTTCGACGCCGGCATTACACTTCAGATCGGCGCGCTTGGCTGGTGGGCGGTCTATCGCAATACGCGACCCGCATATCCGCCGATGCCGACGCGCGGGCTTTTTCGTGTCTGCCGCCAGCCGATTTATGTGTCATTCGCGATCACGCTCTGGACGGTGCCGGTCTGGACTCCGGATCAGCTTGTGCTGTCTGCCGTGCTGTCGGCCTATTGCCTGGCCGGGCCTCTGTTGAAGGAGGCGCGCTTTAGCCGGTTGTTCGGCAGTCAATTCGAGGCCTACCGCGCGCGGCATCCTTATTGGCTTCCTTTCCCGCGGCCGGGGAAATTGGCGACCGATCAAGGCGGTCCTTCGCTTTATGACCGGGATGCCGAGCATTGGTGGGACGGTTCGCAGCGATGGTTGCGCGCGCTGCAGAACCTCGTGCCCGCGCGCCTTGCATTCTTTGACCGGCTGACGTCGTGGGATGGGCGGACGGTTCTCGACCTTGGTTGCGGCGGCGGGTTTATGTCGGAAGCATTGGCCGCGCGCGGGGCTGAAGTTACGGGCGTCGATCTTTCACGCGGCGCCATCGCCATCGCCAGACGTCATGCCGCAAGTGGCGGACTGGCAATCCGTTACCTTGTGGCGTCAGGCGAAGACCTGCCGCTGCCCGACGCCAGCGTCGATTGCGTTGTCTGCGTCGATGTCCTTGAGCATGTGCGCAGCCTCGACCGCGTTCTTGACGAAATCCGCCGTGTGTTGCGGCCGGGCGGCGTCTTTCTCTTCGATACGATCAACCGCACCTGGGTCGCCCGCTTCGTGATCGTGTTCTGCGGCGAACACATTTTGCGGCTGTTGCCACGCGGTACCCATGACCCCGCGGGGTTTATCAAGCCTGCGGATCTCGACGCCAGGCTTGCCGCGCGCGGCTTCGCCGACCGCGTATTCGCAGGGCTCGGTCCGCGCGGTATCAACCGGCGGTTCGACGTTGTCTTCGGCGAGCTTCCGGGCAAGCAGATCATGTATATGGGTTACGCTAGCCTGCCGCGCGCTTAATCCGCGCTTGCTGGGGTCATCCAGCGGCCCTAAGCTTCCGGCGCCGGAAAACGTCGTGACCAGTGAGTGATATAGTGAATCGACCTCGCGTGTGCTCCGCCGTGGGTATCGGCCTGTTGACGACGTGCATCGTCTCTGTCCCGTCTTTGGCCCGCGCCCAATCGGCCGATCTGGTGCTCTGTGACCGGATCGCCGCCGATCCTGCCGATCCAGACAAGCCGGCCGACGTCAAAGGCACGCCGTCAATCGCGCCATCCGACATCGCGACTGCGATCAAGTTCTGCAAAATCGCATCGGCAACGTCGCGCCGCGCGCTCTATGAGCTCGGCCGCGCCTACGCGGCCAACCGCCAGATGCCGGAAGCGATCGCCGCCTATCGCAAGGCCGCTGACAAGGGCAGCAGCTCGGCGATGGTCGAGCTCGGTGTGTTGTTGGGGACCGGCACGGGCGTTGCAAAGGACGAAGCGCAGGCGCGCAAGCTGTTCGAACGCGCAGCCGAAGCCGGCAATGCGCGCGGCGTCAGCAATCTGGCTGCGCTTGGTGGCGGTGCACCGTCTGATCCCGTCAAGGCGCGCGCCTTGCTGTCGAAGGCTGCGGAAACAAATTCGGCGGAGGCGCAATATCAACTCGGAGTAATGCTGGCCGATGGCGCCGGCGGCCCGAAGGATGATGTCGGCGCGCGGATGCTGTTTGAAAAGGCGGCCGAGCAGGGCCATCCGGCGGCTTTGGAACGGATGGGCGAATTTGCAAAAAGCGGGCGTGGTGGGCCGCAGGACAGCGCCGCAGCCAGGGCCTATTTCGAAAAAGCCGCCGCGCTCGGCAATGAAGACGCGAAAGCCGCGCTTAAGCGCGCGGAATGTCCTTACGTTATCAAGGACAAGAACGGGAAATTCGTCACCAATCTTTGCTTCTAGATTGTGCGGCCGTTCACGGCTCCGCGAGCTTCCGATCGATTTTCTTTGCAGCCGCGATTCAGCATCGCCGCCGGTATTGTCCTCCTCGCGTAACCGGCAGGTTTCAGGCGGCGTGGTTGATTTCCGGATCGGTGCAAACGCGGTTGAAATCGATCTCTGAAGCGGCCATCGGCTTGTAGAACAGATAGCCTTGGACGGACGTAACGCCGGCCATCCGCAGAAGCCTGAACTGGTCCGCCGTTTCGACGCCCTCGGCCGTGGTGCTGATGTCGAGCCCGCGCGCCAGGGTCAACGTGGCCGAGATGATGATCGCGCAATCGGCACGCTTGGTCAGGTTTTGCGTGAATGACTTGTCGATCTTGATCTTGTCGAAGGGGAACATTGTCAGATGGCTTAGCGATGAATAGCCGGTTCCGAAATCGTCGAGTGCGATCGACACGCCCAGGTTCTTGAGCTGACGCAGGACCGTCAGGCTGTCGGCGGCGGATTCGATAAGGGCGGTTTCCGTGACCTCAAGCTCAAGGCGTTCGGGCGGCAATCCGGACTGCGCCAGCGCACAGATCACGACGTCAACCAGGTCGCGCTTGCGGAGCTGGACGGGCGATAGATTGACGGATACGCGGACATCGGAGGGCCATTTGACCGCCTCCGCGCAGGCGGTTTGCAGGACCCATTCCCCGATCTGCGTAATCAACCCGGATTCCTCGGCCAGCGGGATGAATTTATCCGGAGATATCATGCCCTTGGTGGGATTGTTCCAGCGCACCAGGGCCTCGGCGCCGCAGATTTTCCGCGTCTTGGATTCGACGATCGGCTGATAATAAAGTTCAAATTGGTCCTGCTGGATGGCGCGTCGCAATTCCGTTTCAAGCTCATGGCGCACGCTCGCGGCTGCGCTCATTTCCGGATCAAAGAAACAGAAGCAGTTTCGCCCCGACGATTTTGCGCGATAGAGCGCCATGTCCGCCATTTTCAGAAGGCTATCGGGTCGCGATGCATGTTCCGGTGCCAACGCGATCCCGATGCTGGTCGCGATGTTCACTTCATTGCCTTCGATATTGAACGGCTGCGCTATGAGATCGATCACACGGTTTGCAAGCTTGACGGCGGCTTCGCGCTGATTGCCTTCGCCGATCTGGATAATGGCGAATTCGTCGCCGCCCAGCCGCGCCAGTACGTCGGTTTCGCGCAGCGTGCCTTTCAGGCGCGCGGCGGTTTCGCGCAGCAGTGCGTCACCGGCCGGGTGGCCGAGCGTGTCGTTGACGTATTTGAAGCGGTCGAGGTCAAGCAAGAGCACCGTGAATTGCTGGCCCCACCGGCGCTGACGCGCACCCGCGTCCTCGATCTTTTCGACCGCGGCGGCGCGGTTGGCGAGCCCGGTGAGCGCGTCGTGGTGTGCCATGAAGGCAATACGCTGCTCTGATCGCTTCCGCTCTGTTATATCTTCGATGACGAGCGCGAGGTATTTCGGGTCGCCTTGCTTGTCGCGGATGACAATGCGGCTGGTCGCCAGAACGCGCGAACCGCGCATCGGTATTTCCACCTCATATTCGGCCGAGGTCACGCCGCTGTTGAGCTCGACAGCCTGGCGGTCCGCCTGGTCGAAGACGGCCGCATCATGCGCGGTGTAGATGTCTTTCGCATGCTTGCCGATCAGGGCGGCTTGCGGCATGCCGACCATGGATTCGAATTGGCGGTTTACAAGAGCGAATTTGAAAGTCCTGGCGTCCTTGACGACGACTGCAACCGGGATGTTCTCGATGATCGAGTCGAGAAAGCTTTTCGTTTCGTCGAGCTCCTGCGCGGCAAGGCGTTGCTCGGTGATATCCTCATGCGTTGAGATCCAGCCGCCGTCCACCATGGGCCGATGAATGACGGAGACAAAGCGTCCATCGGCCAGCTTGCTCACGCCCTGCGCGCGCTTGTTTGCCACGATTTCCTCGACCCATTCATCGAGGCTCTTCGTATAGTCTTCGCGCCCTGTGCCCTGAGCGGTCCGATAGGCGAGAATTTCGCGCAACGTCGTTCCGGGTTTTGTCTGGTCTTCGGTCAGCCGGTATATATCGGCGTACTGCCTGTTGCAGATGATCAGCCGCTGCGCCGCATCATACATCGACAGGCCTTGCGACATGTTTTCCACTGCGGCATTGAATCGCACGTTTTGCGATGCCAGGTCCTGCTGCCGTTTCAGCTCGGCTTCCGCGAGCGCGCGGCTTTTGTTCGACTCAATAAGCCGGGCCTGCGCGGCATTGAGGCGGTCCTGCTGTTTCCAGGAACGGCCAATCAGGTAGGCGGCAGCGATGGTGAGCAGGACCATCGCGGCTGCGATGATGCTCATCGTGACTGCCGTCGCACGCCAGGCCGCGAAGGCCGCGTCTTCGCTTTGCGTGACGATGACCGCAAGCGGGCCCCCGGAAAGTTTATAAGCGGCGGCGATGCGCGCCTGATGATCAACCGGACTGACCGAGCGCGACAGTGCTGTGTTAGCGTTTCCCAGTTTTTTGAGGCTTTCAACCGGGTGGACGGCTCCGATTGTTCCCGCGCGTGGATACCGCGCCAGCAGCGTGCCATCCGTTCGCATCAATGTTGCCGCGTATCCGTTGCCAAGCGCCGTTTTGCGGAACAGTTCCTCAAAATAGCTCAAGCGTGTCGAACCGAAGACGACGCCCAGAAATCGACCTGACGGAGCAACAACAGGGCGGGCGAAAATAACGGTCCAGGCTCCGCTGGCGATGCCTTTCACGGGTTCGCTGACAAAGAATTTTGACTGCGGATTGGCCTTGATGGCCTGAAAATACTCTCGGCCTGAAAGGTCGACAGCGTCGCTGGGCCAGCCGCGCGAGTGATTGAGCCTCATTCCGCGCGCATCGAGAACGCCAAGCGTATCGATTTGCGGCAGGCCGCTTATCTTTTCGTTCAAGAAAAGATAAAACGACCTGTCGGTCAGTTTTTTAAGATCGCTATTCGCAGGCAGGTCGGCACGAATCTTGTCGGCGACACTCGCCAGCACCAGGTCGACGGACTGGATTGTGCGGTCCGCAAGCTCCGACAAAGTCAGGCTTTGCCGCAGCAGATCGCCCTGGACGTCTTCCAGCGCGTCCTGGCGCAATTGCTTCAGCACGATTGCGTTGGTGCCGATGATGGCCGCAACCGTGAATGCGGTGCCGAGAATCAAACCATGAAAGCGGCTTGGCGTCAGCTTTTTATTCGCGGATCGGAGTTGCATTCGCAGACCGCACACAAACGGAGATGTGCAGGCTGTACACGGAAAACCATGAAGATTCGTGTATGGGCTGGACGCATAGCCGGATATTGCGCGGCGGACCAGTCGATATCGCCCGCTCCGGAAAATGCGATTAAGCAATCATTATGTATGACGCCTGGAATGCCCAGGGCGGATGCCCGCAAGCTTAACAACTGGTTTTGAGTTGCGATCGCCGTCAGGCGACGGCGCGGTCGGGCGAATAATCGTTGTAGTAGGGAAAGCCCATGCCAACGCCGAGTTGCCGGCGCCCCGAGCGCAGCGCGCGGCGGGCAATATAGGCGTCACTCGCAATGCGAACGAGATCGGGAAACTGGCCGGGCTTTTGCCGGAGCGAACGAATGACGGCAGGAACGTCCGGCGTGCCGTCGAGTCGCAGACCCAAAGTTGCGGCAGGCGGGAGCGTGCGATGGGCCGGATCGATAATGACGCGGCAGGCGACGAATGGAATGCGATGCTCGGCGGCGATTTTCGCCGCGATGTGCGATTCCATGTCGACGGCGGCAGCGCCGGTCTCCTGATGGAGATCGCGTTTTTCGACAGCGGTTACGACAACGGAATCGGCACCGGTGACCTCGGCATGAACCGCGCGTGGCAGGACATCGAGCAATCTCTGGCTCCAGGGCAGGTCGGTCTCGATCAGGTCGTTGCCGTTGCGGACGCCTGAGGCGACAACCCAGTCGCCCGGAGCTAACCGGGGCGCGAGACCTCCGGCAATGCCGAAACTGATAATGCCCGAAACACCCCGGGCGATCGTCGCGCGCAGGCTGTGGGCGAGCTCCAGGCTATGATTGCAGAGCACGGATACGCCGGGGCCGCGCGCAACGCGGGCCTCCAGCGCCAAACATGTGACGGCAACAACCCCCGCGTGCCTTGGCATTCGTACCCCTTATCCGAATCGCAATCTTCCTTACAGCGCCGCAAGGGTCAATGCCATCGGCGTGCAACCCTGTGCGTCTTTTCACAGGATCCTGATAGGGAACTGGCCACCTGCCGCGCCTGTCGTTGAGCAAAAAGGGCGCAGGCGAGCGGGTGGTAGACCGCTCGCCCGCGCCGACGGCATCGTTTTTATTTGGCGCCTGCGCTGCCTCGGTCCTGTGTCATTGTGACCGGCGGCGGGTTCCACAGGCCGGTCAAAGCATCCGGTTTCGGCGCATAGAGGCGCATCGTCAGGTTGAACGGGCCATTTGGCGCCGGCAGCCAGTTGCTCTCGCGGTCGCTGCCGGGGTTCTCGTTCTGAAAATAAAGCGTCAGCGAGCCGTCGGCATCGCGCTTGAACGGCATCCAGCTGCTCACCGCAAAGCGGTTGGTCGCGTTTGCGACCTGGAGGCCATCCGAGTCATAGAGCGTGATCGACCTCTGGATATCCTCAATAACAAGAATTCTTTTCACACAATCCGTTTCGAATAGACACTGCAGAAGGTTACTGCCGGCAAGCGCCTTGCTCGTGCCCTGCGAAAAATCAGGGCTGTCACAGGGAAAAATCAAGGGTTTCTCAAAGTTTGCGGGCCGCCCGACGGCTACGACTAGGCAAACTTGTGCGCTGGCGTTTTCCGCCAAGGTCGCAACCGCTCGTCATTTGTGACGGCGAAATCAAACCAAAAGGGCCTGGAATGATTGAAGAAACGCGCGGTCGTATCGATTATGACGAGACCGGTTCCGGTCGCACCGTTGTGCTGGTGCCTGGATCATGCAGCACCGGCGCTGCGTGGCGGTCGGTCGTGGGCGAATGGAATGGCCAGTTTCGCTGCGTCACCACGAGCCTGCTCGGATATGGCGGGACCAGCGAACGCCGCACAGTGGACGATGCGTCAGTCATTTACGAAGCAGAGATCCTGGAATCGGTAATTCGGAGGGCAGGTGGCAGGGTCCACATTGTCGGTCATTCGTTCGGCGGTGGAATCGCGCTGGTTGTCGCGCTGCGGAAGCGCGTGCCGCTCGCGAGTCTGACCATTGTCGATGCGCCGGTGGTTGAATTATTGCGGACCATGGGCGAGCACGATCACTATCGGACTGTTCGTACTATGACGAAAAAGTACTTCGCGTCGTTCGAAAAGGGCGACAAAGAAGCGGTCGCGACAATGATCGATTTTTTTGGCGGTGTCGGCACATTTGCCTCGTGGCCGCCGCGATTGCGCGAGTACGCCGTGAAGACGACGCACGTCAATATTCTTGATTGGGCGAGCGCCTACGGCTTTACGATTTCACCGGCGGTCCTCGGATCGATCAATGTTCCCACCGCCATTTTGTGCGGCGGTAAAAGTCATCCGGCCGTGCAACGCGCGTGCGAGCTTCTCGCCGAATGCATTCCAGGCGCGGCCTTTTCAAAGATCATGGAGGTCTCGCATTTTATGATCGGAACGCACCCCAAAAAAATTGCACGCATGGTTGCCCAATATATCGACAAGGTCGATATGTCGGATGTCGATTGCGCAACAAATGCAGCGTAAAATTTGCCTGGCGCTGCCTCAGGAGACCACGGAAATGCTCAGGCGATCAGTCTGTAGAATCGCGAAAGTGGCAATGACCATCATGATGGCGGCAGGCTTTGGCGGCGCGGCGGCTACGGAAAGTCCGGTCGCACATGCGGTGACGGTTTACAACGAACTCAAAATCGACGGCGTGAACATTTTCTATCGTGAAGCCGGACCGCGGTTCGCTCCTACTATTTTACTGCTGCATGGATTTCCATCATCATCGCGTGAGTTCGACACGCTTATTCCGCTGCTGGCGGATCGATACCACGTGGTCGCTCCGGATTATCCCGGATTCGGTCACTCCGACGCACCGCCGCCGGAAAGCTTCCGCTATACGTTCGAGAACATTGCAAGCGTTATGGATAAGTTCGCGCAGGCTTTGGGCTTGAGCAAATATGCGCTTTACGTGAATGACTATGGCGGTCCGATCGGATTTCGTCTGGCGCTTGCTCATCCCGAACGCATTACCGCGATCATCGTTCAGAATGCGGTTGCCCATAATGACGGGCTTGATGACAAACGCTGGTCGGGCCCGCGGGCGTTCTGGGACGATCGCGCCAGATATGAGGATCAGTTCCGGCAGCGCCTGAGTTCTCCGGAAGGAACGAAGGCGAGACATATCGGGTCGTCACCACATCCGGAGCGGTACAGCCCCGATCTTTGGGATGACGAGCTTGCGCATCTGAACAAGCCGGGCATTGCCCAAATCCAGGTCGAGCTATTCTACGACTACCGGACCAATGTCGCCGCGTATCCGGCCTGGCAGGATTATCTCCGCCAGTTCAAGCCGCCCTTGCTGGTGGTCTGGGGAAAATACGATCCCGGGTTCGCCTTGCCCGAAGCCGAGGCTTACAGGCGCGAGGTTCCCGACGCCGAAGTTCATATCCTCGACGCGGGGCACTTCGCACTGGATGAAGCGGTCGATGACATCGCCGCCTTCATGCGAGCGTTTCTGGCCAGGACGCTGCCACAATAACGCGCCGCGCAAGGTGTTTGCCAAGCACATTCTCAAATTCCGCAGTGGCTGCTACCCTGAACAAGCGCCGGACCAAAGAGCGCACAAAATCGGGGGGACGGCTATGAGGAAACTTGCTGTTGCAATGGCGTTGACCGCAATTGCCGGGATCGCTTGTGCCCAGGCGCAAACATATCCGTCACGCCAGATCACGCTCGTGGTTCCATTTCCGCCGGGTGGTTCGACCGACGTTGCCGCCCGCATCATGGCTGAGCGTATGCGAGCACCGCTTGGGCAGGCGGTCATTATCGAGAACATCGGCGGCGCCGGCGGCAGCATTGCGGTCGGCCGGGTCGCGCGGGCTGCGCCGGATGGCTACACGATCGACATCGGGCAGTGGGATACCCATGTCGGCAGCATCATTTACAAGCTGGATTACGACCTTCAGAAGGATTTCGAGCCGATCGGTCTCGTGTCGGTCAATCCGCAGCTCATGGTCGCCAAGAAAAATCTTCCGGCCGACAATTTGAAGGATCTGGTTGCCTGGATGAAAGCTAATCCCGGCAAGATTAACTTCGTCAACCAGAATGCGGCGGCCAATGTGACGGGCGTGCTCTTCGAGAAGCTGACGAACCAAAAAGTCCAGTTCATACCGTACCGCGGCGCCGGGCCCGCGATGACCGACCTGGTGTCCGGCCAGGTCGATTTGCTGATAGTCCAGGGCGCAGTCGCGCTGCCGCAGATCCGCGGCGGAAAGATCAAAGCGATCGCCAATTTATCGCCGCAGCGTTCGGCGTCGATGCCGGATATTCCGACGTCGGACGAAACCGGCGTGCCGGGTCTTTATATGTCGGGCTGGTTCGGCTTCTGGGCACCGAAGGGCACCCCCAAAGATATCGTCGCAAAACTCAATGCCGCGATGGTGGAAGCGCTTGCCGATCCGGCCGTCAAGGCGCGTTTCACCGAACTCGGGCTGGATGTCGCTCCGCGCGAACACCAGACGCCAGAGGGATTGGCCAAATTCCAGCAGGCCGAGATCGACAAATGGTGGCCGATTATCAAGGAGGCCGGCATCAGCGCGCAGTGAAAGCAAACCTGGCGGCGCAAACTTGTCCGTTTGCTGCCGCCCAACGCGAGTTCCGGTGCTGAGAGCATTGATAGTGCGTATCAGGCCTCCCGCATGGCCGGTGTTTTTTGTCGTTTTAGTCCAATCAAATGACGTTTTTGACCAAGATTCGAGTGTGAGGACTGGCTAGACGGCCACGCGGTATTCCCGGACCAATCCAACCGAGTGGCCACATAATGATCGTAAAAAGTATTGCGGCAGCGAGTGTGCTCGCGGCGACAGGCGCGTTCATTCTGGCTCAGGCTGAACCGACGCTGGGGCAAAGTCTCAGCCCAAAACCAGGTTTCGACGCCACCAAACGCGACTACCAACGCCCCGCCGCAAGCCCAATCGAAAATAAAGCGCTGGTCGACCTTGGCCGGCAGCTTTTCTTCGACACGCGGATCTCGGCATCGGGCAAAACATCGTGTGCCAGCTGCCATTTCCCTGAGCTGGGTTATGTGGTGACCGATGCGCATCCGCGTAACGATTCTGGCAAGGGCACCTCGCGCAAATCGCAACCGCTCATCGGATTGGGTCATGCCGGCAAGGCCTTGGTCGGTTGGGACGGCCGTAGTGCCACCCTTGAGGCGCAGGCGAAAGCGTCGATCACGACCGGCTCCATGTCGATGCGCGAAACCGACACTCCTGTGAAAGTCGAAGTCATCGAAACGCGCGTCAGGTCGACTCCCGACTATGCAACGAAGTTCAATGCGGCCCTGCCAGGCCGGCCCATCGATGTCGATACGATCGCGCTGGCATTGGCGGCGTTCGAACGTACGCTGGAACCGGGAATTGCGCCGTTCGATCGGTGGATCGCGGGGGATGAAACGGCAATTGCGGAATCCGCCAAGCGCGGGTTTGCGCTGTTCACCGGCAAGGCCGGCTGTGCCGCATGCCATGGCGGGTGGCGATTCACGGACGATCAATTTCACGACATCGGCACGACCATGACCGATCAGGGACGTGGCAAGGAAACCAAGGATCCGATGCTGAATTTTGCCTTCAAAACGCCGACGCTGCGATCTGTGGCGTTGCGGGCGCCGTACATGCACGATGGATCAATCGCGACACTCTCCGGCGTTGTGCGCCACTACGAAAAGGGGGGCATTGATCGCCCAAGTCGTTCGCCCTTGCTGGTTCCAGTCCAACTCAGCGAAACGGAGCGGCGCGACCTGGTTGCGTTTATGGATACATTGACGGGCAAGGTTGAGGCGCCGCAATCGATTCACTGATTATGCACGGTGCGAAGCGACACGCATAATCCAGCTGCGAAAAGCCTTGAACGCCGCCTCATCTTTGCGGCTGATGCGATATATCAGGTACCAATGCTCGTCCTTTGACACCGATTTTGCGAACGGCGCGACCAGTCTGCCGGCTTTCAGATCATCGTCGACGTAAGGTGTGATGCCCATCGCAACACCGACACCGTCGGCCGCCGCCTGCAGTGCCTGCCCGTAATATTCAAACTCCGGACCCTTGGGTTGAACCTTCGAGAGCCCTGCCGCCTTGAGCCATCGTGACCAATCGTCGGTCGCATGGGTGACGCGCAGTAGCGTGACGTTGCGCAAATCATCCGGTGTCTTGAGACGCTTTGCCGTCGCCCGTGAGCATACCGGCATGAGGTTGGCGGCGAACAAGCGATCGGCCGCAAAATCCGGCCAGTCGCCGCGACCGAGACGAATGCCGCATGTCCACTCGTCGTTATACGGCACCGTGGCGCCACCGGTGACAAAGCGAACCTCGAGGTCCGGCTCTTTCTTCTGAAAATCGGCCAAACGGGGGATCAACCAGCGTGTGGCAAAAGTCGGGCCGACACCGATCGTCAGCACGCGCGACCCGGCCATCGCAGTGACTTGTGCGGTCAGATTGGCGAGTTGATCGAAGATCTGCGTCAAACCAGCCTGGTAAGCGGTGCCGGCGGGGGTCAGCATGAGCCGGTTCGGCTTTCGCTCGAACAACGGCACGCCGATACGCTGCTCAAGCAGCTGCACCATTCTGCTGATTGCCGCCGGCGTCACATGGAGTTCATCGGCGGCTTTCGCGAAGCCTTTGGCCCGCGCAGCTGCCTCGAACGCGCGGATGCCGTTGAGGAAAGGCAGCTTTCGCATTTTTACCATCAGAAAAACTTGGTCTGACGCTGCAATAACTCAGCTTGTGGTGGGACGTCAACTGAGCCACACCTCAGTAAAAATATGGCTTCGTGGAGGGATAACATCATGAGCAAGAGCGAAAGTCCTGGCGTTGTTGTGTTCCCCCCTGTCATCGTTGTCGTAACCGTGGCTTTGGCCGTTGGCCTGCAGTGGCTTCTGCCGCTCGGAATCCTGGCGCGTATCGACCCAACCTGCCGGTTGTTGGCCGGCAGCCTGGTCCTGTTCCTCGGTTTGTTTCCCACAATTGCCGGCGCACTCACGCTTGTGCGCAATGGCACCAATGTCCTGCCGTCACGGCCAGCCACGGCCTTGATCACACGTGGAATTTATCGACGGACGCGCAATCCCATGTATGCCGGAGGCGCACCCGTGATGATCGGCATTGCCACGATCTTTGCGCTCGATTGGCTGCTGCTGCTGATGATTCCAAGCTGGCTGACGCTGCACTACGGTGTCGTCAAACGGGAAGAAGAGTATCTCGGGCGAAAATTTGGCGATGACTACCGGCACTATTGCGCACAAGTGCCGCGCTATTTCGGTTTCGTCAGCGTAACTCGCGTGCAGAAACCGGATGTCAAATGAGTCCTCTGCTGATCGCCATCCTTTGCGCTGCGATGATTGGCACATCTTTCCTGTCCGGCATCTTCGGTATGGCGGGCGGCATGATCTTGATCGGCATCCTGCTCGCGATCATGCCGGTGCCGGACGCAATGATGTTGCATGGCGTCACGCAAATGGCGTCGAACGGCTGGCGCGGGTTATTGTGGTGGCGGCACGTACGCTGGAGCTCGGCCAGTGCTTACATACTTGGCTGCGCGATTGCTCTCTTCTTATGGTCGCTCACCCGTTACGTGCCAAGCAAACCAATGGCATTTCTTCTGCTTGGCTTGACGCCCTTCATGGTGCGGCTGGTGCCGCAAGGTTACAGGCCAAATCCGGAAAACCTGAAGCAAGGGGCGCTCTACGGCACCGCGTGCATGATGCTGATACTCTTGACTGGTGTCGCCGGTCCGTTGGTCGATACTTTTTTTCTGGGCGGGAAACTGGACCGGCGTGAAATCGTTGCCACCAAGGCCGTGTGTCAGATTTTCGGTCACGTCGCCAAACTGATCTACTTTGGCACCATCATCGACCAGGGGGCATCACTGGACCTGACAGTTGCTCTGCTTGCCGTTTTTTTCTCAATGCTGGGCACCACCTTGGCCACGAAAGTCCTGGAGGCGATGAACGATCAGCAATTCCGCTCCTGGGCCAATCGCATCATCACCTGTATCGCGGCCTATTTCGTGACGCATGGCATTTTTCTTGTCGTATACGATCAAGCCTACGCCCGCTGAATAAGGGCTTATTGCGGCAGATCATTCCGCTTCGACTTGATGTAGGAGACGATAGCATAGATGGGCACGCCAACGATGGCGATCCAAAAAAGCATGCCCATCAATATACCGAAGTCGACATGTGGCCGGGTTGCTGAAGCCGCCAGAACGGCGGCTTCAGTAATGTGCGGTGGGCTAGGCAGTTGTGGATAGTGCAGACGCCGCCTGAGTCACCAACTGTGACTGCAGCCTGATCAATTGCTCAATCAGGTTGTTGTTCGATCCGTCGGATGTACCGCTGGCAGAACTGCCAGTCGAGCCGCCGTTCGACCCGTCGCTGCCCTGCGTGGCCGCCGGTGTCGTCATGCTGACCGTAGTGCCGTCGGCGTATGTGATCGTCGTCGTGCTCGATCCATCGGCATTGGTGGCGGTTTGGCTGGTTGCGCCGGTGATGTCGGTTGAATTAAGCAGCGACGACAGCCCATCCTGCTGCGAACCGCCGCCTTGCGTCCCGTCGCCACTGTCGACGTGGTGGTGATGGTGACCATGGCGATGCGCTTTGGCGAGTTCGCTCTGGCTCACGCTGCCATCGTTGTTGGCGTCCAGCCTGCTGAAGAGGGCGTCAGCGCTTTGCGTGTCAACACCGGCGGTGCCGAGCGCCTGCTCAAATTCCGACTTGCTGATCTGGCCGTCACCATCCGCGTCGAGCTGGGAAAACAGGTCGGAGGGGGACTGCCCCAACACGCCGGTGGCCGATTGGCCCTGAAATGAAATAAGGGCCGCCAAGGTGCCGCTGTCGAACGATGATCCGCAGAGCGTCGACCCGATAGGCGACGTCATGGATTGCGATTGGCTGGAGCTGTCGGCTCCAACCGGAGATTGATCCAGAGACAGCAATGGGTCGGTATTTGCCGCTCCTGCGCCGCTGGTGCCTGCTTGCAACAACTGTTGCAGGTAGGAAAGCGCATTTGAGGATGCGCTTATTGACATGGACATGACTCGATACTCCTCAACGCGCCACTGGTCGTGGCGGTCGTCGCACCCGACAAAAGGAACGCAAAAACCGCGCCACGACAGCCAAAACGCAAAAACGTGCGCCGGCTCCGCACTTAAGCAGAGCGGGTCATTGCGCGCATTCAATGCGCGGGGTGTTGCACCAGGCAAATTTTGCCGGTTGGAAGCAGCAGAAATGGTCGCCATACCTTTTGCGGCTACGGCGACGAACCGTATATGGCTACATTATCGGTCCGCGGTAGATATTGCGGTGCAGTCCATGGAGGCTCGTGATGATCCCCGAAGTCATAACACTCAATCAGCTCTCGCTTGTCATATCCCAGGCCGCGGCACCCGCCTTCCTTCTGGGGGCGGTGGCGTCTTTTCTTTCGGTGCTGGTCTCTCATATGAGCCGCATCATCGACAGGTCGCGGGCGATCAACCTCACCCCGGAGAGCGACCCCAACAAGACGAAACTCGCGGCAGCTCTGCCTCAACTGAAATTGCGCGCGAAACTTGTCAACCGTGCGATCTACTGGGCGGTCGCAAGCGGCATTTCGACATGCCTTCTCATGATTGCCGCCTTCGGAAGCGCATATTTCGGGATCAGGCACGAACCCGGCGCCGCCATCCTGTTCACGTTGTCGCTTGGGCTCTTCACGTTTTCACTGATTTCGTTTGCACGTGAAGTAAGGATCGCCATGACTCAACCCGAGTTTGGCTGAGTTTGGTGCGCTCTGGAATGCGGAGCGCAATGAACGCCGTCGCAGGCTAATTCTTCTTTTTCGCACCTGCGCGGACGATGCTCTTGATCGCCAGTGGCGCGCGGCCGGATTTTTCGGCGATCTCGCGGTCCTGCTCAATGATGAAACCGCGCGCGGGGTCGTCTTTTTCGAGCCCGCCGAGCAGATCTGCAGGCACGCGCCGGTTGGAGCGCTGCGAGCCGTCCTCGTAGACGACGTCGAAGAAAACGAATTCGCCCTTGGGATTAGTACCGGGTTTTTTCGGCATGCGCGCTGTCCTAGCACAAAAGGAAACGCCAGCGCTCGCGCGCTGGCGTCGTCGTCCAAAGAAAAGTTAGACGGCTTGCAGGTTGGCGGCAGCGGACTTGCCGCTGCGCGGGTCGGCCTGCACGTCGAACGAAAGCTTCTGGCCCTCGTTGAGATTATGCATGCCGGCGCGCTCGACTGCCGAGATGTGAACGAACACATCCGGGCCGCCATTGTCCTGCACAATAAAGCCGAAGCCCTTTTGGGCGTTGAAGAACTTAACGGTACCTGTGGCCATATGGCCTCCTTAGAATAACGCGCAAAGGCGTTTATGCCCCATGCGAACCATTCGCATGGGCCTCATATCCGGATTTTGCGTGTTCCTGGGAAAAGGCGGTTAGGCCGAAACTGCAAGGGCAGGCTCAATCTCGAATGCCGGTTATATAGTGCTGCAATGCCCCGATTGCAATCGACTTCAATTTGCGCAGCCGGCGCCGGATGTACCTGGCACGTGCCATGCGTTTCAATCGTTAACGAATGCTTGCGACTTTACGGCGGAGATGTGGCGCGCTTCCATGGCGCGTGCTGATTTGCCATTCGCGCAGGCAAATCGTGCCGAATCCGAAATCACTTGCATGCAATTACGACACGCGCGCGACACTTTGCATGAGTCACGCGCATGGACCGTATGTTCCATCGTGTCTGGTGGTATTTGCTAACTACGACTAAGTTCGGCTCAACAAAAAGAAGAAACGGGAAACGCCTGTGGAGTCGTCGAAGCCCAATCAAGGGAGATGACCCATGGCTTACGCCCCGTCCACCGTCGCTGCGCGCGACTTTGCGATCACCGAGACTTCTGCCAAGGCTCGGCCCGGATTTTTTCGCTGGTTCTTCGAGGCCATGATGCATTCGCGTCAGCGCCAGGCTGATCGCGAGATCGCACGCTATCTCAACAATGGCAAATTCACCGACGAGGCCGAGCGCGAGATCGAGCGCCGGTTTTTGTCGACACCGTCCCGTTTCTAGACTGCAAGGAGACTACAAGAAATGACTACGCTTCCAATCCGCGCGCCGATGGTACCTTCGCTCAGCGGTTTTGCGCGCGTGATTTCATTCGTCACGATGCTGGTGGATGTATTCGCCGACGCCCAGCTTGATGCCTCGGCCGCGCACAAAAAATATCCGTTTGCCGAGTGGTGAGGGCGCTCAGGCCGGCCCTTCGACCACGCGCATGTCGCGCTCGACGTTGCCGGTGCCGAGCGCCTTGAGCGCCTCTTTGTAGGCAGGCGTGTCGTGACAGGCGATAGCCTTGTCGAGGTTGTCGAATTCCACCAGGACCACCCGCTCGTTCAATCCGGCTTCATAGGTTTTCGCCGGCTTGTTGCGGAGCAGGAAACGACCGCCGGCCGATTCGATCGCCGGCATGGCGAGCTTGGCATAGGCCTGCCAGGCCTCCGGATTTTTCACCGAACGATAGGTCACCACCCAATAGGCCTTTGGCATGTCACGCTCCCTCGCGTCATATGTTGGTGTCGCCGGAACAAATTAGGTTGCAATCGCGCGCCGCAACAAGGCCCGCGCATCGTCACCGCCGTCGAGCGGACGCAGCGTGCGCCGCGTTACTTTCCAGCCGTTTTTGCCGCGCTTGAGCTCCCACCGGTTGGCGCCGACACGATGGATACGAAAACCGGTTGAGGTCCCGTGGCCCGACAATTCGCGGGGCGCAGCCTGACGGTCCGGCGTGATGATTTGCAGATACGACGTTGCCACCGCGGTGTCGCCGTCGACCTCCACCCGCGGCAAGCCGGCGAAATGGCAAAGGCCGCCAGCGATGGCCGCCTGGTGTTCCGGTGTTTTCACGATGGCCGCGATGGCTTCATTACCAGTCGCACCTTTGCCGCCTCCAAGATCGATCTCGCCGTCAGCGGCGAAGGCATCGCGGTAATAGCGGTCAGTGCCGGTATCGGCGGCCGGCGGATGGCTCGCGATCAGATGGTAGATGGCGAGCTTGTCTTCGACCGCGCGCAGTCGGTCTTCAATCGAGTCGTGGGTGCTCATGCGGAATTTCTCCCGTACGGAACGTCGTGAAGACTCTATACAAGGAGATACCCCGCCGCGACCGCCGGCAGCGATATTTCATCATTCGTTCGCGGTCGGCGCCCGGAAATTTCGTGTATGGAAACTTGCCCAGGCTAGCGCAAGAGCGAACGCGGCAAATGCCGCAACGACCCCAGCAACAACAACCATAGCATCAGTCGACATGAAACTGCCCCCCTTGCGCTAATCCTTAATCGCAAGACAGTTTAAGACCCCGTTTCCGCGCGACTTTGATCCGGATCAATGTGCGTTCAACGAAGGCCTGCGTCGTCCTTGGCCATTCGATGACGCGAAAAGCGGTAAATTGGAACCATATGAATCAAATCGTGATGGAACCAGCGGACCTTGCTGACGTTGCGGTCACAAAGTTGCCGGAGTTTCCCCTGACAAGCTGCACTCCCCCAACAGCCCCATACTGATTCATCACTGGAGCCGTCATGATTCGCACACTCAGCATCACAACGATTCTGGTTACGCTGTCCATCGCGGCGTCGCCGGCATCGGCGCAGAAGCAACGTCTCGCGAGTCTCGATGCCAACGGCAATCTTGATTCCCTGATTGCTCGTCATGCTGCCGCAAATAATCTCCCGGAGGATTTGGTGCGGCGGGTGATCAGGCGAGAGAGCGGTGGCAACCCGCGTGTCGTTAGTGCGGGCAATTACGGGCTCATGCAAATCAAGCTCCCGACTGCGCGGGCGATGGGGTACACGGGTACTGCGGCCGGGTTGCTCGACGCCGACACGAACATGACCTATGCGGTGAAATACCTTGCCGGCGCCTATCGCGCCGCGAACGGCAATAGTAATCAGGCCGTTCATTATTATGCCGTGGGTTACTACTACGCGGCCAAGCGTAAAGGAATGGCGATGCCTGGGGATACTCGGGCGCTCAACGCATATGCATCGGAGTCCGCGGCCAGCAACGTAAAGTTCAGCTCCGAGCGAAAACTACGCGGTGCGTTGGCCAATGGCGAAAGTTTTGCGTCGTCATCGGACCCCTACACCGGCCGGCCCGATTATCACTGATCGTGCCGCTCCGATCCGGCTTTGAATACATATTTGATCTCAAACGAGTCCGTGCGCGCGCTAGTACGCGGATCGCGGAACGGGATAAGCATAAGTGGCAGGAGCAGGTGCTTGCGCGGCCTGTAGCGCGCTATATGCGGGCTGTTGATATTGCTGCCCGTTGTAATTTGGATGGTATTGTTGCCCGCCGAATAGATAGTCGAATAGCGTAGGTTGACGTGTTTGTACGGCGTTCACGGCGACCTTACGGCGTGCCCGATGAGCCACGCGACGCCGGATTTCGCGTGATGTTTTCGCCGAGTCCGA
>Ga0187765_10000210_pt1 | contig 20452 bp, 20 predicted proteins | sample 0216_QUI02_MP05__3_FD_133018 | JGI IMG/M metagenome (GOLD analysis project Ga0187765, IMG submission 133018) | Tropical peat soil microbial communities from peatlands in Department of Meta, Colombia - 0216_QUI02_MP05_10_MG | ecosystem: Environmental > Terrestrial > Soil > Wetlands > Peat ...
GGCAGCCGAGACAACAGTCTGGAGCGCCTGATTGTGGCGCGTGCGCAGCATTCCAGCGTGCGGATCATCGATTTCTCACGCAACTTTGGCAAGGAACCTGCGCTCTCGGCGGGATTGGCGCGCGCGCGCGGCGACATCGTGATTCCGATCGATGCGGACCTCCAGCATCCGCCGGAACTTATTCCCGACATGATCGAAAAATGGCGCCAAGGTTTCGACGTGGTCTATGCCCTTCGGGCGAATCGTGCATACCAAAGCGGGCCTGCCCGCTTCTTCGCCCATGCGTTCTATTGGATCTTCGACCGGCTTTCCGACGTCCCCTTGCCAGCCGGTGCGGGCGATTTCCGGCTCCTCGATCGGCGCGTCGTGGACGTGATCAATGGCATGCCGGAACGCACCCGTTTCATGAAGGGCATATTCGCGTGGGTCGGGTTCCGCCAAACCGGTGTGACGTTCAACCCCGTAGAACGGGAGAAGGGTAACACCAAGTGGGGCTTCTTCAAGCTGCTCCGGTTTGCATTCGACGGTCTCACGGCTTTCTCGAATTTTCCGCTCAAGGTTTGGGGCTTGATCGGTGCGGCGATATCGCTCCTGGCATTCGTCTACATCGTAATTCGCCTGTTGCGCACGGCAATCTACGGCATCGATGTGCCCGGATATGAGTCGATCATTGTAACAATCCTGTTCCTTGGCGGCATGCAGCTCCTCACACTTGGCATCATCGGCGACTACATTGGCCGCGTATTCAACGAGGTGAAGGGACGGCCGCTTTATATCGTGCGCGCGGCCTATGGGTTCGAGCGGGACGAAGCGGCGAAGATGCCCGCGGGCGAGGTGCCGGAGCCGGAGCGTATCGAGGCTCCTCATTAGGTCATGATCGGTTGGAATCGAACCCTTCCTTACTCAAATTGCTTGCGCGCGCGCGCATTCGTGCGTGACGCAAGGAAGCGGGCTTCGCTCGCGAGTCGGAAGGGATGGTTGAGCATGCATCTATCCTTTCCGAACGCATGCTAAGCATGCGACTCCTCGCCTCGCGCTTCTTTTGGATTGGGCTCGCCGCGATGACGCTCGCCTATGGCGGGAGCTGGTGGCTCCGCGAGCGATTTGTCGAACCGAGCGATGTAGCGCTCATCTGCAATGTAAAGCCGCATCCCGGGTGGTGTTCGATTCATTTCGCGATCCTGGCTGGTCAGCATAATCTGCTCTTCGGTGCCGCAGCCGTTGTTGCAGGCCTCGTGGCCCTCTTTCGGGGAGGTCGAGTGCCGGCGATCGCCGCGGCAGCGCTCTCCGTCGTCGCCATCGTCAACTACAATGTCGGGATGGGAGCGCTGGCGCTCGTATTCGGACTGATTGCAAGCGTCAGGCCACGGCCGGCGCTGGGACCGCACCGCCGCGCGCCGCAAGCTTGAGCGTCCAGGGCAAGGCCAGAAGGAGCAATGTGGCACTCCATCCAAGCGCCTCGCTATTCTCGAGTGCGCGCCCGGCTCCGGCGAGTGCCGTGTGCCAGCCGATTCGTTCAAGGCTCGCGAGGCTCTCAGCAAGAAACGCGCCGATGGCGCCAAAAACAAGCAAGGCGACGAGCAGGGATTCCTCGCGCAGGCTTGCATGCAGTGGCGCCCGTCTGTCGCGGAAAATTGCAAGTGCGGCGAAACCGACAGCCGGCAAGAGGAACACCTCGCTCGGGAAGTCGCGATAGCGCGGATCGACAACGAGTGTGATCGCAATGACTGCCGCCGCGACAATGAAGCCGAACTGAAGCATGCCGAGAGCCCGTTCGCCGAGTGTGGGTCCACGGGTCGGGCGCCCGCGCAGGAAGTTAAGCGCCTCCTCCGCGGTCGGCAGCGGCGTTGTTGGCCAGGGCCGCCCCGAAAGTGAGTCGGCAAGTGCGCGCAGAAGAAGTGCTGCGAGGAAGAGATTCGCGACAAATCCCGCAATCGCGAGGAGCCAGCCTGTGGGTGTGTACGAGGTTGCAGCCGCGTACCGCAGGTCGAGGACGAGGAAGATGCCGAACGCCTGCGCCGCACTGGCGACAATCACCAGGCCGGCAAATCGCAGCCTCTCATGGCTTCGCCCGAGGAGAATGGTCGCAATCGACGCGAAAAGTGCCGACAGCGCAAAATGCCATCGCCACGCCGGATCGTCGGAAATGGGGCCCGCGAGTGCGAATTTCGGATTTCTGTCTGCGTCGAAGATGCCCCAATGTCCGCCCACGGTTCCTTCGAGTGCCGTCTTCCATGGTTCGTCGAAGGCGGCAAATATGTTGTAGTCAACGCCCTGTCCGTTGGCCGCCTTGAGAAAGCCGCGAACGAGCCGTGCTTGGTTGGCGGGGCTTGGCAACGCTCCATCGCGCATGCGCCCTTCGCTCGGCCAGCCGACCTCGCCGATCATCACGCGCTTTCCAGGAAAGGCAGCGCGTACGCGTGCGTAAATCGCCATGACGTGATCGACAGCATGTTCGATCGCGATAGGATCGTCCTCCCAATAAGGGAGGATATGGATCGTTATGAAATCGACATGAGGAGCGAGCTGCGGATTCCTAAGCCAGAATTCCCATACGTCGGCGTAGGTCACGGGCTGCTTTACGGCCGCCCTTACGCGTTCGATGTAGCCGGCGAGTTGCTCTGCCGTAAGATCCTTGCGTAAAAGCACCTCATTGCCGACAACGACGCGGTCGATGACGTCGGGATAACGGTTGGCAAGATCGATCACGCTCCGAATTTCTCGTTCGTTCACGTCAGGCTCTCGACCGAGCCAAGCGCCCTGCATAACCTTCAAGCCGAGGGGACGGGCAAATCGCGGGACCATCTCGAGCCCTTCGAGACTCGTATAGGTTCGAACGGTTCCGACGCGTCCCGCGAGCACCTCGATGTCCTGCGAAATCTCCGTGAGCGTGGGCGTAATGTGTGCGAGAGGATTCTGCCCGCGCCGATAGGGGCTGAAGGACACGCTGTCGATCTGGCTGACGCCTGCATCGGGTACGGCTTTGAGCCGCCCTTCGTAGGACCAATAGGACAAACCGATGATCGCCGTGAGCGTGCAAGATAAAAAGAGGAGAGTCGCGCGTTTCATTGCTAGCAAATGATAAATGGAGACGACTTGAGAAAAGCAAACCCGATTGCTCGCCGTAAATTTTGTCCGAGATTGCCGGTAAAATACCGTATGTAGCTGCCAAGCTTCGGATTGCCGCAGTCGCGGCTGCACATAATATATCTCTATAGTAGTTGGGCGCTACATTACTCGTCCTAATGTTGTCACGAATCATTGCTTGCATGGCTTCCGGGCGCAAGCTACGGTCGACGCTGGAGGACATGCTCCCCCGACGCGAACGCGATGGTTTGATCGTGTCGGAGAAGGAGTACGGAGGGGCCGGCTTCATTTGTGCGCCCGAGCGAGGACGTGGAACGCGTCTGGCTTGGCGATCCGGCCGTTTCGACGACTGTGGGATTTACCGGCGCAGCGGATGCGCGAGTGTACGCGAGTAGCATGCGAATCCGCGAAGCTTGCCGGAGACACCGACAGGAGGCGAGGCGGAGCATGGGTTTTCTGGGAGTCGATCGTGCGGCGCGCCGGGTTCTTGGCGCCGCATTTCAGGAGAGGCAAATATTCTTGCGCGAGAACGGGCAGGTCAGGTACCTGACGCTCTCGCGATCGCGCCAAGCCGGCTTTTTCATGCTATTTACGGCGCTCGTCTGCTGGTCGCTGCACGCCACCTATGTTTATTTTTCCTATGATGCACGCCTTGCGGCAAGTCACAGGAAACTTGCCGAGGTACAAGCTGCTTACGACCGCATCGCCGCCGAACTTGATGTTGCCAACGAAAAGGTCCAGCTGGCGTATCGCGATATGCTTGATCGCGGCCCGGTCAAGCAGCGCGAACCGATGATCACTGGGGATATGCGCATCGAGAGTCAATTGGCGCTTATCGCTCTCGAGGCGCATAACGCCGATCTCACGGGGAATTTGGCCGAACTCGCTAGCCGTTTGGAGGCGTCGCAAGTAGAACGCGATCGCTCGATTGCCGCGACGGCGGAGATGGCGCGCCAACGCGGTGCCATCGACGCCGAACTAGCCGAGATCAGACACAAGAACGGCGAGCTCGACGATGCTGTGGCGTCACTCAATCTGCGCTTGAAAGCAGCCACTGCGGCGGAAGAGCGATCGAAGAGCGAGAGCGATGCTGCGTTGCGGCAGGTCGCAGACCTCCAGCAGCAGATCGCGACACTCTCGTCCGATCAGCAGATTCTGATGGCGTGCTTGAGTCAGCGCGCCGAAGGCAGGAGCGGCAAGGTCGAGCGCATAATCGCCATGATTGGGCTCGATGTGAACAGGCTGCTCGCCGAAACGCGCAGAGATGCCTCCGAACGTGGTGTGGGCAAGGGTGGGGTGGGCGGTCCGTTCATCGCCTATAACGTCGGCAAGCCGCCATCGTCGGACAGCGCCAGCGTGCGGTCCGGCGACTTCGACCGGATGGTTTCCGCACTCGACATTCAGGAGCAGCGCCGAGAGGGCTTGCGCCGTGTGCTCGAGCGATTGCCGTTGACCTCGCCCGTGGACAACTATCACATCACGAGCGAGTTCGGGCCGCGTATCGATCCGCTCAATGGACGAACCGCCATGCACGAGGGTGTCGATCTTGGGGCCGATACCGGCGCAGCCGTCTTTTCGACCGCGCCAGGGAAAGTCGAATTCGCGGGCTGGCAAGGTCTTTTTGGCAAAATGGTCGAGATCGATCATGGAATGGGCATTAAAACGCGTTACGCCCATTTGAAGTCGGTTAACGTGCATGTCGGTCAAAGGGTGGCGGCGCGAACGCAAATCGGCGTGATCGGCAGCACGGGACGCAGCACCGGCACGCACCTACACTACGAAGTCATCGTCGACGGCCGCCACCAGAATCCAGTCAAATTCATCGAGGCAGGCGAATATGTTTACAGCAAAGACTAGCGCCAAGGGTGCCGGAGCGGAATCTCCGCGCATCAGCGAGAAAACTTCGAGCGGGAAACCAGCCATGCCTTCGATTGTAAGCAGCGATCTCACCGTCAATGGCGGCCTTGTCTCCGAGGGGGACATCCAGATCGACGGAAATGTCGAGGGCGACGTGAAGACGACGCGGTTGACGATCGGCGAGGGCGGGTCGGTGAAGGGCGCCATAACGGCCGACACCGTAACGGTCGCGGGCGCGGTCGTCGGCCAAATTCGGGCCAAGACCATCGTGCTGGCGCGCACCTCGCGCGTGCAGGGCGATATTTGGCACGACAGCCTTGCGATCGAGGCGGGTGCTCAGTTCGAGGGCACGTGCAAGCGTCTCAACGCCGCCGAGGCGACCACGCAATCATCGCTGACGAGCTGGGCCGCTAACCGACGCTCGTCTTCGAGCGAGGTAACGACCAACGGGGTCGCGGCGTCCTCCGACTGATCGCGACTTTTGGGGCCGTCCGATTCTGGTGCCTGGCTTCGCACTTCTCGTGCCGGGGCACGCGTGGCGCGCCGCCTTGGATTAGGCTGTCAGTCTCCCCAGTAGAGCGTCGATCGCCTGGCACGCAATCGGCTCTTCGAGCGAAGGCGCGTGACCGACTGCCGGGACGGTCGCTCGCATCAAGTCTGGCCTTGCCGCCGCCATGCGCTCGAAGGTCGCCTCAGTCAATACATCCGAAACACCGCCGCGCACGGCGAGCACCGGCACTTTCGGCAAACCGCGGAAGAGAGGCCAGAGATCAGGCAGCGCATCGCTGCTTCCGGCGATCGGTTTGACGAGCGCCACGTCCCAGTCGAAATGAAGCAAGCCGTCTTCGCCCATGCGGAAGGTGCCTTCCGCCACGCGCTGCCAGTCTTCTGGAGTCGCGGCCGAAAGGGAGGGGAAAAGCCTTTTCAGGCTCTCGATGGCGCTCGGCCAGTCGCGCTCGGGGCGATCGACGCTGATGTAATCGAGGATGCGCCCCAGCCCCTTAGACGCCACCTCCGGGCCGATATCGTTGAGGACGACGGCCGCAATAGCAACCGGCTGCAGCGCTCCGAGCGCCATCGCGAGAATCCCTCCGAGGGAGGTGCCGATCACGACCGTCTTGTGCACATCCAGTAGGGCGAGAAGATGGCGGATATCGTTGAGATAGACTTCAGGCCGGTAGTTGCGCCAGTTGGGATCGTATTGCGAGCGCCCGCGTCCGCGATAGTCCGGCGAGATGACACGCCGTTCGGCTGCGTAGTGCAGGGCCAAGCGCTCGAAATCCCGCGAATTACGCGTGAGACCCGTGAGACATAGGAGTGGAAGCTCCGTTGAACCCGGATCTCCGTAATCGCGGAAGTAGAGGTCGATGTCGTCCTGGCTGCGATAGCGTCCCTCGCGGTAGCCATTCGGCATCGCACACCGCCTCGACTCAGAGCCCGAGCAACGCCGGCAGCTCCGCGAGGCTCTTCACTTCGAAGTTGGGGCTGCCCGGAAGCCGCTCTACCCGTTGGCCATAGCGGTTGCACCACACGACCTTGAAGCCGAAGGCCGATGCCGCATGTGCGTCCCACGCATTCGAGGACTGGAAGGAAATCTCCGCAGGCTTCACGCCCAATCGATCCACGGCGCGTTGATAGACCTTCGGATGCACCTTGTAAACGCCCACCTCCTCAACGGATATCACCGCGTCAAGATGCGCGCCGAGACCGGCTGCGCTCACGGCGGCGGCGAGCATATTGGGCGTGCCATTCGAAAGGATCGCCGTCTTCAATCCGGCCGCCCTTAGGCGCTTCAGGAGTTCTGGCACCTCCGGAAAGCAGTCGAGCGTCATATAGCACTGCATCAGCCGGTTGCGCAGGTTGGGATCGTTCAACCCCAGGGTTTCGAGAGCGAAATCGAGCCCGTCTGCCGTCACCTGCCAGAAGTCGGCGTGGCGCCCCATCAGCGTGCGCAGCCATGTGTATTGTAATTGCTTGTCGCGCCAGAGTGTGGCAAGCGGTCCTGCCTTGTCGCCAAGATCATCGCGGCATTTCGCCGCCGCAGACGTGAAGTTGAAAATCGTGCCGTATGCGTCGAAAACGCAAGCGCGGATACCATCGAGTCGTTTCATGGCTGCAAGTTGTCGCAAGTTTTATAAAAGAAGGAAATCCAAATTTTCGTGACCCCAAGGTGGGAGACGAGCCAAATGATATTATAAACGCGCCGCCGAGCATCGAGGGGCGCTAAGGTTCGCTGGCGCCATTCTGTCCTGAATTTTCGCCGTCGAGACCGACGCGCACGCCGCCGATCTGCTCACGGTAGATGTTCAGCGCTTCGAGCACGCGCTGTACATAATTCCGAGTCTCGTCGAATGGAATCATCTCGATCCAGTCGATCATATCGACCTGCGGCGAGCGAGGATCGCCATTGTCTCGCATCCATTCGCGCACGCGCGCGGGACCAGCGTTATATGCCGCGAGTGCCAATGCGTAGCTGCCGCCGAAATCATCGAGCAATTGGGTGAGGTAGGCACTCCCCACTTGCACGTTATAGTCGGGGTCGTCGGTGAGGCGGTTCGATGCGTACCGGAGACCGAGGCCGCTTGCGGTCTTGCGAGCGGTTGCCGGCATCAACTGCATCAGACCGAGCGCACCGGCACGGCTCACGGCTCGCGGATCGAATGCACTCTCCTGCCGGATCACGGCGAGAACGAGGGCACCCTCCGTCGAAACGGTAGGCGGCAGCGTCCTTGTGGGATAACTGTGGACGGTGAGCGGAACCTCGCCGTGCCAGGTTTGGCGCGCAAGGCGCACCGCGAGGTCCGGCCTCATTTCCGAAACCGCGAGATCCGCGACCAGCACGGCCTCTTCGGGTGTGGTCGCAAGACCGCCGAGGCGCTTGATGAAGACTTCTTTGAGATCCTCCTCCCCGACCTGGCCAAGGGCGCGAACAACGCGCACGAGTTCCTTGCTCTCGAAGACCTCGCGCTGGAAAACGGCCGGCTTGGGCGAGGGTGGCAGGACGAAGCGTGCGGATGCGTCGATTCGCAATGCGGCGACCTGTCCGTAATAGGTTGCACTGAAATTGGCCGCCGCCGCAAAAGAGTCGCTTGCTTCCTTGCTCTTCCCCAAATCCTCTTGGGCACGCCCCTGCCAATATTCCGCGCGCGCGCGGCTGATCGGGTAGCGCACAGCGTCCGCCACTGCGTCGAAGTGCTTCAGGGCCTGTTTCGGTTCGTGCAGCAGGCGCAGCTCAATCCAACCCGCAAGCCATTCGGCGTCCGCATAATTTGTGGTGCCGGGCTTCTGCCCGTGGTTTTCGGCCAACCGAAGCGCTTCGCGGACCCGGCCCTGGCCTAGCGCGCGGTGCACCTGTACGGCACGCGCCTGCCACCAGAGCTCGGGACGCACCAGATCCGCGGGCGGGTGAAAGAGAATCGCCGCAGCTTCGTCGTCCATGTCCTTGTGTTGACGCCAGCGCAGACGGTCGAAAAGCAACCCCGGATTGCCCTGAAGGTCCCCTGGCACTCGACTGATGGCGCGCTCGACGCCGAGCTCCATTCCCTGGAGGCGCAGGCGGGCATCCGCGAGTGCCGCGTGCGCCGAATCGACGTGGCGCATCAACGCGCGTGCCGCGTGTGTCTGCCCGTCCCAAAGAAGGCGATCCAGCCTTGCATTATTGTCCGCGGATCGAATCAGGTCCCGGTGCTTTTCGAGCACCAGTTGCTCCTGTCGCTCGCCGAAATTCCCTTCGATCCATGCCTTGCGCAACAGGTCGGCGCCCGCCTTTTCCTCATCTGTCGCCATAAGGGCTTCGGCATAGCGGACCTTACCCGTGGCCGAAACAGGGGTATTGCGCTCGAAATAAGCGCGCACGCGGCTTTGCGCCATGTCGTCCGGGAGTGCTGCCTCCCCGCGCTCACGCAATAACTCAGGCTTCGGCCAGTCGGGGTTATCCTCGCAGAAGCCGGCGATTTCGTCGAAATTTGCATCCGAAGTCGGGCGGATGACATAGAGCCAAGTGATGACCTTGGCGAGTATGGGGTCCTTCGCTTGGCTTGCAAGGCTCTTCGCGTCGGTCCAACGGTTGACGTCGGCGGCATGAAAAGCAGCCTTGTAGATTTCCCGATCCTCCGTGGAAAGACCGGAAGAATCGGCCGCGGCCGCCCCCGCGGCCAAAATCCCCAGCATTGCGCCGAAAGCGAGTAAACCTGCCCTCACGTCCATCCTTCCCCAGCGCGGGCCGCAACGCGGCCCAGCGCTTCCCCGATCGTCTCGAATTTTATGCGCAAGATTAGTCGCCGCCAAGTTTGCGCTTGGTTAATTTCGTTAAAATTCAGGCATTGCGACACTTGCCGCTGCTGCAGGCCCGGTTTAAGGTCGGTTGATTGGAGAGTTCCCGTAACGAGGATAAATGCCATGTTCAAAGGATGTTTGACCGCGCTGATCACCCCGTTCCGCGATGGACGGGTGGATGAGAAGGCGTTCCAATCCTTCGTCGACTGGCAGATCAAGGAAGGCGTTCATGGCGTGGTGCCCTGCGGCACGACCGGCGAGTCGCCGACCTTGAGCCACGCCGAGCACAAGCGCGTTACCGAGCTTTGCATCGAGACGGCCAAGGGGCGTGTCCCGGTCGTCGCGGGTACCGGCTCTAACTGTACCGCGGAAGCGATCGATTTCGCGAAGCATGCCGAGAAGGCGGGTGCGGATGCCCAGCTTGTGGTCACCCCCTACTACAACAAGCCGACCCAGGAAGGTCTCTATCGCCACTTTAAGGCCATTCATGATTCCTGCGCGCTTCCGATCATCGTTTACAATATCCCGCCCCGCAGCGTCATCGACATGACGATCGAGACCATGGCGCGCCTTGCGGAACTGCCGCGCGTCGTCGGTGTTAAGGACGCAACCAACGATCTGGCGCGGCCAGTGCGCACGAAACTTGCGATCGGCGCTAAATTCTCGCTCTTGTCGGGTGAGGACGGCACGTCACTCGCATTCCTCGCGCAAAGCGGGCACGGCTGCATTTCGGTTACCGCGAATGTGGCGCCGAAGCTCTGTTCGGAGATGCATGTTGCCTGGCAGAAGTCCGATGTCTCCAAGGCGAGGACGATCAACGAGAAGCTCACGCCGCTCCATCAGGCGCTATTCATCGAGGCGAGCCCGGGACCGGTCAAGTACGCCGCGAGCCTTCTCGGGCTTTGCACGGCGGAGCTTCGGCTGCCGCTTTGCGAAATTCAGGAGGCGAGCAAGGCCAAGGTGCGCGAGGCCATGGCGCATGTCGGCCTGATCAAGGGCGGGGAGCGCCGCGCCGCCGAGTGACAGCATCCCGAACTGGCGCGCAGCGGGTTGCAGCCCAGAATAGGCGTGCGCGCCACGACTATTTCATCGAGGAAACCGTCGAGGCCGGACTCGTGCTCGCTGGCAGCGAAGTAAAGGCGCTGCGCGAGGGGCGCGGCAATCTGAATGATGCCTATGCTGGTCCGAATGAGGGCGGGCTGTGGCTCTACAATGCGTACATCCCGGAGTACCGCGCGGCCAACCGGTTCAACCACGAGACGCGGCGACCGCGAAAGCTGTTGCTCCACCGGCGCCAGATCGATCGGCTCTCAGGTCTCGTGCAGCGTGAAGGGGCTACGCTGGTGCCGCTTCAAATCTATTTCAACGCGCGCGGCGTCGCTAAAATCGAGATCGGCTTAGCCCACGGCAAGCGAAAGGCCGACAAGCGGGAAGCGGAGAAGGAACGGAGCTGGCGCCGCGACAAGGCCCGCATTCTGCGCGAGCGCGGATAGTTGCGGCCATTTTAAGCGAGTCCTCATCACCCGCGGCGCCAGTTAAATCCCGATGTGAGTCTTGATGCGTGCAATGACGGCTTCGAACATGGCGGGGGTGAGCCGCCCCGTGTTCGTGTTGAGGCGCGAGCAATGATAACTGTCGAAAAGGTGGAGGCCGCTCGGCAAAACATACTCAGCACCGTGGGCGAACTTGTACTTCGACGGCTTCAACCCAAAACAAGCCAAGGCCGAAGCATGTGAAATGTTGCCGAGGCAAAGTATGGCGGCGAGACGCGCGAGTGAGGCGATCTCGGCTTTAAGGAATACTCGGCACGTCGCGACCTCGTCGGGTGTGGGCTTGTTATCCGGCGGAACGCAACGCACCGCATTGGTGATGCGGGTCTCGACAAGGCTGAAGCCGTCATTGGGATCGGCACGGTAGTCGCCTTCCGCAAATCCTAATTTGCGGAGCGTGCCATAGAGGAGATCGCCTGCGTAGTCGCCGGTGAAGGGGCGTCCCGTTCGGTTGGCACCCTTGAGCCCCGGGGCAAGCCCGACGACGAGGAGGCGAACGTCCGCACGGCCGAAGGAAGGGACGGGCGAATTGTGGAAGTCTGGGTAAAGCTGCTGGTTTTTGGCGCGGAATTCAACCAGACGAGGGCAGCGCGCGCAGTCACGCGCAGGCCCCTCGTTCGCACGGCCAAGCGGCACGCGGAGCCTATCCGGCGGTGTCGTAGATATCCTCGTCGTCACTGCGATGAAAATCGACCTGTTCGCGGTGTTGGTGGGCGCGCTGGATCTTGGGCGCCAGGTCCTGGAGTTCGATGAAATTGTCGGCCTGCCGGCGCAGCTCGTCCGCGACCATCGGCGGTTGGGAGCGGATGGTGCTGACTACTGAAACTCTCACGCCCTTGCGCTGTACCGCCTCGACGAGGCGGCGGAAATCGCCGTCACCGGAGAACAGCACGATATGGTCTAGCCGATCGGCCATCTCCATCACGTCGATCGCGAGCTCAATATCCATGTTACCTTTGATCTTGCGCCGGCCGGCTGCGTCGGTGAATTCCTTGGTTGGCTTCGTCACCATGGCATAGCCATTGTAATCGAGCCAATCGACAAGCGGCCGAATCGGCGAGTAGTCCTGGTCCTCGAACAGGGCCGTATAATAAAAAGCGCGTACAAGCTGACCCTTGGTCTGGAAGAGCTCGAGCAGGCGCTTGTAGTCTATGTCAAAGCCCAATGCTCTTGCCGCCGCATAAAGGTTCGAGCCGTCGATGAAGAGTGCAATCCGTTCGTTGGGGTAAAAATTCATGGTCCAATACCCGATTTGAAATTGACGAAATCGTCAGTGAAACTATCCCGTTGCGCCCGAAAGCCGTCGAAGTCACTCCGGATGCCAATAGTTACCTAATGGCCAAACATCTTGCTGGCAAGCCCAAAGCCGATTGTGGGACGAGGAAAGTCAGGCAATGATCTACATAGCACTTGGCTCTAATTTGCCGAGCGCTCGGTTCGGTGCACCCTTGGATACGCTCAACGCTGCGGTCGATGCGATTGAGCGAAGTGGAATACACGTGGTGAAGCACTCGCGCTGGTATCGCTCGCCCGCTTACCCACCATCGGATCAGCCGGATTTCGTCAACGGCGTCATTGCGGTCGAAACACTGCTGCCGCCGGCCGCCTTGTTGACGCGGCTGCATGCGATCGAGGCGTCGTTTGGCCGCGAGCGGCAGGAGCAAAACGCAGCCCGCACGCTCGATCTCGATCTGATCGCCTATGATGATGTTGCATGTGCGGGAGCGGACAACGAGCCCGCCTTGCCGCACCCGAGGATGGTGGGGCGAGCATTCGTCTTGCGACCACTCCAGGACATAGCACCCGATTGGCGGCACCCCTTGACCGGGGAGACGATTTCGGCCCTTATAGCAGCACTTCCGCCCGACCAAAGGGCGGAAGTGCTGGAAAACGGCGCGAAATAGAGGTCGGGCGACGGGAAGTCAAAGGATTTCCCGCCGAAGTGGTTGCAGTGTGTCACTGCAACCCCTATATTTCTCAGTGAATTTCAGGCGTTCCTGGAGTGAATCTAAATGGCTCGCGTAACAGTAGAAGACTGCGTCCTCCGCGTTCCGAACCGCTTCGAGCTGGTCATGCTTGCGGCACATCGGGCGCGCGACATTGCGGCTGGTGCGGCGCTCACGCTCGATCGCGACAATGACAAGAACCCGGTCGTGGCCCTGCGGGAGATCGCAGATCAGACGGTTGCCATCGATCACCTCCAGGAGGAGCTGGTCAGGGGCATGCAGAAAACTGTCGAAGCCGACGAGCCCGGCGAAGAGGAAATGGACGCCATGGCGGCGGCCCAGCAGATCGCCGCCGCGGCAAGTGCCGAACTGACACCAGCGGCGACGGAAGAGGACGCCGAGGACGAGGAACTTCTGCCCGAAGGCGACGAGACCGAAGCTGACATGGATGACGTGGAAATCGAGTCGGGGGCGGAATCCGACGAGGAGTCCGGACGGGACTTGGGGTGACTGAGCGGAGGGCCATGGGTACGCAAGGGACTCCGTGGCGCCGCCTCGAATTCGGGTTCATCAAGCGAAGCTCAATTAGTAATGCGCGCTCCGGCGACGCTCGCGCCCGAGGGGCGACCGAGCGTGAAGGTTGGGTGCCGTGATTCGGCAATACGAGCTCGTTGAACGGGTTCGCTCCTACGATCCACACGCGGACGAGGACAAGCTCAATCGCGCCTACGTGTTCTCGATGAAGGCGCATGGCAGCCAGAAGCGCGAGTCGGGCGATTCCTATTTCTCGCATCCGCTCGAGGTTGCCGGCATCCTCACCCATTACAAGCTCGACGACGACACGATCGTAACGGCACTCCTGCATGACACGGTTGAGGACACCCTCGCGACCACCGATGAACTCGAGCGGCAATTCGGTGCCGAGGTAGCGCGGCTCGTCGACGGCGTGACCAAGCTTTCGCGCATCGAACTTCAAGCCGAGGCGAGCCGGCAGGCTGAGAATTTTCGCAAGCTCCTGCTGGCGATGTCCGAAGATATCCGGGTCCTGTTGGTCAAACTCGCCGATCGTCTTCACAACATGCGCACGCTCAAATTCATCAGGGACCCGGAGCGCCGCCGGCGCATTGCCCGGGAGACGATGGATATCTATGCCCCGCTCGCCGAGCGGATCGGAATGCACGAAATCAAGGATGAGCTTGAGGACTTGGCCTTCGCCGAGATCAATCCGGATGCGCGCGAATCGATTATCGCGCGCCTCAGATTCCTGCGTGAGCAAGGTGGGGGCCTCGTCACGCGAATCATCGACGAGCTTCGGCGAATCCTGCGCGAGGACGGGCTCGACGTTGAGATCTCCGGCCGCGAGAAGCAGCCTTATTCGATCTGGCGCAAGATGCAGAAGCGCAACGTCGCCTTCGAACAGCTCTCCGACATCATGGCGTTTCGGGTTGCGGTCGCCGACATAGGCGATTGCTATCGCGCTCTCGGCGTCATCCATGGCCGCTACCGCGTCGTACCCGGGCGCTTCAAGGATTACATCTCGCTTCCGAAGCCGAACGGCTACCGCTCCCTTCACACGGGTGTGTTCGGCCCGGAAAAGCAGCGCATCGAGATTCAAATTCGCACCAAGGATATGCACGAAGTCGCCGAATACGGCGTTGCGGCGCATTGGGAGTACAAGCAGGGTACCACCAAGGACGGCAAGCAGTATCGTTGGCTGCGCGAGTTGCTCGAGATCCTGGAGCATGCCGCGGGACCCGACGAGTTCCTCGAGCACACGAAGCTCGAGATGTTCCAGGATCAGGTTTTCTGCTTTACACCCAAGGGTGACCTTATCGCTCTTCCCACGGGGGCCACTCCGGTCGATTTCGCCTATCAAATCCACTCTCAAATCGGCGACCGCTGCGTTGGCTGCAAGATCAACGGGCGCATGATGCCGCTCAGGACGCAGCTCAAAAACGGGGACCAGGTCGAAATCGTGACGTCGCGCACACAGACGCCGTCGCCCGAGTGGGAGCGCTTTGTCGTTACCGGGAAGGCGCGTTCGCGCGTTCGTCGCTTTATTCGCACGCAAAAGCGTCAGGAGTACATGACTCTCGGGCGAAGCATCCTTGAAAAGGCGTTTCGCCAGGCGGGGTACGAGTTCACCGAAAAGGCAGTCGAAAGTGTGCTCAAGATCCTCAAGTCGGACAGTGCCGACGACTTGATCGCGGCGGTGGGCGAGGGCATCCACACGGCTCGGGAGGTGCTCGTTGCAGTCTACCCCAGTCTCAAGCAGCAATCACCCAAGGACGCCAAGATTGTGCCGATTGGCAAGGCGCGCGGACGGCGCGCTAAGCCGGTGGACAATGCGATTCCAATCAAGGGGCTCATCCCGGGCATGGCAGTGCATTTCGCCGGCTGCTGTCACCCCCTTCCTGGCGACCGCATCGTCGGGCTGGTGACCACCGGAAAGGGGGTTACGATCCACACGATCGACTGCGAAACGCTCGAGCGTTACAGCGACACGCCCGAACGTTGGATCGACGTGGGCTGGGATTCAGGGGCTAGCGAAGACGAGGGGCATATTGGCCGACTCACGGTCGTCGTGTCGAACGAGCCCGGCACGCTCGGCGAACTCTCGACCCTCATCGGCAAGCAGAAGGGGAACATCACGAATCTGCGGATCACTCACCGCTCCACGGATTTCTTCGAAATGATGGTGGACATCGAGGTGCAGGACGTTAAGCATCTCACGAATATCATGGCAGCACTGCGCGCCTCGCCCGCGATCAATTCGGTAGAGCGGGCACGCGGTTAGCGGCATAGGGAGCGGGCTCCCGGGGGACAGCATGACGAAGCGGCATTTGCGACTTGGCGTAAACATCGATCACGTGGCGACGATCCGAAACGCGCGCGGAATCCGCCATCCTGATCCCGTGCGCGCGGCGCGTCTCGCGGCACAATCCGGCGCTGACGGTATTACCGCGCATTTGCGGGAGGATCGCCGCCATATCTCGGACGAGGATATCGCTCGCTTGAGCAGAGAGATCGACGTGCCGCTCAATCTCGAGATGGCGGCGACCGACGAGATGCTGGCCATAGCGCTCAGGCATAAGCCCCACGCCGCCTGCATCGTGCCGGAACACCGTGCCGAGCTCACCACGGAAGGCGGGCTCGATGCAGTCGGTGGCCAAAACCATCTCGCCCACTACGTGCGCGAACTCGGAAAGGCGGGCATCCGCGTCTCTCTCTTCATCGATCCCGATATCGCTCAGCTCGATGCCGCCAAAGCGCTGGGGGCACCCGTGGTGGAGCTGCATACTGGGTCCTATTGCGAGGACGATGGCTCCGAGCGCGAGCTGGCGCGCCTTGCGAAGGCGGCGGCACACGCCGAGGCGATCGGCCTCGAGTGTCATGCCGGACACGGGCTTTCCTTCGATACAGTAGGTCCGATTGCGGCGATCCCGACGATCGTCGAGCTCAACATCGGGCACTTTCTCGTCGGTGAGGCGATATTCGGCGGTCTCGAATCCGCGATCAAACGCATGCGAGCGCTCATGGACAAAGCGCGGGCAGAAGCCGCAGGCGAAAAAAGCGCCTAAGCAGCATACAAATCGATTTCTGGAGCGACGCGTGATTGTCGGCATCGGGAGCGACTTGATCGATATTCGCCGCATCGAACGCACGCTCGAGCGCTTTGGTGAGCGTTTCGTCACCCGCATCTTCACGGATATCGAGCGGGAGAAATCGGATCGGCGGCGCAATCGTGCGGCAAGCTATGCACGCCGCTTCGCCGCGAAGGAAGCGTGTTCGAAGGCGCTCGGCACCGGATTTCGGAAAGGAATCTTTTGGCGCGATCTCGGAGTCGTCAATCTTCCGTCCGGCCGGCCGACAATGGAACTCACCGGCGGCGCTGCAGAGCGCTTGGCGGCATTGATTCCTCCAGGCATGGAGGCGCGGATCGACATCACGATCACCGATGAACCACCGTTGGCCGAGGCGGTCGTGATCATTTCGGCCATTCCTATGGGTTCCAATCGATAAATCAGGCAGTTCGGCGTTTTGCTTGACAGGGGTGGCTCAGGCTGGCTTGATCCGACCGGCCGATCCCCACAGATTTTCGAAAGAGTGAAGCGATGTCAGATAGTTACAGGCAGAAACTGATGGCCAGGAAAAAAGCGGGAAGCGTTGTTGAGGCAGTTAAGACGATTGTCTACGCCATTCTCATCGCAATCGTGATTCGTACCTTTGCCTTCGAGCCGTTCAATATTCCCTCGGGCTCGATGATTCCGACCCTACTCGTCGGTGATTACCTGTTCGTCTCCAAATACTCCTATGGCTATAGCCGCTATTCGCTGCCGTGGGGATTGCCGCTTATTTCGGGCCGCATCTTTCAAAGTTCGCCCAAGCGGGGCGACGTGGTCGTCTTCAAGCTGCCGACCGATAACAAGACCGACTATATCAAGCGCGTCATCGGCCTCCCCGGCGACCAGATCCAGGTTGTCGGTGGCGTGCTTCACATCAACGGTCAGCCGGTCAAGCTGGACCAAGTGCCGGACTATGTTCCGGAGGGATCGGGTCAAGGTGTCACGCAATACATCGAGACGTTGCCGAATGGGGTCAGGCACCCCATCTTGAAGCGCTTCCCGATCGCCCTCTCCAGTGGCGAAACCCAGTCGCGCGCCGCCGCGGTGCCTCCGGTTGTTTGCGGTAATCCCTCCGACAATGCATCGATCGAGAATTTCGATCCGAACAATACGCCGGTCTATCAGGTTGCCCTCGGTCACTATCTGATGATGGGCGACAACCGCGACAATTCCCAGGATAGTCGATTCTTGCGCGACGTCGGCTGTCCGGCGGCTGAAAACCTTGTCGGCCGTGCAGAGATATTGTTCTTCTCGACCGATGGCAGTGCCGAACTTTGGGAGCCCTGGAAGTGGCCGTTCGCGATTCGCTATAGCCGGCTCTTCCAAGCGGTGCATTAGAGACGCGCGTGAGCGAACGCCGCTCGGGCAAGCTCAAGGCGCTCGAAGAAGCGCTCGGCCACGACTTCGAGCGACCCGAGCTGCTTGAGCAAGCGTTGACCCACCGCAGCGCGGTGCGCGCACGCGGAAAAGTCTCCGAAGGCTATGAGCGGCTTGAGTTCCTCGGGGATCGGGTGCTCGGCCTCCTGGTGGCCGAATTGCTTGTCAACCGCTTCCCGCGTGAGCAGGAGGGTGAGCTCACGCGCCGGCATACCGCACTCGTGCGCCGCGACACGCTGGTGCGCATCGCGCGCGGAATCGATCTCGGCGCCTATCTCAAGCTCTCGAAAGGCGAGTCGGACGCCGGAAGCCGAAAGAGCCCGACCCTCCTTGCCGATGCTTGCGAGGCTGTAATTGCAGCACTCTATCTCGACGGTGGACTCGCCGTGGCGCGCCCCTTCATCGAGCGCTATTGGAATCCGCTTGTGGACGAATCCGCAACCCCGCCCCGCGACGCCAAAACCGCCCTTCAGGAATGGGCCCAGGGCCACGGGCTGCCGCTGCCGAGCTATAAGACCGTAGCCATTGAAGGACCGTCGCACGAACCGCGATTCACCATCGCGGTCTCGGTCACGGGCCGCGCACCCGTAGAGGCCCAGGGCCGCTCCAAGCGTGCCGCGGAACAAGCCGCCGCCAAACTCCTCCTGGCCCATGTGCAGGACGAGAAGCGTGGCTGAAACCGTCGACGATGCTGCCGGGCGCCGCTGCGGCTTCGTTGCCCTGATCGGCCGGCCGAATGTCGGCAAATCCACCCTCACGAACGCGCTCGTGGGTGCCAAGATATCGATCGTCACGCCCAAGGTGCAGACTACCCGCACGCGAATCATCGGCATCGCCATCGTTGGCGCCACGCAGCTCGTTCTCGTGGACACGCCGGGAATCTTCACGCCGAAGCGCCGACTCGACCGCGCCATGATCGCGGCCGCCTGGAAAGGGGCTCACGACGCGGATGTGATCGCAGTCCTGGTCGATGCCGCGAGGGGCTACGACGAAGATACGCGCCGCATTCTCGATGGTCTCAAGCGCGGCAATCGGCAGGCGATCCTCGTGCTCAATAAGATCGATCGGGTCGAAAAGCCGCTTCTCCTTGAACTCGCGGCACGCCTGAATGCTGACGGTGCCTTCACAGACACGTTCATGATTTCCGCCCTCAATGGCGACGGGGTCGAGGACCTGCGCGCAGCGCTCGTGGCGAGGATGCCGCCCGGCGCCTGGCTCTACCCCGAGGACCAGCTTTCCGACTTGCCGACCCGCCTCCTCGCCGCCGAGCTCGTGCGAGAGCAGGTTTTCCTCCAGCTCCATCAGGAGCTTCCCTATGCAAGTGCCGTCGACGTCGAATCTTGGGAGGAGCACGGCGACGGGAGTGCGCGAGTGTCCGCGGTGATCTATGTCCAACGCGAAAGCCACAGGCCGATCGTGCTCGGGAAGGGTGGCGCGCGCATCAAAGCGATCGGCAGTGCGGCGCGCAAAGAGCTCGAATCGCTCATCGGCCGCCGCGCGCATCTCGTCCTTCACGTCAAGGTAGAGGAGAATTGGGCGGATCGGCCCGAGCACTATCGCACGATAGGGCTCGAATTCGATGTGTGACGGGCCCACGATGACACCTATGAGATCGCCAACGCGGACAATATTCCAAAGCATTGATGCGGAACTCTATCCGCAGGCGCGGGACGGTCAGGATCGTTGCTGCGCACACAGGGTGCTCGAGTGCACTTTGGCGCTGATCGATTGCGCGGCCCGACCGTATTCCATTCCCCGACGCGTTGGGCTCGTTGAACAATGTGCGCGCCAACCAAAATATAGTCACTCAAACCGTTGTGGGCTAAACCAGAGCCATGGAATGGACCGACGAGGGAATCGTCCTGGCCGCGCGCAAGCACGGCGAAAGGGCTTTGATCTTGCAGCTCCTGACGCGTGAGCACGGTCGTCATGCCGGCCTCGTCCATGGGGGGGCGAGTGCCGGCAAGCGAGGCGCACTTCAACCAGGCAGCCGCTTGCAAGCCACGTGGCGGGCTCGACTTGCAGACCACCTAGGATATTTTTCTTGCGAACAGCTCCATAATGGCGCGGCGGCATTGCTCGACGACCCGCTGCGCCTTGCGGCATTAGCGTCTGCCTGCGCCGTTGCGGAACTCGCCTTACCCGAGCGCGAACCGCATCCCACGATCTTCGCTGCCATTTCGGCACTCGTGGCCGCGCTCGAATCGAGCGACCGCATTACGGGTTGGGGCCGGGCGGTCGTCGCTTGGGAGTTGGGCCTTCTCGGCGAGCTCGGTTTTGGCCTCGACCTGACCAAGTGTGCAGCTACCGGGCGCAACGACGAGCTTGCCTTTGTCTCTCCGCGTACCGGCCGCGCCGTCTCGCTCTCCGCCGGGGAGGCCTACCGGGACAGGCTCTTGGCGCTGCCGGGATTTCTCATCGATAGTGCGGCCACGCCGAGCGATGGCGATATCGCCGAAGCCTTGGCGCTCACCGGACACTTCCTCGAACGCCACGTCTTTGCGGCATTTCATCGCCAGCCGCCAGCAAGCCGCTCCTATTTCCTCGATCAGCTCAGCCGCACTCTGCGCTCTCGGGATAGCAAGAGGTCAAGGCCATCGATGCCGCCAAGCAGTTGACGGAGATTGCGGCTCAGCTACTATATCTAGGGTCCCAATGAGGTTTCGATGGCAGATTTAACTTTGGCCGGCGAGGTTCGTCCGGCCCCGTTTTCGGACGCGCTCTCGGAGCGTTA
>Ga0187765_10000211_pt1 | contig 20432 bp, 24 predicted proteins | sample 0216_QUI02_MP05__3_FD_133018 | JGI IMG/M metagenome (GOLD analysis project Ga0187765, IMG submission 133018) | Tropical peat soil microbial communities from peatlands in Department of Meta, Colombia - 0216_QUI02_MP05_10_MG | ecosystem: Environmental > Terrestrial > Soil > Wetlands > Peat ...
AGGCCCCGCAGAACACATTATCGAACTCTATGCCCCTCAGCTTCAAGAGCGTTTGGACCTTTGGAATAAACAATCATCGGACCCGCTTTATTCAATCGCCTCATCCGCTTTTACGAGCGTTGTTGCAGGCGCCGCGAGACCGGCGCTTTTGTCCGAGCAAAGCCCGAGAACGATGGCGGGCCATCCCGGCCGGCGGCCGCCCTTCCTTTTTTCACGGTTCTGTCGCTCGCTTTCGCTTGTTGTTTGAGCACGATCTTTCCGAAAACTTTTCGGGATTCTAGCGCCAGCGCCTATGTAGCCAAAGCCATTGCTCGGGAAATTGGCGGATCCAGCCCTCGATCACGGAAGTAATGCTCTGCATGGTGCCTTTGACATCGATGCGTCCGGTCGCGTCGCGGACCGGTTGCACCGGGGCGGAAATTTCACCCCAGAAACTGTTGCCATCCGATTTGCGTACGACGCGCATGCCATAGATCGGCAGTTCGGTCTGGCGTGCCAGCATCGCGATCAGCGGGTTGGCAAGACAGCGCCGGCCGAAAAATATGACGTCGACTCCCTTGCTGTAATGCTGATCGGCCAGCATGCCGACGTGAACGCCAGATTCCAGCAGCCGCGCTAATTTCAACGGCGCATCAAGTCCAGTCGGAATGAGCTCGCCCATCAACGGCGCGCGCAGCTTCACGATGGCATCGTTGACCGCACCGATGTTCGGCCGTCTGTAGAGAACTGCCGACTTTACGCCAATGAGCGTGGCACCGATTCCTGGCAGCTCCCAATTGGCAAGATGCGCGGCAAAGCCGATTGCGGCCTTGCCGCTTTTCATGATCCAATCGTAGCGGGCTTGAGACTCGGGCGGATAGGTAATGACATCGGCAGTTTGTTTGCCGAAGCCTTCGACACTGAACTCATCGAGATGAGCAAATTCAATAGCGATGCGCCCGAGGTTGTCCCAAACGCCGCCCAGGATGCGCTCGATTTCATCCGCTGATTTCTCCGGAAACGAGGCCCGCAATTGCTCGCGGCCGATGCGATGTTCCGGAAACAGCGGACCGATTCTTCGCATGAACGCACCGGCAATATCCGCGGTGCGCCGACGGTCCGTATGTTTGATGCCGTTGAGAAGACCAACCGTGATCGCGCCGACAGTTCTGTCGAACAGAGTCTTGAGCGGCCGATCGGGCATCAGAACGTGACGATGATTTTGCCGAATACTTGGCGGCTCTCGAGCCGAGCGAGCCCGCGCTCAAATTGTTCGAGCGACACTTCAGTATCGATGACCGGGAGCAGTCCCGATGCCATTTTGGCGAGGCTCTCGCCGATATTGCGCAGCGAACAGCCGAAGGATCCGAAAATGCGATACTGCTGCAGATAGAGCTGAAACAGATTCATGGTGATGGACTGTCCCGAGGTCGATCCGCAGGTGACAAGCCGGCCGCCGCGCTTAAGGCAGAGCAAGGAACCTTCGAATGTGTCAGGGCCGACATGTTCAAAAGCGACGTCAACGCCTTTTTTGCCGGTCAGCTTGCGCACCACGCCTGCGAAGCGGTCAGTGCGGTAATTGATGACGTGATCGGCGCCGATTGCTTTCGCTTTTTCCGCTTTGGCGTCGTCGCCGACGGTGGTGATCACCGTACAGCCGATCGCCTTGGCCATTTTGATCGCAGTGGTGCCGATACCGGAGCCGCCGGCCTGGACCAGAATGGTTTCGCCGGGCTCGAGCTTGGCATTGTCGAACAGCATGTGCTGCACCGTACCGAACGCTACCGGCGCGCAGGCCGCGTCGCGATAGCTGACATTCGATGGGATCGGGACGACCAGCCGGGCCGGCATGTTCACCAGGTCGCGGGCAAAGCCATCGACATGAAAACCCATGATGCTGGCGACGTTTTCGCAAAGATTGTCGCGCCCGGCGCGGCACGCCTTGCACATCCCGCAGGTCAGCGCGCCATAGGCGACCACGCGATCGCCGGGCCGGCACGAAGTTACGCCGGGACCCACGCCGGCGACCTCGCCGGCGGCCTCAACTCCGACGATGAGCGGCAAGGTGCGCTTGGCGAAAGCCATACCGCGCCAGCCCCAGACATCGATGTGGTTGAGCCCGATCGCCCTGATGCGGATCTGAACTTCGCCGCTGCCGGGCTCAGGCGGCCCCGGAATTTCGCGAAGTTCGATTTTGCGATCGGCAACCAGCGTCAATGCACGCATCAGTCCGGCCGCCGCAGGGGCGCGACCGGCGCGATCGCCGACAACGGCTTCAGCGGTTCCGCTCACGCCGGCTCCCGCGTCATCACGAGGCATACGTTCTGACCGCCGAAGCCGAAGGAATTGGAAATGGCGCGTGTGACGCGCGCGTCGCGAGCGACGTTTGGCACGACATCGAGCGCGATAGCGGGATCGGGAACATGATGGTTGATCGTCGGTGGAATGCGCTGATGTGCGAGCGTGAGCAAGCTGAAGACTGCCTCAACCGCGCCAGCCGCCGTCAAGGTGTGCCCGATCATCGATTTGTTTGACGAGATCGGGATGTTGCGAATGTGCTCGCCGAATACTGTGGAAACGCCCAAATGCTCCATTTTGTCGTTCTCGGGCGTCGAAGTGCCATGCGCATTGATATAATCGACGTCTTGCGGTCCGACCCCGGCATCGGCCAAGGCATTGCGCATGCACGCGATGATTGGTTTGCCATCCGGACTTGAACGGGTGCGATGGAAGGAGTCGGATTTTTCTCCACAACCTTCGAGAATGCCAAGGACTTTGGCGCCGCGCCCGACGGCATAATCATAGTCTTCGAGCACCAGCGCGGCTGCACCTTCCGCGAGCACAAAACCATCGCGATTCTTCGAAAACGGCTTCGACGCCTGATCCGGTGGATCGTTCTGTGTCGACAGCGCTGAGAGCAGCGAAAAACGTACGAGCGATTCAGGAGTCAAGGAACCGTCGGCACCTACGGCAAGCGCAGCCTGACATTCGCCGCGCCGGATCGCCTCGACCCCGAGTTGGATCGCGGTTGCGCCGGACGCGCATGCGGTAGTCAGCGAAATAGGCGAGCCTTCAGTACCGAAATGATCGGCGAGATGCTCGCCGATGATGCCGTATTTGAGGGTTTCGTAGACCGGCGCGAATTGCGGCTCTCGCGCCACTCGCATCAGGTCGGGGTAGCCGGCCTCGCCAGCGGGAACGGCCTCTTCGGCCATCTTGATCCGATACGGCCATTCGATTTCGAGCGGCGGCAGCGCCAAGAACAACGGCCCGGGAAAATGCCCTTTGCTGCCGATGCCCGATTGCGCGATCGCTTCCTCGCCAGCCAGTAGCGCGATGCGCTCCGAAAGCTCGGCCGGCGGCATATAATCTTTGTACACGTCGTTGACAGTCCCGGCGATCGTGGTGCGCAGACTATCGAGCGGAAAACGGGAAATACGACGTATGCCGGATTTTCCAGCCGTCAGCTTGGCCCAGTTGTCGTCCTTGCCAACGCCTAGCGATGTAACGACACCCATGCCGGTGATCGCGATTACAGGCCGGCCGGCCTTGTCACGGTGCTGCGCGCTTGCCGTGGGTTTGCTCGAAGCCATGATCCCTCCCTCAGTTCACCCGCTCGAGAAGCGCCAGGCCTTCGCCGCGCCAACTACCGATGCTAGTGACGACGATTTGGCGCAACCCTGCCGGACTGGCGCCCTCATCCCCCGACCCGGTCGGGGCGAATAATTTGCCGTGCTCGATCGCGGCGCAGCCGATTCCCAGATTAGCCATGAACTGGGTATCGACGCCATGGCCGATATAAGTACCGGTATTGCGAACCGGCAGCCCAATTTCCTTGAGCACCGTCAGTTCGGCTGCGGTCGCCGGCTCAAGCCCGGCGGCGCCCGAGATTACCGCACTGTGGGTTTGATCGAGTTGCGCGGCAATCGCTTTCCATTGGCGCCGGAACGAAGCCTCGGCATCGCCGGGGTTTCTGACGTTGCGATCGGAAAGCACCTGCGAAATACGCGCGCGGGGGCGCGCGCCCCGGGCACTTGCATGTTCTTTGCTCTCCAGCACCAGGAAAGCGCCCAGGGTCGCGAAAGCGATTCCGCCTCGCGGGCCGCGATCCCAAACCGGAGCAAACTTGTCTTTCAGCACGACCCCGCCGAGCTCGAAAGCCAGCAGCACGTCCCAGCGCGTACCATGATAGGCGCCGCCGACTAGCGTCAGTTCGCTTTGTCCGGCGGCGATCCGCGCCTGGGCGACGCGCACGGCGTCAACGCCCGCGGATTCCTCCCCCATGAAGGTGCGCGAAGAGCCGACCACTCCATGAACGAGCGAAATATTGCCAGCCAGCAGATTCGGCAGCTGGGCCAGAAACAATGTCGGGCGCAGATCGCTCATCAGACGTTCATTGAGAAACGCGCCGGGCTGGTTGGTCTTGCGCATACCGGCCATGATTGCCGTGTCGACTGCGATATCGCGCTCGCCGCCGCCGGCGGCAACGATCATGTCGGTGTGGTCGAGCAATTCGGCATTGCCGGCAATCGCTGCGTCGGACAAAGCCAACCCCGCCGAATAGACTCCGACTCGCTGCCACGTCTCCATCTGCCGCTGGTCGCTCTTTTTCGGAATTTGTTTGTCGAAGCTCATCGGCGGCAGCTGATGCACGATGTAGGGCGCAAAACTTTTGTCGTCATAAGGCGGCGGGTCACCGCGCTCGAGATGCTCCCAGGCTCTCTCCAGGCCCTCTCCCAGACAGGTGAGAAGGCCGACGCCCGTGATCCACACCTCGCGCCGTGCGGTCACTTCGCGAACTCCTTGGCGGGGAAGTTGATGCGCTCGGCCCATTCCCAAAGTCCGGCGCGAAGTTCAGGGCTCGGATAGGGAACGATGCGGTAGGTGAGCGTGGCGTCGCAGATTGGCGCGCCCTTGCGCCATCCTTTTGCTTCGCCCACGGCATAGCCGGAGCCCTCGTGGATAACCTTGCCTTCAAATTCAAGCTCATCGCCGGGAAATACGGCATTGCGGATTTTGCCTTCTTTAACTCCCGCAAGCGCCGGCAGACCGGTGAAACCGGTGAGTGCGCTGACCAGCCAGCCGGTCGTTTGCGCCATGCATTCGATGAGCAGGACGCCAGGCATCAACGGATAGCCAGGAAAATGGCCTTCGAAGACCGTGCTCTTCAACGGCACGGTGCAGACCGCCCGCGCAACGCGACCGCCGACATCGACGGCGACGAAGCGGTCGATCATTTGGAAATACTCAAGACGCATGCGGCGCTCAGGCGCCTTTCGCAGCGATCAACTCGTCGATCCGCTCGCACAGGTTCTTAAGGACGAAATATTGATCGGTCGTCGCTTTGCCGTCGTTCACCTCTTGCGTCCACTGTTCGAGCGGCAGCTTTATGCCGAACGCCTTGTCGATGGCGAAGGCGATGTCAAGGAAGTCGAGACTATCGATCTCCAAGTCATTGATGGCATGACTTTCCGGCTTGATATTCTCGCGCGGAATATCGCAGGTCTCAGCAATGATTTCGGCCACTTTATCGAATGTGGTGGACATCAGGCGTGCTCTTTGGTCGATCGAAAAAGCGAGCGCCGGCCCAGCCCGGCGCGAGCAAGCCCGGTCGTATCGGGCCCCTCATTTGTGAACGCCCCGTATAGCGAAGGATGCCGGTAAGTTCAACGGCGACCGCCTTGCTAGAACTCGCGCGCGCTCGCCGCAAAAAGCCGTAATTTGTTGCTGTAGCGCAAGAGCTTATCGCGTGATGGCGTGGCGGTCGACGGCCGAAATGCTTGATCGGGGCCGCTGTCTTGCCTTAAGGGAGCGACCGGAGAGGGGTCCAATGCCGAACGCGCTCGTGCGCAAGCGGTGCTTCGTGCAGATGACCGGATACGAGCCGGTCGGGCCGGAACATCAGCATCGCCGCTTCATTCGGGAAATGGCCCGGTTCCAAAAGACTTGGAACGTGCAGGGCAGGGTATCCGCGCCGCAGCTCTCGGCGGATGGCGCGGTCGCCAATTGGACAATCGAGACGTGGGGTCCGAATTGGCGCGTAAGTACGGACTTCCATTGGTTTCGCTGGGACGATTTTGTCACCACCGATGCCGGGATGAGCGACTGGTGGCGTTTTCCGCTTGGCGTCGCTGCGCTTATGGAATTTGTGCTGACTGGAACCGTGATCCGCTATTTCGTCTTGGCTTGGCGCTACGGCGCATTTTTCCTCTCGCCGCTGATCTACGTCGCCGGGATGATTTGGCTGTCAATTGCCGTCACCCGGCTCGCCGTGATGCGCGTCGGCTTGCCCTTTCACATGGTTCTCGCCCCGGTACTGTGGCTGGCGCTTTTTGCCGCTTTGCGCTGGACCTTCGGCCGCATGGTCCATATCGGCTATGCGCTCGACGATTGGTATTTCGCGCGCGATTTCATTCATCGCGTGCGGCCGCAGCTTGAGCAACGTCTCGATGCGCTGGCGCATGAGCTCGTGCGGCTCATTCGCGGCAGCGACGCCGATGAGATCATCATCGACGGCCACAGCCTTGGCGCGCCGCTTTCACTCATTGTGCTCGATCGCGCGCTACAGCTTGACCCGCAGCTGCGCAGCGGTCCGAAAACACTACATGTCGTCTCGACCGGCTCGTCGCTGTTGAAGGTCGCGCTACACCCGGCCGCCGGATGGTTGCGCGAGGCCGTGCAACGCGTTGCCAATACGCCGGCGGTTTATTGGGTCGAATATCAAGCGCTGGTCGACATCATCAATGTCTACAAAGTCGATCCCGTCAACGCGCTCGGGCTGCCTGACACTGGCAAGCCGATTGTCAAGATTTTCCGCATCCGCTTGATGGTAGAGGAACATACCTATCGGCGTTTTCGTCTCAATTTCCTGCGCATCCACCGTCAAGCGGTGATGGGAAATGAGCGGCGTTATTTTTACGACTATTACATGCTGTGCTGCGGGCCGATCGCGCTACAGGATCGGGTCGAAAAACCCGATTGGGCGGTGGCAGCTTTCGCCGCCGACGGCGCGCTGGACGCACGCCTGGCTGGCGCCGCGGCGCAGAGACAGCCAGTACCAGCTGCCGCGGCAGGGGTTTAGGCCGTGACCCCGACCATAGCGAAAATCATTTGGCTCGCCAGCGGCCTGATCTGGTTCGTTCTGCGGTTTCAACCGCGCCGGTATTCGCGCCAGACGCCGGTGCGCTATTCGGGACGTGGGCTGCGCGAATTCGTGCTGCTCGCGGCCTCTCTCACCGGGCTAGGGATCGTGCCCTGCATTTACCTCGCAACTCATTTTCCACGCTTCGCGGATTATCCGTTAATCCCCGCCCTGATTTATCTCGGAATAGTGGTCGAGGCGGGTTGCCTGTGGCTGTTTTACCGAAGCCATCGCGACCTCGGCCACAATTGGTCCGTCAGCCTCGACCTACGGGAGCGCCATACGCTCGTCACAACCGGCGTCTACGCCCTGGTGCGACACCCGATGTATGCCGGTTTCTGGCTGATGGCGCTTGGTCAGGCCCTGCTTCTGCCGAACTGGGTCGCCGGGCCTGCCGGGTTGGTCGGCTTCGGCATCTTGTTCTTTGGGCGAGTGGCGCGCGAAGAAGCAATGATGCTCAGTGCCTTTGGCGACGAGTACAAGACCTATATGCGTCGAACGGCGCGCGTAGTTCCGTGGGTTTACTGACTTCGCTCTGGCGTCAGCCGCACGTTGCATTTTTGCTACAGGTGCGCGTCGCAGTGCTGGGGCAGGGAGGATTTAGGGGGATTTTGCCGGCAAAATCTGGCAGTGCAATATGGACTGCTTAGAATGCGAGCAGCCTCAGCTTGCGGTGGCGGGCGCGACGCCGGGTGACGTTCGGATGGGGGATCCATGAGACGATCGTGGCGACTAACGGCGATTGGCATGCTGGTCGTTGGGATGCTCGCGCTCGGAACCAATCCGGGCGCCGCGGAGTCACGAGCGCATGTTTATCTGTTGCGCGGGCTGATGAACATATTCTCGCTCGGCATGGATACACTGGCGGAGCAACTGAACCAGCATGGTGTCTACGCGACGGTGCATGGCTATGGCGAGTGGCAGTCGCTCGCCGATCGCGCGGCGGCCGATTACAAAGCTGGCAAGGAAGGTCCGATCATCCTGATCGGTCATTCGCTCGGCGCCGACGCGGTCATGGAGATGGCTGCGTATCTGGGACGCAAGGGGATTCCCGTAGCGCTAGTCGTGCCGTTCGACGGAACGCAGTCATGGGCCGCAAGCGACAACGTCGCGCACGTTCTCAATCTGACGCAGCGGGACTACGCTTACATGCGGCGCGGACCGGGTTTTAAGGGCACGCTCAATAATATCGACGTCAGCTCCGATCCGAGCATCGATCACATCAACATCGATAAATCGCCGCGCTTGCATGCGCGGGTGGTTTCGGAAGTCCTCGCGGTGGTTGGTGGCGGGCATCGGGCGGCGCCGGCCCCGGGCGTGGCCAAACCTACCAGCGTCAACGGTACAGCGCCATCGGGTCAGGACAACGGCACGACCGTGGCACCCCAGCCGGGCACCCCGGCCAAAAACAGGAACGGCGCCGATGCCGGCACGGCCACGCCGGTCGCCGAGGGCACGCCGCTCATTGCTCGCCCCGAGCGGACCGGCACGCGGGCGACGGTCGACAGTCCCATTCCGCCTCAGCAAATACCACACTGAAGCATCGAGCGCCGTACCGCCGGCAAATCAACGCTATTGCTGCACCGCGATTGGTAGTTCGAGCGGCAAGCAATTGGTGCGCCCTTGCATCAGGCAGTCCTGGTCCCTTTGCAAGTCACCGATCGTGTCGGCAATCCAAACGCCAAGCCCCACCAGTAAGATCAGGATCGTAAGCGCGATCAGGTTCATGATCGCCCGGTGGCGATAATCGATCGGCTCATCTTGTTCTTGTTCGAATCGCGCGAAATCGTCGAGATCGTCTTCGACTGGTTGCGGCGTGGGGCGCGCAAAGAATGGCTTACCCGGCCGGCGCGGCTCAAACTTCAATATTTGGCCGAATGGTCCGGTGTCACGCGGATCAGGTCGCTCAATAACAGCCTTTGAGCCTCGTATGATGCTCAAGCTACGCCTCTGGGGTAAATCTCCAACCTTCGAACCCGTCAGTCATAAAGGACCCATAGAGATAATACTGCAAACCGGCCGCCCTTTCCCTCCCCCCCTTTGGGATTTGGCCTCCCAAATTGGGAATTATATTCCAAATCATGAATATTGGCCTTCGAGGCTCGGCCAGGAGAGCATACATGGCAAAATTCGTCCCCAAGGCGCTCGAAAGCGGCTCAACCGGTGCAGTGGCGATCATGCTTCTGGCCGGGGGGGCGTTTTCCGCAGCCCTGCCTTCACCGGCCGCCGCTGGCGACTACGACGTGGGTTCGATCCACATCTCGCAACCGTGGTCGCGAGCCACCCCGAAGGGAGCGGCCTCAGGCGCGGGATATATGACCCTCACCAACAAAGGCGCCGTTCCCGACAAGGTGAGCTGCGTCTCCGACGACGCCAGCGCGCAATGTCAAATTCACAGCATGACGATGGACGGCGGGGTGATGAAAATGCGCCCCGTGGAAGGCGGCCTCGAAATTAAGCCGGGCGAATCCGTGACCCTCAAACCGGGCGGGTACCACATGATGTTTCTCGACTTGAAACATCCGCTCGAACAGGGGCAAGCGGTCAAGGTGACGCTGAAATTCGATCACGCCGGCACGATCGATGTGGAATATCCGGTGCTTGCCATCGGTGCGCCTGCGCCTGCCTCGTCGGCGGGAGGCTCGATGATGCAGGATTCAGGCGGCGCCATGCATATGCAAGGCGGCGGCATGCAAGGCGGCAGCACGATGCAGATGGACAAACACTGACTCGATCGCGGTAGAGATCGCCGCCGGTAGGCCCGCAATCGCAGCTTACGCCGGTTCGCGGAATCCCGGTTTGACGCCTTCCGGCAGCGGCATGCGGAACGTATTGAGGATCATCGAGACCAGCGCGTAATAGCCGAGAATACCGACCAGTTCGACTGTACCGGCGGCGCTAAGAATCTTGCGCACCCGATTGAACGTTGCCGTACTCACGCGGCGCTTGGCGTAAAGCTCCTTGGCAAAAGCGTAAATCGCCATCTCGTCGCGCGGCGCCGATTTGGGCGCGCGACCGGCCGCAATGTCGCGGATTGTCTGCGGCTTGACGCCCTGCTTTTCGGCCATTGGGACGTGCATGGCCCACTCATATTGCGCCTTCCAATGCTGGGCGGTGACGAGGATCGCAAATTCCGACAACCGGCCCGGCACGCTGGTCTTGAAGCGCAGATGGCCGCCGAGCGTCTGCGCCAGCTCGCCGAATGCCGGCGCGTGCAGATAAACCGCGAACGGTCCCGCCAGCTTGAATTGGCCGCGCGGTCCGGAACGGATCGACTCCGCCAAAGCGCGCTGCTCGGGCGTGAAAGTCTCCTCCGATAGTGCAGGCAGACGCGACGACTGCATGTTGCGCATGATGTTCCCTCCCGTTGTTAGCGATCGAGCGTTCGCTTTGTTGCGCTCGGCAATAACAAGGCGAATCCGATACTGAGCTTTTATTCGACTGTCGAGACTGAGGCGGTCGGATCTCGCCACGTCGAGAATTTTTCTCGATTGCGGCAACCGGCTCGGATGAGAAAGGCACGCGCAGGCGCCGTGACTGCCATTCGCGTTCAGCCCCGGCCGGTCTGAGTGTACTCGCTCAAAGTTGAGCGGTGGCAATCACAAGTTTTCCGATACTCGCCTAAACGCGCGGTTTTTAACCGATCGTTAACCATCTCTGGAGAGATTATTAACCAATCAGAATCATCGAAAATTCGGAGAGGGGTGGTGTCGAACCTCATCGTCCAACGTCAATCGCTCAAATTTAGGGCACGCAGCTACACGGCCTTCGTCTTTACGCCGCGAGCGCCGATCACCGATTGGCTGATGGACCTCGACGCCACGCTCGAGCGTTCCAAAAGCTTCTTTACCGGTCACGCCGTCGCGCTGGACCTTTCGGCCGTACACCTGAGCCCGAACGGGATTGCGCACCTCGTCGCCAGCCTGGAGGAGCGCAATATCCGGGTGCTGGGGATTGAGGGGGGCGAGTCGATCGACACAATCGCCGGTCTTCCTCCGGTGCTGCGCGGGGGGCGCGGAACGCAAGATCTCGATTTGCGCGAGCCGGAGCCGACGCCTGCCGCCGACAACACGCCGCCCAGGCGTGAACAACCCTCGTCTTTACTCGTCGAGGAGCCGGTTCGCTCCGGCCAATCGGTCGCCTTCGTGGAGGGCGACGTCACGATACTCGGCTCCGTGGCGTCCGGTGCCGAGATCATCGCCGGTGGATCGATCCACATCTACGGCACGCTGCGTGGCCAGGCGATGGCAGGCGTCACTGGCAACCGCCGCGCCCGGATCTTCTGCCACCGGTTCGAGGCCGAACTCCTGGCTATCGGCTCCTGTTACAAGACGGCAGACGACATCGACGACAGCGTGCGTAGCGGAGCGATCCAGGCCTGGCTGGACGGTAACACCCTGAAAATTTCGGCGATGAACTAGGAACAACGAAAGGTCGCAGCGATGAAGGACAAAAAATCGGGCCGCGTGCTGGTCGTGACGTCAGGCAAAGGCGGCGTCGGCAAAACGACGTCGACCGCCGCACTGGGCGCCGCGCTTGCCCACCTTGGCGAAAAAGTCGTCGTCATCGACTTTGACGTTGGGCTCCGCAATCTCGATCTGGTTATGGGCGCCGAGCGGCGGGTAGTCTTTGACCTGATCAATGTGATCCACGGCGTCGCAAAACTGCCGCAGGCGCTTATTCGCGACAAGCGGCTGGAGAATTTGCACCTGCTGCCGGCCTCGCAGACCCGCGACAAGGACGCGCTCACCGAAGACGGTGTCGCCAAGGTCATTGCCGAACTGCGCTCGAAATTCGATTGGATCATTTGCGACAGCCCCGCCGGTATCGAACGCGGCGCGACCCTGGCGATGCGGTACGCTGACGCCGCGATCATCGTCGCCAATCCCGAAGTATCGTCGGTTCGCGATTCCGACCGCATCATCGGACTCCTCGATTCCAAGACGCAAAAAGCCGAACGCGGCGAATGCGTCGACAAACAGCTGCTCATCACCCGCTATCATCCCTGGCGCGCCGCGCGAGGCGAGATGCTGGCGATCGACGATGTACTCGAAATTCTGTCGATCCCATTGCTCGGGATCATTCCCGAGAGCGAGGAAGTCCTGCGCGCCTCGAATATGGGATCGCCGGTGACGCTGAACAGTCCGGTCAGCCCGCCGGCACGGGCCTATTTTGAAGCGGCCCGCCGGCTCAAAGGCGAAACGATACCTATGCACGTTCCCAGCGAGAGCCGGGGAATCTTTAACAAGCTGTTCGGACGGAAAGCAGCATGAACCTCTTCAGCTGGTTTGGCCGCGGCTCGGCGCCGATTGCGCGGGAACGGCTGCAGATACTGCTCGCGCATGAGCGCAACGAGCGTGATCACCCCGATCTGCTTGGAGTTCTGCGCGAAGAAATTCTGGCGCTGATCAGCCGGCACGTGTCGTTTGATCCTGACAAGGTTCAGATCAAGATGGACCGCGGAAAATCAGTCTCGACTCTGGCGGTCGATATCGAGATTCCAAACGCGTACGGCGCTCCGGGTGAGGTTTCGCAGCCCCGCCGCGCGCGCGCAAAGCGCATGGGCAGCGCGGCCACTCCCACGATGGATCAAAGGGTGGCTTGATGCGCGCAATTGCATTTCTTACGCAGAAGGGCGGCGCCGGAAAGACAACGCTTGCAGCCTCGCTTGCCGAGATTGCCGCGAGCATGGGCGAAAAAGTCATCGCGCTCGATCTCGACCCGCAGCAATCGCTGGTGCGGTGGGGTAAGCGCCGAGAATCGGCCAACCCGCGAAACAAAGTCATCGTTGAACCGCTTGAACGCGAGCGGTTGCCGCGTCTGCGCGCGATCCTCGAGGGACTTGCCGGGGCCGGCTTCACGCTTGCGATTTTCGACACCACCGGCGCCGATGCCACAGCCGTCCGCCCGGTCGCCGAAGTCGCCGATTTGAGCCTTCTCCCGGCGCGCCCGACGCGGCTAGACGTGGAAGCGACGGCGGCAACGTTTCGGGCAGTGTTTCTGGCCAAGCGAAAAGCCGCGTTCGTTCTCAACCAATGTCCGTCAAGCTACCGCAGCACGCGCGCACTGGAGGCAGCCAAACAATTGAACTGCCTTGGCGTGTTGGCTGAGCCGATGCTCTCGGCGCGGATGGATTTTCAGGATGCCATCGCTGCCGGCCTCGGGGTCACCGAGTATGCTCACAGCAGCAAGGCGGCCGAGGAAATCGCGACCTTGTGGAACTGGGCTCGGGCGCAGCTCGGCAAAGAAAAGATCGAGTCGACTGCGGATCGCCGCCGACAGGCCGCCGCCTGAGCCAGCCGCGATTTGCCAAGAGCCGTTGGTGGTCCTCCCGAGCTCCTCCCGAGCATGGCTATTTTGGCGAGGCGCCGGCCTGCGCTATGAATAGACAATGGCGCTTGCGGTAAAGGCCCTGTTTTTCGACGTCTTCGGCACCCTGGTCGATTGGCGAAATTCGATCGCGCGCGAGGCCGAGGCGCTCTTCAAGGCGAAGGGTGTCAGCCTCGATTACTTCGCCTTCGCCGATGCGTGGCGGGGCGAATATCAGGGCGCTTTGGAGGAGGTGCGCGCCGGCCGCATCGGATTTTGCAAGCTCGATATTCTGCATCGGCGCAATCTCGAACTCACACTCAAACGCTTTGACCTCGGCAATCTAACCGAGGATGAACGACGCAATCTGAATTTGGCATGGCACCGGCTGGATGCTTGGCCCGACGTTGCGACTGGTCTTACGCGCCTCAAACGCGGATACGTGATTGCCCCGGTGTCGAACGGCAATATTTCACTGATGGTCGACCTGGCGCGGCGAAACGAGTTGCCCTGGGACGTCATTCTTGGCGCCGAGATTGCTGGCGATTACAAGCCGAAGCCGTGTGTCTATCTCGCCGCCGCCGCTGCGCTCGACCTCAAACCCGGGGCTTGCATGATGGTGGCGGCGCATTCCAGCGATCTCGCCGCCGCTGCCGCGCTCGGCTTGCGAACCGCGCATGTGGCGCGACCGAACGAACATGGACCGGGCCGCGGCGAAGCGGCGCCGACAATCTCGGTCGATTTTGCAGTCAAGAGTCTTGAGGAATTGGCGACCAAGCTCGAAGTTTGAGAGATGTGCTTTGTGCCGATGGCGGGGCTGCGGCGCAGTTTGCAATTTTAAACCGTAGCACTGGTCGAACGGAGTTCACCTAGGCGGTGCGGCCGCCGAAATAATGCTGCCGTTCGCGGATTTTCCGCGCGGCGCGCTGCATTTGAGCCTCGAAGACCTCGTTGGTGAACCGGCTCAAAAATTTCAGGGTTGCGATCATCGGTGGTCCCCTTTGGCTTTAGCCTTGTTAGCGTCAGTGAAATACAACCCGATCCAACGGAATGACGTGATCGCAGTCACAAGATTTCATTTTCCATATAACATATTGAAATCAAAAGATAAAAGTAAGGCTATTCAACCGCTGATCGGTGGATAATCGGTATAGCCGGCCGCGCTGCCGCCGTAGAATGTCTTGCGGTCCGGCGCGTTAAACGGACCGCCGCGGCGGAAACGGACCGGCAGATCGGGATTAGCGAGAAAGAGAACGGCAAAGGACACGAGATCAGCCCAGCCATGATGGATCGCAGCATTGGCTCGCTCCAGATCGTAACCTTTGTTGCCGATCAGGGCGCCGCGCCACAGTTTGCGGAAGAAACGAATGTCTGGCACTTCGCCGCCGGCCACCGGGTCGCTTGCCGCCCGCTCGACGATGTGCAGATAGGCGAGCCCGAACCGGTTAAGCTCGCTGACTGCAGTGGCGAATGTTGCGGCCGGGTAGCTGTCCACCATGTCGTTGAATGGATTGGTTGGCGAGAGCCGCACGCCGACGCGCTCGGCGCCCCATTCGCCGCAGATTGCTTCCACAACTTCGATGAGAAAGCGGGCGCGGTTTGACGCCGTGCCGCCGTAACGATCGGTGCGCCGATTGCTGCCGTCGCGGAGAAATTGGTCGATGAGATAGCCATTGGCGCCATGCAGTTCGACCCCGTCAAAACCGGCGTCGCGCGCATTGTGCGCCGCGCGCCGATAATCCTCGATAATTCCCGCGATTTCCGCAGTCGCAAGCGCACGCGGCGTGACAAAGGGCTTCATCCCCTCAAGCGTCATTGCTTGGCCCGCTGGAGCAATCGCCGATGGAGCGACTGGGAATGCGCCGTCGGGCTGCAGCGACGGATGCGAGATGCGGCCAACATGCCAAAGCTGGAGGAACATCCGCCCGGCGGCGGCGTGCACTGCCTTGGTTACACCTTTCCAGCCCGCGACCTGCTCGGCGCTGTGTATGCCTGGTGTACCCGGATAGCCGACGCCTTGCGGCGATATTTGCGTGGCTTCGCTGACGATCAGTCCGGCGCTGGCGCGCTGGGCGTAATAGGTGGCGTTGAGCGCACCGGGAGCATTACCGCGTCCGGCGCGATTGCGCGTCATCGGCGCCATCACGACGCGATTTGGCAATTGCAATGGACCAAGTGTGAAAGGTGAGAAGATATCGAGGCTAGTCATTACGGTGCGATTTTATACAAAAACCCGCGTCCGCAACTCTCTTTGTTTACTGCGCATAAGATGGTGGCTAAGGTCGCAAGTGCGACGCTTTGCAACGGCGATGAGTCGCGCTGGCGACAAACCAGGCATGGCCAATGGCAGCGTCGATAACCGAACATCCGGCAGCGCCGATGCGCGGCACCGGGGCAGCGACGCGTCTTATCGTGGCCTCCTCGATTGGCAATGCGCTCGAATTTTATGAGATCCTGGTCTACGGATATTTCGCCGTCATCATCTCAAAAGTGTTCTTTCCCGCCGCCGATGAAGCGATCTCGATCCTGGTCACGCTCGGCACGTTCGGTATCTCGTTTTTGGCGCGCCCGGTCGGCGCGATTTTTCTTGGCGCCTATGGCGATCGCAAAGGGCGCAAGCAGGCGCTGACGCTGTCAATTCTGCTGATGACGATCGGCACTGGCTTGATGACAGTCATGCCGAGCTACGGCTCGGTTGGCCTGCTCGCGCCGATCCTGGTGATCGCTGCGCGGCTCGTGCAAGGGTTTTCCGTGGGCGGCGAGTTCGCGAGCTCGACCGCTTTCCTGGTGGAGCACCGGCCGGATCGCGCCGGCTTTTTTGCGAGCTGGCAATGGTCGAGCCAAGGGCTGGCCGCGCTGGTGGCGACCGGCCTGGGCGTGTTGCTGACGACCAACATGTCCACCGATAGCCTGCAGGCCTGGGGTTGGCGGATTCCGTTCGCCATCGGCCTCCTGATCGGTCCAGTCGGCTATTACATTCGCAACCAGCTCGGCGAAACGCCGGAATTTATCCAAGCCGGCCAGGCGCGAAGCCCGCTGCGCGATCTGTTCGTTGGGCAGTGGGATCGGCTGGTGCTGACAATCGGCGCGGTCGCCGCCTCGACCAGCTCGCAGTACATCCTGGTCTACATGCCGACTTATGCCATCCGCGAGCTCCATCTGCCGCAAACAATCGCGTTCACGGCCGCGGTCAGCGCCGCGGCGCTGCAGACGCTGGTGGTCCCATTCGTCGGGATTTGGGTCGACAAAGTTGGCCAGACGCGGGTGATGACCGGCGCCGCGATCCTGTTCATGGTGACGGCCTATCCAGTCTTCGTTCTGCTCGACGCCGCGCCCTCGCTCGGTGTTCTGATCGCGATGGTTTGCTGGATCGGCCTATTGAAATCGTTTTTCTCGGGCGCGCTACCCTCGCTTATGGCCAAAACCTTTCCTGTCGCGACCCGGGTTTCTGGAATGTCGCTGAGCTACAATATCTCGGTGCCGATCTTCGGCGGGTTTGCGCCGTTCTTCGCCCAGTCGCTGATCGATCTCACCGGCAGTAAATTAGCGCCCAGCTATTACATGATCGCAACCGCTGCAATAAGCCTGGCCGCGCTGTTGGTGCTGCGCTGGAAATATCGGCTGTAAGCAAATTTCTGACGACAGATGGCAGATCCGTCCTCCGCTTCAGCGCCAGCCTTTCATCGGTAATTCCAGCGTGCCGGTCGCGAGATTCGTCGGCCAGACCGAGACGTATTGCTTGCCTTGGAGCTGTATCAAGAAAGTCGAGGCGAGCGTGTTCTGGCCGGTCTCGTCGAATTTCACGCCGTTGTAACCGATCATCAGCTGGTCGGGCTTCAAGTCCGTCGCTCGCAGCGCCGCCTGGATTTTGTCCGGTTCGGTCGAGCCGGCGCGATTGATCGCATCGGCAAGCACAAAGAAGCCTTGCATCCATCGCGCGCTGGTGTCGTCGAGATCGCGGCCGTATTTGGCCTTGAACATCGCATTGACGATATAGCTGCTGCTCCCCGATTTACCGATATCGAAGGCGCTGCGATTGACGGCGCCCTGCGCGAGATCGCCGACATTGGGAATGAATGTCGGATCGGAGAATCCGGCATCGTCACCGATGATGATCGGCGGCAGGTAATCGAGATTTTTCATAGTACGGAAATAGAGAATCGTGTCGGCGGTATAGCTGACGAAGATCACGACGTCCGGCTGCAGCGTCTTAAGTTGAATGACTTGTGCGGAAACGTCGGAGCTATTGGCGTTGTAGGGAATTTGCGCAGCTACCGTGATATTGGCGGCTTTTGCTGCGTCTACAATGCTTCCGCCGACTGACGTACCGTAATCGGTATTTTCGTTGACGATGGCGATGCTATCGATCTTTCTGCCCGATTTTTTCAGATCGGTCAGGAATCCGGCATAAGCCTTGGCAAAATCGGTGGCGATCGGCGTGGTGCGGAACGTCCATTTGAAGCCGCGTCCGGTGATGTTCAGCGCTACCGAATCGGCGACGAGGAAAGGAAGGCCTTGTCGCTCAGCGACGGCGGTCGCCACCAGCGACACCGAGGAATGATACGAGCCGAGCATCGCCGCGACATGGTCCTGTGTGATCAGCCGCAAGGTCTGCTGCTGGCCGACCTGCGGATTGCCTTGATGGTCAGCCTCATCCAGTTCGATCTTGGCTCCGCCGAGGTTCGGCAACCCCGCAGTCGCGCCGAGCGGCAGCGCTTTGAGCTCAGGATGGGCCGTGTTGACGATCTCGGCGCCAAGATTGACGGCATCCTTTGCCGATTGGCCGGCGCTCGCCGCATTGCCGGTCAATGGGTAAATCACGCCGATCTTGACGTTCTCGGCGGCCTCGGCCGAGGGCATAGCAAGGAGAGCGGCAACAAGCGAAGCGGCGCAAAACACCCACCACGGCTTTTTCATCGTTTCCTCCCGGAAGGATTGGCACGATTGAGGTTAATAATGGCGTTCAAGTCAATTCCCCGGCCGCGCACAAGAACCGGGACAACGTCATGCTTTCAGGCCTAAGCTCCCGCGCGAGGCGAGGGAGACAAGGCGTGCCACAAACCGCGACTGAGCTTGTAGAACGGTTTTATCATCGCGTCTGGAATAAGGGCGATGAAGCCGACGCACAGAGGGTTCTCGACGACGGCTTTCGCTTTCGCGGCTCGCTCGGCCCCGAACTGCGCGGGCCTGACGCGTTTATCACCTATATGCGATCGGTTTATGCCGCGCTCGAGGGCTTCACCTGCCAAATCGATGAGGTAATTGCGAGCGCCGACCGCGCCGCAGCGCGGATGACCTTTTATGGTCGTCACCGCGGTAAATTTTTTGGAATAGAGCCGAGCGGCCGTGAGATTCGCTGGAGCGGGGCGGCATTTTTCAAGACCCGCGACGGCAAAATCATCGAATTGTGGGTGTTGGGAGACATCGAGGGGATCAGGCGGCAACTCGAACCGCAGCGCACCACGCTGGATTTTCAGATATAGGGAACGCCAGGTTTCGGGATAGGCTGACTGTGCACGCTCCTTCGCTTTCATTGAATGCGCGCCGCGCCATGCATGGCAACAATAAGCTGCAGATCGGCTTATTCGGCGCCAATTGCTCCTCTGGCCGCGCCGTGACGCTGGTCCCCGAACGCTGGTCCGGCGGCTGGCCGGAAAACAAGAAACTGGCAACGATGGCCGACCAGGCCGGGATCGATTTTCTGCTGCCGATCGGCCGCTGGAAGGGTTATGGCGGCGCGACCGACTATCAGGGAACGACGCTCGAGACGGTCACTTGGGCGACCGCGCTGCTTGCCGTCACCAAACGCATTACCGTGTTCGGCACCGTCCATGCGCCGATTTTCAATCCAGTGGTCGCGGCAAAAGAAATGGTCACTGCCGATCACGTCGGCGAAGGTCGCTTCGGGCTCAATATCGTGGTCGGCTGGAACGAGGGCGAATTCGACATGTTTGGCGTCGAGCAGCGCGCGCATGAACAGCGTTACGAATATGCGCAGGAATGGATCGACGTGATCAAAATGATCTGGTCCGAACGGGAGGATTTCGAGTTCCACGGTAAATATCTCGACATGAAAGGCATTCGCGGCAAGCCGAAACCCTACGGCGGCATGCGTCCGGTGATCATGAATGCCGGAGCCTCCCCTACCGGACAGGCTTTTGCAGTGAAGAATTGCGACGCGTTTTTCCTACAGGCGTCGCGGACCTCGCTCGAAGAAAGCGCAGAGCGCGTTCGGCGCGCCAAAGACGCCGCGCACGCGCAAGGACGCGAGATCGGCTGTTACACAGTCGGCGTTGTCACTTGCCGGCCGACCAAAAAACAGGCTGAGGATTATTTCCATCATTGCATCGTCGAGCGCGCCGATTGGTCGGCAGTGGACGGCATTCTGGCACTGAAAAACATTTCGCCGCAGACCATGCCGATGCGGGAATATCTCACCCAGCGCAGCCAGTATGCGCAAGGCATGGGCGGCTTGCCGATTGTCGGCGATCCCGACCACGTCTCGGCGCAAATCGCCGATCTGAGCAAAGCCGGGCTCACCGGTATTGCCATCTCGCTCGTCAATTACATCGACGAGCTGCCGTACTTCGTTGACGAGGTGATTGGCCGGCTCGAACGCATGGGACTGCGGGAGAAAGCGCGGGGTTGAAGTTCGTCATCCTGATTGTCTACCGCTTGCTCACGATCGGGGTGCCGCGTTTCTTGTTGTAGCGGTGGATCGTCACGTGATCCCACACGCCGTTGAGGTGATAGGGATCGCTGCGTGTGAAGGCATCGACCGCGGCGCGATTCGCTGCGTCAATCACGAAAATGCTGCCGACCGGCGTTTCGCCATCATCCGCCACCAACGTGCCTGCAGTCACCACGTCGACGGCATAGTCTTCGGCCCGATCAAGGTGGATGCGGTGATCGCGGTAGTGTTTGGCGCGGGTCGGCAGGATGTCTTTTTTATCGAGCGCGTGGACGACGAACAGCATGCGCTATTTTAAAGCGGCCGCTGCCG
>Ga0187765_10000212_pt1 | contig 20387 bp, 13 predicted proteins | sample 0216_QUI02_MP05__3_FD_133018 | JGI IMG/M metagenome (GOLD analysis project Ga0187765, IMG submission 133018) | Tropical peat soil microbial communities from peatlands in Department of Meta, Colombia - 0216_QUI02_MP05_10_MG | ecosystem: Environmental > Terrestrial > Soil > Wetlands > Peat ...
AGCCATCGCCGACGCGGTGGACGACCGGCTGGAGGGGCTGGGCGCCACCCGCCTGGGCAGCGAGGGACGCAGCGGCGGGGGGTGGGTCCTCCTCGACTACGGCAGCGTGGTGGTCCACGTGATGGGGCCGGAGACGCGCAGGTTCTACGACCTCGAGGGGCTGTGGGCCGACGCCCCGCGGGTGCCCGTCGGCTGAGATGCGCGGGGCCGGGGCGCCCCGGCGAGCGTCACCGAGCGTGATGTCCCGACCGCGGCGCCGGCGCGCTCCGCGGGCGCACCCGAGGGATCCGCGCCCCGACCCCCGCGGCTCGCGCTCTTGATCTGCGTCAATTCCTGCTTCTCGCCACCCCGCGGGCGGTGGCGAAATCGCCCGGGGGCGGCTTGCTCAAGTGCCCGGTCGCCTTGCTACAATGGCCGGCCACGCCTCGCGTGCCCCCTCGGAAGGCGGGCGCAACCCGCGCCCGACCGGCGTCCCGGTCCGGTCGCGAGGCCCACACGCCGCGCAGCTCTTCGCAAGAAGGCGCGGACCCGAACGGCCGGAGGACGCATGTCCCAAGAGCGGCGAATGGTGACCATGGACGGCAACGAGGCAGTGGCCTCGGTCGCCCACCGCACGAACGAGGTCATCGCCATCTATCCCATCACTCCCTCCTCCAACATGGGCGAGTGGGCGGACGAGTGGTCGGCGCTCGGGAAGAAGAACATCTGGGGAGCGGTCCCGACCGTGGTGGAGATGCAGTCCGAGGGAGGGGCCTCGGGCGCGGTGCACGGCGCGCTGCAGGGCGGCGCCCTCACCACCACCTTCACGGCCTCGCAGGGCCTGCTGCTCATGATCCCGAACATGTTCAAGATCGCGGGCGAGCTCACCTCGTTCGTGATGCACGTGTCGGCGCGGGCGGTGGCCACGCACGCGCTCTCCATCTTCGGCGACCACTCCGACGTGATGGCGGTGCGCCAGACCGGGTTCGGGCTGCTCTCCTCCAACTCGGTTCAAGAGGCCCACGACTTCGCGCTCATCTCGCAGCGCGCCTCGCTCAAGTCCCGCGTCCCCTTCCTCCACTTCTTCGACGGGTTCCGCACCTCGCACGAGGTGGCGAAGATCGAGCTCCTCACCGACGACGACCTCCGCAGGATGATCACCGACGATCTGGTCGCGGCGCACCGCGCCCGCGCCCTCTCGCCCGACGCCCCGGTGGTGCGCGGGACCGCCCAGAACCCGGACGCCTTCTTCCAGGCGCGCGAGGCCTGCAACCTCTACTACCAGGATGCCCCCGAGGCGGTGCAGGCCGCCATGGACGACTTCGCCAAGGTGGCCGGCCGCAAGTACCAGCTCTTCGACTACGTCGGTCACCCCGAGGCCGAGCGCATCATCGTCATGATGGGGTCGGGCGCCGAGGTGACGCACGAGACCGTGGAGCACCTGGTGGCGCAGGGGGAGAAGGTGGGGCTGGTGAAGGTGCGCCTCTACCGCCCCTTCTCGCTCGGCCACTTCATGGCGGCCCTGCCGCGCACCACCACCGCCATCGCCGTCCTCGACCGCACCAAGGAGCCGGGCGCGCTCGGCGAGCCCCTCTACCAGGACGTGATCACGGCCCTGCGGGAGGCGCAGCAGGCGCACATCGACCGCTTCCACCACGAGATCACGGTCATCGGCGGGCGCTACGGGCTCTCCTCCAAGGAGTTCACCCCGGGTATGGTGAAGCCCATCTTCGACGAGCTCACCCGGGCCCGCCCCAAGCGCCACTTCACCGTGGGAATCCACGACGACATCACCCACCTCTCGCTCCCCGTCGACGCCTCCCTCGACACCGAGGGGAAGGACGTGGTGCGCTGCCACTTCTGGGGCCTGGGCGCCGACGGCACGGTGGGCGCCAACAAGAACTCCATCAAGATCATCGGCGAAGACACCCCCAACTTCGCCCAGGGATACTTCGTCTACGACTCGAAGAAGTCGGGCAGCGTGACCGTCTCGCACCTCCGGTTCGGTCCGCACCAGATCCGCTCCTCCTACCTCGTCAACCGAGCCAACTTCGTCGCCTGCCACCAATTCGGCTTCCTGGAGAAGTACGAGATGCTGGACGCGGCCGAGAAGGGCGCGGTCTTCCTCCTCAACTCCCCCTTCCCGCGGGAGGAGATCTGGGAGCACCTCCCGCTCGAGGTGCAGAAGGCGATCCTGGAGAAGAACCTGCGCTTCTTCGTCATCGACGCGGTCAAGGTGGCGAGGGAGACGGGGATGGGCGGTCGCATCAACACCATCATGCAGACCTGCTTCTTCGCCATCTCCGGGGTGCTCCCGCGCGACCGGGCCATCGACCTCATCAAGAAGGCCATCGAGAAGACCTACGGTCGCAAGGGCGCCGAGGTGGTCCGCAAGAACTTCGAGGCCGTGGACCAGACGTTGAACCACCTCCACCCGGTGGACCTCGCCGGGAAGAAGGCGACCGGTCGCCCGCGGCCGCCGCTCGTCTCGGAGAAGGCCCCCGACTTCGTGAAGAGGGTCACCGCGCTCATGCTCGCCGGCAAGGGCGACCTGCTGCCGGTGAGCGCGTTCCCCGTCGACGGCACCTGGCCCTCGGGCACCGCCCGGTGGGAGAAGCGCGCCATCGCCCTCGAGATCCCGGTCTGGGACTCGCCGCTGTGCATCCAGTGCAACAAGTGCGCGCTCATCTGCCCGCACGCCGCCATCCGCGCCAAGTTCTACCCGTCGTCCGACCTCGCCGACGCTCCCTCGACCTTCAAGTCGATGGACTTCCGCTCCGCCGACTTCAAGGGGATGAAGTACACCATCCAGGTGGCCCCGGAGGACTGCACCGGCTGCCGCGTGTGCGTGGAGTTCTGCCCCGCCGAGTCGAAGACGCAGAAGGGGCACAAGGCCATCAACATGGCGGAGATGGCGCCGCTGCGCGAGTCCGAGCGGCGCAACTTCGACTTCTTCCTCGACCTGCCCGAGCCCGACCGCACCAAGATCAAGCTGGACGTGAAGGGGACGCAGTTCCTCGAGCCGCTCTTCGAGTTCTCCGGGGCCTGCGCCGGCTGCGGCGAGACCCCCTACGTCAAGCTGCTCACCCAGCTCTACGGCGACCGCGCCATCATCGCCAACGCGACCGGCTGCTCCTCCATCTACGGGGCGAACCTGCCGACGACGCCCTACACCCTGAACGAGGCGGGGCGCGGCCCGGCCTGGGCGAACTCGCTCTTCGAGGACAACGCCGAGTTCGGCCTCGGGATCCGACTGGCGGTGGACAAGCTCGAGGAGCAGGCCCGCCTCCTGCTCCGCAGCCTCTCCGGCTCGGTGGGCGGTGAGCTGGTGAAGGAGCACATCGAGGCCGACCAGGCGAGCGAGGCGGGGATCGAGGCCCAGCGCGGCCGCGTCGCCGCCCTGAAGCGCAAGCTAAATTCCCTGGACGCCATCGGGGCGCGCCAACTGGAGCGCGTCGCCGAGTACCTGGTGAGGAAGAGCATCTGGATCGTGGGCGGCGACGGCTGGGCCTACGACATCGGCTACGGCGGGCTCGATCACGTCATCGCCATGGGGCGCGACGTGAACATCCTGGTGCTCGACACCGAGGTCTACTCCAACACCGGAGGCCAGGCCTCGAAGGCCACCCCCATGGGGGCGGCGGCCAAGTTCGCCATGGGAGGCAAGGCGGTCCCGAAGAAGGACCTGGCCATGCTCGCCATGACCTACGGCCACCCCTACGTCGCCCGGGTGGCCATGGCCGCGAAGGACGTGCAGACCGTGAATGCCTTCAAGGAGGCGGACAGCTATCCCGGCACCTCGGTGATCGTGGCCTTCAGCCACTGCATCGCGCACGGCTACGACATGGCCGACTCCATCGTCCACCAGGAGATGGCGGTCGACTCCGGCTACTGGCCCCTGTTCCGCTACGATCCGCGGCGGGCGGTGAACGGCGAGAGCCCGCTCAAGCTCGACTCGGGCATCCCCAAGGTCTCCCTGGCCGAGTTCATGGCCAAGGAGACCCGCTTCCGCATGGTGGAGCAGCTCGACCCCGACACCTACAAGAAGCTGGTGGCCGAGGCCGAGCGGCTCGCCAAGGAGAAGTACGCCCTCTACGAACAGCTGGCGCGCGCCATGAACCCGGCGAACCTGGTGCCGGGAGCGGCCGCGTCCCTGCCCGCCCCTTCGAAGCCGAAGGCGCAGGCGTAGAGGGAGAGGTCGCCCGTGCGGGCGGGGCCCCCGGGCCCCGCCCCTAGCGGAGCAGGTCGGCGCCGAGCTTCACCACCAGCGCGGCGACCACGAGGAGCACCACCCAGCGCACCACGCGGTCGCCTCCCCGGATGGCGACATGGGCCCCGAGGGTGCCGCCGAGGAACTGGCCGGCAGCCATGGGGAGGGCCACCGCCCACACCACCAGCCCGCGCGAGGCGAAGATCGCCACCGCGGCCAGGTTGGAGGCGAAGTTCACCACCTTGGCGTCCGCCGAGGCCCTCTGCATCCCCGCCCCGAGGATCACCACGAAGGCGAAGATGAGGAAGGTGCCGGTCCCGGGGCCGAAGAAGCCGTCGTAGGCGCCGATGACGGCCGCGATGGCGGGCTCCACCCAGCCCGGCCGCGGCCGGCCCGCCGCCGGCGCCGCCGGCGCGGCGGGGCGGAGCGCCAGCACCAGCGCCACCACCACCAGGAGCGTGAGCACGAGCGGGCGCAGCGCCGCCGGTGGCACGACGAGCACCAGGGCCGCCCCGCCCAGGGAGCCCACCAGGCCGAAGGGGAAGGTGCGCAGCGCCATGCGGCCGTCGACGAGCCCGGCGCGCGCGAAGCGCAGCAGGGCCGCCGCCGAGCCGAAGACGCTCTGCCCCTTGTTCGTCCCGAGCGCCAGCGTCGGCGGGAGCCCGGCGGCGAGGAGCGCGGGCACGGTGACGAGCCCCCCGCCCCCGCCGATGGCGTCCACCGCTCCCGCCGCGAAGGCCGCCAGGGCGAGGAGGAGGATCGACGAGGCGGGGAGGCTCACTCCGGCAGGTGGGGGCGGTGGATGCGGGAGCTCGGGTCCTGCTGGCGCCGCTCGTACTCCGACCCCAGAAGCGGCGACGAGACGAGGAAGTCGGCGGTGGCGCGGTTGCAGGCGGTCGGGATGTTGTAGAGCACGGCGATGCGCAGGAGCGCCTTCACGTCGGTGTCGTGCGGAAGCGGCTCGAGCGGGTCCCAGAAGAAGATGAGGGCGTCGAGGTCCCCGCCGGCGATCATGGCCCCGAGCTGCTGGTCCCCGCCCAGCGGGCCCGAGAGGAGTCGGTGGACCTCGAGGCCCACACGCTCGGCGATGAGCCGGCCGGTGGTCCCGGTCCCGTAGAGCCGGTGCCGCTCCAGCGTCCCCTTGTTGTAGGAGGCCCAGTCGAGCAGGTCGGCCTTGCAGTTGTCGTGCGCCACGAGAGCGAGGCGCTTGCGCGCCCCCATCCGGATCACCGGGACGCCGGACGCGGGCGTCGGTTCGTTCCTCATGCCGGCCAATGTATCGCAGCTGCGCCGCGCGCGCCTCGGGGTTAAGTGACGACTCCATGGCCATCCGCCTCGTCCTCTGGTCGGATTTCGTCTGACCCTTCTGCTTCATCGCCGAGGCGAGCAGCCTGGTCAGGCTGCAGAGGGACTACGAGATCGAGCTCGACTGGCGCGGGTTCGAGCTGCACCCGGGAACGCCGCGGGGCGGGATGTCCCTCTCCGACATGTTCGGCGCCGAGCGCAGCCGGCAGATGCGCCATTACCTGCTCGACTTCGCCGCCCGGGCCGGGGTCGAGGGGATGGTGGTGCCGGAGCACAAGCCGAACACCCGGCGGGCGCTCGCCCTCGCCGAGCACGCCCGCGATCGCGGCCGCTTGCACCCGGCGCGGACGAACCTCATGAACGCCTACTGGCGCGAGGGCCTCGACGTCGAGAGCGACGCGGTCCTCCGCCACGCGGCCCGGGCGAGCGGGCTCGATCCGGAGGCGGCGCTCTCGGCCATCGAGAGCCCCGCCATCCTCGCGCGCGTCGACGCCATGGGAGCGGAGGCGGCGCGGGAGGGGGTGACGGGCATCCCCACCTTCTTCGTGGGGAAGCGCATCGTCGTGGGGGCGCAGCCGTACCCGGTCCTCGCCGCCGCGGCGGAGGCGGCGGGCGCGCCGCGCCGCTCGGGCCGGTGAGGGCGGCAGGGGGCCCCCGCCGCGAAGGTGGCCAAGTGGGCGGCCGCGGGGGACACTTTGGCCGTGCGCATCCGAGTGCTGTCGGTCGGCCGCGACCGGTCCGGCCTGTTCGCCCCGGCGGTGGAGGAGTACGCGACCCGGCTGGCGCGCTACGCCCGCTTCTCCCTGGAGGAGGTGCCGGAGGCCCGGCGCGCCGCCGGGACGCCTCGCGCCCGGGAGGAGGAGGGGGCCTCGCTCCTCGCCCGCATCCGCGAGGGCGAGAGGGTGGTGGCGCTCGACGAGCGCGGGAAGGAACTCGGGAGCCTGGAGCTGGCGCGCCGGGTCGAGGCCTGGCTCGCGGCGGGCCGGGACGTGACGCTCGTCCTGGGCGGCTCGGACGGGCTCGCCGACTCGGTGCGGTCGCGGGCCCAGGAGACCCTGTCCCTCTCCCGCCTCACCCTGGCGCACCGGCTCGCACGCGTGGTCCTGGCGGAGCAGCTCTACCGGGCCTTCACCATCCTGCGCGGGGAGCCCTACCACAAGTGACCGCGGGCGCGAGCCCGCTTCCGGGAGAGGGGAGGGCCACGGCGCCCTTGAGAACCCGCCCTCCGCCCCTTACCATTCGGGCCTCCCACTCTCCGCCCGCTCTCGAGGGCGCGTCCCGAGGTGCTCCTTGCCCAAGGTGAAGCCGGTGCTGCTCGTGGTCCTCGACGGCTGGGGCATCCGCGCCGAGCGGGAGGCGAACGCCATCGCCCTCGCCGGGACGCCCCACATGGACAGGCTCGCGAAGGAGTTCCCATCGGCTCCGCTCCGGACCTCGGGCCTGGCGGTCGGCCTGCCCGAGGGGCAGATGGGCAACTCGGAGGTCGGCCACACCAACCTCGGGGCGGGGCGCATCGTCTACCAGGACCTGGTGCGCATCAACCGCTCCATCGAGGACGGGTCGTTCTTCCAGATCCCGGCACTGCTCGAGGTGGCGCGCAAGGCCAAGGCCTCCGGGGGAGCGCTCCATCTCATGGGGCTCGTCTCCGACGGCGGCGTCCACAGCCACGTGGAGCACCTGCACGCCTGCCTGGACCTGGCCCGGCGCGAGGGGGTAGCGCGCGCCTTCGTGCACGCCTTCCTGGACGGCCGCGACACCCCGCCCAAGTCGGGACTGGGCTACGTGGAGTCGCTGGAGAAGAGGCTGCGCGAGAAGGGCTTCGGCAGGGTGGCCACCGTGATGGGGCGCTTCTACGCCATGGACCGGGACAAGCGCTGGGACCGGGTGAAGGAGGCCTTCGACGCCATGGTGAGGAGCGTCGGCCACCGGGCCGCCTCGGGCGTGGCCGCGGTGGAGCAGGCGTACGGGCGCGGGGAAACGGACGAGTTCGTGAGGCCCACGGTGCTGGTGAACGGGGGCGGGGAACCGGTGGCAAGGGTGAAGGACGGCGACGCCATCCTCTTCTTCAACTTCCGCGCCGATCGGGCGCGCGAGATCACCCGGGCGTTCACGGAGCCCGACTTCCACGCCTTCGACGCCTCGGGCCGCCCACACCTCTCCTCCTACGTGTGCATGGCGGAGTACGACAAGACCTTCGGCCTGCCGGTGGCGTTCGCTCCCGACCAGCCGACCGAGATCTTCCCGGAGATGGTGTCCCGGGCCGGCCTGAAGCAGCTGCGCTGCGCCGAGACCGAGAAGTACGCGCACGTGACCTTCTTCTTCAACGGCGGCCGCGAGGAGGTCCTGCCGGGCGAGGACCGGATCCTCGTGCCCAGCCCGCGCGACGTGAAGACCTACGACCAGAAGCCGGAGATGAGCGCGCGCGAGGTCACCGACAAGGTGGTGGAGGCGATCCGCTCGCGGCAGTACGGCTTCGTGCTCGTGAACTTCGCCAACCCGGACATGGTGGGGCACACCGGGATCCTGGAGGCGGCGGTGAAGGCGGTCCGGGTCGTCGACGAGTGCGTCGGCAGACTCTGGAAGGCGGCGAGCGAGGCGGGCATGGCGATGCTCGTCACCGCCGACCACGGCAACTGCGAGATGATGATCGATCCGCAGACCGGGGAGCCGCACACCGCCCACACCCTGGGGCCGGTTCCCTTCATCCTCGCCGACCCCGAGCTCCGGGGAGCGAAGCTCCGCCAGGACGGGGTGCTCGCGGACGTGGCGCCGACGGCGCTGCAGGTCATGGGGCTGGCGCAGCCCAAGGAGATGAAGGGGTTGGGGCTACTCCTCCGCTAGGGCGCCGCGGCTCTTAGGCCCCCCGCTCGCGCCTCGCGTCGGCGCCTCGGAAAACGGAGACGTTCCTGGAATTCCCGGGCCCTTCCGAGGGTAGACTGCGCTGGTGTCCCCTCCGATCTGCGCGCTCCCGCTGGCGCTCCTGGCGCTCGGTGCTCCGGTCCCTCCGGCGCCCGACCCCACCGCCGCCCGGTTTGCCGCCGTCGCCGCGGAACTCGAGCGGGATCGGGCCCAGCCCCGCGCGCTGACCCTCCTCTCCCGCATCCAGGAGCTCGAGCCGTCGCTCCAGGACCTGTCGAGGGCGATCCGCGCCTACCAGGAGACCGCGGACGACCCGAAGGCCCAGGCCGAGGTGCGGGCGCTGGCGCGCTGGCGCCTCGCCATCGCCGAGGAGGAGCGGGGAAACCTGCACCGCTCCGAGGCCGAGCTCGCGAAGCTCGGCTTCGTCCGGGGATTCCAGATCGCCGGCCCCTTCGACAACGAGGGGCGCCGCGGGCTCGACACCGCCTACCCGCCCGAATTGGCCATCGACCTCGCCGCCCGCTACCCGGGAAAGGTGGGAGAGGTGGGCTTCCGGGCGCTCCCGCCCGAGGCCCAGCCGCGTGGGGTGGTGGCTCTGGGAGCGGCGGTGCGGCCCCAGCGCGAGGTGACGATGTACGCTCTCGCCGCGCTGGAGTCGCCGCGCGAGCAGCGGGTGCGCCTGTGGCTCGGGTCGAGCGGGGCCCTTCGCGTCTGGCTCAACGGGGTCGCGGTCCTGACCGAGCCCACCTACCACCCCGCCCGCCTCGACCAGTTCGGGGTGGAGGTGACGCTGCGCAAGGGTCAGAACCGGCTGCTCGTCAAGCTGTGCCACGACCAGGGAGAGATGCTCTTCATGGCGCGCCTGACCGATCGCGGCGGCCACGCCCTGCCTCTCAAGCCCTCGCCCCTGCCGCTCTCCCCGCTGCCCGCCGGCGCATCCCCGCGGCCGGAGCGGATCGAGCCGCTCGTGCGGGTGCTCGAGCGCCGCGCCTCGGCGCTGCACGGGGAGGAGGAGGGGCGGGCCCGGATGGACCTCGCCATCGCGCTCGCCGAGAAGCGCAGCGACGAGCTCGGCGACCACCGCCCGGCGCGCGAGGCCCGGCACGCCGCCGACCTCCTGCCGCGCTCGGTCCCGGCCCAGTTGCTCGCGGCGCGCCTCGAGGACCAGGACCCGAACCGCGCCCGCGAGCGGCTGGAGGCGGCGCTCAGGATCGACCCGGCGAGCCCGGAGGCGGCGCTCGCCATGGGGGAGCAGGAGCTGCGCCGCGGCCGGCCGCACCAGGCGGTCCGGATCCTGACTCCGGTGGTGGCGGCGACGCCGGGCTTCCCCGCTGCGCGCGCCACCCTGGCCCAGGCCTGGGGACAGGTCGGGATGCCCTCGCGCGCGCAGCTCGAGATGCTGCGGCTCGGCGCGGACGTGCCCGCCTCCCCCTTGGCGGTGGAGGCCGCCTCCCGCGCCGCCCGCCAGCTGGAGCGCGCCGACGAGGCGACGCGGCTGTTGCGAAAGCTCCTCGCGCTTCGCTACAGCGACGGCCTGGCGCGCGCCGCCCTGGTGCAGCTCCTCGTCGACCGGGGCGACCTCGACGGCGCGCTGGAACAGCTCTCGCAGGCCGAGCGGCTCGACTCGGCCGACCTCTGGCTCCGGCTGCGGCGCGCCGACCTGCTCGCCGCCAACGGCCGCCCGCAGGAGGCGGAGGAGGAGTACCTGGTGGCGGCGCGGATCTGCCCGGACGAGCCCGACGTCTACGAGCGGCGCGGCCGGGCGCGCCTGAGGGACGGGCGGCGCGGGGATGCGCTCGCCGACCTGCAGCGCGCGCTCGAGCTCAAGCCGCAGAGCCCGGAGCTGAAGGAGCTGGTGCGGCAACTGGAGCCGGAGCGCGAGCGCTTCGAGTCGCCCTACCTCGCCGACGCGGCGTCGGTCGCCAAGGCGGCGCCGCCCCCGAAGGGGGACGAGGACGCACTGGTGCTCTCCGAGCTCAAGGTCACGCGGGTCTATCCATCCGGGCTCTCGGCCACCTACGTGCAGCAGGTGGTGAAGGTCTTCACCTCCCGGGGCGCGGACCTCTTCCGCAGCCAGGGCCTGGGGTACGTGCCGGGGCGCCAGGACATCCGGGTGGAGCGGGCGCGGGTGTGGAAGCCGGACGGCTCCGTCGTCGACGTGCACCAGGAGGCGGACCGCAGCACCAGCGAGCCCTGGTACCGGCTCTACTACGACACCCGGGCGCGGGTGGTGTCGTTCCCGGCGCTCGGGGCCGGCGACGTGCTCGAGCTCGCCTGGCGCAGCGACGACGTGGCCTCGGAGAACCTGCTCTCCGACTACTTCGGAGAGGTGGTGCCCCTCGCGGACTCGGTCCGCAAGCTCGACGTGCGCTACGTGCTCCTCGCCCCGGAGGGGCGGCACATCTACTTCAACGAGGTGTCGCTGCCGGGGCTCGAGCGCGGCGAGAAGTCCGTGGGCGGGGGGGTGCGCGAGTACCGCTGGGAGGTGAGGGACCTTCCCCGCATGGACGCCGAGCCCGGGATGCCGGGGCCCGGCGAGGGAGCCCGCTACGTCCACGTCTCCACCTACGGGAGCTGGGGGGACGTGGCCCGCTTCTACGAGGGGCTGGTGCGCGAGCAGCTCCGGCCCGGCCCGGAGGTGAAGGCGGCGGCGGAGCGCATCGCCGCCGAGGTGAGGGCGCGGGACGGGAACGCCGGCCGTTCGGACGCGGAGCTCCGGGCCGAGACCGTGCGTGCGGTCTACGACTACGTGGTGACCAACACCCGCTACGTCGGGCTCGAGTTCGGCATCCACGGCTACAAGCCCTACCAGGTCGACCAGGTCCTCTCCCGCCGCTTCGGGGACTGCAAGGACAAGGCGAGCCTGATGCACGCCCTGCTCGAGTCGCTCGGGATCGACTCCCGGCTGGTGCTCTTGCGCATGCGCCGGCTCGGGGCCATCCCGCAGAACCCGGCCTCGCTGGCGGTCTTCAACCACGCCATCCTCTACGTGCCGGATCTCGACCTGTGGCTCGACGGCACCGCCACCGGTGCCGGTTCCCGCGAGCTGCCGTCGGAGGACCGCGGCGCCACCGTGCTGGTCGTGAACCCGGGCGCGCCGCCCACTTTCACCACCATCCCCGAGTCGCGGCCGGAGGACAACCGGATGGAGTCCGACTACCGGCTGGTCCTGGGCGCCGACGGGTCCGCCACCGTGGCCGGCACCAGCCGGGTTTCCGGAGTGCAGGCCTCCGACCACCGCCGCGCCTTCCAGGCGGAGAGCGAGCGGCGCAGCGCCCTCGAGCGCTCGCTCTCCCACACCTTTCCGGGCATGCGCGTCGACTCCGTCGAGGTGAGCGACCCCTCCCGCATCGAGGGAGACGTGGCGCTCCGCTTCCGTCTGAGCGTGCCGCGGCTCGCCCGCGCCGACGCCGGCGGCCTGGCCCTGCCGCCGTTCGGGCAGCGGGCGCCCTGGACGGAGCGCTTCGCTCCCCTCTCGACGCGCGAGCACGACCTCGTCCTGGGCCAGCCCTTCGAGAGCCGCTTCGTCATGCGCTACGTGCTCCCGCCCGGCATGGTCCCGGCCGACCTGCCGGCTCCCCAGGCCCAGGAGACCCCCTTCGGTGCCTTCCAGATCTCGGTGAAGGCCCAGGGGAGCGACCTGGTGGCCGAGGGAGTGGTCCGCATCACCGCCAGCCGCATCCGCGCCAGCGACTACCCGGCCTTCCGCGAGCTGATGGCGCGCATCGACGGCGCGCTCTCTCGCACCGTCCGGCTCGTCGCCGCGGCGCCACCTCCCGACGGGAGGGCGCCGTGAGGCCCGCCAGGCGCGCCTGGGTCGCCCTCCTCGTCGCCGCCGGGTGCGCGGCCTCGGGCGGCGGAAAGGAGCCCGCCGCCGCGGCCGCCCGCTCGCAGAAGGCGCGCACCCCCGAAGCGTCGGCGGCCGCCTTCGACGACTGGCTTCTTCGAGCCGACGCCACCGCCGCGGCGGCGCGGTTCCGGTCCGCCGCCGAGCGCGACCCGCGCGATCCGTGGGCGCACCTCGGGGAGGCGATGCTGGCCGAGCGCTCGCTCGACGAGCCCGCCGAGGCGGAAGCCCTGCGCGCGCTCCTGGCCGCGGCGCCCGACCACCCGCTCGCCCCCGTCGCTGTCCGCCGGCTGGCCGAGATCGGCCTCGGCTCCCCGCGCCTCCTCGAGGGGGCGGACGCAGCGCTCGCGGGCGAGCTCGCCGCCGGAAGGCTCCACGGCCTCGCCGCCTACCGCGCCCGGGTGGCCCGGGCGGTGTTCGCCGAGGTGCGCGGCCGGTCCGAGGAGGCGGCGCGGCAGCGCCGGGACAACGGGAGCGTGTCCGCCTGGTCGCTGGCGGGCCCGTTCGGCGCCTACCACGCCCTCGAATTCGACGAGCCCTTCGCCCCGGAGAGGGGACCCTGGCTCCCCCGCTTCGATCGGAGCGGGCAGGCGCCCGTCGAGTCGCGAACGCTCCCGGCACCGGACGGCGCGCCCTCCCTGGACGGCGAGCCGCTCGGGGGCGACGTCTTCTACCTGGCGTCCGACCTCCGGCTCGAACGCGGCGGGGGCTACCTGCTCGCTCTCGGCAGCTCGGTCTCGATGAAGGCCTTCCTGGACGGGGAGCCGATGGGGGAGCGGCGCGCCTTCGAGGGGTGGCCGGCGACCGTACAGGTGGTGCCGGTGGCGCTTCCCCCCGGAACCCACCGACTCCTGGTGAAGCTCGCCCGGGGGCACGCCCGGGCCACCTTCGCCGTCTCGCTGGCGCGCCAGGACGGCGCTCCCTCCGACGCCGCCTGGACGGCGCCGGCGGAAGGGGGCGGCCCGGTGCGCCCCGGGCACCCGCCCAGTCCGCTCCTGCCGGCCCGGGCCCTCTCCGACGCCCTCGCTCCGGAGGCCGGACCCGCCCTGGCGCGCCTGGTCGCCGCCCGGGACCGGATCGACGTCGACCGGCAGGCCTCGATCGCGCTCCTGGACGAGGCCCAGGCGATGCTTCCGCGCGCCGCGCCCGTTCGCTCGGCGCGGGCCGCGGCGGTCGTCGGCGACCCCTCCCAGGCAGACCGCACCGCCCACGCCCGGGCGGAGGCCGATTGGCGCGAGGCGCTCCGGATCGACCCGGACGACGCGGCCACCCGGGTGGCGCTCGCCGACCTGGCGCTCTCGGGCGATCGCCTCGACGACGCCCAGGCACTCCTCTCCGGGCTCTCCGACGGCGCGGCGCGCCGGCCGGCGGCGATGCTGGTGCGGTCCCGGCTGCTCTCGGCGCGCAGCTTCTCCGAGGCGGCCGAGGCGCTGGCGCTCGAGGCCTGGCAGCGCGACGGGAGCTGCGCCGGGGCCTCCCTGGTCCTGGAGATGGCGAGCCGGCGGGACGCGCTTGCGCGCGAGGACGAATCGGCGGCCGCCCTCGCCGCCTGCCCGGGGGGTAAGGAGAGGCTGGCGGAGCACCTGCGCATTCGCGGCGACCTCGGGGCGGCGGAGCGCGCCTGGTCGGAGGTGGCGCGGGCGTCACCCGCCCGCGAGGACGCGCGCCTGGCGCTCGCCCGGGTTTTCGTCGCAGAGGGGCGCCCGGATGCCGCCGCCGCCGAGCTGGAGGAGATCTCCCGCGTTTGGCCGCGGGATCCGCGCCTGCTGCGGCGCCTCGCCGAGGTGCTCGAACTCGCCGGGCACCCCAGCGCCGCTCGCGCGGCGCGGGAGCGGGCCCTGGCCCTCGACGGCTCGGACCTGGCCCAGCGGCGCGCGCTCGCCCTGGAGGACGGGACCGAGGTGCTTGCCGCGCTCGCCGAGGACGGCCCGAAGACGATGCGCGCGTACGAGGCCGACGGCAAGCGGCCGCCCACCTCGGCGGCGCTGGTGCTCGACGCGGCGGCGGTGGAGACCTACCCGGACGGATCGCACACCGAGCGCGTCCACCAGGTGATCCAGGTTCTCGACACCAAGGGCGTGGAGAAGTGGGGCGAGGTCGAGGTGCCCGGGGGCGCGGCGCTCCTGCAGCTCAAGACCTGGAAGCGAGACGGCCGCGTCCTCGAGGCGGAGGACCCGGGGGGCGACAAGCGAACGCTCTCGGCGGCGGGCCTCGAGCCCGGGGACTACCTCGAGGTGGAGTGGATGCGGGGGCGCTCGACGCGGGGCCCGGCGGTGCCGGGCTGGAGCGCCGATCCGTTCTTCTTCAAGGGAGAGGATCTGCCGTTCTTCCACTCCACCTACGCGGTGGCCGGCCCGGCCGGCACGCTGGAGGTCGACGCCCGCCACCGCGACGCGCCCCGGGTGGCGCGGGAGGGCGAGCGAGACGTGGTCCGCGCCGACGCCTGGCGGGTGCCGGCCGAGGTCCCCGAGCCGGATTCGCCGTCGATGACGGAGTTCTTCCCCATGGTCCAGGTGGGATCCGGCGCCGGGCTGGAGGCGGCCGCGCTGGCGACGGCCGACGTCTTCGCCGATCGCCTGCGGAGGAGCCACGAGATCGAGGCGCTGGCGGCCTCCGTCGCCCTCCCCGAGGGCGCGGCGAAGCCGCTCTCCGGGGAGGTCCTGCTGCGGGCCGCCTACGACCGGGTGATGGAGAAGGTCGAGGGGAGCGGCTCGCTCGCCGACCAGGCGGCTCACGTCGTCTCGCGGGGACGGGGGAGCCGCACGCTCGCCCTGCTGGCGCTCCTCAAGGCCCTGCAGATTCCGGCGCGCCTCGTCCTCGTCCGGCCCTTCTACGCCGATCCCGCCTCCTTCCGCTTCCCGCGCCTCGACCTCTACTCGCAGGCGGTCGTCCGGGCGCGCGTGGACGGCCGCACCTTCTGGCTCGACCCGTCGGTGCGCTGGGCCCCCTTCGGCCTCATCCCGTCGGCCGCCCGCGGGGTCGACGGGCTCGCCCTGCCCGGGCCGGGGGAGCCGCTCGAGGCGGTCCGGACCCCGGCGGACGCCGGCGAGGATCGCTACGAGGTCGAGCTCAAGATCTCGCTCCACCCCGACGGCGGCGCGCTGCTCGAGGGCAGCGAGCGCTTCACCGGCTTCGACGCCGCCGGGGCGAAGGCGGCGCTCGAGCAGGTGGACGCCCGCGGCCGACGCCAGGTGGTGGAGCACGGGCTGGCGCGCACCTTCCGCGGCCTCGCCCTCGAAACGGTGGAATTCGAGGGCGAGCGGCGCACCGGTGAACCGCTCGTCATCCGCTACCGGGCCCGCGTCCCCGGTCTCGCCCGGGCCTCGGAGGGGAGGCTCCTCGTCGACGCCGTCCCCTTCCCGGCCCGGCTCGGGGCGCGGTTCGCGCAGCTCGGCGTCCGCGAGGCCCCCCTCCTCATCGCCGCCGACGAGCGCGCCGCGGTGAGGGTCGTCGTGGTCCCCCCGCCCGGCCTCGTCCCGGAACCGCAGAAGGCGCGCGAGGTCGCCGGGGCCCAGGGGCGGTACCGGAGGGAGGAGCGGGTGGTAGACGGTGCGCTCGTGCGCCAGGACCGGATCGAGCTCTCCCGCGCCCGGGTGGCGGTCGCCGAGTATGCGGCCTTCGCCCGCTTTGCCGCCGAGGTCGACGAGGCCCAGGCGGTGCCGATGGACGTCGGGGCCGCGCCGGGGCAGTAGAGAAGCTCCACGGCCTATGTAAAGGCCCACGGCGGCTGCGGTGTACCCTACGTTCGGGTGATGAGAGTATCTACACTCGCTGAAATCCTCGACGATTCCGCCGCCTAAGTAGAACCGGCAGGGATTCCTCGGGGTTCGGGCGCGAAGCCGCTCGACGCTCCGTTGAGCTTCTCAGCGGTGGGTTCCTGGCCATCCCGCTCCTTTGCACGGAAGTGGGCTCGATCGTTGATCCTTTTCCGATCGAGCCCTTCTGGCCCACCAGTTGCGAGGGAGAAGAGGTGGAGGTCACGACCCATGGCATGCCCATACCTCGTTGAAGTCACGATGGTCTATTGCCAGGCGTCGCCGGTGCGGAAGGCGATTCCGAGTGACCGCATCAGCACGGCATCCACCTGCGACGGCGACGCGTACCGCGGGTGTCCGCTCTACAAGGAAGCGCTGGCGCGCGCTCTCCACGTCATCGAGGAGCTCGAGGAGGAGTCGAAGCCTGAACACGAGACGGCGCGGCCCTAGGGCCTCGCCACGCCCGGTCGTTGCCGGCAAGCGATCGCCGGAGCGCAGACATCGAGAGGGTCCGGAGGGGACACCATGAAGCTCGGGAGAAGAGCCTTTCTGCAGATGGGCGCCGCGGGGACCGCGGCTCTGACGGTGACGCCGGTGACGGCGAAGGCGTTCGGGAGGGAGGAGGTGCCCGGGGAGGGGGAGCGGGCGGTGTTGGTGGACACCACGGTGTGCGTGGGGTGCCGGGCGTGCGAGGCGGCGTGCGCGGAGGCGAACGGGCTGCCGGACCCGGTGCCGGACGCGGAGGCGTACGCGACGCGGCGGCTGACGGGGCCGAACTCGTTCACGGTGGTGAACCAGGTGGAGAAGCCGTCCGGGGAGAGCCGCTACGTGAAGCGGCAGTGCATGCACTGCGTGGAGCCGGCGTGCGCGTCGGCGTGCCCGGTGCGGGCCATCGACAAGGAGCCGACGGGGCCGGTGGGCTACCACGGGGACCGGTGCATGGGATGCCGGTACTGCATGGTGGCGTGTCCGTGGTCGATGCCCAAGTACCAGTACGCGAAGGCGATCCCGCTGGTGAGGAAGTGCACGTTCTGCGCGACGCGGCAGGCGGAGGGGAAGAAGCCGGCGTGCGTGTCGGTGTGTCCGAGCGGGGCGCTCAACTTCGGGCTGCGCGGGGAGCTGGTGGAGGAGGCGCGGCGACGGGTGTACGGGAACGAGGGGAAGTACACCCAGCACATCTACGGGGAGCAGGAGGCCGGGGGTACGAACTGGATGTACATCACCGACATCCCGTTCGAGGAGCTGGGGTTCGAGGTGAAGGTGAACGACAACTCGTACCCGAAGCTGGTGAAGGGGGCGCTGGGAGTGCCGCCGGTGGTGATGACGCTGTGGCCGCCGCTGCTCATGGGGATGTACGCGTTTTCGCATCGCAAGGACAAGAACGGAGAGAAGGGCGCCGGAGAGGGAGGCCACCATGGATAGCGCGACGACGGTTCCCGCCCAGGGGGGCTGGGTGCAGGAGAAGATCTTCCTGGGGATGACGCTGAAGGAGTACCTGAAGTCCTTGTGGACGCCGTTCAACATCGTGGCGGCGGCCATCCTGGCGGTGGGGCTGCCGCTCATCGTCTACCGGTTCTACGCCGGGCTGGGGGCGACGACGAACCTGTCGCAGACGCAGCCGTGGGGGCTGTGGATCGGGTTCGACATGATGACGGGGATCGCGCTGGCGGCGGGGGGGTTCACCATCGGGGCGACGGTGGAGATCTTCGGGCTGGAGGACTACCACCCCATCGAGCGGCCGGCGATCCTGACGGGTTTCCTGGGGTACGTGATCGCCATCGTCGGGCTGTGCGCCGACCTGGGGAAGCCCTGGAACATGGTGGGGATCTTCTCCAACAACGGGACCCAGTCGGTGCTGTTCGAGGTGGCCTGGTGCGTGTGCTGCTACACGAGCGTCCTGGCGCTCGAGTTCGCGGTGCCCTTCTTCGAGTGGCTGGGGTGGCAGCGGTTCTACCGGCCGCTGAGGAAGATCCTGCTCGCGCTCACGGTCCTGTCGGTGATGTTCTCGACCATGCACCAGTCGGCGCTCGGGTCGCTCTTCATCATCGCCCCCGGGAAGCTGCACCCGCTCTGGTACTCGGAGTCGATGTTCTTCTTCTTCTTCCTGAGCGCGGTCATCGCCGGCATCTCGATGGTGATCGTGGAGAGCGCCATCTCCCACAAGGTGTTCGCGAGCCAGTTCGAGGGGCACCACTTCGACGCCGACGAGCTCACCCTGGGGCTGGGGAAGGCGGGGGCGGTGGTGATGTTCGCCTACTTCTTCCTGAAGCTGCAGGGGGTCATCGACAACCACGCCATCGAGTACATCGGCAAGGGGTTCTACGGGAAGTGGTGGCTGGTGGAGATGCTGGGCTTCGTCCTGTTGCCCTCGGTGATGTACGCCTGGGGGGCGCGCAACCGGCGCGCCCGGGTGGTGCGGGTGGCCGGGGTGATCGCCGTCACCGGGATCATCCTCAACCGGGTGAACATCTCCATGGTCGCCTACAACTGGACGCAGCCCGTCCGCTACGTCCCGAGCTGGATGGAGATCATGGTGTCCCTCGCCCTCGTCACCGTGGGCGTCCTCGCCTTCCGCTGGATCGTCAACCGCATGCCCGTCCTCCACGAGCTCGACGAGGGCTCGCCGGCCGGACACTAGGGGGAACGCCATGAGAGCCACTCGACTCCTCGGCCTCGCCCTGGCACTCGGCCTCGCCGGGGCGGCCTTCGCCGGCTCGATGCCCAAGCTGCCGAAGGACTTCCCGCTGCCCTCCTCCGAGGGCAGCCCCGGCAAGGTCACCTTCAGCCACTCCAGCCACGTGGACGCGAAGCAGCCCGGGTGTACCCGCTGCCACCCGGCGCTCTTCAAGACGCTCGCCTCCGGCTCCACCACCGACGGGAAGCCCATCAACCACAAGGCGATGGAGCAGGGGAAGCAGTGCGGCGCCTGTCACGGCAAGGCGGCCTTCGGGTTCGACAGCTGCGACATGTGTCACCACTAGTGAGGTGATCCCCGCCGGGTCGGGCCGGGAGCGCGCCGGCCCCAAACGACCTCGCGGGAGGTTTCGGCGACGAAAAGAATGCGCGGGCGCTCCTCTCCGGAAAGCGCCCGCGCGCGCTTCTTGCGTTGTGGGCGAGGCGCCCCATCCGGGCACCCCGCGCCATTGATCCTGGATCAATTATTTCTGTGGAGATTCGAACGGTTGAGCAGAAAGGGCACTAGCATCAACAGGCCCCATCTGGTAAACGGCAAAGCTTGGACCGACACCCTCACGGTGTCGCGTTTCCCGACTGGCCTCCTTGGGGGTGCTTCGATGAGAAGGTTGTACCCAATCCTGCTCCTCGCGCTCGCTTCCCTGCCGGCGCGCGCGGCCATCCCGGCCGAGCAGGACAGCTGCCTCGGGTGTCACGGCAGCGATCCGACGATGACCATGGACCTGCCGGGCGCCCCGGGCACCGACGGGAAGGCGCAGCCGGAGAAGCTCGCTCTCTACGTGGACCAGGACGCGTTCGCGAAGTCGGTGCACGGCGACATGCTGAAGTGCACCGACTGCCACACCGACATGAGCGACTACCCGCACGACTCGAAGCCCTTCAAGACCAAGCGGGACGTCACCGTCGCCTTCTACGAGCAGTGCAAGAAGTGCCACTTCTCGAACTACACCAAGACCCTCGACGGGGTGCACTACCAGCTGGCGCAGAAGGGCAACCGCCAGGCCGCGCTCTGCGTCGACTGCCACGGGTCCCATGCCATCGGCCACCCGGGCGAGCCCCGCACGCGCGTGTCGAGCACCTGCGCCGGATGCCACAAGAAGGTGGCAGACACCTTCGCGAAGAGCGTCCATGGCAAGGCCCTCACCGAGGGCAACCCGGACGTGCCGGTCTGCACCGACTGCCACCGCGCCCATGACGTGGCCGACCCCCGCTCCGGGGCCCTTTCCCTGCGCACCGCCGACATCTGCGGCCGCTGCCACACCGACGAGAAGCTGATGAAGAGGTACGGGCTCTCCACCAAGGTGGTGGACACCTACCTCTCCGACTTCCACGGGATGGAGGCGTCGCTGCAGAAGGGCAAGAAGTCGAAGGGCGATCGCCTGGCGGCGGGCTGCACCGACTGCCACGGCGTGCACAACATCATGCGCCCGAGCGATCCGACCTCGACGGTGCTGCAGACGAACCTGGTCCAGACCTGCCGCAAGTGCCACCCGGAGGCCACCGCCAACTTCCCCAAGGCCTGGATGTCGCACTACGAGCCCAGCCTGAAGAAGTCGCCCCTCGTCTGGAGCGTGCAGCTCTTCTACTACATCCTCATCCCCTTCATTCTCTTGAGCCTCGTTATCCAAATCGCGCTCCACCTGTGGCGCGTGGTGGTGAACCGATGAGTGAACGCACCGCAGCCGCACCGAGCCAGTTCTTCGTCCGCTTCAGCCTGAAGCAGCGGATCGAGCACACC
>Ga0187765_10000213_pt1 | contig 20360 bp, 18 predicted proteins | sample 0216_QUI02_MP05__3_FD_133018 | JGI IMG/M metagenome (GOLD analysis project Ga0187765, IMG submission 133018) | Tropical peat soil microbial communities from peatlands in Department of Meta, Colombia - 0216_QUI02_MP05_10_MG | ecosystem: Environmental > Terrestrial > Soil > Wetlands > Peat ...
GCTTGAGTTCGGTGGCGGGAAATTGATGGTGGGGTTCAAGCCGGAGGAATACGGGAAGTCGTTTCGCTAAAGTTAATTGCTGTCAGTCTTTCGCTCTATTTTCGTCATAGCCGGGCTCGTCCCGGCCATCCACGTCTTGCTGCGTCTTACTGCTGCAATTGCCCAAAGAAAGACGTGGATGCCCGGCACAAGGCCGGGCATGACGAGTATGCTGTGTGCCCGAGCGTATCGGAGGAGTCATCATGGACATCAGTCTCAAAGGCCGCGCCGCCATCGTCACCGGCGGCAGCAAGGGGATCGGGCTCGGTATGGCGACGCGCTTTGCGGCGTCGGGCGCGGATGTGGCGATCGTGGCGCGTGGCGCTGAGGCGCTCAATCAAGCGGCGGAGAGTATTCGCAAGGCGTCGAAAGGAAAAATCATCGGCGTGCAGGGCGACGTTGCCAAGGCTGCCGACATCCAGCGCATTTATAACGAGGCGATGAAGGCGTTCGGCAAGATCGACATTCTCGTCAACAATGCGGGCGAGTCGCGCACGGGCGCGTTCGAGACCATCACCGACGAAATCTGGAACCAGGATTTCGACCAGAAACTGTTCGCCGCGATCCGCATGATCCGCCTGGTCTGGCCGCAGCTGAAGGAGCGGCGCTGGGGCCGCATCATCAACGTGCTCAACATCGGCGCGAAAGCGCCGCGGCCGGGCAGCGCGCCGACTTCCGTTACGCGCGCGGCCGGCATGGCGCTCACCAAGGTGCTGGCGGGCGAGGGCGCGCCGCACAACATCCTGGTCAATGCCATGCTGGTCGGGCTGATCGAGGCGGATCAGCACGTGCAGCGCGCGGCGCGCACCGGCGTGGCTTACGAGGATTACAAGGCGAAAAACGCCAAGGAAGTTCCGCTCGGCCGCATGGGCAAGCCGGAGGAATTCGCCAACCTCGCCTGTCTGCTGGTGTCGGACGCCGGCTCCTACATCACCGGTACGGCGATCAACGTGGACGGCGGCCGCTCGCCGGTGGTCTAACCAGCATTCAATTCGGCAAGTCGGTGTTCGGCGCAGGCCGCGGCGCAGGGGCCGGTGGCGGAGCAGGGCAATAGCTCGATGTCCATTTAGCGCCGCACATCCAGTTGTGCGCGCCGATGGCGGCAAAAACGGAAGCGCTGAGCGCGATGACGATGATGGCAAGCGTTATGACCCAGGCGGCGAATTTCTGCCAGCCGGACAGCGCCAACCGCCGACGGACCACCACAGGCTTGCCGTCCCAAAAGAGCCGGCCGTTGTTGTCGAGAGAAATTCGGCTCAGATCCATGGCGGCAATGGGTTGGTCGACATCCTCGTTCCAGTCAATCTTGGCATTGCGCGACCGTTTCGACCAGCGCGCGGACGCCGGAGCGGCCGCGAGAAATTCCGCGAGCCGATCGGTCTGATCCCCGCTTGGGAATTCGGTCCCGCGCCTTCGCGCTCCGTCGTTCGCCGGTAAAAGTACCATGCGAAGATGGTTGCTGCCCCGGCGGGTGAAGTCCAGACCGCGAGGCTGGCGCAAATGCAACAGTGGAAAACTGTCGTAAGTCCTTGGCGGCGTTAGGAAGGAAACTCAGGTCGCGCAATCGGCCTGGGGATTGTCGACGAACAATCGGTCGTCAGCCCGGTACGGCAGCCCCAATCCTGCACCGCGAGCCAGGCATCGGCGGCCATGCCGGCCGCGACCAACACCAGGGCGAAAACCGCGCAGGCAAGCAGTGCCGTTTGCAGCCTGGTGAGGGTCAGGCGGAAGTGATCGTCGAACGGCTGCCGGATCGCGGCAGGCATCGAGCCCGGTTGGGCGGACTCGATGGCCATGCTCTGCGTCTGCCAGAGCGGGTTGATCGCCTCGTATTGGTCGACGAAGGCGAATTCCACCGGTCCAGGCGGACGAGGGGGCTTTGGCGTCGCGCGCGGAGGAGGGGCATCGGCGGGCCGGGGTGGTGCGGGCCGCTGGACCAGCATCGTTCGCTGCGCCATTTCCAACGCCGCACGTTCCAGACTCGCCGGCGTACGTATGTTGGTGATGGTCGGCGCGTTTCGCGGCGGTGTTTCGCGCGACGCTTCGTTGGGTTCATTCTTTGTCGGGGTTGGCGGCGCGGCAGGTTTGATATCGTCCATCTTCGATTCCGGCTATGGGGCGGTGCTCATGCCAACGGCCTCACGCCAACCAGGTACGCCGAATCTGCGGGCATATTAGCCACATACCACGCATGCCGCACAGCCCATTTGCGGCTGACTGGCTTGCGCAAGGTGCCGGCATGGCCTCTACTCGGCGCCCGCCAAGGGGCCTATCGGCCTCGGAAAACCGCACGTACGAGGGTTGGGAATGTCGCTGCAAGACGAGATCAGGCGGCTAACCGCGCCGGATATCCGCGCCCGCAAGGGCGGCGATCCGATCGTGTGCCTGACCTCCTATCACGCCCATACGGCGCGGCTCGTGGACAAATATTGCGACGTCATCCTGGTCGGCGACTCGCTCGGCATGGTGATGCACGGGCTCGAGACCACGGTACCGGTCACGCTCGACATGATGATCCTGCAGGGACACGCGGTGATGCGCGGCTCCAAACGTGCGCTGGTCGTGGTCGACATGCCGTTCGGCTCCTACGAAGAGTCGCGGGAGCAGGCCTTCCGCAACGCGGCGCGGGTGATGAAGGAAACCGGCTGCGGCGCGATCAAGGTCGAAGGCGGGCGGCGGCTGTCGGAGACCATTGCCTTCCTCACCGAGCGCGGCGTGCCGGTAATGGGGCATGTCGGATTGACGCCGCAGGCGATCAACACCATCGGCTCGTTCAAGGCGCAAGGGCGCGAGGAGAAAGACTGGGCGCCGATCGAAGACGACGCGCGGGCGGTGGCCGATGCGGGCGCGTTCTCGCTCGTGATCGAGGCGGTGGCGGAGCCGCTCGGCCGCCGCATCACGGAGACGATCGCGATCCCGACCATCGGCATCGGCGCGAGCGTGGCCTGCGACGGCCAGATCCTCGTGCTCGAAGACATGCTCGGGCTGTCGCCGCGCGTGCCGAAATTCGTCCGCCGCTACGGCGACCTCGGGCCTGGGATCGAGGCGGCGATTTCGGCCTATGCCAAGGATGTGCGCGCGCGCAAATTCCCCGGGCCGGAGCAGACCTACGGCATGAAAAAGCCGCGCTAATGGCGGCTTTCCTTGAACTTACCCTGGTCTGCCGGCCCTCGGGCGGCGGCTTGGCGCTTTTGCCTTGCCTCTGCCATATCAATATTTTATCAGCCTTTGCATGATCTTAATTCGTTATTGCCGTTAAGGGCCGGAGACTTTCGGTGTCCGATATCTTTCGCGAAGTCGACGAGGAAGTCCGCCGCGAACAAATGAAAAAACTGTGGGAGCGCTATGGCGGCTACGTCATTGCGCTCGCGGTTCTCGTCATTCTTGGCGTGGGCGGCTGGCAAGGCTACCAATATTGGCAGTCGAAGATCGCGGCGGAGGCGGGAGCGCAGTTCATCCAGGCCGTCTCCCTCAGCGAGCAGGGCAAGCACGACGAGGCCGAGGCCGCGTTCGCCAAGATCGCCAAGGAGGGAACCGCTAGCTACCGCGCGCTCTCCGGTATCCGGGAAGCCGCGGAGATGGCGCAGCGCGATCCCAAGGCCGCGGTCGAGAGCTTGGACAAGCTCTCGGTCGATCGCGCGCTTGGTCCGGCGCTGCAGGACCTCGCGGCGCTGCGCGCGGGTTACATCCTGGCGGACAACGCGAGTTACGATGAATTGAACCGCCGCATCGGACCGCTGACCGGGCCGGATCGCGCCTTTCGTCACAGCGCACGCGCGCTGCTGGCGCTCGCGGCCTGGCGCGCAAACGATCCGACCGCGGCGCGGCGCTGGATCGACATGATAACGGCTGATCCCGAAACACCGAGCAGTATCCGCAGCCAGAGCGACGTTTTGCTGGCGATGATCCGGGCGGACGGCAAGAGTTGAGGATGGCTATGCGCAGGTTTCATCGGGTGGTGAGCATCTTAAGCGTACTGGCGCTGGGCATTTCGCTCGCGTCATGCGATGCGCTCGACAATCTGGAGAATGTCTTCAATCCGAAAAAGCCGCTGCCGGGCGAGCGCAAGCCGTTGTTTCCGGAAGGCGTGCCTGGCGTGCCGCAGGGCGTGCCACCGGAACTGGTGAAGGGTTATCAGCCCCCCGCTCAACCGCCGACGGTGACGGAAGCGCCGCCGGAAGAAAAACCGGTCGAGACACAGGCCGAAAAGCCAAAGCCCAAGCCGCGACCGAAATCCGCAGCCGCGCCCGCGCGACAGCCGCCAACCACCATCACGGTGCAGCCGAACGCGGCTCCGGCCACCGCGTGGCCGACGGCCCCGGTGCCGGCCCAGACCGCGCCGACCGCAACTTCGGCGCAGGAGCCGGCCAAGCGGCCGGCGCAATCGGCGGCGCCATGGCCGCCGCCGCAAGCGCCCGCGCAGCTTCCGGGTTCCTGGCCCGCGGCCCCGCCGCCCGGCACATTCTCGCGTTGAATTGTTGAGACGGGTCATGAGCCGCCGCTCGCGCGGACCGCAGCATGAGTTTCACTATTGCCATCATCGGCCGGCCCAACGTCGGCAAGTCGACGCTGTTCAATCGGCTGGTAGGACGGCGTTCGGCGCTGGTCGATGATGCGCCCGGCGTCACGCGCGACCGCCGCGAAGGCACCGGCAGGCTCGGCGATCTGTCGTTCAAGGTGATCGATACGGCAGGGCTTGAGGATGCCGCGGCGGAAACCCTTGCCGGCCGCATGCTGGCGCAGACCAAGGCCGCGATCCAATCCGCCGATGCGGTGTTCTTTGTGATCGATGCACGCGCCGGTCCGGTGCCGGTCGATCGCGACTTCGCCAATCTGGTGCGCCGTTCCGGCAAGCCCGCGGTTCTGGTCGCCAACAAATGCGAAGGCAAAGCGGGCGAAAGTGGGCGGCTCGAAGCCTACGCGCTCAACCTCGGCGAGCCGATCGGCATATCGGCCGAGCACAATGAGGGAATGGGCGATCTCTACGACGCGTTGCGTGCGGCACTGCCGGAGCAGACCGCGCGGCCGGCGGATGACGCTACGCATGAGCAACGAGGCGAGCCCGGCCGGCCCATCCGCGTCGCGGTGGTCGGGCGGCCGAACGTCGGGAAGTCCACGCTGATCAATCGGCTGATCGGGGAGGAACGGCTGCTGACCGGGCCGGAAGCCGGGATCACGCGCGACGCGATCGCGGTGGATTTTTCCTGGCATGGGCACGGGTTCCAGCTGCACGACACCGCGGGCTTGAGGCGCCGGCCGAAAGTGCAGGAAAAGGTCGAAAAACTCTCGGTGGCCGACGCACTCAATGCCATTCGCTTTGCGGACGTGGTGGTGGTGCTGATGGATGCGCAGCAAGCGTTCGAGGATCAGGATCTGCGCATCGCCGATCTGGTCGAACGCGAAGGCCGCGCGCTCGTGCTCGGCATGAGCAAATGGGATCTCGCCGAACGCAAGCCGGGCGCGCTTAAAAAACTGCGCGACGAAGCCGACCGGCGGCTCGCGCAGATCAAGGGCGTGCCGTTGGTCGGCGTATCGGGATTGACCGGCGAGGGGCTCGACCGGCTGATGCAGGCGGTGCTCGACGCCTATGCGGTGTGGAACAAGCGCGTGCCGACGCCCGCGCTCAACCGTTTCCTGGAGCAGGCGATCGGCGAAAATCCGCCGCCGGCGGTGGCGGGGCGGCGGCTGAAGCTCAATTATATGACGCAGCCGAAGACGCGGCCGCCGAGTTTCGTGCTGTTCTGCACGCGCGCGGATGCGGTGCCCGAATCTTACCTGCGGTATCTGGCCAACGGATTGCGCGAGCAGTTCGAGCTTGCCGGCACGCCGATCCGCATCGCGCTGCGCGAGAAGAAGAACCCCTACGCTGAGCGCAAGCGCAGGTGAAACGAAACTTCGGCGCGGCGCGCCGGACTCGGCGATTAATTGCGCTTGATTTGAATATTGCTCGGCGGCGGACGCCGGCAAAACGCGATGGTGCTTCGCATGTTGTTGCCTTCGTTGGTTTCGGCCACTTGGTAGAATGCGTCAGCCCAGACGTCGTACACGGCGCATTCATCGTTCGTCAGTATCGTCGGCGTCTTGATGCAGGCCCTGATGTCCACGACATGAGATTGACCGGGCCTGAGACGGGGCACCGGTAAGTTGAGCTGCGTTGGATTCAAGGGATGCAATCCCGGCCCACATGAAACGAGAACTGGGATGATCCAGCAGCCGTTGTCGCTGCCGTAGCGCTGGCACGTCACGGTGGTGACCGACGGTTCGGCCGTCCGGTTGCCTTGATTTTTCGTGATCACCTGCATTGTCGAAAGGTCGAGGTAGGCCACAAGGTCTGGGCCAGCCGCGATCGCCTGCGTGGGTAGTGCGGCCGACAGGCTCAATGCGAACGCAACGGCAAAATTTTGGATTTTCATGGCGGCCCCCGGTGCAATTGATTGCCGAATGGAAATTCCGAGAATTTGCAAGCGCTGGCGACACTAGCAAATCGGGCGATGACGCACCAGCAGACTGGGTGAAATGTCATGCGGGCTGCTGAAATGACAGGAGCCTGCCGGCGCGAAAGTCATAGACCTTCCCGCTTTCAGCGAAACCCGGCAGGCAAAGCGGCACAATCTTTTCTGCGACGGTCTCCGGCGTCGGCAGCGTCAGCGGATCTTCGCCCGGCCGCGCGGTGGCGCGCAGGCGGGTGCGCGTCGGCCCGGGGTTAAACAGGTTGACGCGTATGTTGGTCGAGGTGGTTTCGGCGGCGTAAGAACGCGCCATCGCCTCAAGCGCGGCCTTCGACATCGCATAGGCGCCGCGATAGGCGCGCGGGCTCGTGGCCGCGCTCGAGGTGACGAACACCGCGCGGGCGGCGTCCGAGCGCAGCAGCAAGGCGTGCATGTGGCGGATCAGCTGCCAGTTGGCGGTGACGTTGACGGCGAGCACCTCGTCCCAGTCCTTCGGCTTGACATGATCGAGCGGCGAGGAGGGGCCGACCACGGCGGCATTGCCGATCAGGATATCGAGACGGCGGTAGCGCTCGTCGAGCGCGCGGGCGAGCCGGGCTATGCCTTCGGTGTCGCGCAGGTCGAGCGGCACAAGCGTCGCCGTCGAGCCCGCGGCCTTGATGGCGTCGTCGAGCTCCTCCAGCCCGCCGACCGTGCGAGCGGTCGCCACCACGTGCGCGCCCTCGCGCGCAAGCGCGAGCGCGGTGGCATGGCCGATGCCGCGCGAGGCGCCGGTGACGAGCGCGATGCGGGAGGCGAGGGGTTTGGTCATGTTGTCACACCCGGCCGTGTGCCGGACATCCAGGCCGTTCAGGTTTGTTGAGTTTTAAAGACGTGTTCCCCGAAAGCGGACAATGTCAGCAGCGACGTGATGCGCCAGAAGGCGATATCCCAACATTCAGACCACAGCCACGATTATATGTGCCTGAATTTTGGCAGCAACCTCGCCGCGGCCATGTCTGTCCGCGATCGCCGACGCGGCGTAGTCGGTTGCAGCTTCCAGTTTTCCCGCGTCTCTGGCCTCGATTTCGTTGCGAAGAAGAGTTCCCTGACAATAGGCAACGGCCGGAAGGCGCGGCGAGGAGGCGCGGCTTTGTTCGGCTCTCGTCTCGATCACCACCCGGGAGAAACCTGCCTGCTCCAGCTCGCTGCGGATCAGGGCCGTATCGTGGTAGCCGTGCGGCGTGCGTGCCAGAAAGCGCGGCGGATCGTTCGGAAACATCTTTGCAAGAGCATTCGTCACATCATCCGCAAAAACGTTCTCTTCGATGCGATCCCATACGTTGAATAAAAAATGTCCTTCGGGCTTCAGGACGCGCCGTGCTTCGCGATAGCCGGATATGCGGTCGGGAAAGAACATCGCGCCGAACTGGCAACAAACGAGATCGAAGGCCGCATTTTCAAACGGCAGCGCCAGAGCATCCGCTTGGCGCCATTTGATCCGCGTATCGGGAGGTTGGCGCGACGCGGCGTAGTCGACCATCGGCTGGTTGAGGTCGGTTACGACATAGCTTGCGCCGGGGGACAGTTTCGGCGCCAAGGCGCGGGTGACAACCCCGGTACCCGCAGCGATTTCCAAAACGGCGCTTGGCGACAAGGACGCTGCGCGTCGGGCAATGTCCGCGGCGTACGGCTCGAAAATCAACGGCACCATATAGCGGTCGTAGTTTTCCGGAATCGAGCCGGCGAACAGCTTGTCCGTTTCCAACATGGCTTATCACCCGTGGCATGACTACCATATGATTGTCTGCTGTGGGGTCGTTTTCGACCGTGATGCCAAAGCGCATGTGTCTGCTTCAGCCTGAAAGCGGCGCGTAATTCAGTCGAAGAAATAGCCAAGCGTTGGCGTGGGGGTCGCGTCAGCCCGCTTCAGCGAGCAGCGACAATTGCCGCGGCTGGGCCTGCAGGCCGGTTTGGTCGGTGAGGCCGGTCGGGTATTCGCCGGTGAAGCAGTGGTCGGTGAACTGCGGACGCACCGGATCGCGCGACTCGTAGCCCATCGCCTTGTAGATGCCATTCACCGACAAGAAGGCGAGCGAGTCGGCGCCGATGAATTTGCGCATGCCTTCGAGGTCGTGGGTGGCGGCGAGCAGCTTGTCGCGCTCGGGCGTATCGATGCCGTAGTAGTCGGGGTGCGTGATCGGCGGGGAGGCGATGCGGAAATGCACTTCCTTGGCGCCGGCGTCGCGCATCATCTGCACGATCTTGGTCGAGGTCGTGCCGCGCACGATGGAATCGTCCACCAGCACGATGCGCTTGCCGGCGACCACGGCGCGGTTGGCGCTGTGCTTTAGGCGGACGCCGAGCTGGCGGATGTGCTGGGTCGGCTCGATGAAGGTGCGGCCGACATAGTGGTTGCGGATGATGCCGAGCTCGTAGGGAATTCCGGCCGCTTGCGAGAAGCCGATCGCCGCCGGCACGCCGGAGTCCGGTACCGGCACGATGACGTCGGCCTTGGCAGGCGCTTCGCGGGCGAGTTCGGCGCCCATGCCCTTGCGCACGTCATAGACCGGCCGGCCGCCAACGACGGAATCGGGTCGCGCGAAATAGATGTATTCGAAGATGCACGGCCGCGGCGCCATCGGCGGGAACGGCTTGTGGGTGTGGGCGCCTTCCTCGTCGAAGATCAGCACCTCGCCGTTCTCGACATCGCGGATATATTTCGCGCCGATGATGTCGAGCGCGCAGGTTTCGGAAGCCAGGATCGGGAAGCCGTCGAGCTTGCCGTAGACCAACGGCCGGATGCCGAGCGGGTCGCGGGCGCCGATCAGCTTCTTGTTGGTGAGGCCGACGAAGGCATAGGCGCCTTCGAGCTGGCGCAGGCCCTCGATGAAACGGTCGACGAAGCGGTTGCGGCGGGCGCGCGAGACCAGATGCAGGATCACCTCGGTGTCGGTGGTCGACTGCATCATGGCGCCTTCATGCACTAGCATGCGGCGCAGCGTGATGCCGTTGGTGAGGTTGCCGTTGTGGCCGATGGCGAAGCCGCCGCCTTCGAGCTCGGCGAACAGCGGCTGCACGTTGCGCAGGATGGTCTCGCCGGTGGTGGAATAGCGCACGTGCCCGATGGCCGAGGTGCCGGGCAGGCGGTCGATCACTTCACGGCGGGAGAACGTGTCGCCGACAAGACCGAGCCGGCGTTCGGAATGGAAGCGCTTGCCGTCGAAGGAAACGATGCCAGCCGCCTCCTGGCCGCGGTGCTGCAGCGCGTGCAGGCCGAGCGCGGTGATCGCCGCGGCATCGGGATGGCCGAAGATGCCGAATACGCCGCACTCCTCACGCAGGCGATCGGCGTCTAAATCGAACGACTCGCCCTGGTCCAAGGTGTGGTCCATCGACCCTCGTGTACTATCGACTCCTACCTTCAATCAACTGGCGCATGTCGGCTCGGTCGGTGCGGTCATAGCCGATCTGCTCGCTTCGCGGATTCGCGGGATTCAGGCTTCCGCTACGATCTGGGCGCCGATTTGGCGCGGAATCAGGCGCATCTGGATCGGTGCCCTTCTGCTGGCGCTTGAATACCGTCGAAAACAGGCTTGATAGATAATTATCCATATCCTGCGGCAACAGGGACTGCACCCACTGGCCGGTGCTCAAGAGCAGCTGATTGGATTTTGCGTCGCGGACGCCTTCCGGGCGTTTGTTCTCGGGCACGAACCAGATGAACAGGTGGAAAGCCACAACCACGATCAGCAGCCCGCGCGCGAGCCCGTAAATGAAACCAAGCGAACGATCGAGCGCGCCGATGCGGCTGTCGAGCACAAGGTCGGAAATACGGGCGGTTATGAGCGAAACGATGATCAGCGTCAGCAGGAATACGCCGAGAATCACCGCAACCTTGGCCACGGTTCCGCTGCCGAGGTTGGATTCGGCAACGGGAAGCAGCTTGTCGTAGAGCAATATCGTGGCAATCGCCGCCCCCGCCCAGGCCGCGACCGAGAGCACTTCGCGCATGAAGCCGCGGATCATGGCAAGGATGCCCGACACCAGCATGATGCCGAGCAGGAGGAGATCAAGCCAGGTGACCGGCATGGGTGGTGCTTGGCTCCGCTTAAGTCAGCTGCACGAGAGTGATGCGCGAATCGGAGGCCGCCGAAGCCTTACCTTGTTTCCGCGGGCTACGAACCGCAAGAGCCCGCATATTTGATGGAATAGATTAACCAACTCATAGCAATACCGCCCGTGTATAGCGCCTCGAAAAGTTCACGTCATCCGCGTTATCCCCTTGTCCCAATCTTGTTCATCGCCGGTTCAAGTCCCGGCCATGTTTCTGCCTTCGCCGAACCTTGGAACGGCCGGCATGGCAGGATGGATTAGGGCGGGGACGGACGGAGACCTCGATGCGTGCGCGCGACATTCTCATTCCCGGACTGGCGTGCCTGCTGTCCGCCACGCTCGGCCTGCCCGCTGCTGCCCAGGAAAAGGATTTGGCCGCAGCCTACAACGCCTCCGGCCAATCGCTGTTCCGGCAATTCGTGGCGGGAACCGGCAATATCGTGTTCTCGCCCTATTCGATCGGGACCGCGATGGCGATGGCGCTCGCGGGAGCGCGCGGCAACACCGAGACCGAAATGGCGAGCGTGCTCAAGCACAAGATGCCGCGCCCCGAAATCGATGCGGCGAATGCCAAGTTGCTGGCGATCCTTAACGGCTACGACAAGAGCGCGGTGCCGCCGCGCTGCCCGCCCAACATGCGATTGGAGGGCGAGCGCTGCGTTCGTGTCCAGGAGGGCAACGAATGCAAGCGCCCGACGCGGTTGGACGGCATGGAATGCGTGGCGATGCCGGTCCGGGTGCCATGGGTCAAGGTCTTGGCGGCCAATGCTATCGTGATGCCCAAGCCGACCGATGAGATTTCCTTTCCCTACGTCGATATGTTGCGCAGCAATTATGCAGCAGAGGTGTACCGCGGCGTCGGTCTCGATGCGATCAACGGCTGGGTCAAGCAGAAGACCGAGGGCAAGATCGACAAAATCCTCGATCGGCTCGACCCGAGTTCCCCCGCGGTTCTGCTCAATGCGGTCTATTTCAAGGCGGCCTGGGAGCGAAGCTTCGACAAAAGGGCGACGATCGACGGCACGTTCAATCTCTCGCCCGGCCAGCCTGCGAAGGTGCCGACCATGCGCCGGCTCGGCGGTTACGCGCTGGTGGAGCGTTACAATTACCGGGCACTGCGAATACCTTATGGGCTCAAGTCGATCGGCATGATCATCGTGCTGCCGAATACGATCGGTGGACTGCCCGAGGTCGGCAAACGGATGGATGTGGCCGAACTCACGGATTTGTTCGCGGCCTTGCGTAAGGCCAAGCCAAAAATGGTCGATCTGGCGCTGCCGCGCTTCAATGCGATGTTCAAAACGGATTTGAAGGGGGCCTTCCAGCAGGAGGGGATTTCGCTCGCCTTTTCGCGCGAAGCTGCGGACTTCAGCGGGATGACCGGGGTGCCGGCCGAACAGAAGCGGCTGGCGATTGGACAAATCCAGCACGCCGCCATGATCGACGTGCAAGAGGCGGGAACAGAGGCCGCCGCGGCCACAGCGATCGAAATGGTGCCAACAAGCATCCCGATGCCGCAGGAGACCTTCTTCGTCGACCGGCCGTTCCTGTTCTATCTCGTGGACGACGCCACCGGCGCGATCCTGTTCCAGGGCCGGATCAACGATCCGCGGTGATTTCCTGAGATTTCGATTCAGCAGATCTTAAAGTAACGATTCAACGGTCACTTCACGCACTGATTCAAGAACACATGCTCCACAGGCGGGCGCTCTTAAAGTATCGATTCAAGTGGCCGTTCATGTTTTGATGCAAGGGCGGTTCACGCCTTGATTCAAGGCGCGGCCTTAAGTGCCTGTTCGGCGGGCTTGACTGCCGCGTTCGGCGATGTCGGCCACCAAATTCGTCAGCATGGCGACGGGATTGAGCGCGATCCCGGGCTCGGCCGCATCCTCGCGGCCGGCTTCGGGCAAAATCGCGCGCGCAAAGCCGAGCTTGTGCGCCTCTTTCAGCCGCGCCGCAGCCTGGGCCACCGGCCGCACCGCGCCGGACAGCGAAACCTCGCCGAAATAAACCGCATCGGCAGGCAAGGGCGCCTGGGCGAGCGAGGACACGAGCGCGGCGGCGGCGGCCAGATCGGCGGCCGGTTCGTTGATGCGAAGCCCGCCCGCCACATTGAGATAAACGTCATGGCCGGAGAGCCGCACGCCGCAATGGGCTTCCAGCACGGCGATCACCATGGAGAGGCGGTTTGGGTCCCAGCCGACAACGGCGCGGCGCGGCGTGCCCAAGGCCGTGGGCGCGACCAGCGCCTGGATTTCGACCAGCAGCGGCCGGGTGCCTTCAATTCCGGCAAACACCGCGGTGCCGGGCGAGCCGAGATCGCGCTCGGACAGGAACAATTCGGACGGATTGGCCACTTCGCGCAGGCCCAAGCCGGTCATTTCGAACACGCCGATCTCGTCGGTCGGACCAAAGCGGTTTTTCACCGCGCGCAGAATGCGGAACTGGTGCGAACCCTCCCCCTCGAACGAGAGCACGGCATCGACCATGTGCTCGACGACCCGCGGGCCAGCGATCTGGCCGTCCTTGGTGACATGGCCGACGAGAATGACGGCGGTGCCCGAACGCTTGGCAAAGCGGATCAGCGCCTGTGCGCTGCCGCGGACCTGCGTGACCGTGCCGGGCGCGGCCTCGACCGTGTCGGTCCACATTGTTTGAATGGAGTCGATCACGACCAGCCGCGGCGGCTTGCCCTCGGACAGCGTCGCCACAATGTCCTCGACCGAGGTTTCGGCGGCGAGTTCCACGGCAAGCTTGCCCAATCCGAGCCGTTCGGCGCGCAGGCGCACCTGCGCCACCGCCTCTTCGCCCGAAATGTAGACGGCGCGCTGGCCGGCGCGGGCGAGCGCCGCCGCCACCTGTATAAGGAGTGTCGATTTGCCGATGCCGGGATCGCCGCCGACCAGCAGCACGGAGCCGCGCACAAAACCGCCGCCGGTGACGCGGTCGAATTCGGGCAGGCCGGAGGCGAGGCGAGGGGCCTCGTGGGCTTCGCCGCTCAGCGGCTCAAGCGCGAACAGGCGGCCCTTGCGCGGAGCGCGGCCGGGTCCGGAAGGTCGCGCGGCCTCGCCTTCCTCGACCAGCGTGTTCCAGGCGCCGCAGGCTTCGCACTTGCCCTGCCAGCGGGCGGTCGCCGCTCCGCAGTTCTGGCAGACAAATGTGGGGGTGCGCCGCGGCATGGTCCTTCATTTAGTGATGGCAGCCAGCCGATCCAATCATTCGGCTTCGTGTTCGATCCAAATACGGTGAAAGCGCCTGCCAAGGTTGGTGAGCAACTCGTAGCCGATGGTGCCGGCCTGGGTTGCGGCTTCATCGATCGTAAGATCGCCGCCGATCAGCGTCACAAAGTCGCCACGGTGCAGCACGCCTTGCGGCAAATCGGTCACATCGACGGCGAAGAGGTCCATGGAGACGCGGCCGATGATCGGGCAGCGTTCGCCGCCGACGATGACCTGCCGGCCGGGCTCCGCTGCGGTCGCGGTTGCCGCCCGGATGAAGCCGTCGGCGTAGCCGGCTGCGATGACAGCAATCAGGGTATTGCGCTTGGCGGTCCAGGTGGCGTCATAGCCGACCGTGGCGTCACGCGGCACGTCGCGAATTTGCAGCACGCGGGCTTTGAGATCGACGACGGGGTGCATGGGATTGGGCTGGAGCGGGGTTGGATTGACGCCGTAAAGCGCTGCGCCGGGCCGAACCATGTCGCAATGGGCGGCGGGGCTGAGGAAAATGCCGGAGGAATTGGCGAGCGACGCCGGAATGCCGCGATAGAGCGTGCGGATTTCGCGGAAAGCCTGAATCTGTCCGGTATTGAGCGGATGCGCCGGCTGTTCCGAGCAGGCGAAATGGCTCATCACCAGCGTGATGCCATGATTACCGGCGTGAATGCGGGGGGCGATGGCGGCGGCCTCGGTGATCGACAGACCGAGCCGGTTCATGCCGGTATCGACATGCAGCGCCATGCCGCCGCGCCAGCCGCTTGAAGCCACGAACTGGTCCCACTCGGCAAGCTCGACCGCGCTGTTGATCACCGGCCGTGCGGCAATCTCCGCGAAAGCCGCACCGGTTCCGGTGGGAAATCCGTTGAGCACATAGATTGCGGCCCCGGGCGCGCACGCGCGCACGCCGCGTGCCTCCTCGAGGTGGGCGACAAAGAAGGTCTTGCAGCCGGCCGTGGCCAGGGCATGCGTGACCTGGGCGAGACCGCAGCCGTAGCCGTCGGCCTTCACCACCGCGGAACATTCAGCCGGAAGGACGCGGTGGGCGAGTGCGCGGTAATTCGCGGCGATGGCCGAAAGGTCGATGGTGAGGATGCCGGCGGCCTCGGCCTGGGGCGGACCGGACGTCATGGGCGGCAGGGCCGGTTCCGGCTGGGCTACGGTCTTGGATCGGCGGGGCGGCATGGGAGGGAGGTTATGGCTGCCCTTGGCTGGCAGGTAAAGCGCGCCGCGGATCGACCCTCTCCCGGCGGGGAGGGATAAGCGCTAGGTGCGGTCCGGCAGGGTGCCCTCGCGCGCGAGGTCGTTGAAGCGCGTGACGGCTGCCTCGAACTGCAATTGCACGGTGCCGGTCGGGCCGTGGCGCTGCTTGCCGATGATGATCTCGGCCTTGCCGTAGGCGGCGTCCATGGCGGTCTGCCATTTGATGTGTTCATCGGTGCCGGGGCGCGGCTCCTTGTTGCTCAGGTAGTATTCCTCGCGGAACACGAAGAGAACCACGTCGGCGTCCTGCTCGATCGAGCCGGATTCGCGCAGATCCGAAAGCTGCGGGCGCTTGTCGTCGCGGTTCTCGACCTGGCGCGACAGCTGCGAGAGCGCGAGGATCGGGATGTTGAGCTCCTTGGCCAGCGCCTTGAGGCTCGTGGTGATCTCCGTGACCTCCTGCACGCGACCTTCCTGGGCGCGGCGGGAAGAACCCTGCAGCAATTGAATGTAGTCGATCACCAGCAGATCAAGCCCGCGCTGGCGCTTGAGCCGCCGTGCACGCGCGGCGAGTTGCGCCACCGTCAGGCCGCCGGTTTCGTCGACATAGAACGGCAGGTGCTGCAATTCGATGGAAACGTCCTTGATCTTCTCGAAATCGCCTTCGCCGATGCCGCCGCGCCGGATGGTGCTCGACGAAATCCCGGTCCGTTCCGAGATAATGCGGGTGGCAAGCTGCTCGGCCGACATTTCGAGCGAGAAAAAGCCAACGATGCCGCCATTGATCGTGTGCATATGGCCGTCGGCGCGGGTTTCGCCGGCCCAGGCGCGCGCGACGTTATAGGCGATGTTGGTGGCAAGCGCGGTCTTGCCCATGCCGGGGCGGCCGGCGAGGATCACGAGATCGGATGGCTGCAATCCGCCCATCTTCACGTCGAGGTCCTTCAGACCGGAGGCGAGGCCGGAAAGCTTGCCGTCGCGCTGGTAGGCGCGCGCGGCCATGTCGACCGCGGTGGTGAGGGCCTGGGCGAAGCGCTGGAAACCGGCCCCGTATTTCCCGGTTTCGGCCAATTCGTAAAGGTGGCGTTCGGCGTCCTCGATCTGCTCGCGCGGGGCGAAATCCACGGGCGCATCGAACGCCACATTGACCATGCTTTCGCCGATACGGATGAGATTGCGGCGGATCGCCAGGTCGTTGATGGTGCGGCCGTAATCCGCGGCATTGATGACGGTGGTGGCTTCGGCGGCGAGGCGAGCCAGATATTGGCTGGCATTGAGGCCGGAAATCTCGAATTCGGCCGGCATGAAGGTCTTCAGCGTGACCGGGCTTGCCACCTTGCCGGCGCGGATCAATTGCGAGGCGAGTTCATAAATCTGCTGATGGATCGGCTCGTAAAAATGCTGGGATTCGAGAAAGTCGGAAACGCGGTAGAACGCTTCGTTGTTGACCAAAATCGCACCCAGCAGCGCCTGTTCCGCTTCGATATTGTGCGGCGCAGTGCGGTAGGACGTCGTGGCGTCGGTCAGTTTCCGCGCTATCGAATCAACAGGTGCCATGATTCGCGATCTAAGGATCCGTCTGTGTCGAATGTAGGGACGCTGGACTCGCTAGACGCTAAACATCGGCCGGGATTGAATCGTTCACGCCAACTCCACTTTTTTCGGCAAACGCAGCAGGCTCGCGACGCGACTTTATTGATGCGAACTTTTTTCAATGCGAACTTTTGGGCGAGGCGCAGCTGTGCGCTGCCGATGAATTAGCACCACGCGTGCGCAATACGCAATGTCGGATTCAGCTTTCCCCGTTTCCCACCGAGCGAAAATAAAATCGAAAAAAATTTATCGGAGAACTTGACCGCGATGAATCTGCGACAATCGCGCGAAAAAATTCACTCGCCTGCAAGACGCCACGGCAAACGCTGGCTCTTTTCGAGCCCGCGCAATCGCGCTTCCTCGCGCGTGATGTATTCGCGCGTGAGCGGCACAACATCTTGACGCTTGGTGATCTGTATCTGCATCACCATCATGGATTGTTCACGGAACGACATCTCGGAGGCGGCGAGATAGAACTCCCACATGCGCACGAAACGCGCGTCGTAGAGCCGTTCGGCCTCTTCGCGATGGGCGAGGAAGCGCTCGCGCCAGTGCCTGAGCGTCTCGGCGTAATGCAGCCGCAAAATCTCGATGTCCGCTATCAGCAGGCCGGCCCGCTCGATGGCCCTCACAACCTCGGAAACGGCTGGAATATAGCCGCCGGGGAAGATGTATTTGGCGATCCACGGGTTAGTGATGCCGGGGCCTTCCGGGCGGCCAATCGAATGCAGCAGCATGACCCCGTCGTCGGCCAGAAGCCGCGCGCACTTGCGGAAGAACGTATCGTAGTGGTTGACGCCGACATGCTCGAACATGCCGACCGAGACGATGCGGTCGAAGGTCTCCGGAACGTCGCGATAGTCCTGCAGGCGGAATTCGACCGTCTGCGAAAGGTTTCTTTCGGCCGCGCGGGCGCTGGCGCGGGCGAACTGCTCCTGTGAGAGCGTGACGCCGGTCACGTTGGCGCCGCAGAACTCGGCGAGGTAAAGCGCAAGGCCGCCCCAGCCGGAGCCGATATCGAGCACGCGGTGGCCATTGCCGAGAACAAGCTTGGCGGCGAGATGGCGCTTCTTGGCGAACTGGGCGTCGTCGAGCGACTGGTCGCGGGTCTCGAAATACGCGCAACTATATTGCTGGTCGGCATCGAGGAAGAGCGAATAGAGCCTGCCGTCGAGATCGTAGTGGTGCGCGACATTGCGGCGCGCGCGCGTGCGCGGGTTGAATTGCTGCAAGCGGCGGTAAAGGTAGCGCATGAGCCATTGCGGCCGCGCCCAGTGGGGCGGCGCGGCGGCAGCCGGCTGGTGCATCAAGACGGCCAGCGCATCCGCGATCGTGCCCCGTTCGACGACGAATGTGCCGTCCATGTAGCATTCGCCGAGCTTAAGCTCTGGATCGAGCAGGACCGAGAGTTCCGCTGCCGTGGTGGTGAATCGGACGGCGACCGGCTCGCCGGTGCCGTCGCCAAAGGTCAAAACAGTCCCCCGCGCCGTGGTTAGCTGGAAATTTCCCCGACGCACGAACTGCGACAACAAAATTCGAAGCAACCGGTCCATCGGCCGCTCCCGCCACATTCTTTGTCCGTCCGGCGGCTGGCCTCTACCAACGGTCCCGGATCGGAATGCCCCACTCGCGCAAAAGGCGCGTGTCCTGTTCCTTAACTCACATATTAGACCAAAGTCCCGCGCAGCGGGCAATTGGCACCAACGGGTGTGTCGTAGAAAACACGCTGCAGTGCAGAATGCATCGACTTGCCACACTTGGGCGATTTCCTGCGATAATAAGTGGGCGTGGCTGCAAGTGATTCCGTGCTAAACCGCAACATGCTATGCGGGGATTGCGCGGCTGAGCCGACCGGGACAGCGCACCTGCAATAATCTCGGGACCGGCTCACAGCGGGTGGCGGTCTTTGCCCGCGACATTCGCAAGGAGTAACGGCATTGTCGCCCTTGTCTCGTCTGGTTCTGCTTGCCTTTGGCGTCGGAGCGCTGTTCGCCGCCGCGGCGGCGCATGCGGAAACGAAGGGCGAGAATTACAGCGACAAGCCGCCCTCCGCGCTGTTTGAGTCCGATTGCGCCGATTCGGGATGCCACAATGGTCCGCGCGGGCTCGCCAAGGGCAGAAGCGCGAGCGATCTCACTGATTATCTGAAAGAACATTACACAAACAGTCGGCAAAGCGCGGCCGCGCTGGCGAACTATCTGCGCGGCGTGCCGGGCGCCAATGATACGCGGCAGGGGCGGGATGCCGGATCGCGCGATACGCCGGCACGCAACGCCGCGCGGCGGGAAACGCCCGCATCGCCCGAGCCGAAGAAAGACGATTCCACGCCTTCGTGGCTGCCGTCGCTTCCGTCGCTGTTCTCGCCCTCGTCGCCCTCGGAAGAGGCGACCAAGCACGACGAAACCAAACCGGAGCCAAAGTCGAGAGCCGGACGCCGCGACGCTTCCAAACCGAAGGATGAGGACGAGGCCAATCCCGCGCCACGGACGCGTGAGACAAAACGGCAACCGCCGAAAACGGAAGCCAAGCCCGAACCCAAGACCGAGGATTCCACGCCGTCTTGGCTGCCGTCATTTCTTTCGCCTTCGCCGCCGGCGGAAACAGCAAAGCACGACGATTCCAAACCTCAGACCCGGTCAAAGCCCAGCCGCCGCGACAGCGCAAAGCCGAAGAGTGAGGACGAAACAAATCCGGCGCCGCGAACGCGCGAGACAAAACGGCAACCGCCGAAGACCGACGCGAAACCGGATACGAAGCCCGATGCCAAGACTGAAGCCAAGCCCGACACCAAGGTCGACGAGGCCGCCAAACCGAAGGACACCGGGGTAAAGCCGCAACCGCGGGTGCAGGCGACGCGGCCGCCCAAGACTGTCGAAGCGGCCAAGCCGGAAGGCCAGAGCGAAACGCCCAAACGATCGCGCACGCGGCAATCGCCGCATGCGATTCCGAATACCGACGACCCCAACAATCCGACAGAGAACGAAGTGTACCGGCCGGCGCGGCCCAAGCCGGAGGAACAGCCGCGGACCGAGGACAATGAAAAACCGACCGATGCAACAGAGACGACGGGGCCGTCAACGACGGCCACAGTGACGCCGACGGAAGAACACATCATCCTGCCGCCGCCACCGCCGTTGCGACCCCGACCGGCGGCACGCGCGGCGCAATCCACGCATGCGCAGGCAGCCGAGCGGCCAAAGCCCGCGCGCGCTACGCCACGCGCGCCGGCAGCAACGCCCGCCGCGGCACCGCCGCCAAAGCCCGCGCCGATTTTCGATTAGACCATGATCCGATTAGATTGAATCGGATCATGGTCTAGAATCTTTGGTTTTTCGCGCAATCTTACGGCGAACCGGTTCCCACTTCGCCGGATTGCGCTCTAGGCTTTCTTCTCAGCCTTGGCCTTTGCGGGCTTCTCGGCCTTTTCCGCCTTCTCGGGCTTGGCCTCTCCGGATTGCGGGGTGTCCTCGGCGGAAGCTTCCTTCTTGCCGCGGCGCGACTTGATGGCTTCGGGTTCGAAGAACACCGCTTCCGTTTCGTCAGGGGCTGTTGCGGCGCCGGCCTGTTCGCCGGCCTCGGCCGCTTCCTCGCGCCGGATCATGATCTCCTCGCCGCGGGCAAGCCGCTCGGCTTCGTCCGCGCTGCGCGCGACGTTGATCATGATCGAAACCTCGACCTCCGGATGCAGCGCGATCGGCACCTTGTGCCGCCCGATCGCCTTGATCGGGGCGTTGAGGGCGACCTGCGCGCGATCGACGGCAAAGCC
>Ga0187765_10000217_pt1 | contig 20321 bp, 15 predicted proteins | sample 0216_QUI02_MP05__3_FD_133018 | JGI IMG/M metagenome (GOLD analysis project Ga0187765, IMG submission 133018) | Tropical peat soil microbial communities from peatlands in Department of Meta, Colombia - 0216_QUI02_MP05_10_MG | ecosystem: Environmental > Terrestrial > Soil > Wetlands > Peat ...
ACGCATCGAGACGCCCGGCGTCGGGTTCACTGATATGACTGAAAATGCCGCAAGCTTCATCAGGCAGGCTGGTGCCGCCGATGGCGTCTTGCTGGTGTTTCTGCGTCACACCTCGGCCTCATTAACGATTCAGGAGAACGCAGACCCGGACGTCCAGTCAGACCTGACGGTGGCGCTGGACCGGCTGGCGCCGGAGAACACGTCCTGGATTCATGATGTGGAAGGTCCGGATGACATGCCGGCGCATGTCAAAGCGATGCTCAATGGCGTATCGCTGCATGTGCCCGTCATGGACGGCAAACTGGCGCTCGGTACCTGGCAGGGAATTTATCTGGTCGAGCATCGGCGTCGGCCGCACACCCGCGAAGTGGTTTTCCAATTTACCGGCAGCAGAAGGTGACGGCATTCACTGCGGTGCGTGACGTTGTCACGGTCGGCGCGGCACGCTGACGAGCGACGTCTCTATATAGTTGAAAATAATGCTGTTTTAGCCGTTGTCCCACGGCCTATTGATGCCAGCCAAGACGGCGGCGCATGATGGCGCCCGCTTCGATGGGGGCGGCAAGAGATTATAAGAGACACCTGTCCATGGCCCGTGGCCGCCCGATCAGGTCGAAAGGTAGTTGTTGTTGACTGAAACCGTGCAGTACCGGCTGGTCATCGCCGATGATCATCCCCTTTTTCGCGGCGCCTTGCGCGAGGCCGTGGGAGGATTGCTCGAGCGAGAGGATATCGCTGAGGCGGGCACCTTTGACGAACTCGTCGGCCTCCTAGATCGGGGCAGCGACATCGATTTGGTGTTACTTGACCTGACCATGCCGGGCGTGCGCGGCTTCTCCGGGCTGATGTACATGCGCGCTCAATATCCGAGTGTGCCGGTGGTCGTCGTTTCGGCCAATGACGATCCGGCGGTCATACGCCGCTGCATGGAGTTTGGCGCGTCGGGTTTCATTCCAAAGACACTTGGGGTCGACGCCATGCGCGCGGCGATTTCGCGCATCCTTGGCGGTGGTGTATGGACGCCCCCCGATGTCGATCTTGCGACCGGATCTGATGCGGAAGCGGCCGAGCTCATGACGCGCATGGCGACGCTGACACCACAGCAGGTGCGTGTGTTGATGATGCTTTCGGAAGGTCTGCTCAACAAGCAGATTGCCTATCAACTCGGTGTGTCCGAAGCGACCGTGAAGGCGCACGTATCCGCAATTCTCCAGAAGCTCGGCGTTGAAAGCCGTACGCAGGCCGTGATCGCCGCAGCAAAGATCGAAGCCGGCCAATGGCCGCAGAGTGTTGGCGCCGAAAACTAATCGTTGTTCCTATTCCGCAGCCACTCGCAGCACCCGCCATTGCGCCAGCAACGCACGAAGCGCCGCGGGCTTGATCGGCTTGTGCAGGACTTGCACGCTCTCCTCACGCGCTTGCTCGCGTACAGCTGGTGAGCGGTCGGCGGTAATAAGGATTGCCGGCAAATCGCCGTAACGGCGGCGTAATGCAACAATGGCCTCAATTCCGTTGCCTTCGTCGAGATGATAATCGACCAGTAGCCCGTTCGGCAGCGTCGCGCTTTCGCTGACCGCAGCCAGCGCGAACGCAAGGTCGGGCGCTTTGATCACGTCGCATCCCCATCCGCGCAGCAATGTCTCCATCCCATCGAGAACTGATGGTTCGTTGTCAACGCAAAGTGCGGTAATGCCGGCGAGTTGGCTGGGGTCGATGCGGGCGCTCTCGCGCGCGAGCAGTTCGACGGGCGCTTCGCTTGAAAGCGGCACTGTCACTGTAAAGTGCGAGCCCCGCCCGGATTCCGATTCAAGGCCTATCGTGCAGTCCAGTACCCGGGCCACGCGTTCGACGATTGACAGGCCGAGGCCAAGCCCGCGCGCAATTTTCGCGCCCTGATCGAGACGATGAAATTCGACGAAAATGTCGCGCCATTTGGACTGCGGAATGCCAACTCCGGTGTCGTAAACGTCAATACGCAAACTGGATCCTTGCCGCCGGCAGCCAACCAGGACCCGGCCCTCGGGCGTGTATTTGATTGCATTGGAGACGAGGTTCTGGATCAAACGGCGCAGCAGGCGCCGGTCGGACCGCACGACCAGCGTGCACGGCACAATGATGAGTTCGATGCCCTTCGAAGTCGCCAGCGGAGAAAATTCGAGCTCGATTTGACGCATCAATTCATCGACGCGGAAGCTTGCGAATTCCGGCCGCAGCGCGCCGGTGTCGAGCCGGGACATGTCGAGCAGCGCGCCCAGTATCTCCTCGACCGCCTCAAGTGAGGCATCGATGTTGTCGACCAGCCGACGGTCATCTTGCGCGCCTCGCTCGGTAAGGCTGGTGACGTAGAGCCGGGCCGCGTTGAGCGGCTGCAAGATATCGTGCCCGGCTGCCGCAAGAAATTTTGTCTTCGAGATATTGGCCGCTTCTGCCTCGCCCTTGGCATGGGCGAGCGCGGCGTTGAGACGGGTCAATTCCTCGGTTCGCTCCCGCACGCGCCGTTCCAATGTTTCATTCGACCGCTCGAGGGCCTCGGCTGCCTCGACGCTGGCGGTAATGTCGGTGAACGTCGTAACGATGCCGCCGTCCGGCATGCGGTTCGCGCGGACCTCGATCACGACGCCCTGTGCGGACCGGGCCAGGAATGGCTCGCAACCGGAAATGTAACGCTCAAGCTGCGCCCTGACCGATTCCTCGGTTCCGTCGGCCGGGTTTTCGCCACGCCCGCTGTTGAAGCGTACGATGTCTGCGAGCCCGACACCGACACGGATCAGGCTCGGCGGCAGGTCGAGGATTTCACCGAACTGCCGGTTCCAGCAGATCAGCTGAAGCTCCTTGTCGAACACCGCTATCCCTTGACGCACATGATCGAGAGCAGTCTGCAGGATCTCGCGGTTGTATTGAATTGCGGCATTGGCATCGTCGAGTAATTTCAGCGCGGCCTTGGTCGACACCGTGCGCTTGCGCAGCAGGAGCGAGAGCACCAATCGCGATGACGCGCCGCCAATCGCGGATGAGAGAATGTGTTCGGCGTGGCGCACGAGACGGAAATCGGCCTCGTCCTTTGGCTCGAGGCTGATACGTTGTGCGCCTGCAAAACTTTCGAAAGCCGACCGCGTGCGACTCTCGCCAAGATAGCGTGCAACTGTGGCGGTCAACTCGTCCACCGTGACCGAGGAACGCCAGCGCCGGAAGCCGGGCGAAATCGGCGTGAGATCCGACGGCACGAATGTATTCGCCTGTATCCGCTCGATCGGCGAGGGCGCGCGCCGTAAAGAGAAGCCGACGTAGCACAAGATATTGATCAGGAGGCTCCACACCACGCCATGTACAAGGGGCGGAAGATCAAGCCCAATCAAATGCTGCGGGCGCAACATGGTCAGCCCGGCGGGTCCGTCGGTCAGAATGCGTTCGCCGATTACGCCGATGTCCGAAAGTGTCGGCAACAGCAGCGTATAGGCCCAGACAAGAAATCCGGCCGTCATGCCGGCAATGGCGCCGGCCGCCGTCGCGCGCCGCCACACCAGGCCTCCGAAAAAGGCGGGAGCCAATTGCGCGATCGCGGCGAACGAAAGCAACCCGATCGAGGCGAGTTGCGCTTCGCCGGCCGAGCGGTAATAGGCATAGGCGAGCAGCAGGATCGCAAAAATCGCGATCCGGCGTACAGTCAGCAATAACGAGCCGACATTCTCCCGGCCGCTGATCAAAGTACCGCGCCGCTGAAGAACGAGCGGCATGATCAGATCGTTCGATACCATGATCGAGAGCGCGACCGATTCAACAATCACCATGGCGGTTGCGGCGGACAGGCCACCAACGAAGGCGACGATGGTGAAGAGGTTGGAGCCGCTCTGCAGTGGCAACGCCAGCACAAACATGTCGCTGTCCACGCTACCCGTCGGGAAGATCAGCAGCCCGGCGAGCGCGATCGGAACCACGAACAGGTTGATCAGCACCAGATAGACTGGATAGAGCCAGACCGCGCGCTTGATCTCGCCTTCGTTGTTGTTTTCGACTACGGCCACGTGGAATTGCCGCGGCAACATAATAAATGCCACGAATGATAACAGCGTCATCGCCACGAGCGTATCGATGCGCGGCTCCCGGCTGAAGATGGCCGCTGTAGCCGGTCGCTGCATCGCCTCGCTGAACAGCGCTACCGGGCCGTCGAACATCCAGAAGGTGACGAAAATGCCGACCGCGAGAAACGCCACCAGCTTGACGATCGATTCCGCCGCAACGGCCAGCATCAGGCCGTCCTGGTGCTCGGTTGCGTCGATGTGCCGGGTACCGAACAACACCGCGAATGTCGCCATCGACAGCGCGACGAAAAGCGCGATGTCGCCGAGCAGCGGCCGCGTGACGTCCGTTGCCGGCGTGATATGGGCGAGGATCGTTTCCAGAGACGATGAAACTGCCTTGAGCTGCAGGGCGATGTACGGAATGGTGCCGACAATCGCGATAAGCGCGACGGTCGCCGCAACGGCCTGACCCTTGCCGTAGCGCGCGGCAATAAAATCGGCGATTGACGTGATGTTGTGCGTCTTCGCAAGCCGTACGACTCGCATGAGCAACGGGCTGCACAGGCCGATCAGAAGTGCTGGCCCAACATAAATCGTGAGGAAGTCAAAACCGGTGCGCGACGCGAAGCCGACCGACCCGAAGAATGTCCACGATGTGCAATAAATGGCCAGCGACAGCGGATAGATCAGCAGCCGCGTACGCCCTTCACGGCCGAGGCCACGGGTGCGGTCGCCGTAACTCGCCACCAGGAAAAGCAACCCGATGTACGCAAGTGCGGCAACGATGACTACCCAACCTTGCAGCATGCACTCTCCAGATCGGGACAACTTCCGATTGGCACTTTAGCGAGTTACCGCGCCTCAAGACACCTGACGCCCGCGCGGCAGGCGGTGCGGCAAATTAACGGGACGCCCAGTTCAAAACTACGTGCTGCCTCACCAAATTACCATTTTGCCATCCAATCATACCATAAACAATTGTGCCGCTTACATTTTTTACCTCAACCCGACCCGTATCTAATGCAAAATATCCGGCGGCGAGGTCTTGCAAAGGTTCGAGGCGGCAATGGGTTCGCAGGCCGTGAAAACAAATGAGCTGTTCGTCGTTGACGACGACGCCATGATACGAGATGCGCTCTCGATCGTTTTCACGCTGGCAGGCTATCGCGTCACCGGATTTGGAGATGCCGGGACCTTTCTTGCCGCTGCACGCAGTCGCACGCCCGCATGCATATTGCTCGACCTGCACCTGCCCGATAAATCCGGCGTAGCGGCGCTTAAAGAACTCAACGCACAAAATTATGCCGCGCCGATATTTATCGTTACCGGCGACGGCGATATCGGCTGTGCGGTGGAAGCGGTGAAGAGCGGCGCGTTCGACTATCTCGTCAAGCCATTCGATGCCCGCTCCATTGTTGTGCGGGTGGCGGGCGCGATATCCGCCTTCGGGAAACGCACCGCATATACCAACGATGACACCAGCCGGCGAGACTTATTTCCGGGCCAGGCATTGCTGACGCCTCGGGAACGCGAGGTGCTGGCCCAGATTGCAGCTGGCGCCTCCAACAAAGAGGCTGGCCGCAGGCTTGGCATCAGCCCGCGTACCATCGAGGTGCACCGCGCGCGCGTCATGGAAAAAATCGGCGCCCGCAATGCCGCCGATCTCGTGCGCATAGTACTTGGCAGTGGAATCGGTTCCGCGGCGGCACCGCCGCCGGGCATGGTTGCCTGACGATATCCGATTGTCATGGCTCTCTCGTTATATTTGACGTGACGGCCCGCGCGCGGCATTGATCGCGCCCAACGAGCCGACGCGAGTGCGCCCGGCTCACCGCGAGCCTTGGGCATTGTCCGTGCCATTTGCCGATAGTCGACTAGCGACCCTGCGCCACCTCGGCGAAACGCTTGCCATCGCACTGGCGGGCGGTGCCGCGCTGGGGCTGGTCGGCGTGCCCGCGGGTTGGCTGTCCGGCTCGATCCTCGCTGTCGCAGGGGCATCGCTGGCCGGCCGGCCGATGCTGATCCCCACCTTGATGATGCGCGCGATCTTTGTGTTGATAGGCATCTCACTTGGCGCGGTCGTGACGCCGGAAACACTGCACGGCATGGCGACCTATCCGCTCAGTATCGCCGTGTTGCTGCTGGCAATGGCCGTCATCTCTGTCGTTGGCGCCGGCTATCTGCGCCTGGTCCATCAGTGGGGCAAAGTCGACGCGTACCTTGCGGCTGCGCCGGGCGGGATGTCGCAGGTGTTGGCACTCGGTGCCGAGCTTGGTGCCGATCTGCGCGCGATTGCAATTGTGCAGAGCATTCGCGTGGTGGTTATTGCCGTTGGTCTGCCGGCTGGACTATCGATGCTCGGTCTGGTCGGACACGCGCCGCCGCGAGCGGCCGTAACGCTCAATTTGGCGACGCTCGACGAACTGGCGATTTTGGTTGCGGCCTCCACGGTCGCTGCGTTGATTGCCTACCGCATTCGCTTTCCCGGCGGGTTGCTGTTCGGTGCGATGCTCACCTCGGCGGTTCTGCATGGCAGCGGACTGATTCATGCGATCATGCCGTGGTGGGTCGCGAACACGGCAATGATCGCTATGGGCGCGGTCACCGGATCACGCTTTGCAAATATGCCGTTGCGGCTGTTGTTAAACTTTGTTGCCGCTGCTTTCGGCTCGTTTGCGGTGGCGGTGATGATTGCCGCAGTTTTTGCTGTCTTATTGATCAGCTTGCTGTCGCTGCGTGTCGCTGAAGTCATGATCGCCTTCGCGCCTGGTTCGGTCGATGCCATGATGCTGCTGGCACTGGCGCTCAACCTCGATCCCGTTTACGTCGGCGCACATCACCTCACGCGTATTTTTTTCGTGTCGCTCACCATGCCGTTGATGGCACGGCGCAGCGCCCGCGCTTTGATGTCAGGCAACGAGGCGGCCAGGCGGCCGTTGGAGCGCCCGCCATTTCAGGATTGAGACTGCCAGGAAATGCGTTCTATTCCGCCGCTGCGGCCTGCTGGCGTCGCGACAACCCCAACCGCTCCCACACGTCCACCAGCGCTTCGGCAAGCGCATCGATCAGCACGTCGTCGTGGTAGGGCGAGGGCGTAATGCGCAGACGCTCCATGCCGCGCGGCACGGTCGGATAGTTGATCGGCTGGATGTAGATGCCATGCTCGGACAGCAGCAGGTCGCTGGCTGCCTTGCACTTCTCTGCATCGCCGATCAGGACAGGCACGATATGCGTGGTGCTGGGCATCACCGGAAGTCCCGCGGCATTGAGCACCGATTTTGCGCGCGCGGCGCGGTCCTGGTGGCGATCGCGTTCCCAGCTTGATGTTTTGAGATGGCGGATGGCGGCGGTGGCGGCCGCGCATATTGCCGGCGGCAGCGCGGTGGTGAAGATGAAGCCGGGCGCATAAGAGCGGACCGCATCGACGAGCTCTTCACTGGCCGCGATGTAGCCGCCAAGGCAACCAAAGGCCTTGGCCAATGTGCCCTCGATGACATCGACGCGCGCCATTGCATTGTCGCGCTCGCAGATGCCGCCGCCGCGTGGTCCATACATGCCGACCGCATGCACTTCATCGCAATAGGTCATGGCGCCATAGCGTCCGGCGAGATCGCAGATCGCGTGCACCGGCGCGACGTCGCCGTCCATGGAGTAAAGACTCTCAAACACGATCAATTTGGGCCGCGCGGGGTCGGCAGCCTTCAGCAATGTCTCGAGATGGACAACGTCATTGTGCCGCCAGATCTGCTTTTCGGACCCGGACTGGCGCACGCCTTCGATCATGGAATTGTGGTTGAGGGCGTCGGACAGAATGAGGCAATTCGGCAGCAGCCGGGCAATCGTGGCGATGCCGGTTTCGTTCGACACATAGCCCGAGGTGAAGACCAGCGATGCCGGCTTGCCATGCAGATCCGCGAGCTCGCGCTCGAGCTCGACCAGCGGATGGTTGGTGCCGGCAATATTGCGGGTGCCGCCCGCACCCGTCCCCATGCGCGCGGCGGCCTCGACCATGGCGCCGATCACCTTGGGGTGCTGCGCCATGCCGAGGTAGTCGTTCGAGCACCAGATCACGACATCGCGCGCACCTTGCGCAGAATGCCAGATGGCATGCGGAAAGCGGCCGGCAATGCGCTCCAGATCGACAAAAACCCGGTAACGCCGCTCGTCACGCAGCCTGTCGAGCGCCGTCGCGAATAGTCCCTTGTAGTCCATTGTTCTTATCCCGCCCGCCGCGACCACCTTTTAGAAGGGTTCCAGGGTAGTTGTCGAGACGAGTTTTGTCGCATCCCAAGCTGGCGCATTGACCAACGTCAAATGGAGGAGGCGACGGAGGGGCTTGGCGGAAAGGCCACGGCCGCCCGATTTACCGCCTTCCGCGCGACGATGGTTACATAGTCCGATCGGTCGATGACGCATGTCAGGCTGGATGCTTGCGGCGCACGCTTTGCGCCCGCCGCAGAAGATACGTGGTGGCGAACGCGTAAAGATACCAGCGCAAATAGTCCGGAAGCCACTTTATTACCTGGAAGCGGCTGGCGCCGCGGGTCCGCTCAAACCATTGCGCCGGCACTTCGCCGATGTGCCAGCCGAGCCGGTGGCTCTTCACGAGCAACTCGATGCTGTAGCAGAAGCCGCGCTCTGACTCGATTGTGATCTCGTCCAATACGCGGCGCGAGAAAAGACGAAAGCCGCTGCTTGCATCATGGGTCGGCAAGCGCGCGACATGACAGAGCGTAAAATTTGCGAGACGGACCAGTATCGCCTTCAGCCAGGGACACCCGACCATGCGTCCGCCAACCATGAACCGGCTGGCGCAAACGATGTCACATCCCTTTTCAGCTTCCGCGACCATCGAGTCGATGATGCCGGCGTTGAAATCATCATCCGCAGGAAATACGAGAATGAACGGAGCGGTACTGGCCGAGAATCCTGTCAGCACGGCACCATGAGCGCCACGGCCGCGGTTACGCACAAACTCGAAAGTGAGGCTTTTGAAGCTCTCGCGATTATTCTTGATTGCCGGCAGCGTGTTGTCGTCTTCGTGATCGTAACAGATCAAAATCCGGTTTGGGGTTTTAACGTCACGCGCAAGCGCGCGCAGTGTCGGCACAATATTGGCGCCTTCGTTGTAAACTGGGATAATTATGTCGAGACGCGGCGTTGCATTGTTCATTGGACGACGTCGCTGCCTTTGGACCTTCTTCATGGCCGGCCGGATGCACCCGACTTTTCTCCGCTCGTGAGCACAAACGGGCGGAAAGGCTTCAGAATCGCCAGATTGAACAGGACATTGTCGATGAAGTTGTAAATCGGCAACAGGAGGCGCGTGCGTGGCGACGCCACATAGCGATAAGCGAGCCCCGCCAGAAAATCCGACTGAACGCTGAATCCTTCATTGCGGAAAATATCGGCGACCTGCCGGGCCAGAATCGGCCGCTCATTTTCCGTCACGCCCACCGAACTGTAAAAAGGCGAGGAGCGATCGCGATATAGCCACATGAAGGGGTTCATGCGGTTGGGGTCAAAGGCGACAAAGCGGCCGCCGGGCTTGAGCACGCGTCTGACTTCCGCTGCCAGCCGCTGCGGGTCCGGAAAATGGTGCACCAGGCCGCTCAACAGCACGCCATCAAGGCTCGCGCTTTCGAACGGCAGATTTTCGGCATCGCCTTCGATGAGCTCGAGGCCGGGATACTTGCGACGTCCGAGCGCGACGAGTTTCGGGCTGATGTCGAGACCGACGCTTTTATAGCCCGCGCGCCGCAACAGTTCCGTAAACACGCCAGAACCACAGCCGAGATCCGCGACCCGCGCGCCGGCGGGCAAGCCGCTCAATCGTTTGAAGGCCGTGATCAGCCGGTCGTTGGCCTGCGGCGTGAACACATCGTATTCGTCGCTATCGGCATGGGCGTCAAAGAAAGCGACCTCCTTGCCCTTGTCCTGCGTGGCTTGTCCGTTCATCGAATTGGTCGCCTACAGCACGCGCGGCACCGGCAGCGGCGTGATCAACTGGCCGCGAAATCCTTTGGCCTTGAGCTTGGGCGCCAGTTCATCGGCGATGTGCCAGGAAAAAATAACCGCGCAGTCAGGCTGGTCCGAATACAATTTTGCTTCGTCGACCACCGGAATTTGTGTGCCCGGCATGCATTTGCCGATCTTCAGCGAGCCCGGGATTTCGCAGACATAGTCGATCAAGCCTTCATCCAGGCCGACATAATTCACCAGAGTGCTCGCGCGCGAGGGCGCGCTGATACCGGCGACGCGCGCGCCCTTTTCCTTCAATTCGCGCAACATCGAGAGCAACCGAAGCTTCGAGAGAATGACGTCGCGACGGAAGCCCGCCAATCGTTTGACCATCACTTCGCCGCGCGGCTCGGCGGACAGCATGCGCCGGACGGTGTCCTGCACGGTATGGGCGCCATGGCGCGCGGCATAGACCCGAATTGAGCCACCGTGGCTCGGGATCGGCCGCGCATGAAACACCTCGAGGCCGTGCATTTCGAAAAGATGCTTGAGGCTCGTCAGTGAATAATAACGCAGGTGCTCGTGATAGATGGTGTCGTATTGCAGGGTTTCGAGCAGGGGAATGAGGTAGTGCGACTCTGTTACGAACACGCCGTCGTCCTTCAACATCTCGACGACACCGTCGACAATGGCGTGAACGTCCTCGATATGCGCAAAACAATTTGCGGCCGTGACCATGCTGGCCGGGCCATATTCGCGTTTCACTTCGCGCGCGACCTCAGGCCCAAAATAGCGCTTGATGGTGGGAATTCCGCGCTCATTGGCGATGTCGCCGACGTCGGTCGGCTCGATGCCAAGCACGCGCTGGCCGCCCTTCTGGAAATTCGACAGTAGCGTGCCATCGTTTGAGCCGATGTCGATGACGAGGTCCTGCTCGCCAAGGCCGAGCATCGCCGCGCTCTCGCGTTGCAGATCGGCGAAGTTGTCGCGCAGCAGTTTGGTCGTGCCGCTGGTGTAGGGATATTCCGGCGGGAAAATGATGGCCGGATCGACCGCGAGTCCAAGCTGGACCAGTTCGCAATTGCGGCAATGCAGAAGCGTGGTCGGGAACCATGGAAGCTGACGCGGGACCTGGCCGACCGGAACCATCTGGTTGACCGGTGGCATATAGCCAAGCGACAAAACGTAATCGAGCGGCGCATGGCCGCAGACCTGACAGCTTTCGATCGGAACGCTGGCGCCGGTGCCGGCAGCGCGCGCAACTTTGGTGGGGCGCAAGGCTCGTGATCTCCTTCGACGTTAGCGCGGCGCGAGCTGCACGTTGCGCCAGTACCAGTCGAGCGTCGGCTTCAAGCCGTCGCTCAGCGTGACGCGGGGCTTATAGCCCAGCCTGCCGAGTTTCGAAATGTCGGGACAGCGGCGCGCCGTGCCGCCTGGCGCGGGCTTGCCGGCGACCAGGTCGATATCGCGACCGGCTTGCGCTGCCACGCGGCGCGCAAGGTCGCCGATACTGACTTCTTCCATGGTGCCGACGTGATAGATGCCGAGATGTTCGCCTTTGTCACGCATCACCAGGACACCGGCGACAAGGTCGTCGATGAAACAGAAGCTGCGCGTTTCCTGTCCGCTGCCCTGAATTTCGAACCGGATTATCCCGGTTAGCTGTTGCCTTGCCGCGACGTCCAGGCGCAGCGCGAGTTGGGGAATGACATGTTCCCATCCCATGTCCGGACCGTAGACATTGTGGGGACGGAAAATCAGAACACGCTCGAAATATTTTCGGCCGAAATTGATGGCCATTAACTCGCTGATCAGCTTCCCGCCGCCGTAGGAATAGCGCGGGTTCAGCGGATCGGGGATGGTCAGCGGAGCGCTCTCGTCGGTCGGGATATTGGGCGGCGTCTGATAAACCTCGGAGCTGGAGGCAAGAATCAGACTGCCGACGCCATATTTGCGGCAGGCGTCGATGACATTGACCATGCCGCGCACGCCGACATCGAGCACCAGATCGGGCTGGGTATAGAAGAATTCCGTGCCATTGATGAAGGCAAGATGATGCACCTCGTCCATCCCTTGCACGGCTTTCATGACAGCGGCGGGGTCGCGGATATCTCCGGGGATGAACTCGATATCCTCCGTCACGTCGCTGAGCCGGCGGGGACTGCCGCGTGAGTTGTCGTCGAGCACGCGTACCCGATGGCCGCCGCGAACCAGCGCCTTCACAAGTCCGGAACCGATGAAACCGCTGCCACCGGTGACGAGAATACGGCTCACGCGCGGCCTCCCCTCGCGACATCCGCGGGCGCGACGTCGATCCAGGTATCCGACTGATGCGAGCGTCGCGCCGCATCGATCAGCAGCTGGACGCGATGACCTTCGGCAAAGCCCGGTGTAGCGGCCGTGCCCTTCTCGATCGCGTCCAGGAAAATTTTGGCCAGGCGCGAAACCGGCGCGATGCGCCCGTCCGGATATTTTGCGTCGACCGGGTCCTCTGCCGGAATGCGTTCGAACGCCGAGGGCCGCCTGGCATGAAACAATTCAAACCCGCGCATATAGTCGGCGCCGGGGTTGTGCAGCACGAGCGTCCCGTCCTCGCCGAAAAATTCGATACGGTGCCCGATGCCGAGATAGGACGCACAGCTCATCGACAGGCTTGCCAGCGGCCCTTTCGTGAAGCGCAGAGCCATCGCGACAGTCGTCTCAAGCTCGTTGTCGTCCGGCAGTCCGGAGACCCGCGCGGACAGCCCGCCGATGGGCCCGCAGAACCATTCAAGATAGTGAAAGCAATGTGAAATGAAGTTTCCCAGAACGCCGCCACCATCGTCGCCCAGGGTCTTCCAGCTGCGCATGCGCAGCTGGATAGCCCGGCTTTCCACGTGCCAATGCACGGCAACATGGCGGAGTGCACCGATTGCATTGGCCTCGAGCATCGCCTTGGCGCGCTGCCAGCTCATGATCTGATGAAAATTAAAGTCGATCATGGTCGGCCGGCCGCTGGACGTTGCCTGCTTCAGCATTGCGCTTGCATTGGCGAGATCGCTCGCCATCGGTTTTTCGGCGAACACCGGCTTGCCCAGCTCCAGCGCACGAATCGCGATCTGCGCCTGCAGGCCTGGCAACGTGGCGATGGCAACCGCCTGCACATCATCGTCTTCGACCAACGCGCGCCAATCGCCGTACCCTTTGGCAACCCCGGCAGTCCGGGCCGTTTCCGCCGCGCGCGCGGCGTTGCTGCCGGCAAGTGCAATCACCTCGCAGCGGGGATCGGCGCGGAATGCGGGCAACTGGACGGTGCGTCCATAATTGCTGCCGACGATGCCTACACGGATCACGGTTTAAATGCCCACCAAGGAGGGATTTTGTCAGGCGCGGCATGGATTTGGGCCAAATCGACATGCTACGCAAGGGCGAATTGGCGCCGGGCCGGAACGAGATCGATGACTGCATCGCACGAGGACGTTCCCGGCTCCGGGTGGCGCAAGCTGGCTATGCTGGTGTTGTGCATTGTCGCGATCGGCCTGCCGATCAACAATATTTCCGACTATGCGCTGCTGGTCATTTTGACGGTTGCCGTTTTCAGCGGCGAGATTCGAACCGGGGCTCGCGCATGGGTGGCGGGAATTGTCATTGCGGCGATTGCAGGATCGGGGCAGGCGCTGCTGTCGCCGCCGCGGATTCAGGAAGGGCACAATGTCTTTTTGCCGAGCCCGGCGCTGGAGCGCGGCTTGCCCCAGGACGTCTACCGCCATTTAGTCGCTGCCTTCGATGCGCAATATCCGCCGGACCGACGATGCGATCGAAAAGAATTCGGATGCTGGCGGAGCAGCGATGTTCCCGATTCCACATTTGCGTTTTCCGCCGACGCTCTCTGGACGTCGCCTGAGCTTTCGCGCGCGGTGACGGCGCTCGACTTCGCCAATCCGGTCTGGCTGCGCCTCGGGTTTCTCAATGAACTTCGCTACAACTGGACCGGCGGTACCGACGTCCGCCGCGCGATACGTGACCGGCGCTTCTGGATGGGCTGGGATCGCTGGCATGTCACAATGCCGTGGTTTGAGGTCATCAGCTTGCCAGCGGCCTATGTCGGCGGCCAATTGTGCTGGCGCGGCGAGGTCATGTGGGAAGGCGAAGGCCAGCACTTTGTGCCGCTCGCCGGAGACAATTGCCGCGACATCACGGGCGCTGACGTCGGCAAACGTATTGTCGGTATCGGCATCAAGCCGGATACGCTTGCGATGCATCTGACGCCGCCATGGGGCGTGCGACTGCAAGATTTCGTGCGCAAAATTTTGCCCTTGGTAGCGGTAGCCGCGTTGATTGGCATACTCATTCGGGTCAGGCCCGGTCGAATTCTGATCCCGCTCGTGATCGTCGGCCTGTCCGCCTTGGTCATCGCGGTGGATGACGCCAGTTTTCTCGGCGGACTTCGCCCATTCGACGGGGGTGACGATGGCCTGTTTTACGACGGCGTCGGGCGGCTGATCTTGCAGAAAATTCTGGCCGGAGATTTATTTGGCGCGCTGGAAGGTGGCGAAAAGGTTTTTTACTATGGCGGTCCTGGCCTGCGATATTTCCGCGCGCTCGAACATATTTTTTTCGGTGAGAGTTATCTCGGCTATCTCTCGCTGGTTCTTTTATTTCCCTTCATTGCTTACGCCTTGTTCCGCCGCTTCCTGCCCGAGCGCTGGTCGCTGACGCTGGTCTTCATTTTTGTCGCCATTCCCGTCGGCACTGTCTTTGGCACCAGTTTCGTGCAGTACGAGCAATGGGCGTCTCGCGGCTTTGCGGATCCGGCTGCGTACATTCTGTTCGTGGCCGGGCTCACACTTCTCGTGATCACGCGACCGGATGAACGACAGACTTTTTGGCGGGCGTTTTTTGCCGCCTTGCTGCTTGCGCTTGGAATATTCATGAAACCGATCATTGCGCCGGCCGCGGCCTTTTTGCTCGGTGGCGCGGGCGGCTCGGCAATTTATTTGCGGCAGTGGGGGCGGCTTGCCGGCCTGAGCGCCGGGTTTCTTCCGGTGTTTTCCATGGCCGCGCACAACTGGGTGTATGGCCACGTATTCGTGCTGTTCAGCGCCAATGCCGAGCACTCGGCCGTGCTTGTGATGCCTCCGTCAGCCTATGCGGCCGCGGCGCTCGAACTGGTGCGCATGGAGTTGCATGGCGAATATCTGGGACAGCTTATTCTTCAGGTCGCGAATTGGCTGAGCGGACCCGCGGAGTCTTATGTCACGATCCCGCTGAACGCCGCGGGGGTCCTCATTCTTCTCTATGTCATCGTCCGTGGGCGCCAGTTCGATCCATGGCTGCGCCTGATCGGGGCCGCAGCGCTCGCTCAGCACATTGTGGCCCTGTTCTATACGGCCGCGGTCGCCCGCTATCACTTCCTTACCTGGTTCCTCACCATGCTGGTGGATGCGGTCTGGTTTCACCGGGTCGGAATTGACTGTCTGAAACGGCACTTTCCGGCCCTTTCGCAGCAATTCGCCGTGCATCCTTGGTCGCGGCGGCTTGCATCCGGTCTCGCGTGGCTGCAAAAAGCTTCGGCATGAGCAAAAAACCCATCGGGATCGCCAATGGTCTTACCAACTACGGCGACCGTGATTTCTCCCTCTACCTGCGACGCTCTTTCGCGCAGTCGATGGGCTATTCCCAGGGGATGCTGGCGAAGCCCGTGGTCGGCATCGCCTATACGCCATCAGGCTTTAACAATTGTCACCGCCATTTCCCGGAACTGCTGGAGGCGGTGAAGCGCGGCGTGCTGGCGGCCGGCGCGCTGCCGGTTGAATTTCCCACGATTTCGCTCGGCGAGGTTTTCCTCAGCCCGACGAGCCTGAAATTCCGCAATCTGATGTCGATGGACACCGAGGAAATGGTGCGCGCGCAGCCGATGGACGCAGTGGTCCTGATGGGCGGCTGCGACAAGACCGTGCCGGCGCAGCTCATGGGCGCGGTATCGGCCAACAAGCCCTCGGTCATGCTGATGGCCGGCCCCATGATGACCGGGCGCCATCGCGGCGAGCGGCTGGGCGCCTGCACCGACTGCCGGCGCTTCTGGGCACAATATCGCGCCGGCAAGATCGATGACGAGGAGATCTCCGAAGTCGAAGGCAAGCTCGCCACCACCGCCGGCACCTGCGCGGTGATGGGGACCGCGTCGACAATGGCCTGCATCGCGGAAGCGCTTGGAATGATACTGCCGGGGACCGCGGCGATTCCCGCCGTGCACGCTGACCGCCTGCGCGCCGCGGAAGCGACCGGCGCCGTGGCGGTCAGATTGATCAGTTCGAACCTGACGCCCGATCGCATCGTGAACCAGAGGTCGGTCGAGAACGCGTTGCGCGTGCTGCTCGCCATTGGCGGATCGACCAACGCGATCATTCATCTCACTGCGATCGCCGGCCGTGCAGGAATTCCGGTGTCACTGCAGCGCCTCAACGAATTGTCCGAAACGACGCCGGTGCTGGTGAATCTGAAGCCGGTCGGAAACGGCTACATGGAGGACTTCTTTGCCGCCGGCGGCGTCGGCGCGCTGCTGCGCGAGCTGAAAGATTTGCTGCACCTCGATTGCTTGACGGTGACGGGCGAGACGCTCGGTGAGCGGCTGTCGCAGGAGGGCGACGGATGGGTTGACCGCACAATCATCGCGGAGCGCAAGAAGCCTCTGGAACCACATGGCGGTCTGGTCGCGCTATTCGGGAATCTGGCGCCTGACGGGGCGATCCTCAAGCGGTCGGCGGCGGACTCCAGCCTGTTCGAGCATGAGGGGCGGGCCGTTGTCTTCTCGTCGCTCGAGGATCTCGCGGCGCGTGTCGATGATCCGAAGCTCGATGTCGATGGCAAGGACATTCTGGTCCTGCAAAACGCCGGCCCGCATTCGGATTCGGCAATGCCGGAGGCGGGTTACCTGCCGATCCCTAAGAAGCTTGCGACCAAAGGCATCAAGGACATGGTGCGTGTATCCGATGCACGCATGAGCGGGACAGCATTCGGCACAATCGTGTTGCACGTTACGCCGGACAGTGCATCCGGCGGTCCGCTCGGTTTGGTCCGCACGGGCGATCGCATCCGGCTTTCGGTGAGCAAGCGGCGTATCGACCTTGTGGTTGATGATGCCGAGCTCAAGCGGCGTGCCGCGGCATCCAAGCCATCCCGGGAACAGCCTGCGCGCGGCTATGCCCGACTTTACGCCCAGGAAATTCTCGGCGCCGACCAGGGTTGCGATTTTTCATTTCTGAAACCGCGCTGATCGGCGGCCGTCGCAATATCCGTCAAATGCGGCGCGTGCCAGTTTACGCACGCGTAGTGTTAACGCCGGTTAACCATCGCCGCGATTGGTATTTAATACGGCCCAAGAATTGATCCGTCAGAATTGCGAAAATACCGGTTGCCGCGAGCCCACGTGTCGCAATTTCCGAATATGCGGTTTTTATGTTTCGCGCGCTGAAAGACTTCAACTCGCATAGAGACTGGCGGAAATATTGTTTCGTCGGCGTGCTGATCGTTGCTGCCGCGCTTGCGATGGCCGAAGCGGTACCTCCAGGGTCAATCGTTTTCACATTTATCGCCGTTGCCGGCGTCCTTGGTGTGTGCCTTGTCGGGTTGATGTCGGCCCGCATCCGGCAGAAGTTGAGCGAGCAGCATCAGCAGCTCGACGTCGCGCTCAACAACATGAATCAGGGGCTGTGTATGTTCGATGCGCAGAACCGGCTGGTTGTCTGGAACGAGCGTTACCGGGACATGTACAGCATCGATCCGCGCCACATCTGGCGCGGGTGCACGATCCGCGACCTGCTTGATGCGCGCATTGCAGCGGGGACTTTTCCGCTTGATCCGGCGCGTTACGACGAAGATCTGCGTGCCGCGCTGAAAGAGCGGAAGGCTTTCACCCTCAACGTCGAAATGAAGGATGGCCGCGTCGTCGCGGTCGTCAACCAGCCGATGAAAGACGGTGGCTGGGTTGCAACGCATGAGGACATCACCGAGCGGAAACGGGCGGAACGCGAGCTTGAGCGTACCCGCTCATTTCTTGACACGATCATCGAGCACGTGCCGTCGCCGATCGTTGTCAAAAACATTCCCGATTTGCGCTATTTGCTGATCAACCGCGCCGCCGAGAAATATCTGGGCGTTGATCGCTCGGTAATGCTGGGCAAGACCGCCGGCGATGTCATGCCTCGATCCAGTGCGGAAAGGATCGACGCCGAAGACCGGAAGCTAATCGCAAAGGGCGAAGTCGCTTTCCTCGACGAGCACGCGGTCGCCACCCCCGCCAATGGCACGCGAATTGTCACGGCAACAAGGCTGCCGGTGAAGACTGCCGATGGAACGCCACAGTATCTCATCAGCGTGATCAACGACCTCACCGAGCGAAAATACCATGAGCAGCGCATTGAGCACATGGCTCGCCATGACCCGCTGACGGATCTGCCCAACCGTGCTGCATTCAACGATTGCATTGCCTCGACGATCGGCCTCGCCTCCGGTTCACGCGAGAGTTTTGCCCTGCTGTGCATGGATCTGGACCGGTTCAAGGCAGTCAACGACGTGTTCGGGCACGCGATCGGGGATGCCTTGCTCCGTGAGGTGGGACGCCGTCTCGCGACGGTATCGCATGGCGCTTTCCTGGCGCGGCTTGGCGGCGACGAATTCGCCGTCATTACGCCAACCAACATGCAACCGGCGGCGATCGAGACGCTGGCCGAGCGGCTTTCCGCGGTGCTTGATTCCGACATTGAGATCGCCGGCAACACATTGCGTGTCGGCGCGACGATCGGCATCGGCATTTATCCGCAGGATGGCACTGACGCAGCGACGCTTATTGCAAACGCCGATGCGGCGTTGTTTCGCGCGAAAGCGGAAATGCGTGGGTCAATCCGGTTCTTTGAAATATCGATGGACAAACAATTGCGTGAGCGGCGCGCACTGCAGCAGGATTTGCGCTCGGCCGGCGCGCACGATGAACTGGCGCTCCACTATCAACCGCAAGCACATATCAATGGCGACGTCACCGGCTTCGAAGCGCTGGTGCGGTGGCATCATCCACGCCACGGGCTCGTGCCGCCCGATACGTTTATCCCGCTTGCTGAAGAAAGCGGGCTCATCGTCGCGATGGGCGAATGGATCCTGCGCACGGCCTGCCGCGAAGCTGCCACGTGGCCGCGGCCGCTGCATATCGCGATCAATCTGTCGCCAGTCCAGTTTCAGCACGGCGATCTGCCGCGCCTGGTGCATCAGGTTTTGCTGGAGACCGGACTTTCGCCATCGCGCCTCGAGCTCGAGATCACGGAAGGTGTCCTGATCGGCGACTTCACGCGTGCGGTAGCGGTGCTACGGCGCCTGAAAGCGCTCGGTGTGCGCATTGCGATGGACGATTTCGGAACCGGCTATTCATCGCTGTCTTATTTGCAGTCGTTCCCCTTCGACAAGATCAAGATCGATCAGGCTTTTGTTGCCAATCTTGGCCATAGCCAGCAGGCGGCGACCATCATCCGCGCGGTCATCGCGCTCGGTCGCGGGCTCAATCTGCCGGTGGTGGCGGAGGGCGTCGAGACCGAGGAGCAGCGCCAGTTTCTGGCGAGTGAAAACTGCAACGAGATTCAGGGCTACATTGTGGGCCGGCCACAACCGATAGACGAATATGCCGAGCTTGTGGGCCGCCGGGGCGTTCCGCGCCGGCCGCGCCGGAAGCCGCTGGCCGCAGCCAGCTAATCACGCCGCTCAAAAGCTTCAGCACAATGAAATTGATCCAGGTCGGCCGGTGTTATTAAGGCTGATCGCGGAGGTGCTGTATGGTAGCGGGTCATATGAAAGTTATTTCGGTGGCCGTGGGTCTGGCGGCCCTGATGTCCGCGTCAGCACAAGCTGATAATGCCGACAAGAGAAAGAGGCCGGCCCCTAGAGCGGTGACGGCCCAAACCCAGGCGCCGATCTACGGGTGGGCAGGCCAATACCGCGGCACGGATCCCGATCCAAATATTCGCTTTCAGCTGATGCGGGACCAGAACTTGCGCTAGTTCAAACAGCGACATGACTGCGCTATGAGAATATTCGCTATTGGCGGACGTAGCCGTAGTTGAGAGGCCAATATGGGCCGTCTTCTTTTGTTGGCATTGGTTTTGGCGTGTGTAGATGCCGGTCCGGCGGGCGCGGAGCCGCTGAAACGTGAGCCGCCAATGGGTGCCCTTAAAGAGGGCCAGAGAGTTCTCGTTGATGACGGCAGTTGCCCACGCGGACAAATAAAGGAAGTTATCGGTGGCAACCATGTGAAGGCCGGCGGATACAAGAACATTGAACGGCAACGGCGCTGTATTGCGCGCTGACTTTCTGCCGGAG
>Ga0187765_10000218_pt1 | contig 20304 bp, 11 predicted proteins | sample 0216_QUI02_MP05__3_FD_133018 | JGI IMG/M metagenome (GOLD analysis project Ga0187765, IMG submission 133018) | Tropical peat soil microbial communities from peatlands in Department of Meta, Colombia - 0216_QUI02_MP05_10_MG | ecosystem: Environmental > Terrestrial > Soil > Wetlands > Peat ...
AACGCTGCGCCCGATCCCCTCCGGACCTTGTTGCACCAACTGGAATCAGCTCAGCCAGGAGAACAGGCCGCTATCGATGCCGTGTTGCAGTGGCTAGCCTTCGGACGTGACCACCCGGATGACGCCGCTACTCTCTACGCTGCTGGTTTCCTCGCCGCCCAGCAGATCGCGAAGTCGGCTGGTGACATACCACTTGTAAGAGAAATTTCAAGCGTGGGCCTTGAAGCCGTGAACCGTCTGAGCCCGAAGCTAGAGCCTGACGTGATCCTCGAAGCGCGGATACTTATCTGTGGCGAAGCCTGGCATCTTCAGCGGAGCCACCGTCTGCTAGAAGCCATGGACGCAACCGAGAAGGGTCTCGAACTTGCCAGGCAGGTCGGGCGCCGGATTATCGAGGCGCTTGGAATGAAGTGCATGGGTCGGCTCGAGCGGCTGATGGCAGAGACGCATGTTCATGGGCACGACTCGGAAGCAAACCTTGCTTCAAGCATTTCCTGGCTGCAGGATGCGCAAAAAATCTTTATGGCCGTTGGCGGTGCACCCGATGAGCTAGGCGACTGCCTCAGCCTAGAGGCCAGGACGTGGCTCGTCAAGTATAGAAATACGAAGGACGATGAGTTCTTGGCCAACGCCTTTAAGCGGGTCAACGATGCAGAGACGCTGATTAGCCCCGGCAGTTCCAAAGAGTATATGGACCTGCTGATACTGAAGGCGGAGCTAGAGCTCGAGACTCACAGGTATTCCAGTGCAAGACGCCTAATCGATGGCGTTATAAACCGCCTTGAAGAACTGCCCAACGCGAAACGGTCCGAGATCTTGGCAAGGGCGTTCCGCCTGCGAGGCATGATCGCGGAAAGCTCCCGCAAGCGCTTGGCTGCGGGGATCAGTGATCTAGATGAGGCCGCAAGAACCTTTGCCCGACTCGGGCAAGATTGGGCGGTAGTGGAGTGTCAGTGGCGGAAGGTAATGCTGGATCTGTCGCTGATCACTGATCTTAAAATACCCTATGAAGAGTTGAGGGAACTGGAGCGGGTAGCGCCTGATCCAGGGCGCCGGATCAAAGCCGTGAAGAAGTTCGACCAGGAGGAGAGGTCCCGCGTGGAAACCGCAGTTGGTAACCGCCTTCGCGGAATTGACTGGGTTTCCATACTTCGGCGAGCTGCCCTGGATGAGAGACGCGACTAGCGATGAGGCTACCGTCTTGTTCCGCCACGCAGATCTTGCGTAGAAAATTCGGCGTGGGTTCCGATGCAAGACTTATCGAGAAATGGGTTAACTTTACTACCGGCATACCGGACCGTACGGAGGTCTACAGACACAAGGGCATCAACCGCGTGGTTAAGAATTATCAGGTGGGCATCAAGGATGATGACCTTCTCAATTTTGATGGCCAGTTCAGTCTGGAGAACGGGCACAAAGTCATCTACATCAAATCTAACCTTGGCGAGAAACGTCGGCGGTTTACGCTAGCTCATGAACTGGGTCACGTTGCGTTCTATGCCTTGGCGCCTGAGCTTAATCAAAACGTCACGGAGGTCGAGCGACTCTGTGACATATTTGCTGCGGAGCTCATGATGCCGGTCCGCATGGTCCGGAAACTGGCGGAAGCGTTCCGTGGCCCAGAACTAGTTCTTACCTTGGCAAAGATGGCGGGCGCGTCCCTGCCGGCCGCATGTATTCGCGTGAACGAGTGCTTGGGGATAACTTCAGGCTTGGCTACGCTGGACGGCAATGTCATCGAGAACTATGGCCACCTTCCTGATAAGCTCAATCCATCTGGAGAGCTGACTGCGAGGCTAAGGGCGGCGGCGGAGCATGATTATTGCGGCCCTATTTCCGTAGACGATTGGCAGTTGGATTGGAGTGTTTCGGGCAATATGAGGATTTACACGGTAAGTCCACTGCCTACCGCTGCCTGATCAGGTCAGAGTTGGCTGCCAAGGACGTGGACCCGGTAGTGGCCGCTGCGACTGGCCTTTGGCGACGGTGCCGGCGGCCAAGCCCCAGCGACTGCCCGGGGTTGCCAGTACTGGTGAAAGCGAGCGGAGCGCGCCGCCCGGCGGGTGGACCCGGGCGCTGGCCCTGCGTGTCGGCATGGTAAAGAGTGTCCTAGATCCCCCCAAACACGACTCACTTACTGCTGGACATCCCGCACATGGCGTGGTGCCTGGCGCGTACACTTACGCTCCGTTACACCAGGGAGCAAAAACTTTCACATCCGACGCAGTGATGGGTGATGGTCATGACGGTCGCCGACGACCAGGCAGTCGAGTTCCCCTCTGACCTGGAGGATTTGCACTTGACCCCGCTCCCGGAGATCGCTGAGTCAGGGGCAGGAGCCGACGCGCTGGCGCGGATCCTGGCCGAAGAGTCATCACGCCACGTGCCCGTGGCGGCTTTCAACTCCTCCATCTAGCGTCGGCCCGCTCCCGGCATGGACCACCTGGTCGTGCCGTTCCGGCAATTTGTGCTGAAGGTCCACAGCCGGTGCGACCTGGCATGTGATCACTGCTACGTCTACCGGTCAGCCGACCAGGGCTGGCGGGCTCAGCCGGCCGTGATGGCCACGGCGACGGCGGACCGGGTGGGGGCCCGGATTGCCGAGCATGCCAGGGCGCACAGGCTGCCCCGGGTTCACGTCGTTCTCCATGGCGGGGAGCCGCTGCTGGCCGGGGCCGCCCGGCTGGGGCAGATCGCCGTGGCGCTGCGCGGGCAGCTGGCCGGGGTGTGCGAGCTCGACCTGCGGATCCACACCAACGGCGTGCTGCTCGATGAGACCTTCTGCCAGCTGTTTGACGCCCATGGCATCCGGGCCGGGATCTCCATCGATGGTGACCGGGCGGCCAATGACCGGCATCGCCGTTACGCCGGTGGGCGCAGCAGTTATGACCAGGTCGTCCGCGCCATTGACCTGCTCCGCGGTGACCGGTACCGGCACCTGTACCTGGGCCTGCTGTGCACGGTCGACCTGGCTAATGACCCGCTGGCCGTCTACGACGCGCTGCTCGCCCACGACCCGCCGCGGATCGATTTCCTGACCCCGCACGCCACCTGGGACAACCCTCCCGCCCGGCCACCAGGAGCGCCGGCCGCGTACGCTGACTGGCTGATCGCGATCTTCGATCGCTGGAACGGCAGCGGCCGGCCGGTGGACATCCGCTTGTTCGACTCGGTGATCCGCACGACCCGCGGCCAGGGCAGCCGGACCGAGGCGATCGGCCTGACACCGAGCGACCTGATCGTCATCGAGACCGACGGCGGCTACGAACAGGCGGACTCGCTCAAGGTCACCTACCACGGCGCCCCCGCCACCGGGTACGACGTGTTCGGGCACAGCCTCGACGAGGTGGGCCACCACCAGGGCATACGGGCACGCCAGAGCGGGCTCGGGGGACTATGTGACCAGTGCCGCCGCTGCCCGCTCGTGACCAGCTGCGGCGGCGGCCTCTACGCCCACCGGTACCGTTCGGGCACCGGGTTCTCCAACCCGTCGGTCTACTGCCCCGACCTGACGAAGATGATCAAGCACATTGGTTCCGAACGACGCCCTCCCGCTGCCCCGGCCGGCCGGAGTCACTCGCTGTCCGCCACCGACCTGGCCGAGCTCGCCGCGGGATATGGTGGCGCCGCCGCGATCGGCCGCCTCGCGCAGGCGCAGCGCAGCCTGCGGCGCGCGCTGCTCGCCGCGGTGTACCAGCGGGCCAGCGCCAGTGCCAGCCTCGAACGCCGGGCTCACGAGCGGCTGTCGGCCGCATGGGACCTGCTGGCCGACGTTGACCAGCGGGCCCCGCAGGTCCTCGAAAGCGTGGTCGCCCACCCGTACGTCCGGGCGTGGGCGGCTTACTGCCTGGGGCGCCTGGACACGGACGGGCCCGGCGGCGACGTGACCGAGGCCGAGCTCGGGTACCTGGCGGCGATCGCGATGGCCGCCGCGATCAGGGCCAGGCTTGACGCGCAGGCCGAGATTCCGGCCGCGGGCGGTTCCCTGCACCTGCCGACGCTCGGCCAGCTGGCGCTGCCCGGTACCGGCCCGCGGTCCTCGGCCACGGTCACGGCCACCTCCGGCGGCGCCGTGACGGTGCTGGCCGGCGGCGAGCAATGGCGCGCGGTGGCGCTGGAATCGCCGCCGGGCCTGCGCTTCGAGCGGCCACGGGACGGGTCATGGCGACCGGCCCGCTACCTGACCGCGCCGGGCATCTCGATCGCGCTCGAAGACGCGGACCCGTACCGGGACTGTCACCAGTGGCCCGCCGCGGATCGCTGCTCGGGCGCGGAGCTTGGCCGCTGGCAGCAGGGCTTTGGCGCCGCCTGGAGCCTTATCGCCACCGAGTATCCGGCTTACCGCGAAGGGCTGGCGGCGGGACTGACCACCATCGTCCCGCTCGCGCCTGCACCAGGTGACCGGGAGATCAGCTCGGCCGCCCGGCAGGCGTTCGGCGCCGTCGCCGTCGCGCGCCCGGCTGATCCGGCCGTCCTCGCGCTGCTGCTGCTGCACGAGTTCCAGCACGTCAAACTGGGCGCGATCCTGGACATGTATGACCTGTTCGACCGGACCGATGGGCGCCTGTTCCGGGCCCCGTGGCGAGATGATCCGCGCCCGCTCGAAGGCCTGTTGCAGGGCACCTACGCACACGTGGCCGTAGCCGAGTTCTGGCGCGCGCGCTACCTCGCCGATGGCCCGGACGCGGCCGCAGCAGCCAGCCATTTCGCGCGCTGGCGGGCCGCGACGGCCGAGTCGATCGAGACGCTCGCCAGCTCCGGCTCCCTGACGCCCATGGGGCAGTGGTTCGCCGACGGGATGCGGGCCACGGTGGCGCCGTGGCTCGATGTACAGGTGCCCGTCTCGGCCGTTCCGGTGCCGCGATGACAGGCGCATCCATGCCGCCAGAAAGCGGCTATGCGGCCCGCCCGCTCGCGGCCGACCTGGGCCGGCTCGGCCTATGCCCGGGGGACGTGGTGCTGGTCCACGCCGCTACGCGCCGAATCGGCTGGGTCACCGGGGGCGCCGCCACGGTCGCCGCCGCGCTGGCCGCTGTTATCGGCGCCGAAGGCACGCTGGTCGTGCCCACGCAGACAAGTGACAACTCAGACAGTTCCCGCGCCCACCTGGCCCAGGTCACCGGCATGGCCCCCAGGCAGATCCGGCGTTTCCAGGCCACGATGCCACCGTTCGATCCGGCTACGACCCCATCAGCCGGGATGGGCGGCCTGGCCGAGCACGTCAGGACGAGCCCCGGCGCGATCCGCTCGGCGCACCCGCAGACCTCGTTCGCCGCGCTCGGCCCACTGGCCGGCCAGCTGATGAGCGGGCACCAGCTCGACTGCCATCTCGGCGAGTTCTCCCCCCTGGCCCGGTTGTACGACGTCGACGCCAAGATCCTGCTGCTCGGTGTCGGTTACGACGTGTGCACCGCGTTCCACCTGGCCGAGTACCGTTACCTGGCCAGCCCGCCGCGGCGCGAGTACCGCTGTGTCGTCGCCGACGGCGACCATTCGCAGTGGCGCCGGTATGAGGATGTCGTGCTTGACGACCGGGATTTCGGCGAATTGGGCGGGGACCTGGAGCGAACCGGCGCGGTCGTGACGGGCCGGGTCGGCGCCGCCGAATGCCGCCTGCTGCCGCTGGTGCTGGCGGTTGACTTCGCGGTGGCTTGGCTCCGCCGCCACCGGGCCTCGCTCCCGGCATCGCGGGCCGGACGATTCGGTCTTTCTGGGTGATATACGGCTGGCGATCCAGGCTGACCCGGCGGCCTTGAGCCACTGGCGCGTGACCTGACCGCACACGCGGTGGCAATCTCTTCCCTTTTGCGGACGGCCGTCTTATCTTGGCGCTAGACAGCGAGGGGAGACGATGTCTACCGCCCAGGACCTGGCCACGGCCGGTGAGGCGCCATATTTCTTTCTCAGCTACGCCCGCACCCCCAGGCTGCCGGGTGATCACGGAGATCCCGATAAATGGGTCGCCCGGCTTTATTCAGACCTATGCCTGAATGTGATCCAGTTTGCGAGGGGGAAATCGGCTGCCGTGGGGTTCATGGATCGCGAGATGCAGCCCGACGAGCAACGGCTGAATCGTCTCACCGAAGCGCTCGCGTGCTGCCGGGTCTTCGTGCCGTTGTATTCGCCGCGGTACTTCGAGAGCGAGGAGTGCGGCAAGGAATGGTCCGCCTTCACCCGCCGGGTGACGAGCCAGGCCGCCAAGCGGGACCAGCCACCGGCCGAGGCGATCGTGCCGGCCCTGTGGGTGCCGGTCGAGTCGTCCCGCCTGCCGGTGGCGGCCAGGTCGGTTCAGTTCAGCCACCAGTCGCTGGGCGCCCTCTATAGCGCGGAGGGCTTCTGGGGAATCATGAAGGTGAAGCGATACAAGGACGACTACCAGATTGCGGTCAGGCGTCTTGCCCAGCACATCGTCCAGGTGGCGCACCATACGATGCTCAGCCAGGAGAGCTCAGCCGACTACCCGTCGCTGATCAGCGCGTTCGATGACCCACCCGGTCACCGGCCGGAACGGCGGCCAGACACGGCCAAGCAGGGCGGCCGGCGGATCCACATCATGATCGCCGCTCCCCGGGCCAGCGAGCGGCCGGAGGGCAGGCAATCATCGCTCTACTACGGCGACAGCGTGTGCGAGTGGAATCCATACCACCCGGAGTCCCAGTCCTCACTCGCTGACTACGCAGCGGACCTCACCACCCGGCTCGGGTACCGGCCCGCGGTCGTTGCGTTTGACGATCAGCCCAGCGCCGCGGCCGCCGAACGGGCGCCGGCGCCCGGGCTGTTCCTGGTCGATCCCTGGGCCGCGGCCGCCGACCACCGGGCGGCCCGGCTGCGCGAGTTCGATGGGCAAGCCGAGCGCTGGATCAGCGTGCTGATGCCATGGAATCGTGCCGACGAGGAGACCATGGCGGCCGAGCCCGCCCTGCGCCCGCAACTCACCGGGGCGCTGAGCCGCATGCTTGGCCGGACCCCGCCCGAGTACCGCCAGGAGGCTAACAGCATTCCGACCCTGGACGCCTTCGCACAGATCCTGCCGCCCATGGCCCGCATCGCGGACAATAGATTTCTCCGTGACGCCAGGGCCTACCCCCCGGCCGGGCCGGTGATACCGCGACCCACGCTCTCCGGGCCGAACCCGCTGACTATTCCGAAGGAACCCGATGAGTGACGTCGGCCCAGGACAAATCGTGACTTTTTACTCCTATAAGGGCGGGACCGGCCGCACGATGGCGCTGGCGAATGTCGCCTGGATTCTCGCGAGCAACGGCCGCCGGGTGCTCGCCGTCGACTGGGACCTGGAGTCACCCGGGCTGCACAAGTTCTTCCACCCGTTTCTGGACCAGGAGGCGATAGCCGCTACTCCCGGCGTCATCGAGATGATCGGCGACTTCGCGCACGCGGCCACCAGCTCGGAGCCGCGCCGGGGCGACTGGCACGTTGAATACGCACGGATCGTGCCGCACGCGGTCTCGCTGGCCTGGGATCACTTCCCCGAGCCCGGCTCGCTCGATCTGGTCTTCGCCGGCCGGCAGAACCCTGATTACGCCGCCGCGGTCGGCTACTTCGACTGGGACAACTTCTATGACCGGCTGGGTGGCGGCCAGTTCTTCGATGCCATGCGCGAGGACATGAAGCGCAACTACGACTACGTCCTGATCGACAGCCGGACGGGCCTCAGTGACATAGCTGGAATCTGCACCATCCAGTTCCCCGACATATTGGTCGACTGCTTCACGCTGAACGACCAGAGCATCGACGGGGCCTCTCAGGTGGCCCGCCAGGTGGCGGGCCGGCATCATCATGCGAGGAACATCAGGATCCTGCCCGTGCCGATGCGTATCGAAGACGGTGAGAAGGTGAAGCTGGACATCGGCCGGGTCCTCGCGCGGACCAAATTCGAGCCCTTCCCGGCCGGTCTGAACACCGAGCAGTCCGTGCAGTACTGGGGCTCGGTGGAGATCCCGTACATGCCGTACTACGCCTTCGAGGAGACCCTCGCCACATTCGGAGACGAGCCCGGCATCCCCACCTCGCTGCTGGCCGCGTTCGAGCGGCTGACAGCCGCCATAACCGCAGGCCAGGTTACGTCGATGCCCGTGCTCCCGGAAGAGACCCGGCTGCGCTACCGGCAGGCGTACACCCGGCATCAGCCACCGCCGTCGTCGCAGGTGTTCCTGAGCTACGTGCCCCAGGACCGGATCTGGGCCGACTGGGTTGAGTGGGTGCTGACCGAGTCGGGCATCAGGGTGATCCGCCACAGCGCGACCAGGCGCGAGACCGAGGAGGCCGCGGCCGCGGCCGCCCGCGATCTCGATGCCTCCGCCCGAGCGGTCGCCGTGCTCTCGGCGTCGTACCTCCGGTCCCAGGCCGCGAGGGCAACCTGGCAAGCGCTGAGTGCCGCCAACGCGCCGGGCGGGCTAGGCCAGCTCACCACGGTTCGCGTCGACGACGTCAGGCTTACCCAGCCTTTCGCTGACTACAGCCCGGTCGACCTGGGCGGGCTCGACCAGGAGCGGGCGATCGGCGTGCTCACCCGGGCCCTTGGCCTGCCGCCGCTGGCCCGGCAGCACGCGGGCCAGGCCGAGGGAGAGCCGCGTTATCCCGGCGCGGCCCCGGCGATCTGGAACGTGCCCGCCCGTAACGTCGCCTTCACGGGCCGCGGCGCGGTCCTGGAGCAGCTCAGGGACCAGCTCATGGAGGGCGGCACGGCGGTGGTGGTCGCCCAGGCCCTCTACGGCCTGGGCGGTGTGGGCAAGACCCAGATCGCGCTTGAGTACGCGCACCGCTTCAAGGCCGACTACGACCTGGTGTGGTGGATTCCGGCCGAGGGCGGCAGCCAGATCAGCCAGTCGCTCGCCGAACTCGCCGCCCGGCTGGGCTTCCATGTCGGTGACAACGTCCGCGAGGCGGTACATGAGGCGCTGGACGCGCTGCGGCGCCGTGACCCCGGCCACCGGTGGCTGCTGGTGTTCGACAACGCCGACGACCCGAAGGATCTGCAGGACTACCTGCCCACCGGGCCCGGCGACGTCCTGATTACCTCGCGCAACCACGCCTGGACCCAGCTGGCCGAGCCGCTGGAGGTGGACGTCTTCACCCGTGCCGAGAGCGTGGCGCATCTTCTGCTGCACGTGCCCGATCTCGAACCGGCCGATGCCGACCATATCGCCAGCACACTGGGCGATCTGCCGCTGGCCATCGAACAGGCAGGGGCGTGGCTGCACCAGACCGGGATATCCCCGAAGGAGTACAACGAGCAGCTCGACACCGAGTACGCGCGGGTCATGGCGCTGAGCCGGCCCGAGGACTATCCGGTGCCCGCCGCCGTCACCTGGAACATGTCACTGGACCAGCTGCGGGGGCGTTCGCCCGCCGCCATCCGGCTGCTCCAGCTGCTCGCGTTCTTCGCTCCCGGGGTGATCTCGCTGGAACTGGTGTACAGCGATGAAATGCTCCAGGCCCTGCAGCCATTCGACGAGACCCTCGTCGAGCGGATAGTGCTCGGCCGGGTCATCCAGGAGGCCAGCAGGTACGCGCTCCTGCGGGTCGATCAGGCCAGCAACTCGATCCAGATCCACCGTCTGGTCCAGGCGGTCGTCCGGGCGGCGATGAGCGAGGATGAGCGGCACGAGGCCCGGCATGACGTGCACCGGATCCTGGCCGGAGGGCGGCCGGGCTCGGGCGGTGCGGACAACCCCGCGAACTGGCCGCGCTACAACTGGATCTGGCCGCATCTGGGGCCGTCCGGCGCCGCCGAATGCAAGGATGAGCGCACCCGCCAGCTGCTTATCGACCAGGTGCGGTACCTGGGGCGGCGCGGTGAGCTCGACGCGGGCCTCGAGCTGGCGGACGAGCTGGTCACGATCTGGACGCGGGAGTTCGGCGCCGACCACCGGCACACGCTCCACCTGCGCTTCCAGCGAGCGAACCTGCTGCGCCTCAAGGGGCGGCTGCGTGACGCGCGCGACGAGGACGCCGACGTGCTCGCCCGCCAGCGCGAGGTCCTGCCGCTCAACCATCCGCACACCCTGATGACCGCCATCAGCTGGGCCGCTGACCTGCGCGCACTGGGCGAGTTCACGGAGGCGCTCCGCGAGGATCAGCACAGCTATGACCTGCTTCGTGACCAGTTCGGTGAGGATCACCCGCAGACCCTGGCCGCCGCCAACAACCTGGCGGTCTCGCTCCGGCTGACCGGCGACTCGATCGCGGCGAGGCGCATCGACCGGGATACCCATGAGCGGCGCAAGGCCGTGCTCGGGCACGATCACCCGAACACCTTGTATTCAGCCGCCAATCTGGCCCGGGACATGCGAGAGACCGGCGAATACCGGGAATCCATCGACCTGCTCAGAGATACCTACGGCCAGTACTGCACCGTGCTCGGCCTGGACTCACTGGAGACTCTGCGCACAGCGAAGAGCCTGGCGGTCTCCCTGCGCAAAGTCGGCGAGCAGCTCGACGCGAAGCAGCTGACCGAGGAAACGTATCAGCATTACCTGGACCGGTATGGGGCGGAACCGCCCGACTCCCTGGCCTGTGCGCTCAATCTGGCCTGCGATTACTCCGCCCTGGACGATAAGCCACGGGCGGCAGAGCTCGTAACCGAGGTCCTGACCGCCTATCGGCGGGATCTGGGCGACGATCACCCCTACACCCTTGTCGCCGCCAACAACCTGGTGACCTACCTGCGCGGAACCGAAGAAGTGGACCAGGCCACGGCCCTGGGCGAGCGAACCCTCGCGGCGCTGCGTGAGCGCCTGGGCGACGATCATCCATTCGCGCTCTCCTGCGCCGTCAACCTGGCCAACTGCCTGGTCGACGTGGGCCAGCTGGACAAGGCCGAGGAACTCCAGCGCGACACCCACCGCAGGATGCGCGGCAAGCTTGGTCCCATGCATCCTGACACGCTGGTGTGCGCCGCCAACCTGGCGGTCACGCTGCACCAGGCGGGCCAGGCCAAGGAGGCCGACGAGCTCCGGGAACGAACGCTGGGCGAGTTCGGCCGGGTTCTGGGAGAACACCACCCCGACGCCGGCCGGTTGCGCGAGTGGCGTTTCAGCAACCGCGATCTGGAGCCCCAGCCGATCTGACCCCCGGCCCGGTCAGGCCGCCAAGCGGCCGCTGACCAGCCACCTCAGCACGTCGGGCAGAACGCCGATCGCCGCGAAGTGGGCGGCCCCTGACTGCACGATGACGGTCGCCCCGGACAGCCGGGTCGCGAGCCACACAGCGTGGCTGGCCGGGGAGAAGACGTCATTCTCGCCGTGCCACACCAGTACGGGAGCAGTTACCGAGGCGAGGCTGAACCCCCAGCGGGCGAGGAAGGCCAGGGTGTCGTCCACCCAGCCGTACGCGGACGCCCGGAGAGCTTCGGAATAAGACGCCATGAGCATGGTGCGAATCGCCGGATTGGTGACTACCTGCTGGTCGGGATCCGGCAGCTCGCCACGCAGGCGGGCCAGCAGCTCAGCCGGATCGGCCCGGATCGCGTCGGCGGCCGGGCCCAGCCAGGCAGCGAGCGCGTCCACCCCGGCCGCGGCCGTGGTGTAGTGGACGATGTTCGACGCCGCCATGCCGGCCAGCCAGTCCAGGCCGTCGGCGCTGGGCGGGGCGAGGCCCACCAGCACCGCGGCCCGGGTGACCCGGTGCGGCAGGAGCGCGGCACACGCGAGCGCGTGCGGTCCGCCGCCGGACCGTCCGGCGATAGCGAACTGCCCGATGCCGTAGGCGTCCGCGATGGCCGCGACATCCTCCGCGACATCGGCGACCCGGCGGCCCGGCAGCCGGTCGGACTGCCCGTAGCCCGGACGGTCGAAGGAGATCAGGCGGATCCCGAGCCGGTACAGGACCATGCCGCGCGGGTGCGGGCCGAGCCTGCTCCCCGGGGTCCCGTGCATGAGGAAGACAGGGCTGCCGTGTGGGTGACCGGTGATCTCGACCGATAGCCGCCTGCCGTCGGCGGCGTGCACCATCTCTGTCACCAAGGCCTCCCCGTGGTAACAACACCCGCCGCGGGATTTAGTCCCTGCCCCGCAGCGAGCGGCGGCCGGAACCCACGGATTGGGACCCGGGGTGGCCCATGGTTCTCCACGGGCTGGGGTGCGTATCGGCTGGTTGGGGTACGTCTTTGGTTATGGCGGGGTCATCGCGGCGGGTGTTTCTGAGTCATACCTCTGAGCTAGCGGAGTTCCCGGCGGGCCGGTCTTTCGTGGCGGCAGCGGAGGCGGCGGTGACCCGGGCTGGTGATGCGGTCACGGATATGGCCTATTTCACCGCCCGGGAGGGCAGGCCGGCGGAGTACTGCCGGCAGGTGGTGCGGGCTTGTGATGTGTATGTGGGATTGATCGGGTTGCGCTATGGCTCGCCGGTGCCGGACCAGCCGGAGCTCTCGTATACCGAGGTGGAGTTCGGCACGGCGACCGAGGCGGACCTGCCGCGGCTGGTGTTCATGCTGGACGCGGAGGCGGCCCTGGGCATCCCGGCGGCCCGCCTGTATGACGACGATGCGGGCCTCCGTGAGCGGCAGCGGGCGTTCCGGGAGCGGCTGTGCGGGGCGGAGCTCACGGTGCGCAAGGTCGCCACCCCAGCTCAGCTGGAACTGGTGCTGTTCCAGGCGCTGCAGGAATCCCGGCCGGCCGTGGGGTTCCCGGTGGCTGAGGGCGGGGGTGGGCTGCCAGCGCGGCCGGATCTGGTGGGCCGGGATGCGGAGGTCGCTTCGCTGGCTGAAGGCTGGCTGGCGGCCGCTCCGGAGCCGGTGGCGGTGCTGGGGGCGCCGGGGATCGGCAAGAGCGCGGTCTGCATCGCGGCGCTGCATGACGAGCGGGTGCGGGAGCGGTTCGGTGATCGGCGCTGGTTTGTGCGCTGTGATGGGGCCGAGTCGGCGGAAACGCTGCTGTCGGGGATCGCCTCCGAGCTCGGTGTGATCGCCGAGGGGGCGGTCTCGCTGGCCGACCGGGTGCGGGCGGCCCTGGCCGAGGGGCTGTGCGTGGTGGTGCTGGATGATTTCGAGACGCCGTGGACGGCCGAGCCGCTGGCGGTGGAACGGCTGCTGCGCACCATTGGCGGGATCCCCGGGGTGGGAGTGGCGGTGAGCGCGCGAGGGACGGCGCGGCCGGCCGGACTGCAATGGCGGGATTTCGCGATGCTGGGCCCGCTGCCGCTGGCCGATGCGCGGCGGCTGTTCCTGGGGGTGGCGGGGGCTGGGTTTGCCTCAGACCCGGACCTGGATGAGCTGCTGGGGGAACTGGACGGGGTGCCGCTGGCCGTGGAGCTGCTGGGCTACGTCTGCCAAGGTGAGCCCGATCTGGCCGGGGTGGCCGGGCGGTGGCGGCACGAACGGGTCGGGCTGCTGGAGCGGATGGGTGGGGGCAGCCGGGAGCTGAGCGTGGCGGTATCGGTGGAAGCCTCGATGGCCTCACCGCTGATGACCGGACCGGGCCGGCGGCTGTTTGCTCTGCTCGGGGTGCTTCCAGATGGGGTGGCCGGGCAGGACCTGGAGGTGCTGCTGCCCAGTGAAGGGCCGGCCGCGGGGGCGGTGCTCCGCAGGCTGGGGCTGATCTTCGATGAGGAGAGCCGGCTGCGGATGCTGGCACCGATCCGCGAGCACGCCGCCGACGCCTACCCGCCTGAGGCGGAGGACCTGGCCCGTGCGGCCAGCCACTACGCCAAGCTCGCCGCCGATGCCGGGGAACAGGTGGGGCGGGGCGATGGCGCGCGGGCCGTGGCCCGGCTGCAGGCAGAAACCGGCAACCTTGCGGCCATGCTCCAGCAGGTCGCGGCCGACCAGCGGATAGATCAGCTGGTCAAGGGGGTGTACGGGCTGGCCGAATACTGGCGGCTCACCGGCGCCGCCCAGCCCGCCCTGCTCGCCGCGGCGGAGGAGGCGATCAAGGAGCATGGCGACCCGCTGCAGCGCGCCCGCACCTGCCGGGTCATCGGGTACCTGGCCCTCGCCCGCTTCGATCACAGCACCGCGAGAGCCCGGCTTGAGGAAGCGCTGGCGCTGTTCCGGCAGGCCGGGTCGGTACTGGGGGAGGCCAACTGCATCCTGGGCCTGGCCGACATCGCGCTGGCCCACGGCGACCTTGATGGTGCCCGTACTGGCTTCGAGCAGGCGCTGGCGCTATTCCGGCAGGACGGGTCGGTACTGGGGGAGGCCAACTGCATCCAGCGCTTGGGCGATATCGGGCTGGCCCGATCCGACCATGAGACTGCCCAGGCCCGTTTCGAGCAGGCGCTGCCGCTATACCGGCAGGTGGGGGATGTGCTCGGCGAGGCGAGCTGCATCAAGAGGCTGGGTGACATCTCGCTGGCCCGATCCGACTATGAGACCGCCCGGGCCCAGTACGAGCAGGCGCTCCCACTGTTCCGGCGGGCCGGGCCGGCGTCGGGCGAGGCGATGTGCATCATGGGCCTGGGTGAGATCGCCCAGGAGCGCTCCGACCATGAGGGCGCACGGGTCCGGTATGAGCGGGCGTTGCGCCTCACCGAGGCCATCGCGGATCCCTATTCCAGGGGATGGGCGCTGGTGCACCTGGCCCGGCTGGAAGCCCCCGGCGCCGCTCGCGACCGCTACTGGGATGCCGCCCAGCAGGCATGGGCCAGCATCGGGCAGGACGGCCTCATCGAATCGATCAGGCCCGAATTCGGCAGCTCCTGACGGGCCGTCAGGTCCGCTTCGTGCGAGAATCTGGCCGATCCCGGCGGAGGTCAGGGCATCTTCTTTGGTGCCGGGGGGATTATTGACGGCGGTACGGCATCGGTGCTGACCCGCCGGTAAGGACGGCTTTGCGGCCTGAGGGGGGCTTGGGATGGGGGACGCGTTGCAAGGTTCTGGTGGCGGACCCGGGGCCGGCGTCCGCCACGTGGCCGTCGCGGGGGACGTCACGGTGGACTGGCACCTGGCCCGGATGCGCAAGCCGGGCGACTCCGCAGCCGCGTGGAACGCCGCCGGCCGGACGGAGGTGTACTCCCGGCCGGGCGGGGCCGCGCTCATGACCCGCCTGATGACCGAGGTCGCGGCGACCATGACAGCCGGGCCGGTCACCGAGGTCTCGGGCCCCAGCGCTCCCGCTGACCCGGTCGGGCCGGCCGATCCCAGCGTGCACCACTCGTTCGCGATCTGGTCGTGCTACCCGCGCGGGCGGGGCGATCGAGAGAGCAGCGTGTGGAGGGTGGAGGAGTTCCTCGGGCTCGATCAACCGCGCACGACCGGCGCGCCGGCCCGAGGCGAAAGGGCCCGCCCGCCCGGCGCTGCTGCTCCGGCGAACATGGATCTCGTTATCCTCGATGACGCCGACCTCGGCTTTCGCGACAACCGGGGCGCCTGGCCTGCCGCCCTCGGCCTGTCCAGAGGGACGGCTGGACCGGACCGGCTCCCGCAGCCCTGGATCTTGCTCAAAATGGCCCGCCCGGTCGCGTCTGGTGACCTGTGGCGGCGACTGCTGCGCCTGCACGCTCGCCGTCTCGTGGTGGTGATGACGCTCAAGGACCTGCGCCTGAGCGACGTAAAGATCAGCCGCGAGCTCTCCTGGGAGCGGATCGCGGGCGACCTGGTCCGGGAGCTGTTGCGCCAGCCCGCCGTGAACGGATTGGCGCAGTGCGCCCATGTCGTGGTGTCACTGGACACCGGTGGCGCCGTCCTGCTGTCCCGGAGGGGGACCCTCGATGACCCCATGGGCCAGCCCGACTGCCACGTCTTGTTCGATCCCGAGGCGATCGAGAACAGCTGGGCCGAGCAGCACCCGGGAGGCATGATCGGCTACACCACGTGCCTGGCCGGGGGGATCGCCCGCGAACTGGTGGTCGACCCGGGCGAGCCGGCCATTGAGCGCGGTGTCAGGGCGGGTCTGGCCGCGGCGCGGGCCTTGCATCTCCGCGGATACGGCGCCGCGGAGCCCGCGGCCGGACGGGTTGATCTCGACTTCCCCGCCGCCTGCATCGCCGCGCAACTGGCCAGCGAGCCCCACGGGTTCGCGAGCGCCAAGGTGGAGCAGCCGGTTCGGGACTCCTGGTCCATTCTCGAGAGCCGCTACCCGGAGGGTCTCGAGCCGGTCGCCGAGGACGTCGCCCGTCGGGGGGTCGAAGCCGAGCTCACGGACGTCCCCCGCGCGCGCTTTGGCAAGTTCGAGACCGTGGACCGGGGCGAAATGGAGGGCCTTCGCAGCCTCCGGGCGCTGATGCGCGAATATGACGCTCAGCCCGCCCCGCGCCCGCTGAACATCGCCGTGTTCGGGCCTCCCGGCTCGGGCAAGTCGTTTGGCGTCAAAGCGGTCGCGACGTCGGCCCTCGACGCCAGCCGGATCGAAGAGCTGACGTTCAACCTCTCGCAGATGCGCGACCCTTCGGAGCTGGCCGACGCGCTGCACCAGGTGCGCGACGCTGGGCTGCGCCGCAAGCTCCCGTTCGTGCTCTGGGACGAGTTCGACGCCGATTTCGGCGGTGCCTCATTCGGCTGGCTGCGCTACTTTCTCGCGCCGATGCAAGACGGCGCCTTCCAGCAGGGCCAGATCCTCCACCCGATCGGGAAGGCGATCTTCGTCTTCGCCGGCGGAACGAGTGTGCGCCTGGCCGACTTCGCGGGCAACCCCAGCACGGCCTTCCGCCTGGCCAAGGGCCCCGACTTCGTGAGCCGCCTCAAGGGCCACGTCGACATCGTCGGCCCCGACCCGCGCGGCGGCGATCCGGAGGCCGATCCGTATTGCCGCCTCCGCCGGGCCATTCTCCTGCGCGCGGTGCTGAAGCGGGACCGTGAAGGGCTCTTTGAGCGCGAGGACGGGACCGACCGCCTGAACATCGATTCCGGTGTCCTGCGGGCCTTCCTCGAAACCACCTCGTATCGTCACGGCGCGCGCTCACTCGAGACGATCGTGGCCATGAGCACGCTCCACGGCGAGAGCCGTTACGGGCGCTCAGCCCTGCCCGCGGCGGATCAGCTCGACGCCCACGTTGACGCGCGCGAGTTCCTCTCGATCGTGGAGCGCTACATTCCCGAGGGCAGCCGGCTCGATCGGCTGGCCAAAGCCTTTCACCTTCAGTACTGCAGGGACAGGCTGGAGGAGGGCCACGCCTGGCACGGCACACCCGAGTACCTGGAAGATCATCCGCTCCTGGCGCCATTCGCCGGCCGTGAACTGCCCGAGGAGACCCTCCCAGCGCTCGATGACTACGGGAAACTCACCAAGCATGTTCAGGAGCAGAACCGCGACGAGGCCCGCGACCTGCCCGCCAAGCTGGCCGTCCTCGGCTACGTCCTGCGTGAGGACGCGCCCGCCGGGGCGCCTCAGGTCCGGCTGGACCCGGCGGATCCGCGCATCGTGCTGCTGGCCAGGCGGGAGCACGAGCGCTGGCTCAAGCGCAAGATCAGGACCGGCTGGCGCTACGGCGTCCCACGCGACGACGGCCGGCTGCTGCATCCGCTGGTCCTGCCATGGGAAAAGCTTCCGGCCGATGAGCAGGACAGGAACCGCAGGACGATCCTGAACCTGCCGCAGGTCGTCACCGCGGCCGGAATGACCCTGGCGCCCAGCCAGGAACGGCCGGATCCGTGGGCGGGGTCATCGGCCGCCGGGTGACGTTTCCCAGCCGGGGGCGATAGTAGACAGCATGCAATTGAGCCCGTTCCGGATTGAGCGCTTCTACGCGCAGTATGAGCACAGCACGCGGTTCATGCTCTCCAGCAGCGACTGCGAGTCGCGCACGATCGCGGAGCTGCTGGAACTTGAGCCGGACGCACACGGGCGGCTGCTGGAACAACGGTGCGGGTATACCGAGTCGCCGGGCGCGCCCGAGCTTCGTGAGGCGATCGCCTCGCTGTACGAGCGGACCGGCGCCGGGGACGTGATCGTGACCTCCTCCGCCGAGGAGGGCATCTTCCTGCTCTACCACGCCTTCCTCCGGCCAGGGGATCACGCGATCATCGAGACGCCCTGCTATGAGTCAGCGTTTGAGGTGGCGCGCAGCACCGGCGCCGAGGTGAGCCAGTGGCGGCGCCGCTACCAAGACGGCTGGGCGCATGATCTCGATGCGCTCGCGGGCATGATCCGCCCCGCGACCCGTCTGCTCTACATCAACCAGCCGCACAACCCCACCGGCACGCTGATGGCGCGGCCGGTATTCGAGCGTGTCATCGGTCTGGCCCGCGCGCACGGGCTGGTTGTGTTCAGCGACGAGGTCTACCGGGAGCTCGAGCATGATCCGGCCAAACGGCTGCCGCCCGCGTGCGACGAGTACGAGCGGGCCGTTTCGCTCGGCAGCATCTCCAAGAGCTACGGCCTGCCCGGGCTGCGGATCGGCTGGATCGCCACCCGCGACCGCGGGATGCGCGACGCCGTCGCCGCGATGAAGGACTACACCACCATCTGCGCCAGTGCGCCGAGTGAGTTCCTGACCGCGCTGGCGCTGCGCAACCGCCAGGTCCTCCTCGACCGCAACCTCGCCATCGTCGAGCGCAACCTGCCCCTGGTCGACGCCTTCTTCGACCGGCACGCCGAAACCTTCGAGTGGGTCCGCCCGGCCGCGAGCCCGATCGGCTTCCCGCGCGTGACCGGGGTCGGTGACCTGGCCCGCTACTGCGAGCGGCTGGCCGGGGCCGGCGTCCTGCTCCTGCCGGGCTCGGTCTACGACGAGCCGGGCCATGTCCGCATCGGATTCGGCCGGGCCAACATGCCCGAGGCCCTCGGGCTCCTCGAGGCCAATCTCGCCGGAGCTGAATGACGCGATGCCGGGCTGGCGTTCCGCGCGGTGCCGGAAGCGCGCGAGTCGTCCGCCGCGGTGCGTTTATGCCACCACAGTCCGTGCCAGACTGGATCTGATCACTTACTGGAGGCATGATGACCGACGCTGAGCAGGCACCCCCCGGCGTGGACCCGGCGCGGCCCAGCACGGCGCGTATCTATGACTATCTCCTGGGCGGAAAGCACAATTTCGAGTCGGACCGCGCCGCCGGGGAGATGCTCAAGTCGCGCGCGCCGGAGCTGGCGGACTCCGCCTGGGCCAACCGGGGCTTTCACCAGCGGGCCGCTAAATGGATCGCCCAGCACGGCGTCAGGCAGTTCATCGACATCGGGTCGGGTCTCCCGACGGTCGGCAACACCCATGAGGTAGTCCGGCGCGTCGCGCCCAACGCCCGCGTGGTCTACGTCGACAACGACCCGATGGTGCTGGCCTACGGCAAGGCGCTGCTCGGCGATGACCGGAACGCCACGGTGATCCTGGCCGACATACGTGACCCGGAGGCGGTGCTCGGCCACCCGGAGCTGCGTGGCCTGATCGACTTCACCGAGCCGGCCGGCCTGCTGATCACGGCGGTCTTGCACTTCGTCGCCGACGACAACGAGCCCGCCCAGCTGATCTCCCGCTATATGGCGGCGCTCGCCGGGGGCAGCTACCTCGCGCTGTCGCACATGACCGCGGACCAGAAACCGGCGCTGGCGGTGCAGACGCTGGTCGAGGTGGGCCTGCGGGCCGCGGGCGGCGGGTATCTCCGCTCCAAGACCGAGGTCCGCGAGCTCTTCGGGGGTCTTGAGATCGTCCCGCCCTACACGGACGCTGACCCGGACCTGACCTGGGTGGGGCTGTGGGACTGCGAGGACCCCGATCTGGCCGATTCCGAGGGCTCCCGGTGGCTGTACTGCGGGGTGGCGAAGAAGACCTCCTGACGCCGGTCAGGCAAGGATCACGGGTGGCCGGCCCGCCGAGCTCGTGCCACCGGGAGACTGGGACCGCATCCGCGCCATCATGGGGCCCCTGGATTATCCGGGCACGGTCTTCGGGGTCGGCGACAGCGACGCCGGTTCCATAAGGTCCGGCGTGGCCCGGCGCTATGCCCGGGGACTGGCCCTCCACCACCGAGATCAGATCGTCCCCGACGAGCGTCACCTGCCCGCCGGCGATGACCTTCCGTAGCTGGCCGGCCCGCGCCGACGCACGGCGCCAGCGGGCCCGCCCTCGTCGCCGGCCTGCCCGGCGTCAGCGCGCGCCCAGCGACCCGGGTGCCGGGGGACGCGGGATGGGTGCGTCGTTCAGCTGCTGGTCAATGTCGACGAGAATGGCGTCGTCTTCGATCTTGCACGCGTAGACCGGGATCGGGCCGGCGGCGAACGGGCCGACGGCCTCGCCGGTGGTCAGGTCGTAGCGTGACGCGTGGGCGGCGCAGACCAGCGTGTCGTCGTCCTGGAGGGTGCCCTCGTGCAGGGGCTGCTGCTGGTGGGTGCAGGTGTTGTGGATCGCCCTGACGTCCTCGTCATCGAGGCGGATGAGGCAGATCGGTTCGCGCAACTCGTCAACGAGCATGGTGTCGCCTAC
>Ga0187765_10000219_pt1 | contig 20300 bp, 17 predicted proteins | sample 0216_QUI02_MP05__3_FD_133018 | JGI IMG/M metagenome (GOLD analysis project Ga0187765, IMG submission 133018) | Tropical peat soil microbial communities from peatlands in Department of Meta, Colombia - 0216_QUI02_MP05_10_MG | ecosystem: Environmental > Terrestrial > Soil > Wetlands > Peat ...
GACGGCAAGCCCTTCACAGCCGAGGACGTCGCCTTCAGCATTGCGCGCATCCCGACCTTGCCCAACAACCCCGGCCCCTACACCGCCAACCTGCGCGGCATCGAAAAGGTCGAGGTCGTCGATCCCCTGACGATCCGCCTGCACATGGATAGTCCCGATCCCGTGATCCCCGGACAGATGACGAACATCTTCATCGTCTCATCGAAGGCGGCCCAGGAAGCCACCTCCGCCGATTTCGCCTCCGGCAAGGCGGCGATCGGCACCGGGCCGTTCAAGCTCGTGCATTTCGCGCAGGGTGAGGGCATGGAGCTCGACCGGTTCGACCAGTTCTGGGGCAAGAAGCCGGTGTGGCAACATATTTCGGTCCGCATCATGCCCAACAACGCCGCACGCATCGCGGCGCTGCTCGCGGGGGACGTGGACCTGATCGAGGACGTGCCGCCCGAGCAGGTCGCGACCGTGAGGCAAAGCGGCGCTCAGGTCTTTGCGCGTCCGAGCGACCGCGTGATGTACCTGCTGCCCAATGTGGGCGCGGAAAAGCTGCCGCTGCTAACCGATGCCGATGGCAATTCGCTCGACAAGAATCCGATGCGCGATCTTAGGGTGCGCCAAGCGATCTCCAAGGCGATCGATCGAAAGGCACTGATAGAACATGTCCTTTACGGTGAAGCGGTCCCGGACGGCCAGATCGTTCCGGAGGGGTTCGGTGGCTATGATCCCGCGATCAAACCCGAGGCCTACGACCCCGCCGCTGCCAAGCAGCTTCTCACCGAGGCCGGATACCCCCGAGGGTTCGGCCTCACGATCGCCTGCACCAACGACCGCTACGTCAACGACGCGCAGATTTGCCAAGCGCTCGCGCAGATGCTGAGCCGGGTCGGGCTCGCCGCCAAGGTACAGACGATGCCGGGAAGCGTGTTTTTCGGCGCGGTCAAGAACGGCAAGAACCCGATGCCGCTGATCCTCTACGGCTCGTCCAGCGGCTCCACGCGCGATGCAACCCATGTGCTCTCGCTGGTGCTGCACAGCAACGATCCCAAGCGCGATTTCGGCCAGAGCAATCGCGGCGATTTCCGCGACGCCAATCTCGACCGGTTGATCGAAGAGGCGGCGTTCGGTCTCGGTCCTGACCGCGAGCAAAAGCTCTCGGTCGCCATGGCCGAGGGCATTCGACTGCTCGCGGCCATTCCTCTCTATAACCAGATGACCATCGCCGCCGCGCGCAAGGGGATCGACTTTACCCCGCGCATGGATGAGCAGTTGGTCGCGACCTACGCAGTGCCGGCGCCCTAAGCCGCCTAAGCTACGCCAGGGTTTGCTGCGATGAGCCGCTGCGCTTCGGCCGCAAGAGTAGCGAGATCGCGCGACACGTCGATCCGGTGCCAATCGATCCGGCCAAGATCATAGCCGAGCTGTAAGTGCAGCACGCGCGTGCCGGCATCCGAGGCATCGTCGCGCCGGGCCGCGATGCGATCGGCCAGCAGCTCGGTCGGCCCTTCGAGCCATAAACCGACGAAGGGAACGGCGCGCTCGCGTGCGACCCGTTCGATTGCCATCCGCTCCTCCGGCCGCAAGAAAGCCGCATCGGCAATCGCGACATTCCCCGAAGCAAGCGCGGTTTCCGTTTCCTCGTAAAGCGCTTGATAGACTAGGGCGTTCGTGTCGGGCGTATAGGAGTGAGACGGCAGCTTGGCCTCCGGCTCGACACCCGCCAAGCGCTTGCGCAGCATGTCGCTGCGTACGATCCGGGCGCCCGGCGCCGCGCCCAGCGCGGGCGCCACAAGCTGCGCCAGAGTGCTCTTGCCCGTGCCGCTGAGCCCGCCGATGGCGACGAGCCGCGGTGCGGCCGGCCGCAGCAGTGCGAGAGCGAGATCAAGATATGCACGCGCCTGAGCATGGAGTGCGCCGCGCGCGGCACCTCCCACATGGGCGCGGATCGCCGCGCGCAGCGACATGAAGAGCGGCATCGCCGCAAGCCCGCCGCTCTCGTCGCTGCGGTCCAGATAGCGGTTGAAGGCGAGATTGGCGAGGCCGGGGAAACCGCGGTGCAGGAGATCCATCAGCAAGAAGGCGACGTCGTAGAGAACATCGATGCAGGCGATGTCGTCGCTGAATTCAATCGCGTCGAACAGGGTCGGCTCACCCTCGAACAGGCAGATGTTGCGCAGATGCAGATCGCCGTGGCAGTGCCGCACCCGGCCTTGATCGCGGCGGCGGTCGAGCACTTCGGCGGCACTGGCCAATGCCTCCCGCGCGGCAATTCGCCATTGCTCGACTTCGTCCAAAGGCAATATGTCCGGCGCCAGGCGAAGATTTTGGGTCGCATCGTCGATCGTGGCGGCAATACTTGCTGCGCCGCCGAACCCGTGCGCGCGTTCTGCCGAACGATGAAAGCGCGCGATCTCGTCGGCGAGCCGACGCATCAGCAGCGGAGTGAGGCGACCCGCCTCGGCGAGGCGATCGAACAGCAGCGCCTGATCGAAGCGCCGCATCTCCACGATCCACTCGACCGGCGCGCCAGCACCATCCAAGGCGAGCGCGCCATCGCTTTCGCGCGTCACCGCGTGGAGCGCGGCGTAGAGCTTGGGCGCCATGTGCTTCCCCAGCGCCAACTCCGCCTCGCAGCATCGGCGACGATGTTCGAGCGTCGAATAATCGAGATAGGAGAACCGCACCGCGCGCTTCATCTTGAAGACGCGTTCGCCCTTCAGGATCACCGTCGAGCAATGAGTGTCGATGCGTTCCGCCGGCTCCTGTTTTCCCGCGCTCGCGAGAAATGCCGCGATCTCGTCCTGAGCGTCGGGCATCGTGTCGATCGAGCCGGCCAGCGCTATCCCGGCTGGAAGCCGAAGGTGCGCTGGAAACGTTCGGCATAGCGCGGCCAGACTTCGGGATTGAGTATCCGTGGCGGGCGCTTGCCGTCGAGAATGTCGAGCATCTGCTCTGCGGCAATGCGGGCGATGTTGAGCCGTGCCTCGCGAGTAACCCCCGCGGTGTGCGGACTCACCAACACATTGTCGAAGCGCATGAGCGGATGGTCGTGCGCTGGCGGCTCCTTTTCCCAAACATCGAGTCCGGCACCGGCGATGCGTCGCTCGGCCAGCGCCTGCGCCAGAGCATTCTCATCATGGATGCCGCCACGGGCCGTGGTGATGAAAAAGGCGTGCTTTTGCATGAGCGCGTATTGGCGAGTGCCAATCATGCCGCGGGTCTCGTCCGTGCGCGGGCAATTGATCGACACGAAATCCGCGCTGCCAAGCAGCCGCTCCAGCTCGACCTTCTCGGCGCCTCGCGTGGCAATCTCCTCGGCGCTCAAATAGGGATCATAAGCCAGCACCCGCATGGAGAAGAGACCGCGGCAGAGCGCCGCCACGCGGCTTCCCACATGGCCAATGCCGACGATCCCGATCGTCTTGCCGCGGAGATCGTTACCCATATAGAGGTTGCGCTCGATCGCGGGGGCACGGCGCATCGTGCGATCGGTCTCGATGATGCGCTTGGAGAGACAGAGCATCATCCCCAGAACGTGCTCGGCCACCGCTTCGGCGTTGCCGCCGGCCTGGTTCACCACCAGCACGCCCGCCTGGGTGCAGTCCTCGAGCCGCACCGTGTCGTAGCCGGCGCCGTTGGTCGAGACCACCAGCAAATTGGGCGTGCGCGCGAGCAGGTCGCGGTGCGCATGATAGCCGAAGTCTAGCTCGTCTCGAGCGGAGCCGATTTGGTAGGCGTGGGCCGCCGCCAGCACGGGCGTTGCTTCCGGCTCCGGTGTCCAGTTCTCGAGCTTGTCAAGCCGCACCTCGGGCCGCGCCGTCACGATCTCCGCGAACAGGGGGGCGGCCAGGTACTTCACATAAAAAATGCGCTTGGTATTGACCGTCATCGCCGCTCCCTCGCCTCTTTCCGGAAATTGCGGCGCCATCCTAGCGGAGGCGCGGCAAACGACGCAAAGCCGCGTATTCTAGGCTCGGGATTCATTCTTTGAGATAGAAGACAAACGACGGACAACACGGACTCGCAAAAGATCTCACGGCCAAACGGGTACGCCGTCCAGCCCCGCGGTTTCTGGCAGGCCGCAGATCAGGTTCGCATTCTGCACCGCCTGACCGGCCGCTCCTTTGCCGAGATTGTCGACCACGCCCATCGCGATCACCAAGTTGCGCTCAGGATCAGCTGCATAGCTGACGAACGCGAGGTTCGAGCCGGTGGCCCATTTGGTCTGCGGCGGCTTGTCGGTCACGCGGACGAACGCCCGCCCGGCGTAGAAGCGCCGGGCCGCGTCCAGGCACTGGCCCGTGGTGGCGCGGCCGCGGCAGTAAATGGTGGCGAGTACGCCGCGGGTCATCGGCACCAAGTGTGGCGTGAACACCAGCCCGGCCGCGCTGCCGCCACTCAACCGCTCGATCGTCTTGGCAATCTCGGGCATGTGGACGTGCTTGAGCAGACCGTAGGGCAGCAAGTTCTCGTTGCTCTCGGCGTAGCCGAACTTGCTGTCGGCGCCGCCCCGGCCGGCACCGGAGATGCCGGTCTTGACGTCGATCACGATGTTGCCAGGCTCGATCAGCTTGTTGACCAGCAGCGGCGCCAGCGCGTTCAGCGTCGCCGCGGGGTAGCAGCCGGGGTTGGCAACGCGGGTCTGACCCTCGATCTGGGCTGGCCAGACGTCGGCCAGGCCGTACGCCCAACCCTCGACGTAGCGGTGGTCGCCGCCGATGTCCACGATCTTCACGTCCTTGGGGACGCGCGCCAGCGCCTCGGCCGAGGCGCCCGTGGGCAGCGACGCGAACAGCACGTCGAGCTTCGGCAGGGTCACAGGGTCCCACTTTTCGATCACCAGTTCGGCCAGCTTGGCGGGCACACCGGGGAAGCGGTCCACCAACCGGCTGCCGGCGCTGCCCTCGCCCGCGGCGTAGATTAGCTCGAAAGACGGGTGGCTCGCGACCAGGCGCATCGCCTCGCCGCCGCCAAAACCGCTGATCCCGACAATGCCGACGCGAATGCTCATGGTGGTGTCCTACTGCTGGAGTGAGCGAACAAGTTTAGTCTTTCGGCGCATTTGACCGCGGCGGAAAGACGCGCGTGCCGTGCTTGCCGCGAAATTGGAGACCTATGGACGGGCCGGTCGACGCGGCACGATGAGGTTGGCCACCAGTATCTGCACAGGTTCGTTGTTCTGGTTAAGGGTGGTGGTGCGCACCTTGATCACGCCTTGCTCGGGGCGCGACTTCGAGGGCCTCACCTCCAGCACTTCATTTTCGAGACGCAACTCGTCTCCCGGCCGCACCGGCTTCGGCCAACGAAACTCGTCGAACCCCGCGCCGACGATGCCGCCCGCTGGTTTGAGGTCACTGTCGACCAATAACCGCATGGTCATGGCGGCGGTGTGCCAGCCGCTCGCCGCGAGGCCGCGGAAAATGGTGTCGCGGGCGGTCGCATCGTCAAGATGGAAGGGCTGCGGATCAAACTCGGCCGCAAACGATTTGATTCGCTCCATATCGACCCGCATGCGGCCCGAGTGATAGGTCTGGCCCACCGCGAAGTCCTCGAGATAAAGCGCGCTCATGGAGAGTGATCCCGTCTCGGCGATTTCCGCGCCTCGGTTTTAGTCCCTGGCGAAAGCGGAGAGATCCTAGCGTAGTCGGGTGGGCAGACCAACGATCCCGGAAATCCCGACCTGAGATTGAATATCACTTGCTTACAACAACTTTAGATTGAATCGTCACACCTGTTTGAGCGCGGACGGGCGGCGCCAAAAGAATATACTATCATCAGGGGTGATTGGGTTTCTTTGGAGGAATGGCTCGCATGGATACAGCCGTTAATGCCGTGGCGCCGACCCGAGAGAAAGGGAAAGGCGGCGCGACACCCGACGATATCGCGCGCCTTCCGATCCTAATCGGCTTCACGGGGCGACGGAGCTACGGCGAAGACGCCGCAGAAAACGACCGGCTGATCAGGATCGCGGCGGAGCGCTTTCGCCGTTTCGCGGAGTGGCTCGACGAGAAGCTTCCGCTCACGCCCAAGGTCCTTCTTTGCGGCGGTGATGCCGGCACCGACTTGGCGATTGTTAGCACCGTGCTGGAGGGGGCGACCGATGAGCCGTCGCATCCGCTCTGGTCGGTTGTCGTCGTGCGCGCCTTCGACAACTATGTTCCCGACGCGGAGAGTGCCGCGGCTTATCGTGAATTGGAACTCGTGCACCCCAGCCGGATTGCTTTTCGCACGCTGCGGCATTTGCTTTCGCTCAAAGTCGATCACCTCCATCCGGAAGAGGACGAGTTGGCCCGCGAGCGCCCGCCTGCAGCCGAGGCCCCAAAGGAGGAACACGATCGCTTCCGCAGCGAGCATTTCGAGCAGCACGCTCTTTGGCTCGCGCGCTATGCGACGCTGCTGGTAGCGGCATCTGCTGTCGGAACCGCCGAGTTGGCGGCGGCATCCGCCGGGGAAGCGACCGACCGCGCCGCCGCCAAGCCCGGGGCAACCTCCCGGGTTGTGGCATATCGCCGTGCGGCGGTTCCCGACGCGTTTGCGGCCGCCACCATCGAGCGCAGTCACGAGCTGCTGGTCGGCTCCTCCTTGGACGAACCCGATGGCGAGCATGTCCTCTGGATCGACCCGACCACGGCGGACAATTGGCCGGCCGATCTGCCGCCATTGCAGGTCTTGCGACCCATTCAAGAGATTTTCGATCAACGCCAGGCAGCGCCATCCTTGGCGGAGGCGCGGGACGCAATCTATGAGGAGCCCTTCAAGCCCTTCGCGCCTCTCTCCGTGGGTGGGTACCAAATGCCCGACGACCCTTGGTCCGCTCTTGAGGGTGCGCTCGTCGTCGCAAGCAAGTTCGAAGCGTTGTGCCGCCGCCAAATACCGTTGTACCGACGTCCATTTGTGACCCGGAATGGAGCCAAGCGCGCGGCGCCCTTCTCGAACGAACCTCCGCACAAATTTCTGGCGCGGGTTCGCGATCGAAGGGCCCCTATCGGAACCCAGCAGCTATTCGCGCACGCGATCGTTCGGTGGTCGCTACGGACACTGATCGGGGTGTTCCTGCTCGCCGTGCTTCTCTACGAAGCTTATCTCGAATTGCAGCCGCACCAGGAGTTGTGGCTCTTCCTATACGTAATGGTGCTCGCGGCCATTGCGGGCATTGTTCTGTGGGTCAACCGAATTGATGTGGCGCGCCGAACGGAGGACCTGCGCGGCTTGCGCGAAGTCCTGCGCGTGCAGGTCGCCTGGTGGGCGTCCGGGCTGGAACTCATGGTCGATCGCGTGCACCTGCGTAGGATCGACAGCGATCTGAAGATCATCCGCGAAGTCGCCGCCACCGTCTCCATGTGGGCGATGCTGCGGACATCGGAACGAGTCCCGGTCGCAAACCGGGATTTCGCGGAAGCATCGGATTGGATTGACGAGCAGGTGACCTATCACCGCCGCCGGTGGGAGAGCAACGAAGGGTTCAAGCGGCTGTCCCAGCAAGGCGCCACGATCGGACTACTCGCTGCGTGGCTCTCGCTCGCTGCCTTGTGGGTCATCCGTTTTTTCGTGCTTCCCTATTTCGAAAAGAGCGCGACATCAAAACTGGAGCCAAGCCTAGTCACAGACCTGCGGCCATGGGTGTTCTTCGCGATCGCGATATGGATCGCGTGTGCCGTGACGGTGGCCGCCGACTTCATACGTCAATTCTCGAATGCACGGCTGTTCCGATGGCCCAGGAATCGCTGGGAATACGTCACCGCGGCGTCGGCTGTCGCGACGGCGGCGGCACTGCTGGCGGTGGCGGCCTTCGGCGACATGCTGACCTCGGTTTTAGCTGGGCTCGCCGGCCTCCTGGTTGCGACATTGGCCGCGTGCTGGGCCACCCGTATGGAGTGGGTCACTGGGAAATGGCGGGTCCCCAGGATCTCCGAGCTGCAGAAGTTTCGCTGCGCGGCCACCACGGCCGGATTTCTCATCGGCTTTACCGGAATCCTTGCGCCCGCGATCCCCACGATTGGGAGCACGCCAGCCGAGAGACCGACGACCGCAAGTGCATTACCCTCGGCTCCGGGAACCGAAAGCGCGCCAGCCGCGACACCAACGACCACAAGTGCCCCACCTGCGACGCCGGCGACGGCAAGCGCGCCACCCACGGCCAGCGAATCACCCGCGCCAACCAAGGGAAGCGCACAGGAAACAAACCCTGACGTCTATTTCGCGTTTCGAGCTTTGGTGTTGACCGCAACAACCCTGGTTTTGGCCGCGTCCGGCATGCTCCGCTATTACGTGGACCGCCGCAATCATGCCGCGCAAGCCGCACAATCCGACGATTGCCTGCGGGCATTTCTACGTGCCCAAGCGATCCTTAAGAGCGCGCAGAAGGCGTTGGCCTCGCGGGGTGACGATGAGGGAGCGCTCAGGCAGGCGCGACGGTCGATCATCGAGATCGGCATGCTGGCTCTCGACGAAAACGAGGCTTGGCTGCGCGCCCATCGCGAGCGCCCGGTCGAGGCCGTCAGATAGGCGGAGGCTGCCCGCCTATTTCGCCCGCATCTCCGCCGCGGCATCGAGCACGGCGTGAATGATCTTGTCGTAGCCGGTGCAGCGGCAGAGGTTGCCGGCGAGCCAGTAGCGTGTTTCCTCTTCTGTCGGGTTCGGATTGCTATCCAGCAGAGCCTTCGCGGCTACGAGGAACCCCGGTGTACAGAAGCCGCACTGGAGCGCCGCATGTTCCAGAAACTTGCGCTGCAGAGGGTGCAGATCGTGGCCGCGGGCCATGCCCTCGATGGTTTCGATCGCGTGGCCCTCGGCCTCGACCGCCAGCATCAGACAGGAGCAGACCAGACGGCCGTCGACCGTGACACTGCAGGCGCCGCAATCACCGGAACTGCATCCTTCCTTGCTACCGGTCAGGTGCAGTTCGTCGCGCAGCACGTCGAGCAATGTCAATTGCGGCTCGCAAAGAAACTCCGTCGGCTCGCCGTTGATGGTGGTGGTGACGTGGTGCTTGCTCATCGACGCCCTCCCGCGCGTTCAAAGGCGATGGCGGCCGTTCGGCGTGCCAGGACGCCCGCGACCTTGGTTCGGTATTCAATCGTGCCGCGCTTGTCATCAATAGGCTTGCAGATGTGCCGCGCTGCCTGATCCAGCGCGCGAAGCGCGTTATCGTCCAGCTTGTGCCCGATGAGCGCCTTTGCGGCGTCGGGAACGATTATCGCAGTCGGTGCCACGGCGCCCAACACAACACGCGCGTCGGCGCAGACGCCGGCCGCATCGAGTGTGACGTTGACCGCGACGCCAACCACCGCGATGTCCATTTCGGTGCGCGGAATGAAGCGGAGATAGGCATCGCCCGAACGCGGCGGCCGTTTCGCGAGGCGAAACTCGACCACAAACTCGTCACGGCCGAGCGAGGTTCGCCCCGGACCGGTGACGACGCTTTCCACGGGAACCTCTCTTCGCCCCTTGGCGCCGACGACCACGCAGGTGGCCTGCGCGGCAATCAAAGCGGGAACGCTGTCCGCCGCAGGCGATGCATTGCACAGATTACCCGCCAGCGTCGCGCGCCCTTGTATCTGAGTGGAACCGATCAGGTTCGCGGCCTCGACCACCCCGGGCCAGGCACGCACGAGCGCTTTGCACTCGCCGATCTCAGCCGCCGGCGTAGCGGCGCCGATCGCGAAGCCACCATCCCGCTCCTCTATGCCGGAGATGCCGGGAATCCTCTTGGTGTCAACGATCAGGTCCGGCTTCACTCGGCCGGAGCGGAGCTGGACCAGCAAATCGGTCCCGCCGGACAGAACTTTTGCAACGCCCGCGGCGCCCGATAGGATGCGAACGGCTTCCTCAACCGTCGACGGGGCTGAATAGGCTAGCATGGGTCGTGGCCTCTTTTGATTTTACCAGGCCGCACGATAGTCCAGCGTCGCTCGGCGGTCGAGGGCGAAGGGTGGTACCCCCGAGGGCGAGCCTCCTGCCTCACAGCTTGCATTTCGGCGCCCGGCGCGCGACCCTAGGACCTCAGGTACAACCGACTATTGAGGCGAGGCAGCCGTGGACGATCTGATCCCGAAGACGAACCCGCAATTCAAATGGGTTGGAACGCGACCGATCCGGCCGGACGGGGTGCCGAAGGTGACGGGCCTCGCGCAATATGGAGCGGATTTCGTGATGCCCGGCGCTCTGGTCGGGCGCGTTCTGCGCTCGCCGCATGCCCATGCGCGCATCCGCTCGATCAATACCGCGAAGGCGGCGGCGTTGCCCGGCATCAAGGCGGTGGTGACATCGGCGGACTTCCCCGAGCAGAAGTTCGACTACCTGGGCCCCGAGCGCGTGGCGGTCAATTTCTGGCATATGACGCGCAACGTCATGGCGCGCGAGAAGGTGCTCTATGAGGGACATGCGGTCGCCGCCGTCGCCGCGGCCAGCAAAGCCATCGCCGACGAGGCGCTGTCGCTGATCGAGGTCGATTACGAGGTGCTGCCGCACGTCATCGACGTGGACGAGGCCATGAAACCGGGCGCGCCGCTGCTGTTCCCGGACATGATCACCCGCGGCGTCGAGCCGCCGCCAAAGCCCTCTAATATTTCGAAGCGTATCGAGTTCAAGATCGGTGACGTCGCCGCCGGCTTCGCCCAGGCGGACGAAGTCGTCGAGATGTCATTCAAGACGGCGCCGGTGCATCAGGCCTATATCGAGCCGCAGGCCTGCGCGGCTCGCTTCGATGCCGATGGCCAGGGCGAGCTCTGGAGTTCGAGCCAGGGACACTTCGTGGTGCGAGCGCTGACGGCGCAGCTCCTCGGCATGAAGCTCGGCGACCTCCGGGTGTATCCGGCGGAGATCGGAGGCGGCTTCGGCGGGAAAACCGTGATCTATCTCGAGCCGCTCGCGGCTTTATTGGCGAAGAAATCGGGACATCCCGTGCAGATGACCATGAGCCGCGAAGACGTGTTCAAAGCCACCGGCCCCACGTCCGGCTCCTCCATGACGGTCAAGATCGGCGTCAAGCGCGACGGCAAGATCGTCGCCGCCGAGGGGCTGTTCAAGTTCCAGGCCGGCGCCTTCCCGGGCTCGCCCGTGATGAACGCCTGCATGTGCGCGTTCGCGCCCTATGACATCCCGAATGCGCGTTCGGTCGGCTATGATGTCGTCTGCAACCGGCCAAAATCCGCGGCCTACCGCGCGCCAGGCTCGCCGATCTCGGCCTTCGCGGTGGAAAGCGTTCTCGACGTGCTCGCACTGAAGCTTAAGATCGATCCGCTGGAGCTCAGGCTGAAGAATGCCGCGCGGGCAGGAACACAGATGGTCTACGGGCCGAAGCTCGCGCACAACGGTTACGCCGAAACCATCGAGGCACTGATCAATCATCCCGCTTACAAGGCGCCGTTGGGCAAAAACCAGGGCCGAGGCGTCGCGTCCGGTTACTGGTTCAATGGCGGCGGCGAATCAAGCGCCACGGTCCACGTCAACGAAGATGGCACCGTAGTGGTCGCGACCGGCAGCCCCGACATCGGCGGCTCGCGCGCCTCGATGGCGATCATGGCGGCGGAGACACTGGGCGTCGACTACAGCCAAGTTCGCCCGATTGTCGCCGACACCGCCTCGGTCGGCTATACGCACGTGACCGGCGGCTCGCGCGTCACCTTCGCGACCGGGATCGCGGTGATCGATGCCACCAAGAAGGTCATTAAGGAGCTCTGCGCCCGCGCCGCGATGATGTGGGACGTGGACCCCGAAGGTGTCATCTGGGAGAACGGGTCCGCCAAGCCCGCGGGCAGCAATGTCGGCGATTTCAAGCCGCTGACGCTGAAGGAGATCGCTGCCAAGCGCGCGCTTACTGGCGGTCCGATCGGCGCCGCGGCGGCGGCCAATCCCGGCGCGGTCGCGCCCGGCTACACGACCCAATTCTGCGACGTCGAAGTCGATCCCGAGACCGGCAAGGTGACGGTACTGCGCTACGTCGCCGCACAAGACGTAGGCCGCGCGATCCACGCGGCCTATTGCGAGGGCCAGATCCAGGGCGGCGTCGTGCAAGGGATCGGATGGGCGCTCAACGAGGAGTACATCTACGACGCCAAGGGGCGCATGGAGAATCCGGGCTTCCTCGATTATCGCGTACCCGTGGCCTCCGACCTGCCGATGATCGAGGCGGTCATGATCGAAGTGCCGAACCCCGGTCATCCCTACGGCGCCAAGGGTGTGGCCGAGGTCAACATCTGCCCGCCAATGGCGGCGATCGCGAACGCGATCGATCGCGCGGTCGGTCGACGTTTGACCGAACTGCCGATGTCGCCACCCAAGGTTCTGGCTGCGATTGACAAGGGCGCGAAGGCCTGAGGACCATGAACGGCGCCAAAGGTGTGGCTTCCGCCCATGTCGTGCTCACCGGCGGCTTGAGCCGGCGCTACACCGGCGGCGTTCAGGAATTTGATATCGAGGCAAAGAATCTGCGCGGCGTCATCAAGGCCATGGACCTACTCTATCCCGGACTCGGCGAACATCTGGAACAAGAGGCCAGCGTCGCGATCGACGGCGCGATCCACGACGACGTCGGCTATTTCCAACCGATCCGGCCGGGCTCGGAGATCTTCTTCATCCCGAAGCTCGAGGGCGGCTAGGTCGTTCTGAAGCGATCGTTTTCTCAAGGCCGTCCGTTGCCCGCAGACGACCATAATTGCTGAGCTGAGGCTTCAATTCAGGCGGATTGGGAACGATAGCTGGAGCGTGAGATCGGGCGCGTCGCGTGTTTCGCCGACGCCCGCGGTAAAGTTGACGACAATGCCGCGGCCCAAGATGGAGAGCACCCCGGCTGACAAGATACCCTCGACCTGCTCCGACCCTGGAATATTCTTGCCGCTCAGACTTGTCGGCCGAATGAAGGTGAGCTGCTGTCCGAGGCTGAGCGAGGTTTCAGGGCTAAGTGCAATCAGCAGCCCCACCGAGGGCGTATACTGATCCCCAGGCCTCACATTGTAGTGCGGCAGCGTGTTCTGGTACGAGAAGCCGCCCGTAAAAACGACGGGATCCTGTCGTTTGACGATCGTCATTCCTAAATTGAAGTCGTTGAACCCGGTGCCGACCGGAATATTGTGCTTCACTTGTCCTACATTCATATTGTAGGTGGCGTTGACGAAAAGGCCGGGCACCACGTCGCTTTCCTGCAGAACCTGATGGGTAAGAGTGAACGTCGGGTCTGCGAGACCCGAGACACTGGTGGAGGTTTCGGCGAGTCCCGAAGTCAGCACGCGCGAGGCGTTCGAGATGCTCTTATAGGCGAACGGAAGCCCGACCTGCGCCTGGAAATCCCAGGGCAGCCCAATTCTCAAGAGGTTCCCCTGCTGCAGCTGAGTGCTCCGAATCAAGTCATTGGTGATCAGAACGGCTCCAGTCGAACTCAGCGCGATTTGGCCTGGCAACGCAAACTGCTGGAACTGGTAACTTAGGCTGGGCACGAACTCCAATGTGCCTGGCGGAAGAAGCGCGGCGCCCGATTCCACGAGGGCTCGTTCGAGGGCGTGTTCGGCGGCTTCCTCACTGACGGAGAATTGCCCCGGGGCCGACTTTTCCTGGGAAGGCGGCTGCGAACTCGGCGTCTCCGACGATGGCGGGGATGACGACGGCGGGGGTGACGCGCCTGGCTCGCCGGACGGGGTCGACGGCGGGGGTGACGACGGAGCCTGGGCCACCAACTTAGGTGTATCCGCCAACGCGAAGGGCAATTTGCGACTCGGTGCGGGCGGTTCGGAGTTCGCGGTAACGCCGGCCTGTTGCTCGGCATAGGCCGGCTTTACGCCGGCAGGGCCGCGACTCGACGCTTGTCGCTCCAATATCTTCACCCGGCGGAGCAAGTCGGCAATCAAGACGTCCCGCTCATCGAGTCGCTTCTGGAGTTCCTTGATCCTGTCGGCATCGGATGCGGATTTGGTCCGCGGCGCGGGTGTAGCGCCCGTCTGATCATCGGGATCCGCGGACGCCGCCGACGCGGTTGCGGTCCCAAAGCCCATGCACATGGCCAAGACCGCGGCTAGATACCAAGTTCTGCCAAGGTGTTTGGCTCTATGCACTCGTTTGCCCCACGGCGCGTGTCATGGAATCACTTGACGAATGAAGTCGCCTGAGGGCAACACGAACAACTTGGGATTCGCGGTCAAGGCACCGGGCGGCGCCGGCTTTCCGTTACGGGTAACGATGAAGCCGATTTTTCCAATCTCTGGAAAGTCAATCCAAAGGTTCTCGAATTTCTGGCGCGACATGGTCCGATTGCCGTAGGCGGGATCCCCCAGCAAAACCGTATTGCCCACCATGCCCTTATAGACCACGAAATGATTGTAACCGAGAGGACTTATCGCAACGATGAGCGGCGCGAGCGACGGCAAATCATCGAATGTGAGCTTCCCGTACCCGATCCCCACGTAGCCGCGGGTCGTGACGTAGCGCTTCAGGTCGAGCAGCGAGAACCCCTCGCGTACCCGCACGACCTCTGGATGCTCGATGTATTCCTCGCGCTCAATGAGACCTCGGGTGACCTGCCTTTCCGTGACGTGGTCACCGAATTGAAAATTCAACAGCGTGGCCAGCGCCGCCGCGCCGCAGCTGAGATCGGCCTTCTGCCGAATGACGCCCTGATCCCGCAGCTCTTCAATCGATAGGACCGGTCCCGTCGTGGCAGCCCAGGAAGAACCGATCGGGGCCAGGCAGGCTGCTATCGCGCAGAGGAAAAGGGCATTAAATACGGCCCGAAGCCCACGCCCCGCCGCGAGGTCCAAATAACACAGCCATCTCGATGACAGTGGCCACTCCCCACACGACATCCAGCGCCTCACGCAGACTTCCGCGAACAAACGACCAACCGCGGGTCGCAACACGGAACCCCTTGGACTTACTTCGGTTAACCTGCCGAACGATTATAAGTCAATCACAATTTTGATGAACGCTAAAATAAAGCACGCATATTAGCGTGCCAAAATGAATACTAAAGTGATCGACCGCTGGAAGCTAAATAGCGGGGCGACTCGCCCTTATGGAATCGTGATGCTCAGGTAGAGGCTTGAGGTCGCGTAGGCAGCACCAGCCGCCGGTGTGGATGAAGCGCTTGATGCGGTGGAACCGACCGCCGACGCAGTGACCCCGGTGGTCGCTACCCCGGTGGCGACGCTCACGTCGCCGTTGGCCGTCTGTCCAACGGCCGCGGCGTCGGCACTGCCGATTGCGCTCGGGCTTCCGGCCGTGACATGGTCGAGCTGATCGTTCGTCAGCGCCATCGGCCCCGCCGCGCTCGCATTCCCTGCGCAAATGATTTGCGCCACGAAGAACGCGGTGATGCTAACTGTCGTCCACAATGACTTTTTCACTGCCGGACCGTCTGTTAATGTCGGCCAGAAGCTCTCGTCTAGTGACGTCTGTCTTGTGCGTGCCTCGCGAGCGATGCTTGCCAACAAGCACACTTCTTCATCGGCAGTGACGCAATTCCACAAACGAAGTACGCCGTTCGGAGGACGTTACAGACCGCGTCATGGTCACTATTGAATAGGACCGACACGCACCGATCACTGGAATGCGACCGCGATGACTGGCCTCTCTAGCGGGCGATAACGGCAGACGCCATGCACCCCTCAGGCAACGAAACCCAAACAGGGACGCGGCCAGGTCGCAATGATCCGTGCCCTTGCGGCAGCGGGCGCAAATTCAAGCGATGCTGTGGGCGCGATGACGCGCGGGACCCCGCGGTTCCAATTCGCGAAAGCGCGTCCCCCGCCGGTGCCACGCCAAGGCAGCGGAACAGTGCGGCGCAGCGTCATCTCGAATTGGGAACGCAACTCCTCGCGGCGACAAAGTTCAAGGCAGCAGTTGCGGCGCTGCGCCAAGCCACCGAACTCGACACCGGATCGGCCGAGGCGCACCACGCGCTTGGGCAGGCCCTCCTCCATGACGGGCGTTTTACCGAAGCGCTCGACAGCTTGCACCTGGCAACGATCTTGAACGACCGCCTTGCCGCCGCGCATCACGATCTGGCAGCGGCACTGGACGCACTCGGCCGCAGCCGCGAGGCGATCACGGCGTGTCGTCGAGCGATCGAATTGGCGCCGCACATCCCCGAGAGCCATCGTACGCTGGGCGAGATGCTCGAGAGCGCAGGAGATCCCGGAGCAGCAGCGCAATCCTTCCTTCGAGCCGCATCGGCCGCCCCCGACACAACCGCCGGCCGCCTCGACAACGTCAAGGCCCAGCTTCTGCAAGACAATCTTTCCGAAGCAGAAGCGTGCTTGCGACAGGCAATCGCGCTCGATCGGGGCAACGATGAACTGCACAAGGTACTGGGAGAAGTTTTGGCCAAGGAGGGACGCTTTGCAGAGGCGATCGAAGCATGCGACCGAGCGGTCGAACTGAACCCGCTCCAGGTCCCGGCGTTTCTCACGGCGGTTCGGGCGGGCAAGTGCACCGAGGCGGACCGCCCTCGCCTCACGCGGATGCTTTCCGCCCTGCATCACCCTTCGATCACCGATGCGCACCGCGTCTACCTGCACTTCTCGATCGGCAAATTTCTCGATGACGTCGGCGAATACCGCGATGCGATGCGGCATTTCGACAAGGCAAACGGCATCAGGGGCCGAAGCAGACGATTCGACCCGGCGGCGCTGAACGAGGTGATCACGCGGCTAATCAAGCGCTACACCGCCGATTTTTTCGCTGCCAACCATGCTTTCGGGCTGCGCGACGAGACGCCGCTATTTATCGTCGGCATGCCGCGCTCGGGCACCACCCTGGTGGAGCAGATCGTTTCCAGCCATCCGGAGATTGCGGCGGGTGAGGAGCTGTTTTTTTGGTCGCGTCGAGCGGGCTCGCGCGGCATTGCCGAAGCGACGTCTCTCACGCCGGAATCGGGACGCGCACTGGCGGCAGAATATGTCGCGCAATTGCGGCAAATCAGCCCCGGCGCGGCCCGCGTCACCGATAAGCAAACCTTCAACTTCCAGCAGTTGGGGCTCATTCACCTGTTGCTGCCGAACGCACGCATCATCCATTGTCGGCGCCACCCGATCGACACCTGTTTGTCAATGTACTGCACCTATTTCAAGGGGCAGATACCGTTCGTCGCCAGCCGGTCGGATCTCGCTTCCGCTTACCGTCAATACATGCGGATCATGGATCACTGGCGGGCAGTGTTGCCACGGGGTCGGCTCTTGGAGATCGACTACGAAGCCCTTGTCGCCGATCGGGTGGAGCTGACGCGGCAACTGATCGCCTTCACCGGCCTTGACTGGAACGACGCGTGCTTGCAACCCGAACGCAACGCGCGGACGGTCACAACAGCGAGCCTTTGGCAAGCGCGCCAGCCGGTTTTCAAAACCTCGGTCGAACGTTGGCGGCGCTATGAGCCATGGCTCGGCGAACTCCGGCAATTGCTCGCCGATCCCGACCCATCGCCGGCAGCGTGACCCGATGCTGGCGAACGGTGTTCCGACAGCGCGCGGAAATCAAATCGAAACACGCGCGAGCGATAGCGCTTTCTGACTAATCGATCCCGGCGATACCTCTCAATTGGCTACGACCTCTGCATCCTTGCATTGGAAGCGGGGGAAGCATTTTTTTGTACATGTGGCTGCGTATGCGGCGACAAAAGCAGCGGTGCAAATTGGGCCGCAAGCATGAACGTAAGCGCAAAAGTGCGAGTGTTTTTGAGGCGCTGTCCCTGACGATTTCACTCGAATTGGCTCATTTGCGAGGAGGCTTCGATGAATAAGTTGCTTATGGGCGTTGCGGCTCTTCCGCTGATGACCGGCATCGCCTCGGCAGCGGAGACATTGAGCGACGTCCAATTGGATCGGGTAAGTGCAGGCGCCAGTGCCAGTACCGCCACGAGCTTGAGCAGCTTGCTAAATCTGAGCTTGACGATTAACTGCCCCGTTGCCTCCTGCATGACGTCGTCCGCGAGCAACAATTCAACGACGACGAACGGCATTACAACGAACCTAAGCAATTCCAGCACCTCGGGCGGCCCCACTCCAACGCCCACGCCGACTCCATCGCCCAGCCCGACACCCACACCTACACCCACGCCTACGCCTACGCCTACTCCCACTCCGACCCCCACGCCAACGGCTCCGCAGGTAACGCTTCCCAACATTTTGAACCAGCTCATAATCACGGGGTTCTGATAAAGATCGCACAGCAGATTTGCCCCATTCGCTTTCTGGGCGTCATCGGGTTGGATTGCGATCGCCAATAGCGCGCTAACGGGGGCGTCTGACCGCTCGTAATAGAGAGGCCTGTGACGCATTAGCATGACGGCGTGGGCGCATGTCTGCCGATTGGGCTGTTTTGCCGCATAAATGGGTACGTCCGCGCAATCGAACGATCAATGTAATTACGACCCTTTCCCGACTCGCGCTTAGCCGCGTGCATGTATGAATATTTCATGGGCACGGGCATGCCGAATGTGCTTCAGCACTGCCCCTCAAACCAAGGAGAGACTCATGGCAAGGTTACTTTTCGCGCTCGCGGTTGTGCCGTTTTTGGCCGTTCCAAGCTGGGCAGGCCAAAGTTTGAGCGATATCCAGATGGATCGAGTAACGGCCGGCGCCAGCCCCACCACCACTTCAACGTCGACGTCCAATCAGGTGCCGACGATCTCGTTCTCTTGCCCAGGCTGCGGGCCGGGCCAGGTGTTTTTGCCGAACTCTCCACAGTCGTTGTTTTCGGATCTGGTCTCGTTTCTGTCGGCAGTCGGCTACGTGCCGTCACCATGAGAATTTGGCGGAGAGTGCTTGAGCGGCTCGATGCCGCCATCCTCCGAACCGATTGGGATTGCCGCCGCGCAGTTTGGCTGCGGCCGATCCGGGCTTCCGAGATCACCGAGGCTTAGCGCTCGAGTTCGAGAACGCTTGCTTTGGCCGATTGAAAGCAGTTCGGACCGTCTCAGTAAGTCGTCGCGATACGAAGGCAAAAACGAGTCTTTCCCTTCATTCACCGCACCTTGGAGCATCGTGGTTACGCCTTATGAACCGTTGAATCCCGGCGTTGCGACATGTCAGCGTGACAAACGCCGTCGGCTACGAGGAGTGTGACGCCATGTGCTCTCATCCTTCCCTCATTCAAGCCGTGCAAAGACTGCTGTGTGGCGTCGCGGCCCTAATGCTTCTCGCGAGTGCGGCGTTCGCGGGCGAGCTCGTACCGCTCAATGACAAGCAATTGGATTCGGTTTCCGCGGGCCTGGCGGTTTTTCTGTTCTATGTGCACGAAACCGACATCAACAACACCGGAACGGTTACGGTGAACGTCGATCCGCCAAACTGCGCCTGCTTCGTCAACATACAATCCGAGCCATTCACGCTGCAGGCGCAATTTGGGCCAAGCTCAGGCTCGAACAGCTTCGTGTTCGTCACTCCCTGATCGACACCAAGTCCCCCGACTGCGAGGTGGGGAATGATCCGAGTAGACCCAAGCCCAGACGACATCAAGTCGTCGTCTCTGGAGAATGCGGGAGCGGCCATGCGCTATAGGACCCACGCCCGCATCTGGGCGCATGACGGAGCGTGCTAGGCCCGCCCTCGACGCGCTCAAGGAACTCCTTGCAGCGCTTGGCAGGCAAGTCCAGCACAACCGCGATGAGGGCGCCAAGCTCGCGTCCGCCATCAGGCACGTCGAAGCGGTCATACGCATGCTTGACCCGAGCTTCGAGGCACAGCCGATCACCGTCGTACGTCGATACGAGTCCCGCGCGCCCTTTAAGCGCGGGCACGGGTTTAAGGCCATTGCGGAGGTTCTACGAGCGTCTCGTGAGCCGATGACCTCGCGTCAGATCGCCGAGGCGATCCTGCGCCAGGCGGGCGACGCCGAGCCTCCTATACGCGTTGTCCGCGAGATGGTGCCGACCGTTCATTCGTCGCTGCGGCGCCACCGAGGAACCAACGTAGAAACGGTGGGAGAGGGAACGCCGGTGAAATGGCGATTGAAAAGGGAGAACGGGACCCCCTGAGCCTGTTCGGGCCCGCGATTGTTCGCGACTTGCCCATCCACGGCGGGCACGTTCGTACCGCACGCAGCACTTCCAAGCCGAATTTCATTGATTGATCGTTGTCGGCCGGCGCCTCGCGACCGTACCGCCGACTAGGTTCTAGGCTGGCCGGATTACCCCGGACACCCCCCCACGGCTATGTGCCCACGCTTGCGGCGGGCGCCGCGAGTGCAAGGCGATCGACGATGGGGACACCTCACGCCGAAACGCGAGGCGTCACCCATCCAGACAACCTGTTACTGTAGCGGCCCAAATATTGCGTACACCTGCAACGACTGCACGTGACTGGGGTAAGTCGTACCTGACACCGCGA
>Ga0187765_10000220_pt1 | contig 20294 bp, 23 predicted proteins | sample 0216_QUI02_MP05__3_FD_133018 | JGI IMG/M metagenome (GOLD analysis project Ga0187765, IMG submission 133018) | Tropical peat soil microbial communities from peatlands in Department of Meta, Colombia - 0216_QUI02_MP05_10_MG | ecosystem: Environmental > Terrestrial > Soil > Wetlands > Peat ...
CCACTTTTCAAACCGTCGTTTGAATTCCTGATATGCGTTTGCCGCGCGTAATGCAATCGGTTCTTTGACATGCGCGCAAAGCTCATCCTGGGGCGGCTAGTGGAGCGTGCCGCTCGCTCGTAAAGCGAATGTCAAATCCAAAAGCTCCACTAGATACCTATGCTTGCTAGTGGTCCTTTGATTCAAACATTCGCACAAGATGTATGCCGAAACGGGATGCGAATGTTTGAATCGGACCACTAGGCGGGACCGGTGCGGCATAATAGGGTCGCCGCTCCTCGCGCGTGCCGCGCAAGTCGCTCAGTTGGGGAGATCTATCTATGAATCAGCACCGCTTGCCGTCGGATATCGTCGGGCTTAACGACGCTTGGAATAGAATGGTCGGCTGGTTCAAAAAATACCAAGTCCTGAGCTGATCAGCCGCTGTTCGCGGCCACGCGGCGCCTTTCGGGCGCCGCCTGCACCGGACCGCCCGAGTGGAGGACGCCAATGGCCCGCATCGAAGAAGTGCGACGCGACAAGCTCGGCACCCGCCAGCAAGCGCTCTACGACGAGATCATGCGCACACGGCCACGCGGCAAGCTCAGCGGGCCGTTTTCGGTCTGGATTTACCGCCCCGACATTGCCGAGCCCGCCAATGCGCTCGCCAATTGTTTTCGCGTCAGCCCCAAGCTCGACAAGCGCCTGATCGAGCTGATCGTGCTGTTGGTATGTCGCGATGCGACCGCGCAATACGCCTGGTCGGCCCATTTCAATCTCGCGCGCGAGGCCGGCCTTAACAGCGAGACCATCGAAGCCATTCGCGCGCGGCGGCGGCCGGAATTCGGCCGCGACGACGAGCGCATCGTCTACGATCTCGTCAGCGAGCTTCTCGCCAGCAAAAAAGTTAGTCCGGCGATCTATGGGCGTGCCGAAGCAGCGCTGGGCCGCGACGGCATTATCGAGGCCGTTAGCTGCGCCGGGTTCTATGGAATGATCGGATTGGTGCTCAACACGTTCGAGATCCCGCCGCAGCCCGGCGGCGATGTCCTCACCTAATCGTGCTGTGCGCCGAAAGCGGCCCGCCGGTCGCGCGCCGATCGCGCCGGCGCGGACGCCATAGTCTGGTTCTGGGCCGCTAACAGCGCGCCACCGCGTTTGGTCAACCTCACCGCACGTCCACCCTCGCCTTCGAGGCGCACCAAATCAGCAATCACCGCATCTTCCCATACCGAAAGCCGCGGGCAACTGGTGCGCCATGCCTCCATTGTCTCGGCATAGCTGCGCGGCCGGTCCGCCACCCAGGAGAGGAACTGAATCATGATCAGGCTTGGAGAATCAGACATCGCGGTTTCCTTCCGCTTCGGCCAGTATAGACCCGAACGCGACTTGATGCAGCCCGCCCGGTCGGCTCGTGTTAAAGTTGATCCAAGGTCGTGGCTAACCAGTAATGTAAATCCCAGCAATTAGATCGAGATTGGCATGGATATCCTGATCCGAGCGCTCATCACCTTCCTCATCGTTCTGCTTGTGCTTTATCTTGTTAACATGCTGCCGATCGACGGCCGCGCCAAGCGAATCGTACGCGTGATCGTCATCATTATCGGCGTGTTGTCGTTGCTCAGCTATATCGTGCAATTTTGATATTGGCTGTCCGGACCGTGCGCAGCATCGAAGGCTACGTGATCGTTTCCGCCGACGGCATGATCGCCGACGGCAAGGGGGAAATGCCGCCGTCGATCCGCAACGACGCCGATCAGCGGTTCTTTCAGGACGCCCTCGACCAGGCCGCCGTCGTCGTACACGGCCGCCATTCCCACGAGGGCGGCCCGCGCGCGGCGCGGCGCAAGCGTCTGATCCTGACCCGCCAAATCGCTGAGCTCGCACCGGACTCCGCGCACCCAAATGCTTTGCTCTGGAATCCTCTCGGCGCCAACCTTGATGCGGCGCTCGAGCGGCTCGCGATCGCCGACGGCATCGTCGCGATTATCGGCGGCACCGAGGTATTCAGTCTATTTCTGCCGCAGTATCAAGATTTTCATCTTTCGCGTGCGGCGAATGCCAGGATTCCGGGCGGGCTGCCGGTCTTCAATGAAGTCGGTCCGAATGCCACGCCGGAGGATGTACTCGCACGCCATGGCCTAAAGCCCGGGCCGCGCCGCGATCTTGATCCGGCCGCCGGAGTTTCGGTTGTAACCTGGCAGCGCTAATCTGAAGACTGACGATTGACGGGATAAGGATTATATCGGTTGGCAAATGGTGCCCTTCCGCCGCCGTTCTGCTTCAATCACCGACGCACTCGACTATGAGGTAGCGCAGGAACAAGCTGCCGCGCTTGGCCGCGCCGGCCGCGTGCTTGAGGCTGCGCTCGCGGCCTTGCGCGAGCACGACCGCAACGGCCGAACTGCGGACGCGGCGCGCCGAGAATTGGTTGCGCAAGCGGGCGACGCGCTGTGGCGCTTTATCATCCAGCGGGAATGTTGCGGCTTGCGCGACTCGCGGGCGGTGATGCGCGACTACCTGGTTCCGCAAGATGTGCAAAATCGCATGGGAGTCTGTCACGTCGGCGGACGCCGCGGGCACTAATAACTCGCTTCAATCATCGGCGGTACGATGCCGCCATTAATCAATTGATAATGGTTTGCCGCCGCGCTCGCGCGGCGCGGCAAGATTTTGTTCACCCTTTTCGATGCATTGTCGCTGATACTTCAATGCGGTAGCCAGCGTCCGGTCATCATGCGTACCCCTTTGCTCGCCGAGGAATTGGAGGTCGTGGTCGCCTCCGGCAGTGCCGCCCGGCGCAGCGACATTCTCAGCCGCGTGACCGACCTCTTTATTCACGACGCCGCACGCTATTCGCCGGATCAGGTTCGCTTGTTCGGCGACGTCATGGCGCGCCTCGCGCGCGGAATGGGAGTGGAGGCGCGCGCGCGGCTGGCCGAACGGCTGGCGCCGATCGCCAACGCACCCGTCGATGTCATCCAGTTGCTCGCTTTGGATGATGATGCGAGCGTGGCAGGGCCGGTACTGATTCAATCGAAACGGCTTCCCGAGCGCGACCTCCTCCTGGTTGCCGGCAGCAAGGGCCAGCTGCATCTCCTGGCCGCAGCGCATAGAGAGCGTTTGAGCCAACCGGTCACTGACACGCTCATTGCGCGCGGCGATCATACTGTCCTCGCCACGCTTACCCGCAACCGCGGCGCGCTGTTTTCCGCCGCCGGCCGCCGCCGCCTGCGCGAGCGGGCGAGCGCCGACGGCGCGCTTAAGGTCGAGCCGGCGCACCGATCCGACGAAGAAGCGGACCATAATTCCCGCGGTGGCGGCGAAGCCGAGGTCTACCGCAATGCGCGCGCCGGCAGGATCGCCGACACCGCCGCTGTCTTGGGCATCCTGGCCGGTATCCCAGGTGACGCGGTCGAGCGCGCGCTTCTCAACCCGCGCGCCGAAGCTGTGCTCATCATCGCCAAAGCCGCGGGACTGTCGTCCATCACCACCGAAGCGCTGGTGCGCTTGCGCGCCGGCGAACGGGGGATGTCGGCGGAGGAGGTGGCGGCGGCTTTGGCGAAGTTCAATCGGCTGCCGCGCGACAGCGCGCGGCGGGTATTGAACTTCTTCCGCATTCGCCTGGAGAAAGGTTCCGCACCGGCCACACTGCCGGAGCTGCGCCTCGAGACTTAAGCTGGCGGCCGGTGCTTCCGGCCGCCTCGCCTCGGGCTTACTAACAATAGCCCGGCTGAACCTGCAACCACGAACCGTTTGGATAGCGGTAATAGCAACCGCCACGCCACCAGTAGTAACCGCTGGCTCGACGCTGCGCCTCGGCTGCGATCACTGCTCCTGTGGTCGCGCCGATGACTGCGCCGGCGACGGCGCCGCCGGCGCCGCGTCCAACTGCACCGCCGATGATGCCGCCCAGCGCGCCGCCCACAATAGCGCCGCCGAGCGGATCCTGCGCCGCCGCCTGCTGCACCGGCATTGCTGCCGCCATGCTCAACAGCATCGCGGCTCCCAGCATTCGCTTCATGGTCCCTCTCCCTCAGTTCGAATTGCGATCGAGCCAACCCAAGTCAGTTCTTCAACGTCCAAGCCTGAATCTGCCTGATCATAGTACGTCACGCGGCTGAAATTCGACTGCAATATTGCCGAAATGGAGGCGGTCGAAGTACACGGCGCGACTGGCGAGAGCGCCAAGTGAGATCGGGTGCGAAGCGAGTCATCATTCGAACATCGTCGCCACGCGCGGTCATTTCACGCGGCGATGCAACAAACGTGATGACAAAACGTTAAAGCTTTCGTTGCAGAATCTTCTTGACTCCCCGCTTATTGCATTTATGTGGGGATTTAGCCGCTGTTGGTCGGTTCGCGTGGGACTGATCGAGCGGCTTTCGCTTGCCGATGCGCTGGAGCGTGCCGGCATCTCGGGTCCCTGATTGGGGAGGACGGCATGAGCCAGAACGCCCTCTTGCGATCGGTGAAAGGCTTGGGCGCTCCAAGTACCGCTCGTAAGGAAGACCGTAAAGCCAGACTAAAAGTAGCGGCCTCGGCGGCGGCAGAAAGCCGGCAGGATTTTCTGTGCAAGGACCATTACGCCGTTCGCAACGGCGTTCGCTGCGCAGGCGTGCATTTGATCGTCGATCTGCACGGTGCCAAACGGCTCAATGACATCGATCATATCGAAACGACGCTCCGGCGCTGCATTGAAGCCGCCCGAGCGACACTCTTGCACATTCACTTGCATCATTTTCAGCCGAGCGGGGTCTCCGGTGTGGCCGTGCTGGCGGAGAGCCACATCTCGATCCACACTTGGCCGGAAGCGGGCTACGCGGCGCTCGACATCTTCATGTGCGGCTCCGCCGAGCCGGATAATTGCATCCCGGTGTTGCGCGAGGCGTTCGGCGCCGAGCGCGTTGAGGTCAACGAGATCCTCCGCGGCCAAGACGCCTGATCGGGCGCAATTTGGCAATCAAATGGGCCGGGCCAGACCCCGGCCTTTTTTTCGGCGCCGCTCCGAAGCTTGGGTTTGCCTTCCTTCCGGAAGATGGCCACCATTGAGCGCGGCCTGCCGCGGGGATCTGCCATGACCGACGCAAAAGACCAATCGGCGAATAACGCGTCCAAGAAACGCTGGATCGCCGAGACCTTGTTCGACGATCTCGGATTTCGCATGACCTTCGAAGTCGACAAAGTACTCTATGAGCTGCAGACCGAGCACCAGCACCTCGTACTGTTTGAACATCGTTTCTTCGGCAAGATGCTGATGCTGGATGGCGCGACCCAAATCTCAAAGAAAGACGAATTCATCTATCAGGAGATGATGTCGCACGTGCCGCTGCTCGCCCACGGCAAGGCCGAGGATGTCTTGATTATCGGCGGCGGCGATTGCGGCATCGCCGAGGAGGTGCTCAAGCACAGGACGGTGAAGAGCCTCACCCAGGTCGAGATCGATCCGGCAGTGATTGAATTTGCCAAGGAGCATTTTCCGGAATTCACCAAGCCGGTCTTCGCCGATCCACGCTTCACATCCGTGATCGACGACGGCGCCAAATATGTTGCGGTCACAAACCGCCGCTTCGACGTCATCATTGTCGACTCCACCGATCCGATCGGTCCGGGCAAGATTTTATTCGGCGCCAAGTTTTATGCCGGCTGCCGGCGCTGCATAAAGCCGGGTGGGGTGCTGGTCACTCAAAACGGCGTTCCATTCTTTCAGAAGGGCGAACTCACTGCGACCATGGTCAAGTTCCGGCGCCTGTTTGCGGAAGCGGGCTGCTATGTGGCTGCCATTCCAGTCTATGTCGGCGGCCATATGGCAATGGGTATTGCCAGCGACAATAAACGGGTGCGCCGGCATTCGATCAGAACCATCGCGCAGCGTTATCGCAAGGCTGGCAGCTTCAAAACGCGTTACTGGACGCCCGAGGTTCACGTCGCGGCCTTCGCGCAGCCCCGCTTTATCGCCGATCTAGTGGCGAAAGGATGTGGCGAATAGTGAGTGACGAATTGAGAAGGTTCAATTCGCCATTCGCTATCGCAATTCGCAAATTCAGGCAGACGAGGTTCAGCGCCTGCTGTAAGTTACACACGATCTGGAACGGGTCGCTGCCATGAGCTTTTTCCCGGCCAAGGATCCGACCTTCGGCGACGCGCCATCAAGCGACGCGATCGCGCATATCGTCGTGCCGCGCACGGTCGATCTCGGCGGCCTGCAGGTCCGCCGGGCGCTGCCGTCGACGCGTTCGCGCATGGTCGGTCCATTCATCTTCTTCGATCATTTCGGCCCGGCCGTCTTTCGCGCCGGCCAAGGCATCGACGTGCGGCCGCATCCGCATATCGGCCTTGCGACCGTCACCTATTTATTTGATGGCGAGATCGTCCATCGCGACAGCCTGGGCAGCGCGATGCCGATCCGCCCCGGCGCGGTGAATTGGATGACCGCCGGAAGCGGCATCGTCCATTCCGAGCGCACCGCGCCCGATCACCGTGACGGCGGCGAGCCGCTGCACGGCCTGCAATTGTGGGTTGCCTTGCCGATGAGGGATGAAGAGACGGCGCCGGCATTCGCCCACACGCCTTCAACCGATATTCCGCAATCGCACGACTATGGTTTGAGGCTGCGCGTCATCGCCGGCGCCATGCACGGGCTGCGTTCGCCGGTCGCGACGCTATGGGAGACGATATTCGCCGAGGTGAGGCTGAAAGCGGGCAGCATCCTGCCGCTTCCGAACGACCATGAGGAGCGCGCGCTTTATGTGATTTCGGGCGATATCGAAATCGCCGGCGAGCGGCACCCCTCGCAGCGGCTCTTGGTGCTCAAGCCCGGCGACCGCGTCGAGGTGAAAGCGCTTACGGATGCACTTTTCGTGCTGGTTGGCGGCGCGCCGATGGATGGACCCCGCCATATTTGGTGGAATTTCGTCTCCTCGCGCGAAGACCGCATCGCGGCCGCCAAAGCTGATTGGAAGGCGGGTCGCTTCGCGCTCGTTCCCGGCGACACCGCGGAATTCATTCCGCTGCCCGAGGGAGCCTAGTGCATGATCCGGAAAAGCAGAAACCGGTTTTCCGATAAGATCATGCCCAATGAAAATCCTAGAGTGACAATGGATTCAATCTGAAACGATTGCGCTCTAGAGTCCAATCACCGCTTTGATGCGCTCACGGCTGAGCGGCAGGTCGCGCAAGCGCTGACCGATGGCTGCGGCGATCGCGTTGCCGATCGCGGCGGCGGCCGGACCCTGGCCGGCTTCGCCGCATCCGAGAAATGGCTGGCCAGAACGCTGCACGATGTGGACCTCGACGGCGTCGGGCACGCCTGAAAACCGCAGGATCGGATAGGTCGCCCAGTCGATGCTGGTGATCCGTCGCTCATCGAAAGCGACGTTCTCAAAAAGCGTCCAGCTCATGGACTGCAGGATGGCGCCTTCGATCTGATTGACGACACCGTCCGGATTTACCACCTGGCCGGCATCGACCGCGGCGACCGCGCGCAACATGCGCGCTCGGCCGCTCTGGCGTTCGACCTCCACTTCGCAGGCGATTGCGCAATAGGCGGCAAGATTCTTATAGCGCGCAAAGGCAAAACCGCACCCGCGAGTGCCGGAGCGCGATCGATCCGACCAGCCGAACCGCTGCGCGGCGCTTGTAATCACATCCCGCGCGCGGGGATCGTCGAGATGCTGCAGCCGAAATTGCACCGGATCGGCGCCTGCGGCATCGGCCAGCTCGTCCATGAAACTTTCGATGGCGAAGATATTTACATGCGCACCGAGCGCCCGCAGCGCCGAGACGCGGACCGGCATATTCGGCAGGAAGTGATAGATCACCCGCGCGTTCGGAAATTTGTAGAGCGGGATCGAGTTGCGATCGCCGCCGCCTTCGGGCATCGGAATCGGCCTGGGCGCGGGTTGAGGAAATGCCGTCGCCACCGAGCGCGCGGCAATCAGCGTGCCGGCGGGTCCCGGCCGCATCGCATGAGTGTTGCTCCAAACGGCGTAGTCCCAATCGATAATGCGGCCACTGCCGTCGAGGCCGGCATTGACCTTGACCACCATGGCCGGGCCATACGGCTCGGTCGCATGCTCCTGTTCGCGCATCCATTGCAGTCGCACCGGTTGCCCAGGCACCGCCCGTGCCAAGAGCGCGGCATCGGCGGCCGCATCGTCGGCGCCGTTTTGGCCGTAACAGCCGGCGCCCTCGGCATGGATGCAGCGGACTTGCGCCTTGGCCATGCCGAGCATTTCGGCAATGGCATTGCGCAGCGGATAAACGCCTTGGCTGTGCGTCCAGATCGTCAGCGCGTCACCGTCATGGAGCGCCAGCGCACAAGAGGGCCCGATCGAGCCGTGCGCGATGTAAGGGCGCGTATAGGTGGCAGAGAGCGTTTTTGTTTCGGAGCCCTGCTGTCGCGCATCGAGGACGGTGATGTCCTGTGACGGCTGCGCCATCAGAAAGTCCGGCAACGCGGCGGAATTTGGCAATTGCGCGGTTTCCTCCCAGCGTGCCGCGGCGGCGAGCGCCCGCATCGCCTCGATCGCTTGAAATTCGCCTGTGGCGATCACGCCGAGGAAGCTGCCGTCTCGAACGACTTTGATCACGCCGGGCATGGTCTCGACGGTGGCGGTATCGACGCTGACGAGCTTCGCCCCATAGCTCGGCGGCCGCACCACGCGGCCATGCACCATCCCAGTCGGCCGCAAATCCTGCACATAAGCTTCACCGCCGGTCACTTTCGCCGGAATATCGACGCGCGGGACTGAGTGCTGCATGATTTTGAACTGGTTCGGATACAAAGACGATTCTGGTGCCGCCTCCACATGCAGCATCTGATCGGCCACGAGGTCGCGATAAGCGAAACGCCGGCCGTCCGGCGCAACAACTGTGGCATTTTCGGTGCGCAGCTGATCGGCAGGCACGCCGGAGCGTGTCGCGGCTTGCTCGATCAAGAGCTGCCGTACCTGCGTCGCGGCATGCATGATCGCGGTGCCGCTGTCCTGCACCGAATGACTGCCGGCGGTGTATCCTTCGTCAGGCGTACGCGCCGTGTCCGCGGTAACGATCACAAGCTGATCAAGGCTCGTGTCCAGTTTTTCCGCGGCGATTTGCAACAGCGCAGTCTTGATGCCCTGGCCAAGCTCCGCCTTGCCGGTGAAGACAGTAATCGCGCCGTTGGCCTCGACGCGAATCCACGAATCGAGGAATGGCGCCTTTTCCAAGCTGCCGCGGAACTGCATCGAGGCCGATGCGGAGCCGACTTGAAGCTCATCGGCCCGCTGCGCGCGGAGCGGGCCGAGCGACGAGAAACTGAAGAGGAGCGCACCGGAGCCGGCGAGAACGGCGCGGCGAGATACGATGACCGGTCCACCACTCATGTCCGGTCTCCAGCCTGCGCCGTGGCCATCAGGGCGCGGGCACGGCCGACCGCACGCAGAATGCGCATTTGCGTGCCGCAGCGGCACAAATTGGGCTCGAGCGCGGCGCGGATTTCGTCATCGTTGGCCTGCGGCTTTTTTTGCAACAGCGCCTGTGCGCGCATCATCATGCCGGGAATGCAATAGCCGCACTGCGCGGCTTGTTCTTCGATGAAGGCGCGTTGGATCGGCGACGGTTGCGCCAGCGTGCCGAGGCCCTCAAGCGTGGTAATCTTTTTGTCGGCAATTAGCGCCGCCGGCGTGATGCACGAGAACACCGCTTCGCCATCGATGAGCACCGTGCAAGCACCGCATTGACCCAGACCACAGCCGAATTTGGCGGCGTTGAGCTTGAGATCGTCGCGCAGCACATAAAGGAGCGGCGTGCGCGGATCGGAGACGATTTCGTGCAGTTGCCCGTTAACGTTGAGCTTCATTTCCCGCTCCCGGCTTGGTGCTTGGCGGCATCAGACGATCGCTCGGCGCCGATCGCGTGGTCGCCGCACGCGTGGCGCTTCGCGCCTCACGCAGCGACTGTTCAACATCGGGCCATGGCTCCTTATCGGTGAAACGGGCGCGCAGATAACGTGCCAGCGCGACGAGCTGCGCGTCATTCATTGCCGCGCCGAAGCCCGGCATGACCGGCGCGTGCGTCGCATCGGCCGCCGGCAGGCCGTGGAGCACCACATTGAAGAGATTTGTGGCATTTGGCCCGGCGACGCCGCTCGACAAAGCGAGATCGATGCCACCGAACGGCACTGCGCGCGGACCTTCGTGGCATCCGGCGCAGGCACTCAGATAAATCGCCGCGCCGTCATCATGCGTGGCGTCGGCGGCACCGATGCTCGCCTGGCTGTCCGCGCTGTTCGCGGCACCAGTTTTGCCGCGCTGCATTTGCACAGCGCGTTGTCTCTCGATCTCGCTCACCGCGGGCCGCGCGTGGCCGGCCCGGTCCGCCAGATAAGCCGCAATCGCGCGGATGTCCGGCTCAGGCAGGGCATGAAGGTCATCCGCCACTTCGGCCATCGGACCGCGCGCCACGCCGTGGCTCGCGTCGAAGCCGAAGGCGAGATAATGCGCAAGCGTGTCGGCATTCCACTGCACAGGCGCCGGCGATCCGGCGTTCAAAGCATAGGCAGTCCAGCCCTCGGACTCGCCGCCGGAAAGGTCCTGATCCGATTTTTCCGCACCAAGAAAATTGCGCGGCGTGTGGCAGGCACCGCAATGGCCGAGACCCTCGACAAGATAGGCGCCGCGATTCCATGTTGCGTCATGATTTTTGTCCGGCCGGAATGGGCCGGGGCGAAGGAACAGCAGATCCCAACCGAACATGAGGCTGCGCACATTGAGCGGAAACGGAAGCTCGTTCGCCGGCGCTACCGCCCGCACCGGTTCGCGCGTCATCAGATAGGCGTAGATCGCTTTGGCATCGTCGTCAGAGACGCGCGTGAAATGGTCATAGGGAAAGGCCGGATAGAGATAGGCGCCGTCGCGCCGCACGCCGTGGCGCATCGCACGCTTAAACGCCGCTTCCGACCAGTTTCCTATTCCGGTGTCTACATCCGGAGTGATGTTGGTCGCATAGATCGCGCCAAATGGCGTCGGCAGCGCGCGGCCGCCCGCGAACGGCCGTCCGCCCACGGCGGTGTGGCAAACATCGCAATTGCCGAGCGCCGCAAGTTGGGCGCCGCGTTTAAGCAAATCGGGAGCAAAACTATTGGCCGGCGGCGGCGTAATCGGGTCGATCGCGGGCTGTCGCGCGGCGATGAGAAAAGCGCCTAGGCCAACTGCCAGGGCCAATGCCAGGACAACACAAATTATTCCAACTGATCGCGCAATTCTTGTTACCGACATTCTACCCAACCGAAACGAGCATCGCTTGATCGCAACCGATTAATTGCAATGTGCCAACTTTCGCAGAAAAGCGAAGTTCCGTCGACCGCCCGACCACGCTACGCTGAAGGCCACAGATGCGGAAAACGGAGGACTATATGATTGTCGTTCATTCCCGCGTCGCGGCCGTACTGCTCGCCATTTCCATCGTGATGGGCGCCGCCGCGGGATCGGCCAGAGAATCCGCCCAGCCATCCGCGCTCGAACAGGCATACCGCATCATTGCCAGCAAACAGTTGGTCGATCTCACGCATGCATTCGGACCGCAAACGCCGGTCTGGTCCGGATTCGGCCAAGCAAGATTCTCGCCCGCCGCCGACCCCAAGACGTACGAGCCCTATACCATCGCCAAGGATGGATTCCGCGCCACTTATTATGAAATGGTCGGGCAATACGGCACCCATGTCGATCCGCCGGCGCATTTTGCCGAGAACGGCATCACCATGGACCAAATTCCGCTCAAGCAAATGATCTTGCGCCTGGTCGTGCTCGACGACACGCCCTATCTCGGCAACGACCCCAATCACGCCTTTTCGGTCGATGATCTCAAGAGTTGGGAACGCGTACACGGCCGCGTGCCGGCCGGCGCCTTCGCCGCCTTGCGCACCGACATGTACAAGGACTGGGATTCCGATCCGGAGCATTTCAAGCGCAGTCCGTTTCCGGCCTGGGACTTCATAACGATCAAATATCTTTACGAACAGCGCGGCGTCACTGCGACCGGGCACGAGTCGATGGATACCGACACCACAGACAAGATGGATTCGGAGACCTACATTCTCCAGCACGGCCATTTTCAGATCGAGGTCATGGCCAATCTGGATAAGGTGCCGGCGACCGGCGCGCTGATCGTGGTGACCTGGCCAAAAGTGAAAAACGGCCTTGGCTTTCCGGCGCGCGCTTTTGCGATCTTGCCTTGATGAATCTCCTGAATTTTTCAAGATAAAGCGCGAGCGCAGAGCCGCCAAATGATTGAATTCAGCACGAGCTGGAAAACTCTCTTAGCCGCGACTCTGATTTCGGCTTTGTCCGCACCGTTCCTATCAGAGAGCCTCGCTGCAAAGATCGACGCGCAAAAAGCACAAATCTCGATCGAGCAGAGCTACGTCAAAATCTCCCTGACCGTCGATCTGGAACTCGATCAATTTGCCGAATTGTTCAAAAACTGCTTTGCCGAAGGCAAAGTTTGGAGTCTCGAAAAGAACAACGAAGCCACGGGGGAATGGCACGACAAACCCAACGCGTTCCGCGGGCTACAGTGGTTCTACGATCGCGACTATGCCTTGCGTTCTGTCGTCGGCCGTTACATCAGTGTGGTGCGCAGCGACGATTGGTTCGACGGCGGCGCGCATCCAAATCGTCACATCGATACCATTTTGTGGGACGGCATCGCACGCAAGCGCGTCAGCATACGGCCTTTCTTTTCCGAGACGTCCGACAGCGGTCCAACCATGACCGCGCTGGCGCAGGCCGCCAAACTCGCAGTCGCCACAGCCAAGCTTGCAAATGATATCAGTGGTTATGATGAGGACGACACGCCGGCTACAGAAAAGCTGACGCCGGAGCAGGAGTTACAGCACGACCATTTTATCAACGACGGCATCAAACCGACTATTTTGCAGATCGGACCCGTCACGCTCGCACCGTCAACCGAAAGCGGCAAGAGCTCCGGCTTGACGTTTCACTATTCGCCGTATGGCGTCGGCCCCTACGTGGAGGGGCCATACACCGTCTTTGTACCGTGGACCGCGTTCCGGCAATATTTGTCGCCCCAGGGTGCAGCGCTCTTTGGCGGCGAGCGGCCGAAAAGCGATGAGGAGAAGTGGTGATGCCCGCTGACCGCATCACCGGATCTTCGCCGCCGCCCGATGTCGAGCGTATCGCGCGCGGGCTTCGCGCCGGCGATCGCACCGTGCTGTCGCGCGCGATAACTTTGATCGAGAGCAAGCGCGCCGATCATCGCAGTTCTGCAGCCGCGCTGATGCAGGCGCTCTTGCCGCATACCGGCGCGGCGGTCCGCGTTGGCATTACCGGAGCGCCAGGGGTTGGCAAATCGACGCTGATCGACGTGCTCGGCAGCATGCTGACCGCGCAAGCGCACAAAGTCGCGGTGCTCGCGGTGGATCCGTCGTCGCGGCGCACCGGCGGCTCGATCCTCGCCGATAAGACGCGCATGGCGCGGCTTGCCAATGATCCAAACGCCTTTATTCGCCCCTCGCCGTCCTCCGGCACGCTCGGCGGCGTCGCGGCCAGGACGCGGGAGACCATGCTGTTATGCGAAGCCGCCGGCTATGACATAGTGCTGGTCGAAACCATCGGCGTCGGCCAATCCGAAATCGCGGTCGCCGACATGACCGATTTTTTCCTGGTGTTGGCGCTGCCCGGCGCCGGCGATGAGCTGCAGGCGCTAAAAAAAGGGGTCGTCGAACTCGCTGACATGATCGCGGTCAACAAGGCCGACGGCGACAATATCCCGCGCGCCGCGCTTGCCGCCGCGCAATTCACCGCAGCGCTGCACATCCTTTCGTCCCGCTCGCCGCATTGGTCACCTCCGGTCGTGACGTGTTCGGCGCTGAGCGGCAACGGCGTCGCGGCGTTGTGGTCGCATATTATCGATCATCGGGCACGGCTCACGGCATCCGGCGAACTAAAGGCGCGGCGCGGCGAGCAGCAGGTGAAATGGATGTGGACGATGCTGGAAGAACGGTTGTTTGAACCGCTGCGTTCCGATCGCGCTGTCAAAGCTGCCTTGCCGCGGATCGAGACCGATGTCGCCGCCGGCCGGCTGGCGCCGTCTGCGGCCGTGCAGAAAATCGTCGCGATGCTGGCGCACGCATGATCCCGAAAAGTGGGAACCGGTTTTCGGATAAGATCATGCGCAAAAACTACCCGCGGGTTGTAATAGCTGGCTTCGGCCCATTCCACGGCGCGCCGTTCAATCCGAGCGGAAGGCTTGCAATCGCGCTAGCACGACGGCGGCGCCCGGCGCTCGCCGGGATCGATCTCACGAGTCACATCTTCGCGACGGCTTACCAAGCGGTCGATTGCGATTTGCCCAAACTGCTAGCGCGAAAGCCCGATGTGCTGCTGATCTTCGGCCTCGCAGCCCGCCGACCTCACATCTGCATCGAGACACGCGCACGCAATGCGCGCTCGGTTTTATTCGCAGACGTCAGCGGTTTTTGTCCGAAATACGCAACCATCGAATCCGGCGGGCCCGCCACCTTGACCGGAAATGCGCCCTTCCCGCACCTCCTCAATGCGCTCCGTAAAAGCGCGCTGCCGGCCCGCTTGTCGCGCGACGCCGGCGTTTATCTTTGCAATTACGCCTATTGGCGCGCTTTGCAGCACAGTGCGAACCGCACGCTGGTGCAATTCGTTCACATCCCGTCGGCTGGCGCGATGTCGCCGCGCAAAAGGCTAAGGACCCGCGCGGGACCGGTTTCGCGCCTGGTGGCCGCGTGCGAACAGCTTTTGATTTCACTGATAGCGGCCAGTCGAAGTTCGCATCGGCTCTCTAACGGATCGCGTCCGTTATCCGAATCCGCCCGACCTCAAACCCGTTCCAGTTCCGCAAAGTTGGCTCGGCAAATTGGGCGAGCGCCGCGCGCTCGCTCGCAGCGAGAGGTAAAAACCGCGCGATGACGGCCGCCATGATTGCCTGCGCCGCGCGGCCCGCGCCGTCATCGCATTTGAGCGCGATGCCTAGGCCTTGTTGGGGCAGCGCCGCGCAATAGACGCCTTCGGCGCCGGTCTTCACGAACACGCGTTCGCCAAATAACTGCATGGTGTCGGTGCAGAAGCGGCCGGTGCCGGCAACGAACCATGGCGCTTGCGCGCAGGCCTGCCGCAACCGCACCGCCGCCCGTGCGCGCTCGGCCGAAATGCCGCGGCCGCTACCGAATTTGGCAAAGCCGTGCGCCAAATTGCGCAGCGGCATCGCCCAGGTCGGCACCGAGCAGCCGTCGATGGCGCAGCACGCTTCGCCGAGCGAGGCGCCGGTGAAATCCTCCAGCGCGGCGCGAACCAGGCGCTGTACCGGATGATCCGGTCGCCAGTAATCGGCGTGATCGACGCCGAGCGCGCGGGCGACGCATAAAAACCCGGCATGCTTACCGGAGCAATTGTTGTGCAGCGGCGTCGGTCCGCCGGATCGCGCCACCGCGGCCGCAGCGGCTTGCGCGATCGGCCAATGCGCGCCGCAGCGCAACGCCGCAGGCTCGAGTCCCGCTTTCGCCAGCATGCCCGCGACACCTGCCACGTGCGCCGCTTCTCCGCTATGCGAGGCGCAAGCGAGCGCCAGCTCCTCTCCGCTCAAGTCGAACCGGTCGGCCGCGCCCTGCTCGATCAGCACCAAAGCCTGCAGTGCCTTCACTGCGGAACGCGGAAACACCGGCGCGGTCACCTCGCCGATCGCCAAGACGCTCCGACCTTCGGCGTCGCAGACCGCAACAGCACCGCGGTGCCGGCTTTCGACCAGCGGCCCGCGCGTCACTTCGACCAGAACGGGATTGGCCATGCAAAGCGTTTCCCCTGTTTGACGAGGTTGCCCGACTGCGGGTTTGCCGGCAATGTTGACGGCATGCGTTCCGTGACGGGGCGGCTGACCATCGTCATTCCGGTGCTCGACGAGGCCGCGATCATCGCCGCCGCGCTGCAGACGCTGGGGCCGCTGCGCGCCCGCGGCGCTGAACTGATCGTGGTCGACGGCGGCAGCATCGACAGTACGCTGGCGCTGGCGCGGCCCTTCGCCGATTTGGTGATCGCGGGTCCGCGCGGTCGTGGCGCGGCGATGAATGCCGGGGCCGCAACTGGCAGCGGCGATGCGTTTCTCTTCCTTCATGCCGACACAACGCTGCCCGAGGATGCCGATCGCCTTATTGGCGCTGCACTTTCGCGCCGCACTTCGAACCCTGCTTGGGGCCGGTTCGACCTGCGCATTGCGGGGCGCCATCCGCTGCTCGCTCTGGTGGCGCGGATGATCAACTGGCGCTCGCGGCTCACCGGTATAGCTACCGGCGATCAAGCGATTTTTCTCAGCCGCGAAACATTCTGGTCGGTGGGAGGCTTTCCCGATTTGCCCTTGATGGAAGACGTCGCGCTATCGCGAAAGCTCAAGCGGCTGTGCCGGCCGATCTGCATCGCTGCACCCGTGGTGACCTCAGGCCGCCGTTGGGACGATCAGGGCTTGTGGCGCACGATCATGCTGATGTGGCGGCTGCGGCTTGCTTATTACCTCGGCGTTGAACCGGCCCGGCTTGCGCTCAACTATGGCCGCGTGCCGGCGTCAGCCGCGCAGAGCGGCACCGGCCCATAGCGCCGGGCCGACGCGCGCATATTGGACTGGCCGCGCCACCTCCGCGCCAAGCGTCTGCGCCGCATGCCAAGCCCAATGCGGATCGTCGAGGAAGGCGCGTGCCATCGCAATCATATCGGCCTTGCCTTCGGCGACGATGGTTTCCGCCTGCTTGGCATTGACGATCATGCCGACGGCCCGGACCGGCAGGCCGCATTCGCGCCGCACCCGCTCGGCGATCGGAACATTGAATCCCGGATCGTTCGGCCACCGGCTTTCCGGCGTGATGTTGGCCGACGAAATATCCACGTAATCGATCCCTGCGCTTTTGAGCGCCTTTGTCATTTTGACCGCGTCGTCCGCGGTGAGCCCGCCCTCGACCCAATCGGTGCCGGTAATGCGCGCACCAAGCGGAACGTTCCGTGGCACCGCCGCGCGGGTGTCGCGCACCACCTCCAGCGGAAAGCGCATGCGGCCTTCAAACGAGCCGCCAAATTCATCGTTGCGCTTGTTTGATAGCGGCGAGACAAAACTGTGCAGCAGATAACCGTGCGCGAAGTGCAGCTCGATGGCATCGAAACCGAGCCGCACGGCGCGCTTGGCAGCATCGACGAAGGCGGCACGCACGCGCCCCATATCCTCGTCGTTCATGGCGCGCGGGGTGTGCCAGCCCGGACCAAACGGCACCGCCGAGGGCGCTATGGTCGGCCAGGGATCTTCGGTCGGCGACAGCGCCTTGGCACCTTCCCATGGCCGTTGCGCGGACGCTTTGCGTCCGGCATGCGCCAGTTGAATTCCGAGTTTCGCCGTGCCGATGCGCCGGCAATTGGCGACGATATGGGCAAGCGCGTCTTCACAGGCGTCCGAATAGAGCCCCAGACAGCCATGGGTGATGCGGCCGTGGCGTTCGACGTGGGTGGCTTCGACCACAAGCAAGGCCGCGCCGGAATTGGCCAACATGCCGAGATGCGTCAGGTGCCAATCATTGGCGACCCCGTCATTGGCGCTGTATTGACACATCGGCGACACCACGATGCGGTTCGACAGCGAAAGCTCGGCAAGCTTGATCGGCGAGAACAGCGCGCTCGTCATCGGCCATCACACAGGTTGGAGGAAGGACATTCGGCGCGCGACGGCGCTCTTGTGACGTTATGTTTTTGAACAGGACCCTTGGATAAGGGCTCGGCGCGTTTAAGTCCAGCGCCTCAGAACTGTCGTCCCGCCACGGCAGCCAAGATCGCGGAAGCGGGGCGGCGCCGGGGCTCCACCGCGCTGGGCGACGTAGGGTTTACATGAGGCACGCTGGGCCGTTGCCGGTGTGGATCGCTTTGTTTTATATCCGGTTCAAGCTTTACCTGTTTCAAGTCTGTTCGTTGCAACCCTATTTGCTGCAAACCTCTCTGTTGCAAGTCTATTTTCTGGAAGTCTGCTTGCTCGCTGGGCGGCAAGCCGGCAAGCTGCGCCCATTGATTGCGCAGCTGCAGCACTTTGCGCATCTCCCCGAGAAATTGCTCATGCGTATAGTAGCGGCGCCAGCGCCCGCTATTGCAAAGTTCGATTAAGCTCTGTTGCCGACGCTCGATGAGGACGAGCCATCTGCGCGCGATACTGTCGTACGGACGCTGTTGCCGTTCCGACATGAAGAAAGCCAAGGTCGCCGTGAAATCGGCGTTGTGGATAAGAAGCGCGCGCTACTGATTCGAGCAACAAAAATGAATGTAACGCCCGGACGACTATTTGTTGACTTTTTGTTTGTTGATAGTCACACGAAAATTGATTCGAATGAGCGAGGAAATTCAATCGAGCCAACTGAAAATCCGCTCGTCAACGCGAAAGCGCGGAGCCGGCAAGTGATTTGGCTCGATAGTAAAACTTATCTGGATTCCCCGCTTAGGCGGGAATAAGCGGAGTTTAACTGCCTGATCGATCGAGGCATCACGACTTAACCGCGACGACGCCCTCGATCTCGACCGAAATCTGGTTGGGCAGCATCACATTGCCCACCGCCGAACGGGCGTGACGACCGGCATCGCCGAACACCTCGACAAACAGATCGGAGCAGCCGTTGATGACTTTCGGCGAGTCGTTGAAGTCGGGCGCGGCATTGACCATGCCGAGAAGCTTGATGATGAAATCGACCCGGTCGAGCGAGCCAAGCGCATCGCGCATCGCCGCAAGCAGCCCCAATCCGACCAGACGAGCACGCCGATAACCCTCCTCGACGTTGATATCGACGCCAAGCTTGCCGGTGAGCTGCTTGCCATTGGCGTCGCGGGGACCCTGGCCGGCGAGATAGAGAATATTTCCGGCAAGTCGATAAGGCAGGTAATTGGCAACCGGTTTGCCAAGCTCCGGCAGCACGATGCCGAGCTCCTTCAAGCGCACGTCCGCAGCCATGACTTCCTCCTCCGCCAGTGGACCTACAATCGCACCCGCAAGCGCGCCGCCAATTCGCCGACGATACCGCGCCGAAACGCCAGCACGCAGATGACGAATACCGCGCCCTGAATGACCAGCACCCATTGGCCGAACGGCGCCAGATAATTCTCCATTGCCACGATCAAAAACGCACCGAGGATCGGACCGAAGATGGTGCCCAATCCGCCGACTAGCGTCATCAAAACGACCTCGCCGGACATGGTCCAATGCACGTCGGTGAGCGAGGCGAGCTGGAACAGCAGCGCCTTTATCGATCCGGCTAGCCCGGCGAGCGTCGCCGACAGCACGAAGGCAAGGAGCTTGTAGTCGTCGGTCTTGTAGCCAAGCGAGACCGCGCGCTGTTCGTTTTCGCGGATCGCCTTGAGCACCTCACCGAACGGCGAATTGATGATCCGATAGATCAGGAAAAAGGCGGCAAGCACGGTGATTGCGACGAAGGCGTACATCGTCATTTCGTTGCTGAGGTCGAAGGCACCGAACAAGCGGCCGCGCGGCACGCCTTGGATGCCGTCTTCGCCCCCGGTCATGGGGACGCGCAGCGCAACGAGATACATCATCTGCGCCAGCGCCAGCGTGATCATCGCGAAATAAATACCCTGGCGGCGGATTGCGACGACGCCGGCAATCAGTCCGAGCACCATCCCGGTCGCGGTGCCGGTGAGCACGGCCAATTCCGGCGGCAGTCCCCAAACCTTGGCAGCATGCGCGGCGAGATATCCGGCCCAGCCGAAATATAAAGCGTGGCCGAACGACACCAGGCCGACATAGCCGATCAGCAGATTGAAGGCGCAGGCAAACAGCGCAAAGCACAGCGCCTTCATGATGAAGACCGGATAAAGCACGAACGGACCGGCCGCGAGCAATATGACCAGCGCCGCGGCGGCAACCGCGAGGCTCCATTCCGTTTCGCGCCGAACCGGCGCCGCCGCTGCGAGCGTCGCCATCACGCGCTCCGTCCGAACAGGCCCGCCGGGCGAACGAGCAGTACGATGATCATGATCACGAAGATCACCGTGTTCGACGCCTCGGGAAAGAACACCTTCGTCAGTCCTTCGACGATGCCGAGTGTGAAGCCGGTGACGATCGCACCCATGATCGATCCCATGCCGCCGATAACGACAACCGCGAACACTACGATAATGATATCGGAACCCATCTGCGGCGAGACATTGTAGATCGGCGCCGCCATCACTCCGGCAAGTCCGGCAAGCCCGACGCCGAAGCCGTAGGTGAGCGTCACCATGCGCGGCACGTTGATGCCGAAAGCGCGAACCAAAGCCGGA
>Ga0187765_10000222_pt1 | contig 20257 bp, 12 predicted proteins | sample 0216_QUI02_MP05__3_FD_133018 | JGI IMG/M metagenome (GOLD analysis project Ga0187765, IMG submission 133018) | Tropical peat soil microbial communities from peatlands in Department of Meta, Colombia - 0216_QUI02_MP05_10_MG | ecosystem: Environmental > Terrestrial > Soil > Wetlands > Peat ...
GCCCGTCGCCTGTTGATGTCGCCGGGGCCGATTTTCGAACCGGAAGGTGAAGGATCCGACTGGTGGGGAGCAGCGCGTGCGCTATTTGCCGCCGGCTTCCGCGACGGTGACATTGTGCACAATTCCTTCGCTTATCACCTGACGCCCGGTGGATTTATTCTCGAGTCCGGTGCGCGTGCGCTCGGCTGTGCGGTAATCCCCGGCGGCGTCGGTAATACCGAGCAGCAGCTCGAGGCGATCGCGCATTACAAACCGTCGGGTTATGTGGGCACCCCTGATTTTCTGAAAATCCTGCTCGACATCGCTGAAAAATCCGGCAAGGACGCGAGTTCAATCAAGCGTGGACTCGTCTCCGGTGCGGCGTTGCCGGCGTCGCTGCGCGAGGAGCTTCGCGGCTGCGGTGTCGCCGTGCTGCAATGTTATGCGACCGCCGAACTGGGCGTGATCGCTTATGAAAGCGAAGGCGGCGACGGAATGATCGTAAATGAGACCGTGGTCGTTGAAATTGTAAGGCCGGGCACCGGCGATCCTGTCCCGGAAGGCGAGGTGGGGGAGGTCGTCGTGACCTCGTTCAACCCTGACTACCCGATGATCAGGCTTGGCACCGGCGATCTCTCGGCGCTGATGCCGGGAGTTTCTCGATGCGGGCGCACCAATGCACGCATCAAAGGATGGATGGGCCGCGCCGACCAGACAGCGAAAGTGAAGGGGATGTTCGTGCATCCCAAGCAGGTTGCCGAGATTGCCGCGCGCCATCCCGAACTCAAGCGGCTGCGGCTCGTCATCGACCGAAAGGCCGAGCAGGACACGATGACGCTGTTGGCCGAATGTACAGGGTCGGACGGCGCGCTCGAATCGGCGATAGCAGCCACCTTGCAGTCGATCACTAAGCTCAAAGGTGTCGTGAAGCTGACCGAACCAGGTACGTTGCCGAATGACGGCAAGTTGATTGCCGACGAGCGCAAGGCATGAGCCCAGATACGCTCCAACATGCCGGCGGCCGTATCGGCGTGCTTCTGGTCAATCTCGGGACTCCGGACTCAACCGGCTACTGGGCGGTGAGGCGCTATCTGAAAGAGTTTCTCTCCGACCGCCGGGTGATCGAGGAAAACCGCCTGAAGTGGTGGCTGGTCCTCAATCTGATCATTCTAACTGTTCGGCCCGGCCGCAAGGGCCGTGACTACGACAAGATCTGGAACAAAGAGCGCAACGAGTCGCCGCTCAAGACCATCACGCGTTCGCAATCCGACAGACTGGACGAGATGATGGACAAGCTTGATAAGCGTGTTCGGGTCGATTGGGCCATGCGCTACGGCAACCCGTCGATCGCCTCGCGACTGGACGCACTCGTTGCCCAGAATTGCGAGCGTATTCTGATCGTGCCGCTATACCCGCAATATGCGGCGCCGACGACGGCTACGGTATGCGACGAAGTCTTTCGCGCACTCACGCGCATGCGCTTTCAGCCAACGATACGTATCGCCGCGCCTTATTTTGCCGAGCCTGCATATATCGACGCGCTTGCCGCGTCGATCAACGCAGCGCTGGCAAAACTTTCCTTCAAGCCGGACGTGATTATCGCGTCTTATCACGGGATGCCCGAGGACTATGTCGCCAAGGGCGATCCCTATCAGCGACAGTGCGGCGAGACGACCGTACTTTTGCGCAGGAAGCTCAAGCTCGATGATGAACGGTTGATCATGACATTCCAGTCGCGCTTCGGCACGGCGGAATGGATCAAGCCCTACACAGACGCGACGGTGAAATCTCTGGCCGAACGTGGCGTGAAAAACATTGTCGTCGTCACACCTGGTTTTTCCGCCGACTGCCTAGAGACACTGGAAGAAATCGCCATGGAGAATGCCGACATTTTCCGTCGGGCCGGCGGCGAAAAATTTGCTGCCGTTCCTTGCCTCAACGATACGCCAGGCGGCATGGCGGTGATCCGCGATGTCGTCACGCGCGAGCTTAAGGGCTGGATCTAGCCCGTAAACGGGGCGCTCGCCCCGGTCAACCTCCCGTTAACCATAAGATTTTAACGTCCGTTAACCATCGTCCGCGGCGCGGCGGGCGGGCGCTCCCGACATGGGCGCGCGCGTCCGGCGTGCGCGCGGGCTTTGGCGATGCACGGACGGGGAGACATTCCAGCGGTGGCGCCTCTTCGCAATGCCCGCTTGGCCACGCTGCTCGGCGTCGGCATGTCGGCCGCCGCGTGCGTGACGCTTCCATGCGTCGGCGTGCATGCGCAGCTCGCCAATCCGTCCTACACCGATCCGCTGTCTGCAAAGTTGCAGGCCAGCTCGCGCAACACGCCACGCTTCCAAAAATTGGATCGCGCGGCGCTCGCGCAGCTGGCTGCACCGACAACGTTCACGCCACCTGCATCCGGGGCCGGTACGTCTGGATTCGATTCCACCAATAACCGAAAGACAAGGACAAAGACAAAAGCCAAGACTTCGGCCGACGCGCGCGCAATCGCGCCCGGCGTAGCCGCGCCGGCCACGGTATCGGCCTACGATAAACCGGCTGACGTAACCGGGAGCATCGCCGCCGGAGCGCCAGGCGCGCCGCCGGTACAGATCGGTCCTATCCGGACATTTCCGAAAAAACGCATCGCACATAGCGAACCTGATGATCCTTATGCACCGCTCGGCGTGCGGGCTGGCGCCTTTGACCTTTACCCGGCGGTCGAGTTGATAGGCGGCTATGACAGCAATCCCGGACATGAGCCCTCGGGCGCCGCTGCGCGACTTTACACCGTGGCGCCGGAACTGCGTGTGCAATCCAATTGGTCGCGGCACGAGTTCAAGGCGGACCTGCGCGGCAGCTACACGGGCTATAATCCCGACGAAACTCCGAGTTTGAGCCGCCCTTACTTCAACGGGAAAGTCGATGGTCGCATCGACGTCACACACGATACGCGCGTTGATCTTGGCAGCCGCCTGCTGGTGTCCACTGACAATCCCGGCAGCCCCAATCTCCAAGCGGGTCTTGCCAAGCTGCCGATTTATTTGACCGGCGGCGGGACCGTCGGGCTGGGTCAGCGATTTAACCGCTTCGACGTTTCAATAAAAGGCGACGTGTCGCGAACGATCTACCAGGAATCGACGCTGACCGACGGATCAACGGCGAGCAACGACGATCGCAATTTCGATCAATATGCCGGCATACTGCGCGGCGGCTATGAATTGTCGCCAGGTTTGACGCCGTTTGCTGAAATCGGTGTCGATACGCGTGTACACGATCTTAATGCCGACTTTTCAGGGTTTCAGCGCAATTCAAACGGGCTGACAGCCCAAGCCGGCGCGAAATTCGAGCTGACCCGCCTAATCACCGGTGAAGCGTCGTTCGGCTACACGCAGCGCGTTTACGAAGACCCCCGGCTTGCGAACATCAGCGGCTTGATCGCCAACGCCTCGCTCTTGTGGACTGCCACGGCGTTGACCAACGTGAAACTGACCGCCGCGTCATCGGTGGGAGAGTCGACGATCCCCGACGTGTCTGGTGTGCTTTACCGCGATTTCGGCTTGCAGGTCGACCATGCATTCAGGCGATGGTTGATCGGCAGTCTCAAGTTCGGCTTCGGGATCGACGACTATGTTGGACTTGATCGCGTCGACAAGCGCTATTCTGCGGGGCTCGGCCTGACCTACAAACTCAACCCCACGGTTCAGGTCAAAGGCGGATTTCAGCAGAACTGGCTGCATTCGAATGTCGCAGGCGTAGACTATACCGAGAGCATCTTCCTGGTCGGCCTACGATTGCAGCGCTAGTCACTTCTCGCCGAGCAACCGGCGCATTTCGGCGCGCAGTTCCGGTGCGATATCGGCGCGCTCCAGCCCATAGGCCACGTTGGCGGATAGAAATCCGATTTTGGAACCACAATCAAAACTGCGGCCGTCGAACTTCAGGCCATAGAAAGGCTGCGTGCGAGAGAGCGCCACCATGGCATCGGTCAGCTGAATTTCTCCGCCGGCGCCGGCTGCCTGCTTTTCCAGAAGCTCGAAGATTTGCGGCTGCAATATATAGCGGCCGGTGATGCTGAGGTTGGAGGGCGCTTCGCTTGCCTTCGGCTTTTCGACCATTTTGGTGATGGCGAATGCCTTGCCTTTGGCGGCGCCCACACCGACCACACCATACATATGCACGCGCTCGGGCGGCACCTCTTCCACCGCGATGATGTTGGCGTTGGCATCGAGGTTCTTGGCGGCATCGATCATCTGGGCGAGGCAGCCGGGCTTGTGTTGAACCAGGACGTCTGGCAGCAGCAATGCGAAAGGCTCATGGCCAACAAGCTCACGGGCGCACCAGATTGCGTGTCCAAGCCCGAGGGGCGATTGCTGCCGGGTGAAGCTTACGGTCCCTGCTTCCGGCAGATCTTCCGACAAAAGCTCCAGTTCGGTTTTCTTGCCCCGCTCCATCAAGGTTAACTCGAGCTCGAACTGGCGATCGAAATGATCTTCGATCACGCTCTTGTTCCGGCCCGTCACGAAGATGAAATGCTCGATGCCGGCCTGCCGTGCTTCGTCGACCACATGCTGGATCAGCGGACGGTCTACCACCGGGAGCATTTCCTTAGGCATGGCTTTGGTGGCCGGCAGAAAACGTGTTCCAAGGCCGGCGACGGGAAATATGGCTTTGCGGATGCGGGTCATGCAAAAGTTCTAGGTATGGTGCTGAGTCGTGAAATGCCGCCGGGCAGAGAGCACGGAGGCGGGCGAGGGTCCAGTTCCAAACAAGGGCAGTAGACCATTAACGCTACGGAAATGAAATCGGGGCACCCATAGTTTGAGGGGCCTGGGTGGAGACGGGATAGGGATGCGCAGAGCGAAGCATATCGTCGTTGCCGCAGCCATCGCTATGTCCGCAAGCAGCGCGGTGTTAGCGCAAGCTGTGCGTGATGGCCGCTATCCGGCCACCACCGGCACCATTTCGCCGCCGACCGCTCAAGTACCGCCGGCATGGAGCGGCGAATCGGGCGCATCTGGCCACCCCCTGATGACCGCCGAGGCAATTCGTGCGGCGGCCGCAAACTTTCACGCATGCATCGAGCGCATATGGCCTGCGGCGGCCCGGCGCGGTGTTTCGCGGACAGTCTTTCAGACATACACCGCCTCGCTCACGCCCGATCTTCGAATTATGGACCTGCTCGACAACCAGCCTGAGTTCACCAAATCGTTCTGGGATTACCTTGACGTCCTCGTGACTAACGAACGAATTGAGCAAGGCCGTGCGTTGCTTGAAAAATACCGTCGCGCTTTCGACGCAGTTGAGCGAGCCTACGGAGTTGACCGCTACACAATCGCCGCGATCTGGGGTGTCGAGACCAATTACGGCACGCTGGGCGGCGATCGATCCGTCGTTCGTTCGACCGGCACGCTTGCCTGCATTGGACGACGGCAGAATTATTTTCGCGAGGAATTTCTTTCGGCGCTGGAAATTCTGCAACACGGGGATGTCCGGCCCGACCGTCTGGTCGGGTCATGGGCCGGCGCATTCGGCCCAACGCAGTTCATGCCGACTGCGTTCAAAAAATACGCGGTTGATTTCGACCGCGATGGCCGCCGGGATGTGGTCGACTCCGTCCCCGATATCATCGCTTCGACCGCCAACAATTTAAAGAAGGACGGCTGGCTCACCGGACAGACCTGGGGTTATGAGGTTGTCGTTCCGGCGACGATCGATTTCCGGCTTGCCGATCGCGCGCAATCACTGTCGATCCGCGACTGGACTCGCTATGGAATTACGCGGGCCGACGGTAAACCCTTTCCGCGGCCCGATGACCGCGCCTTTCTGCTCGTGCCGGCCGGCGTGCAGGGGCCCGGGTTTCTGATGCTGGAAAATTTCCGCGTCATCATGAAATACAATCCGGCAGAGGCGTATGCGCTTGCAATTGGTCATCTTGCTGACCGGCTGAGAGGTGGTGGTCCGTTCGTGCAAGTCTGGCCGCGCTACGAACGGGTTTTGTCACGCACGGAGCGTCTGGAACTCCAGCAACTGCTTGCTCGCCATGGCTACGATGTCGGCGAACCGGATGGCCAGTTCGGCCTCAAGACTCGTGCGGCGATTCGCGACTTCCAGGTGAAAAACGGCCGGATTCCTGACGGTTTTGCCTCCGCGGGTATCCTGGACCAGCTGCGTGCACGTTAACGATAGATTCCCCGCACCACCTTTGAGTTGACATTTTTCGGGTGCTATTGGTCCATGGCAGCGAGATTTCGCGCTTGGGCGATTGGCATGCTTGGCAAGACCGGGTTTTCACGTTGGCTCTTCGGAGCGGTCATTCTGACCGCTGTCGACTGCGCCGGGCTGGCTGTCATCGAAGCCGCGCTCACGTCGCCGGCGCAGGCGCAATTTCGTGACGACCGCTTTCCGTTTCTAAGCCGGCAACGTCCGCAACGCTCGGGCGGCGGGTTCTTCGGTGGCGGTGGCTTCGGGGGATTATTTGGCGGCTCGCAGCGCTCGTACGAAAACGAATACGAGCAGGCTCCGGTCGACAATTCGAAGGCGCCGCCCCCGCGCAAAATCGAATCAAAAGGCGAACAGGTCGCGCCGACGACATCAATTGTCGTGTTGGGCGACGGCATGGCTGACTGGCTTGCCTATGGACTGGAAGATGCGTTTGGCGATTCGCCAGAGGTCGCCATCGTTCGCAAGAACAAACTTCACTCGGGATTGCTGCGCTACGAACAAAAAGGCGATCTCGATTGGTGGCACGTCGCGCGCGACACCCTGGCTCAGGAAAAAGCAAATTATGTCGTGATGATGCTGGGCGTTAGCGATCGCCAGAGCATTCGCGAACGCGACCTCGCCAAGGAAGCTGACAAGAAAAAGAAAGACAAGGAGCAGGCCGCCAAGCCAGGCGACAAGGACGCACAAAACAAGGATCAGAACAAAGACCAATCCGACGAACAGGATCAGCAATCGATTGTCACGCCCGAGCAGCAGGCAGGCACCAAGGTCAACGGAGTCATTGAGTTTCGGACGGACCAATGGGCGGAGATCTATTCAAAGCGTATCGATGAGACGATCGCGGCCCTCAAGAGCAAGGGGGTGCCGGTGTTCTGGGTCGGGCTGCCGTCGATCCGCGGACCCAAATCGACTGCCGATGCGGTCTATCTCAACGATCTATACCGTGCGCGTGCCGAACGCGCCGGCGCAATTTACATCGACATCTGGGACGGCTTCGTCGACGAGGGTGGCAAGTACTCGAATTTTGGTCCGGATTATGAAGGCCAGATGCGTCGGTTGCGCTCAAACGACGGTGTCTTTTTCACGAAATACGGCGCGTTCAAGCTCGCGCATTATGTCGAACGCGAAATTCGCCGTTACATGAATAGCCGTGTTACGCCGGTTGCGCTGCCCTCGGGGCCTGTGACACCAGCAACGCCAGATGGAAAGCCGGCGGCACGGCCTTTGGTTGGACCCGTGGTGCCGCTGACGGTCACACCAGGCAACTCCGAAGAATTGCTCGGCGGTGCCGGCAACAGCTCCCCGCACGGCGATGCCATTGCAACGCGGGTGCTTGTGAAGGGCGAACCGGTGCCAGCGCCGCGCGGCCGGGCCGACGATTTCGTTCTGCAACCTGACAATGCCGCCGCCGCGATATCTCCGGCTCCCGTTGTCCCGTCTGATGCGTTGGCATCCGCGCCCGCCAGTGCGACGCCCGCCAATGTTGCGCCGGCCGCGCCGGCGATTGTGCCGCAAAATAAGCCGCCGGCGCCGCCAAAAAACAATGCCGCCGGCAAAACCACGCAAAACGCTGCCGCCAAACCGAAATCGCTGCAACCGCCGCCGCGCGACGATGCGCCTCGGCCACCGCGGCCGGTTTTCCGCTCCGGCGGCAACCCCTTCGGCAGCTGGTTCCGTTAAGAGACGCTTTTTAACGCGGTAGCGTCGTCGAACCCATCAGGAATTTATCGACCGCGTGCGCCGCCTGGCGGCCCTCGCGGATCGCCCACACCACCAGCGACTGGCCGCGGCGCATGTCGCCTGCAGTGAACACCTTCGGGACGGACGTCAGGTAGGCGCTGGTGTCGGCGCTGACATTGCCGCGCTGGTCAAGCGCGACGCCGAGCGATTTCAACAGGCCCTCGTGGACCGGATGCACGAAGCCCATGGCGAGCAGCACCAGGTCAGCTTCGATCTCGAATTCAGTACCGGCGATCGGCTTGAATTTCGCGTCCACATGCGTGCAATGCAGTTTCTTTACCTGGCTGTTTTCGCCGCTGAATTTCTGCGTCAGCACCGCGAATTCACGGGTGACGCCTTCCTCGTGACTTGAGGAAATCCTTAGCTTGAGCGGCCAGTCCGGCCAGGTCAGCATCTTGTTTTCGTGTTCGGGCGGTTGCGGCATGATCTCGAAGTTGGTCACCGAGGCCGCGCCCTGGCGAATTGAGGTGCCGATGCAGTCGGAACCCGTATCGCCGCCGCCGATGACGACGACTTTCTTGCCCTTGGCTAGGATCGGCTCGACATTGCCCTGAGGCTCGCTGCTGACGCGGCGGTTCTGCTGCGGCAGAAATTCCATGGCAAAATGGACGCCCTTCAATTCGCGTCCGGGGATCGGCAAGTCGCGCGGCTTCTCGCTGCCGCCGGCCAGCACCATGCCGTCATAGTCCTTGAGCAGTTTATCGGCCGGCACATTGACGCCGACATCTGCGTTGTAATGAAACACCACGCCTTCGCCCTGCATTTGTTCGACGCGGCGATCAACGTGGATTTTTTCCATCTTGAAGTCAGGAATGCCGTAGCGAAGCAGGCCACCAGCCTTGGCCCAGCGCTCGTAGACATGAACGTCATGGCCGGCACGCGCAAGTTGCTGCGCACAAGCCAGGCCCGCCGGGCCAGAGCCGATAACCGCGACTTTCTTGCCGGTCTTGCGTTGCGGCTTGTCGGGCTTGAGCCCCTGTGCGATCGCGCGATCGGCAATCTCGCATTCAATCGACTTGATGGTGACCGGGTTCTCATCGATGTTGAGCGTGCACGAGGCCTCGCAGGGCGCCGGACACACGCGGCCGGTAAATTCGGGGAAATTGTTGGTCGAGTGGAGGTTACGCGCGGCCTCTTCCCAGTTCCCGCGATAGACCAGGTCGTTCCAATCGGGGATCTGGTTGTTGACCGGGCAACCGGTCGGGGCGCCCGTGATGCGGTTGGTGCCGTGACAGTAAGGCACGCCACAGTCCATGCAACGCGCCGCCTGTTCGCGGATCTGTTTTTCCGGAAGCGGCAGCACGAATTCGTGCCAATGCTTCACACGCTCCGCGACCGGTTGATAATCGCGATCTTCGCGCTCGATTTCCAGAAACCCGGTGACCTTACCCATACCTACTCCGCGGCCTGCATCGTGGCGGCCTTCTCCTTTGCCATCTCAGCGAGCGCGCGGCGGTACTCGACCGGCATCACTTTACGGAATAGCGGGCGATAACGGTCCCAATTGGCGAGGATTTCAGCGGCGCGCCTGGAGCCCGTATAGCGCGCGTGATTGGAAATCAGCAGTTTCAGGCGTTCGGCGTCCTTGGTCGTTAAATCCGACATGACGTCGACGCGGCCATGCGATTCAAGATCAACACCGAATTCCTTTTCGGCAATCTCTTCTTCCTCCGGTACGGGCTCAAGCTCGACCATCGCCATATTGCAGCGCGACTTGAAGGTGCCATCCTCGTCCAGCACGTAGGCGATGCCGCCCGACATGCCCGCCGCGAAATTACGACCCGTGCGCCCAAGAAGGACAACGACGCCCCCGGTCATGTACTCACAGCAATGGTCGCCCGCGCCTTCGATCACGGCGATTGCACCGGAGTTGCGCACGGCGAACCGTTCGCCGGCAACACCGCGGAAATAGCATTCGCCCTCGATCGCGCCATAGAGCACGGTGTTGCCGACAATGATCGATTCCTCCGGAACGATTCCGGAATCGGCTGGGGGGCGAATGATCAGGCGCCCGCCCGAAAGCCCCTTGCCGACATAGTCATTGGCATCGCCTTCGAGTTCGAAGGTAATGCCGCGCGCAAGCCAGGCACCGAAGCTCTGTCCGGCCGTACCGGTGAAACGTACATGAATGGTGTCATCCGGCAGGCCCTCGTGACCGTAGCGCTTGGCCACTTCGCCGGAAAGCATGCCGCCGCATGCCCGGTCCGTGTTGTGGATCACCGCCTGCAGTCGGGTAGGCGCGCCGCGGTCGAGCGCCGATTGCGATTCTGCGATCAGCTTGCGATCGAGAATTTTATCGATCTTGTGATCCTGCGGCTCGCACCGGAAGATCGGAGTGTTCTTGTCGGCCGGCGGCTTGGTGAACAGTTTGGAGAAGTCGAGGCCTTTTGCCTTCCAGTGCTCCACCAGCTTGCGCCGGTCAAGCATCTGCATCTGCCCGACCATCTCATCGAAGGTGCGGAAGCCGAGCGAGGCCATCAACTCGCGCACTTCCTCGGCGACGAAGAAGAAATAGTTGATGACGTGCTCGGGCTGGCCCTTGAAGCGCTTCCGCAAAACCGGATCCTGCGTGGCGACGCCGACCGGGCAGGTGTTCAAATGACACTTGCGCATCATGATACAGCCGGCGGCGATCAGCGGCGCGGTGGCAAAGCCGAATTCATCGGCGCCGAGCAGGGCGCCTACGACGACGTCACGCCCGGTGCGGATGCCGCCATCGACCTGCACCGCGATCCGCGAACGCAGCCGATTGATCACCAGGGTCTGGTGCGTTTCGGCGAGGCCGATTTCCCACGGACTACCCGCATGCTTGATCGAAGTGAGCGGCGAGGCGCCGGTGCCACCTTCGAAACCCGCGATGGTCACGTGATCGGCACGCGCCTTGGAGACGCCGGCGGCGACGGTGCCGACGCCGACTTCGGACACAAGCTTTACTGATACGTCACCAGCGGGATTGACGTTCTTCAGATCGAAGATCAGTTGCGCCAGATCCTCGATCGAATAGATATCGTGATGCGGCGGCGGCGATATCAGGCCGACGCCGGGCGTGGAATGGCGCACCTTGGCAATGGTCTTGTCGACCTTGTGGCCGGGCAGCTGGCCGCCTTCGCCGGGCTTGGCGCCCTGCGCCATCTTGATCTGCATCATGTCCGAGTTGACGAGATATTCGGCGGTTACACCAAAACGCCCCGAGGCCACCTGCTTGATGGCCGAGCGCATCGAATCCCCGTTTGGCAGTGGCTTGAACCGGTCGGCTTCCTCGCCGCCTTCGCCGGTGTTCGACTTGCCGCCAATGCGGTTCATGGCGATAGCAAGCGTCGTATGGGCCTCGCGCGAGATCGAGCCGAACGACATAGCGCCGGTGGAGAAACGGCGCACGATGTTCTTGGCGGGCTCGACGTCTTCAAGCGTCACCGGTTTGCGGCCGTCCTCATCGGCATTTTTCAGCCGGAACATGCCGCGAATGGTGAGCAGCCGTTCGTTCTGCTCGTTTACGATCTGCGCGAAGGCGCGATAATGGTCTTGCGAATTGCCGCGCACTGCATGCTGAAGCCGTGCCACCGTTTCCGCGGTCCAGACGTGGTCTTCGCCACGCACGCGAACGGCATAGTCGCCGCCGACATCGAGCATCGAGCGGTATATCGGTGAATCGCTGAAGGCGTCACGGTGGCGGCGCACTGACTCTTCGGCAATTTCCGCAAGGCCGACGCCTTCGATACGGGTGTGCGTGCCGGTGAAATATTTGCCGACGAAGTCCTGGCGCAGGCCGACGGCATCGAAAATCTGCGCGCCGCAATAGGACTGATAGGTCGAGATGCCCATTTTGGACATCACCTTGAGCAATCCTTTGTCGATCGACTTGATGTAGCGCTTGATGATCTCTTTTTCTTCGAGCTTCTGGGGCAGATCATCCTTCATAGCGATCAAGGTCTCGAAAGCGAGATAAGGGTTGATCGCTTCCGCGCCGTATCCGGCAAGGCACGCAAAGTGATGCACTTCGCGCGGCTCTGCCGTCTCGACCACCATGCCGACCGAGGTCCGCAGTCCATTCCGGATCAGATGATGATGCACGGCGGCGCAGGCCAGCAGCGAAGGAATTGGCACACGATCGGCACCGGCCTTGCGGTCGGACAGGATGATGATGTTGCAGCCGTTGCGCACTTCCTCTTCGGCACGCTCGCACAGTGCGTCGATCGCCCACCCCATGCCGTCGGCGCCGTGCTCAGCCGGGAACGTGATGTCGAATGTGTGCGACTTGAAATGATCGCCGCTCATCTCCGAGATTGAGCGGATTTTCTCGAGATCTTCGTTGGTAAGGATAGGCTGCCGCACTTCGAGGCGCTTGGTGTTCGACATGCCCTCATGGTCAAGCAGGTTCGGGCGCGGTCCGATGATCGAGACAAGGCTCATCACCAGCTCCTCGCGGATCGGATCGATCGGCGGGTTGGTAACCTGCGCGAAGTTCTGCTTGAAATACGTGAACAATGGCTTCGGCTTGTCCGATAGCGCCGAAATCGGCGTGTCGTTGCCCATTGAGCCGACCGCTTCCTCCCCGGTGGTCGCCATTGGCGTCATCAGGAATTTCAGGTCTTCCTGCGTGTAGCCAAAGGCCTGTTGGCGGTCGAGCAGCGACAGGTTCGAGATCGGTACTTCGTTGGCCGTTCCGGGCAGCTCCTCGAGCACAATTTGCGTGCGCCCGAGCCATTCCTTGTAGGGATGGCTCTTCGCAAGAGTCGCCTTTAATTCTTCGTCCGGAATGAGCCGACCCTCGTCGAGGTCGACAAGGAGCATCTTGCCCGGCTGGAGCCGCCACTTCTTCACGATGTCCTTTTCAGAAATCGGCAGCACGCCCATTTCCGAAGCCATCACGATGCGATCGTCGCGCGTGAGGAAATACCGCGCCGGCCGCAGGCCGTTCCGGTCAAGCGTGGCGCCAATTTGCCTGCCGTTGGTAAAGGCGATTGCGGCCGGACCGTCCCACGGCTCCATCAGAGCGGCGTTGTATTCGTAAAAGGCGCGCCGTTCCTCGTCCATGAGCGGATTGCCCGCCCAGGCTTCCGGAATCATCATCATCATCGCGTGCGCCAGCGAGTATCCGCCTTGCACAAGGAATTCGAGTGCGTTGTCGAAGCAGGCCGTGTCGGACTGCCCCTCGTAGGAAATCGGCCACAGCTTGCTGATGTCGCTGCCAAACAGCGGCGAGGAAACCGAAGCTTGTCGTGCCGCCATCCAGTTGACGTTGCCGCGCAGCGTGTTGATCTCGCCATTGTGCGCGATGTAGCGGTACGGATGCGCCAGCGACCAGGTCGGGAATGTGTTGGTCGAGAAGCGTTGATGAACCAGCACGAGGGCGCTCTCGAAATCCGGGTCGTGCAAGTCAGGATAATAGGTGCCGAGCTGGTCGGCGAGGAACATACCCTTGTAGATCACCGTGCGACAGGAGATCGACACCGGGTAATAGCCTGACGTGCGGCGCTCGCGGCGCTTGTAAATCGCATTCGAGATCGATTTGCGCAGGATATAGAGCCGCCGTTCGAACTCGTCCTCGGAAAATTTCTTTTTTCCGCGCCCGATGAACACTTGCATGTGCTTCGGCTCGGTCGGTTTGACGGAATAACCGAGCGTCGAGTTATCGGTCGGCACGTCGCGCCAGCCGAGCAATGACAGGCCTTCACGCGCGATGACTTCCGCATAGATGTCACGAATGATCTGCCGCCAGTTTGCGTCCGTCGGCATGAATAAATAGCCGACCGCGTATTCACCGGGCTTCGGCAACTTGAACCCGAGCTCGGCCGTTTTCTTGGCGAAGAACTTGTGCGGAATCTGCACGAGGATGCCGGCGCCGTCTCCCATGCGCGGGTCCGCACCGACCGCGCCACGATGCTCGAGATTGCAGAGAATGCGCAGGCCATCTTCGATGATCTGATGCGACTTGCGGCCTTTGATGTCCGCGAGGAATCCAACGCCGCACGAATCCTTATCCAGTGCCGGATCATAGAGACCCTGCGCGACGGGTGCGCCCGGATCTGCGGTCGAACCGCGTCCGGTGAATCCTGCGTTGCGTTTCTCCTCGCCCATCTCATCCTGCCTCGCCGGCGCAGCCGCTGCTCCGGCGTACTCACTTTATCCGCGAGCCTGTCACGTTCGTGGCCAATGCTAACTGATCTCGAGAAGGGCAGCCCTGTCCGGCTTATCGCCGCCCGTGGCTGCTCCTGTCGGGCGCCACCGATGTCTGCCCCTGCGACTTAAGAGCCGCCACCCGTGCTCGCCACCCATTAGGACAGTATTGCTGTCCTAATGAACCATGCCAAATTTTGCCCCGCCATACAAGACTGGTCCACGTCAGAATGGCGAAAACCTTTCCTAATGTTGCGCCGGCGCGGCTGAACCAAGCAAGAACAGGACCATAGGGCCAGATTCCGCGCAATGGCGTTGCGGGCAACGGCACTATGCCGGAGCGCGGCAGCTCCGAAATTGCGGCCCGGTCGGGGGCCGGGCCTGTGCGTGGCTACAGGCGAGGGCTGGGGGGCCCAAAACGAAAGCGCCCCGGTTTCTTGCCGGGGCGCCGACGTCTTTTGGATTAAGCGGAACGTTAGGCCGCAGCCTTCGTGTCTATCACTTGGGCTTTGGAGCCGCCATTGCCGATCGGAATCTGGCGCGGCTTCTTGGCCTCGGGGATTTCGCGCACGAGATCGACGTGCAGCAATCCGTTCGAGAGGCTCGCATTCTTGACCTGGACATGGTCCGCCAGCTGGAAGACCCGCTCGAATGCGCGGGCAGCGATGCCCTGGTAGAGCACCTCGCCGTTCTGTTCTTCCTTGGCTTGTTTGCTGCCTTTGATCGTCAGCGTGTTTTCTTTCGCCTCGATCGAAAGGTCATTCTCGCCAAAACCGGCTACTGCAACGGTAACGCGATAGTCGTTCTCACCGGTGCGCTCGATATTGTAGGGCGGGTAACCCGGAGCGGTTTCGAATCCGTCCAGCATCGAAAACAGGCGGTCGAAGCCGACGGTGGAACGATAGAGGGGAGAAAGATCGAAAGTTCGCATGGCATATCCTCCTTGAGTTGAGCGACATGCGGCGGTCCGCCGGAATGGCCAGACGTCGCCGTACGCAGCCATAAGGCCTGCGCAAGCTTGATATGGGCGCGGTTTCGCGGCCCGCAAGAGGGCGCGTAGGTGACCATAAATTATTGAAAAAACTGACGTTTTTGATGCGCAGCCACATTCGATTGTGAGTGCTCGTTACCCTGTTATAAGGCCGACACGCCGCTTGCGGCTTACCTCGGCTCCTCTCCGGCCTCATGAAACTTGTATCCATTCCCGCCAATCCGGTTCCCGATGGTGTCGTGACCGGTGCGATCGAAACTCCGGATGGAGTGACTTTGCGTTTTGCACGTTGGGCCCCGCCGCCGGGCCGCAAAGGCACCGTGGTCGTGATGCAGGGTCGCGCGGAGTTCATCGAGAAATATTTCGAAACGGTGCGCGATCTGCACGCGCGCGGATTTGCAGTGGCCACGTTCGATTGGCGCGGCCAGGGTCTTTCGGATCGCAGGTTGTCCGATCGCCACAAGGGCTACGTGCGGAATTTTTCCCACTACATCACCGACCTCGAAGCGATCATGGAACAGGTGGTCATGCCTGATTGCCCGCCGCCCTATTTCGCCCTGGCGCACTCCATGGGCGCGGCGGTGACTATCCGCGCGTGCCATGACGGCAGCCGCTGGTTCGAAAGAATTGTGTTGTCGGCGCCGATGATAGCGTTGCCGGAGGGACGGCTGACCCGTGTTGCCGGGCCGCTTGCGCGCTTCATGCGGATGATCGGTCGTGGAGGGGCCTACGTGCCGACTGGCGATTCAGCGCCGACAGGCAGTGAAAGTTTCATCGGCAATGTGCTGACCTCCGATCCGGTTCGCTATGCGCGCAATGCCGCCGTTCTCGAGCAGGAGCCTGAGCTCGGACTCGGCGCACCGACGGTCGCGTGGGCTGACGCGGCCATGCGCCAGATGAAGGCGTTTGCCGACAGCTCGTATGCCGTCCGGATCCGCCAGCCGATTTTGATGGTGGCTGCCGGTCGCGATGAAGTGGTCTCTACGCCGGCCATCGAGGCTTTCGGTCAAAATCTGCTCGCGGGACGGCACCTCATTCTTGCCGGCGCGAAGCATGAGATCCTGCAGGAGCAGGACCAATATCGCGGGCAGTTCTGGGCTGCATTTGATGCCTTCGTGCCCGGTACGCCGCGGTTCTAGCCGTTCAAGACTTCCAGCGCCGCCTCGTGCACGCGTTTGTCGCCCGCGACCACGATGCGGCCGCCATTCTGCGCCGGTCCGTTCTCCCAGGTCGTGACAATGCCGCCGGCGCCGGTGATGATGGGGATGATCGCGACGATGTCGTATGGCTTGAGTTCGGTTTCGATGATCAGGTCGACAAGTCCCGCCGCCAGCATGCAGTAGTGGTAGCAATCGCCGCCATAGCGCGAGAGCTTCACCTTGTCCTCCAGCTTTCCGAAAGTCGTGCGGTCTTCGCGATTCATCAGCAGCGGGCTCGTCGTAAACATCAACGCGTCGTCGATGCTCGCGCATTCCCGCACATGCAGATCTCGGTTGCCGAAGGGCCCGCGATAACGCGCAGCGCCGCCGTCTCCCGAGAAACGTTCGCGGGTGAACGGCTGATTCATCAAGCCGAATACCGGCTCGCCAAAACGCATCAGGCCGATCAGCGTGCCCCAAACCGGCATGCCGGATATGAATGATTTCGTGCCGTCGATCGGATCAATCACCCAGACGTATTCGGCATCGGTTTGCTCGGAGCCATATTCCTCGCCGAGGATTCCATGGTCGGGAAACTGCTTGCGGATGAGGGCGCGCATTGTCTGCTCGGCCGCCCGGTCTGCCGCTGTCACGGGATCGAATCCGCCCGCTTTCTTGTTCTCTATCGCAAGCGCTGTGCGGAAGAACGGGAGGATTGTTTCGCCGGATGCAGTGGCGAGTTGATCCACGAAGCTGCTGAAGTTGATGGCCGACATGCCGTTTGCCTGTTTAAGCCCCCGCCTATCCGCGAGCCAGCCTGTCCGCACCACACGCACAAAGGCCGTCCCTTGGTGACGTCCGGAAGAAGGCTGTTGGTGTTTTCTGCTGCGCTGCGGGGTTCCGTCTCGGGCATTTTCGCATGGTCAGTGTGGAATGGCGACGCAGCGCGATGCAGTTATGCAAAAATAGCATAGGAAACTGGGCCTCAAACCTTGATTTTTGTGCGTCGCGGTGTAGCTTATTGCAGTGCGGTAGCGAGAGCTACTGCTGCCCTCCTTGGGCGTTTCCTCCCTAGACTTGGGCCGCTTGCACCCGCGAGCGGCCCTTTTTTCTTTTGTAGCTGTTCCAATGGCGACTATTCGGCGGCCGCCCGGTAGGGGCGAAGCTGCTCAAGCGGAATCTCACCAAGGCGCCGGGCCAACGTCTCCATATCGGCCGCCAGGCGGCTGAAAGCGGATGAGCGCTGGTAACGCCGCTCGTCCATATAGAGGGCGCGGTTGATCTCCAGCTGGATGGCATGCAAGCCGGCAGCCGGATTGCCGTAGTGCTCAGTGATGAAGCCGCCGGCGTAGGGCTTGTTACGGCTGACGGTATATCCGAGCGTCCGCAGGGTCTTTTCGACCGTCTCAGCCACGACGCCAACGCAGCTGGTGCCGTAGCGGTCGCCCAATACGAATTCCGGGCGTGGGCGCTCGTCGCGATGTCCGGCGGTCGACGGCATGGAATGGCAATCGATCAGCACGGCGGCGCCAAAATCCCGATGCAGCCGGGTAAACAAGCGGCGCAGCGCCCGATGATAGGGCTTGTACAGACTCTCGATGCGCCGCAGGGCGTCGTCGACTGGAATGCGCTGGTCGTAGATCTCCTGTGCATCTCCAACGACACGGGCCACCGTGCCCAAGCCGCCGGCCACGCGCATTGAACGCGTGTTGGCAAAAGACGGCAGACGGCCATCGAACATGCGCGGGTCGAGCTCGTAGGGCTCGCGGTTCACGTCCACAAAGCAACGCGGAAAATGGGCACGCATCATGGGATAGCCGACGTGCACTACGCCCGCGACCAGCTCGTCGACAAAACTGTCCTCCGAGCGGCGCAGCGTGCCGATATCAAGCCGACAGGCTGTCAGGAACTCGCGCGGGTAGGTTGAGCCGCTGTGGGGTGAATTAAACAGCACCGGCCCGTGGCATGCCTTGGGCTCGAGAATTTCGAACGGCGGGTCCAATTCGTCGCGAATTTCGCTCATAAGGTAAGGGCCATGGCGGTCAGGCGGACATTAACGTCTCGTTATAACCTCTATTGTCCATGGTCAGGGCACAAAGCCAAGCCATGCTTTTGGTTCACCCGTTATTTACCGGGCATAAGTCTTAATCAGCCGGCTGAGGCGGTCCAAGATGGTCCGAGACGGTCCATGGCGGCCATGCGCCGGCCGGGCGGGGTATTGAGTGGTAATGTCTAAAATCCTTCTGGCGGAAGACGACACCGATATGCGGCGCTTTCTGGTCAAGGCGCTACAGAACGCCGGATTTGACGTCACGTCCTATGACAATGGCATGTCGGCCTATCACCGGCTGCGAGAGGAACCGTTCGAGCTGCTGCTTACCGATATCGTGATGCCGGAAATGGATGGCATCGAGCTTGCGCGCAGGGCGGCCGAACTCGATCCCGATATCAAGATCATGTTCATCACCGGCTTCGCGGCGGTCGCGCTCAACGCCGATTCCAATGCACCCAAGCACGCCAAGGTGCTGTCGAAACCCGTGCACCTGCGCGAGCTGGTCAGCGAAGTGCAGAAAATGCTGGCTGCCTAGCACTTTTGCGCGGCCTTGCCTCGCCGGTGTGGAGCCGATAGATCAATCCCGGTTAATGGGCGCGTAGCTCAGCGGAAGAGCACTACCTTGACATGGTAGGGGTCACAGGTTCGATCCCTGTCGCGCCCACCAGCCTTCGCTCGCTTCGCGAGCCACGGCTCGGCAAGCCGCGGCAATTTCTCACACAGTGAAGCGAGCGAAGGATGCCGCGCCGCAGTTCCGCAGGAACGAAGGCGGGCGCGCGTCACTCCGCAATTGCCTGATAGACCAGCGTGCGCATGAGATAGCGATAGTGCAGCCGCTCGAGGGGCGATTGCATCATCAGGATGACGATGAGTTGCTCCTGCGGATCAATCCAGAAATACGTGCCGGTGACTCCAGTCCAGGAATAATCACCGACCGAACCTGGCAGCGGGTTGCGTCCCGCGTGCGTGCGCACGGCAAAGCCAAGACCGAAGCCAAGCCCGAGTTCGGCCATTGGGGCCAGCGCGCCGAACAGAACGGGGGTCGACGGGCTACGGTGTATCTCTGCCGTCAAATGGTCGGACGTCATTAGCTTCACGATCGCGGGCGACAGGAGCCGAGTGCCGCCGAGTTCGCCACCATTCATGAGCATTTGGCAGAAGCGCACATAGTCGTTCGCAGTAGACAGCAGCGCGCTGCCGCCCGAGATCCAGTTTGGACGGGAAGCCATGTCACGCATCGGCGGCCGCTTGCCGGATGCAGGATCAATCTGCGGGTGCGCGGCGCGGTCGATATCGACCGGGCCGAAACCGCTGTCGGCAAGCCCAAGCGGCTTGCAGATACGTTCGATGATAAAGTGATCGAGCGCCATGCCGCTCGCAACTTCAACCACGCGGCCGAGCACGTCAGTTGACATGCCGTACTGCCACGTGCTGCCGGGTTGATAGGCGAGGGGGACCTTTGCGAGCCTGGCAACCATCTCCGCGTTTGTCTGCTTTTCGTCCGTGACATTGGCGTCGATATAGGCCTGCCTGAGCAACGGGCCGGCGAGATGCGCGTAGCTCAGCCCAGACGTATGCCGAAGCAAATCCTGCACCGTCATGTCTCGCTGGAGTGGTTCTTTCGTGAGTTTCTTGGCCGAAGCATTGTCGGAGTCGACGGCGACCTTGAGGTCGGAAAATTCTGGAAGATAACGCGCGACCGGATCCGCAATGAGCAACTTGCCTTCTTCAGCAAGCATCATGGTTGCGACTGAAGTCAACGGCTTCGTCATCGAGGCGATGCGGAAGATCGTATCGACTTTCATTGCAGCGCAGGCCTCGCGATCCCGGTAGCCAAGCGCGTCATGGCAGACAATTTTCCCATGTCTTGCGATGAGCACGACCGCGCCGGGTACCACACCTTTGTCGACGTCCGCTTTGAGCGTGTCGGATATGCGTTGCAGGCGCGCGGAGGACAATCCGACGTCTTCGGGTTTGTCCGTCCGCGGCAAATCGAAAGTCACTGTGTGCCCCTTATTTCCAGAA
>Ga0187765_10000223_pt1 | contig 20252 bp, 24 predicted proteins | sample 0216_QUI02_MP05__3_FD_133018 | JGI IMG/M metagenome (GOLD analysis project Ga0187765, IMG submission 133018) | Tropical peat soil microbial communities from peatlands in Department of Meta, Colombia - 0216_QUI02_MP05_10_MG | ecosystem: Environmental > Terrestrial > Soil > Wetlands > Peat ...
AACCCGAAGTTCGCGTCAGTGGGTTCCGGAAGCCTGTGCGAACTTCGGGTTCGCGGCACTAGTGTCCCGATTCCGATCCGCCGACAAATACGATGCGCCGCAAGATGCGACGTGGCGGGGTCGCGCATGGAGGTTAAGATGAAGCGTGTTGTGTTTGCGTTTGCCGCGTTCGCTGCGATGACGACAATCGCGGCAGCGGCCGATCTCGGGCGGCCTGCGCCCTACTATCCGGCGCCGGCGCCGGTCTATGCGGCGATCTACAACTGGACCGGATTTTACATTGGCGTCAACGGCGGCGGAGGCTTCGGCAGTTCGAGCTGGGATTCGACCGGGAGCCGCAATGTCAGCGGCGGTTTGATCGGCGGCACCGTCGGCTACAACTATCAATTCGGACAGGTGGTTGCCGGCGTCGAGGGCGACGTCGACTGGTCAGGCATCAATGGCACGACCAACAATTCGTGTCCGTTCGGCTGCAAGACCAGCAATTCCTGGCTCGCCACGGTGCGCGGGCGGCTCGGCTATGCGGCGGATCGCTTCATGCCGTACATCACCGGCGGCGCCGCGTTCGGCAATATCCGCGCTTCGGCGACCGGCTTCCCGGACACGAGCAGCGATCAAACCGGTTGGACAATAGGCGCCGGACTGGAAGCCGCGCTGGCGCCGAATTGGTCAGCCAAGGTCGAATATCTCTTCGTCGATCTCGGCAGCTTCAATTGCGGACTAAATTGCGGCGCAGTATCGGCGACCGACAACGTGTCGTTCCACGCCAATCTTCTACGCGCTGGCGTGAACTATAAGTTCTGAGAAGCAGACGCAATCCACATCACCCGCTCGGCGCAGTCGCGGCGAAAGCCGGAACGCGCGCGGCGAAATCATCGAGCCAGCCGACCAGGCGCGGATGGCCGGCGCGCCAGCTGCCGCCGAAGCGAAAATCGCGATAGCCGAGCGCGCAGGCGAGCGCAATTTGGCCGACATCAGGCAAGCCCGCGCGATCGAGCGCCGGCGGATTATCTTCGAGCGCCGCGAGCGCACGCGTCACCTTGCCGGCCTGATGCTCGAGCCATTTTTGCTCGTGATGCTCATGGGCGCGCCATCGCGCCTCGTAGACGGTCAGGATCGAAGCATCGAGAATCCCGTCCGCCAATGCTTCCAGCCGCAAAGCGGCGAGACGCGCCCGCCCGTCGCGCGGAATGATTCTGCCGCCGCCCGCGCGTTCGTCGAGAAATTCGAGAATGACGCGCGAGTCGTAATAGGCCACGCCGTCTTCGGCAATCACGACCGGGATTTTACCGAGTGGATTTTGATGGCGCAGCGTGTCGGCAACATTGTTAGTGTCCGCGGGCTCGATCCGCGTCTCGGAATCAAAGCCCAAAAGCGCGATCGCGATCCGCACCTTACGCCCGAATGGCGACGCCGGGGACGAACGCAAAATCATCATTGCCGCACCACATCCATGCAAGGTCGAGAGAAAACACAGCTACCCGGCGGCGGAACAAGCCAGCGGCGGCCCAAGCGCGCAAATACAGTCCGCGCCGCAAAAGCCTAAGCGCAGCGGCTTGGGCTCGGTCTAGCCGGTAACGACGAGGTTGACGGCCTTTGGGCCTTTGCCCTTTTTATCGGGCTCGACCTCGAAGCTGATGCGCTGGCCTTCCATCAGCGACTTCAGCCCCGCGCGTTCAACGGCAGTGATATGGACGAACACGTCGCGGCCGCCATCGTCCGGCTTGATGAAGCCGTAGCCCCGCTCGCCGTTGAAAAATTTGACCGTACCGGTCATTGCCATTTCCTAACTCCTTCCCGCGGTCACGTCGCCGCCGCCGTCAAAGGCGTGACGGCTAGGCCGGACATCCACACGAGCAAAGAGCTTAAGCCCCCGACGGCCTCAGCCACTCCGCCGGCCCCCCAGAGGAGGCGGAACGTCTAAGCCAGTTGAGGAAGGCTAAACCAATTCGAAGGTGTGGAAAAGTGGGCAGCAGCAAGGTTTTGTGCGATTCCGGCGGCCAAGCGAGGGCCAATCAGGGGCCAAATGCGGCCGCAGAGGCGAAAAACGTTGCAGGTCCGGTCATTCTCTCGCAAGCCAATCGAGGCGGTAATCGCCCTGCGGCGCCAGCAGCCGCGTGAGCGCTGCAAGAATCAGGCGTAATTCGCGTTCCAGCGGGAATGGCGGGTTGACGATAATGAGTCCGGAGCCGGCGAGCGCAGCATCGGCGCGCGGCGGGGCGATCGAGAATTCACAGCGGAGGATTTTGGGCACATCGAGCCGGAGCAGCTGCCGCGCCAGCGCATCAGGAGCCTCGCGCGCCTTGATCGGATACCACAGCAGATAAAGCCCGCTCGGCCATTTATGGTGCGCCTGGGCGAAAGCATCGGCGAGGCGCGCGAACTCGATTGTCTCCTCGTAGGGCGGGTCGATCAGCACCAAGCCGCGGCGCTCCTTGGGCGGAATATTGGCCAAAAGCGCCATCCAGCCGTCAATGGCGAGTGCCTTGGCCCGTGCATCGCCGTGCAGCGAAGTTTTCAGCGAAGCCGCCGCGCTTGGCTCGATCTCGCAGGCTATGAGCCGGTCCTGCCGGCGCAACAGCGCCTTGGCGATCAGCGGCTAGCCGGGATAGAGCTGAAGCCGCCCACCGGAATTGATCGCGGCAACGATGTCGAGATAAGGCGCAAGGAGCGCTCGCGCGGGATCGCCTGCCGCTACCCCCGGCCGCGGCAGCGCAAAGGGGCTCGCGAACAAGCGCCCTATGCCGTCGCGCCATTCGTTGGAACGCGCGGCCTCAATCCCGAGAAGATCGTAGCGGCCGGCGCCGGCATGGGTATCGATGACGCGAAACCCCGCCGGCTTTTGCCGCAAATAGTCGAGAATGCGGGTCAGCACGACATGTTTGTGGACGTCGGCAAAGTTGCCGGCGTGAAACGCGTGCTGATAGTTCATGTCATGTTGCGGTCCGGCACATCTTGGCCGGACTTAGACCGAATCCGCATTGACGAACAGCGGCTATCTCAGCCGCCGCGCACCGGCGGCATCGACAACTGATCGCGGCTGCAGCTGCGCTTGGCAATATCCGCACAATCGCGGAACTGGAGGTCCTTGGACAAGCAAAGCCGCACTTCGGTCAAGCGTTTGGCATCGCAGCCGACCGCCATCGCATTCGGCGACAGGCCGGGATTGGCCTTGATGAAGGCCTCTTCGACAGCATGCGGCGTAACACTGAGCGGCTCTTTGAGCTCGGTAAATTCCAGCGGGATTTTCACTGCCGCTCGCGCTTTGCGCACGGTGTCGAAATAGGCGCGCGGCGATTGGCCCGAACAGGTGCCATGGCGATCCCATTCGTTGTAAATCAGCCGCGGCGCCGGCATCAAATCGAGCATCGAGGAGACGATGCCGCGATTAAGCCGGGGCGCCGGAACCTCGCAATATTCCGGGAAGCCATCATCGTATTGCGGCCATAACCCGTGGACGACGAACGAATAAGGCCGCGGACCGCATTGCACACGCGCACTCGCCCCAGCTGCTCCGCGTTCGGCGGCGCCAGCGCAAAACGATGGCGACCAGGATAAGGACAGGACGTAGAAGTCAAACTGCCCCGGTGCATTCTGGCGGGAATCTTGTGCACTCGCCGCTTGGGGGGTGAGCAACAACGCAAGCAACGCGAAACGCAACACTACCCTGGTCATGACCACCCCCCTCTACGCGCTCGACCAACATAGCGAAGCCTAAACTTCGACGTCGAACAAATCAAGAACGAAAAATTTCACCCTTGGTCACAGCATGGTCAAAGCGCCGTCGCCATCCTGGGGGAAAATGGGGATCGTCGCGGCTGAAGCCACAAGCGGGCTGGAAACCATCGCATTCGGCCCCTAATTTGAGAGTTGCACCAGGGTAAGGGAGGCGCGGCGCATGGCCGTTTACCGGCTATTCAAGAACGAGCCCTTCGAGCCGGAGGCGATCCTCAGCATGACACGCGTCTATACCGACGTGTGCCGAACGCTTGGACTGAGTGACTCCGACCATCATGAGACGAATGTCGTGGCGGCGAAGGTGATCGAATATGCCCAACGCGGCGCGCGCGATCCGATGTTGCTGCGCGATTGCGTGCTGGAAGCCTTGCGCGGCTGAAGCCGACGGTGCACGCCAAAAATTAGGGCCCCGCTGCCCGGCAACCGGGCTTATAGGCCCAGTCACGATCGAGCCCGGCAACGCAGAAATTGACGCCCCAATCCATGCCGATCATGCCGGTATCTTCGGCAATCGAGTAGTAAATCGTGTGTCTGCCGCCGTCGTTGATGACCGCTATTCCGCTGCAGAAGCGGCGCGGAATAGCTTGGGCGGTCCAAGGCAGGAAGTCGAGCTCGTGGATATCCTCGATTCCGACGATGCGCAGTTCCGAATTCCAGAACCGGAACTCCTTGGTGCGGAAATTGGCAATGATCCGGTCAAGGGCTGCCGGATAATCGCAGGCCGGAACTACGCGGTTATAGCGCGGGCCTGAGAGCCAGAAATCCTTTTCAAACCAGTTCGCTGCGCGCGACGGCGCCGCTGACAGCGCGCAAAGGAAAAGCGCCAGCACGATGGCGGCAAGGCGCTCGGCGTGCCGCCAGAATTCATCGATCGACGGCAGGCAGCGCTTCGCTTCGGCTAGCCACAATCCGACACGGGAGATTGTTCGCGACATTGGGGCCCCTCCCCCTCTGACGTCGACAACCGTGCCGCGCGCCGCCGGTCCGGTCAAGTCCCGCGGGTCTGATATTGGCGCTTTGCCGCCCGTTGCGGGCACAAAAAGAGATGGCGCGAATCGGTTTTCCGCAGTTCTGTTATCAACGTAGGGCTGAGTAAGCCCGTGCGCGAGCGGCGTCAGGTCGCGCGTAATTGTTGCATTTGATTCGTCATGTCCGCGTCCATCGCGAACCAGCCAAGCTAGTGCCAGGTCGCAGCTTCGCGGTGTCCTTCACTCATAGATTGTTGCGCGAGAGTCGTAACGACCGGCCAGATAACGGCCGGCGAGCCGTTTGGCCAGTTTGGGGAGACTCACAATGGGCGAGGTGCACCGGCTTCCGGCGCCGGAGACGTCATTTAGTTTGCAAACAGCAGGACGCCTGATGACCGAAATTTTTCCGCAATGGGTGCAGGATTTGGCGTTGCTGGTCGAAAGCATCGAAACCATACGCCCGCCGGGCGCATTGCCGGATTGGCAGCCTGGGGCAACGGTGCGGCTGCCCTATTCCAGAAAGGTTTGCAGCGAGGCCGCGGTGGTGTGTACGCAGGCATTGATGGCGCTGGCGGACACCGCGATGGTGCTGGCTTGTTCCGCCGCCTGGAACGGTTATCGGCCGATGACGTCAATCGACCAGACCACGCATTTTCTGCGCCCGGTGAATTTCGACGTCGTCGCCGATGCACGGGTGGTGCGGATCGGCCGCAATACAAGCTTCGGCCGCGTCATGTTGCTCAATGCGGCCGACCGGCGGCCAGTGGGCATGGCGGCAAGTGCTTATGCCATGGTCTGATATGGCGAACAGCGAGCAGCGAGGTAGCGAATGGCGCGATCCAAGCGTATTATCTACTCGCTATTCGCTGTTCTACGAGGCTTTGCCATGGTTCGCACAATCGTGATCACGTTTGCCATCAGTGCTGTTGCTGTCGCGTTGGGAGGCAGCGCCACCGCCTGGGCGATAGGCGCTGAGTTCGCCGGCCCCGGCCCGGCGGTGACCGGTAATGATACGGGCGGCATCTTCCCCTATTCGCCGGGCGTCGAGCCGATCTATCGCCAGATCGCTGGCGATTTTTGCGCGCGCTGGGGCCGCTTCGCCAAAGTCACCAGCTTCCACCGCGTCTATGGCGATTATGTCGGCTTCGTCTGTTATGATCGGACCGGGAAGATTCACTAGTTGATCGGAGCATCATCGCGAAAGATCACGCTCAAATAACAAGCTAAAGCGAGCTGCCGAATGAAACAAAATCATTTCGCTTTAGCGCCAGTCGCCGATAACCGTCTGAACGAGCGCCAGCGCAGCCACCGCCGCTGTGTCGGCGCGCAGGATCCTCGGCCCGAGTGCGAGCCGCACCACATTCGGTAATTTGAGAAGCGCCGCGCGCTCATGGGCGGCGAAGCCGCCTTCCGGACCGATCAAGATTGCAAGCGGCGCACGGCGCGGTACCGCGGCAAGCGCCGTCAGCGGATCGGCCAGGTCGGCAGCCTCGTCACAAAACACCAGATACCGCTCCGGCAGCCAGGCCGCGAGTAAGCCGCTCAACGGCGCCGGCGTGGCAATCTCCGGTAAGGAAAGAATGCCGCATTGTTCGGCCGCTTCGACGGCATTGGCGCGCATGCGTTGCAGGTTGACCCGCATCACCTGGCCGTGCTGGGTGAGAACCGGCTGCAATTGCGACACGCCCATCTCGACCGCTTTCTGCACCATGTAATCGAGCCGCGCCGCTTTCAGTGGCGCGAACAAATAATGCAGATCGCCGGCCGAAATTTGCGGCCGGGTCTGCTTGGACACCCGCAATGCCGCCTCGCGCGCGCCGGCTTCGAGGCTAGCGCGCCATTCACCGTCGCGGCCGTTGAAGACCAAAATGCCGTCCCCGTCTTGGAGCCGGAGCACTCTTTTCAGGTAATGCGTTTGGCCGCGATCGAGCGTGACGATGCTATCGCCGGCAAGCGGTGCATCGACATAAAGGCGCGTCGTGCTGAAATCGTAATGCGGCATGCTGTGTTCCACGAACGCGTAGTATGGCTCCGCGGCTCGTCGGCCGCGGGCAGACCATGCTAAAGCCAATCGATTTCGGCTTTAATCGCGATTTCGCCTTCGCACCTGGCACAATGGATTTATCCAGTATTCGTTTTGCCTGCGGCGGGAGATTGAGCTTCCCCAACTTTCGAGGCCGAACCATGAGGTCGCAGTCGCCCATTTTTCCCGGCTTTGCCGCGTTGTCGCCGAATTCAACACGTCTTTACTGCGGCAGCGGCCACCGAAGCGAGCCTTTAAGGGCGGCCGGATTTCGGGCAAAGTCAGAGGGCCAGCGGCAGGGACGAATCGTGGGCCGGCGACGGTGGGGGAGAGGGCTATTCATGAAAAGCGCGCGCCCGCTGTCGCCGTGTTCGGCTTTTTACTTGTCCGCCTGTGCGGCCTTGGCGCTTTGCGCTTTCGCCAATCGCAGCGCATGGGCGCAGTTTCCCCCGCCGCCGGGCGCCGCGCAGCCGCCGGCCGGCGTGCAGTGCGGCGACTTCAGCAAGCTCGGCCTTGAAGCGCAAAAACGCAGCGCCTTGGTCGCCGCCGCAATCAAAGGCAAAGCCGACCGCAAGGAAATCTGCACGCTGATTAGCAACTTCTTCACCGCCGAAGGCAACCTCCTCAAGTTCCTGGAAGACAATAAAACCTGGTGCGGCGTCCCCGACCAGGCGATCGGCATGGCCAAGGCCAATCATGAGAAAACGGCGAAGTACCGCACCGCCGCTTGCGAAGAAGCACCGCACCCGAAAGCTCCGACGCTGAGCGATGCCATAAAGGCGCCAAGCGTCGATACCTCCAAGAACACCAAGACCGGCCGTGGCACCTTCGATACGCTGACCGGAAATCCACTGGCGCGATGAAGGAGACGACCGGCCGAGTTGCGGACGCGACCGGTAATTGGGTCGACGGCTTTGCCCCGGCATGGTCCCGGCCCTATCTGCGCCTGGCGCGGCTCGATCGTCCGATCGGTTCCTGGCTCTTGCTACTGCCCTGCTGGTGGTCTTCGGCGCTCGCGGCAATCGCGGCCGGTTGGAGATTGCCCAACCTCTGGCACATCGCGCTGTTCTTCGTCGGCGCCTTCGCCATGCGCGGCGCCGGCTGCACCTGGAACGACATCGTCGATCGCGATCTCGACCGCGCCGTCGAGCGCACACGATCGCGACCGATTGCTTCGGGCCAGGTCAGCGTCGCCCAGGCCACGCTGTTCTTGATTGCGCAATCGCTGCTTGGGCTGCTCGTGCTGCTCGCATTCAACGGGTTTACCGTTGCCCTCGGCATCGCCTCATTGGCAATCGTAGCGGTTTACCCGTTCATGAAACGGATCACCTATTGGCCGCAGATCGTGCTCGGCCTTGCGTTTTCCTGGGGCGCCTTGATGGGTTGGGCCGGAATGTTCGGACGGCTCGATTATCCCGCATTGTTGCTCTATGCCGGATCGATTGCTTGGGTGATCGGCTACGACACCATTTACGCCCACCAGGATCGTGAAGACGACGCGCTGATCGGCATCAAATCCACCGCATTATTGTTTGGACCGCGCACCAAGCCGATGCTTGCGGTGTTCTACAGCGCCGCGGTCGTTCTCATCGGCATCGCCGGCTTCGCTGCCGGCGGCGGACTGGTATTCGCGCTGGGGCTCCTCGCCTTCGCCGCTCATCTGACCTGGCAGATCGCGCGGCTCGACATCGGCGATCCCGATAATTGCCTCGCCGTGTTCAAATCGGACCGCGACGCGGGCTTGATTTTGTTTGCGGGTCTGGTGCTGCAGGCGGTAGTGGGTCGTTAGCGTGATCACGAAAAGTGGAAACCGATTTCCGGAAAAGATCATGCTCAGACAAAAAGCTGAAGCGAAATAGCGATTGAACCCAAAATCCATTTCGCTTTAGCCGTTCAAAACGGCGTGTTCGTCTTTGCCTCCTCTCGCCAGCGGCGGGACCAGGCAGTACACTTATGGCCATGAGCGGCGATCGAGAGGCATCCGATGCCCAGCGCCAACGACTATTTCAAAATGGCCGAGGAGTGCTACCGGCTGGCAAACGAGGCCAAGACCGACACTGACCGGCTGGCCTGCATTGATCTTGCGCGCACCTGGCTCGAAGCGGCAGCCCAGCAAGACGAGGCGGAAAAACGCACGCGCGAAACGCCATCGAAGTCTTAGGGCTTTCGGGCGCCGGCGGCCTATTTCGCAAGAACCGGATAAAGGGCCTGCGCGGTCTTGCCGAAGATCCAATCCTGATCCGATTGCCTGGCGAACGAAAATGCCTTTCTGGCGGCCTCAAGAATTTCAGACAAGGTGCCGGTCGAATTAGGAAAATTTGAGCCCCAGGCAACGCGCGAAGCGCCAAACGCCTCCATCACTTTGCCGAAAAACGTCTCCGCCTCACCGTTTCCCCAGCTTTTCGGACTGATGTTGATCGGCGTGACCTTCAAATAAAGCTGTTCGTACTTGGCAAGCGCAAAGAATTCAGCCGCTGCGGCATAGGGCGGCCCGTCCATAGCCGGCGCTCGCGCCAGGTGATCGAGAACAATAGTCACTTTCGGAAAGCGATCCATGATCTGGCGCAGAAGCGGGATACCTTGCGTCTTCATCTGCATGCAGACCGGGACGTTCTTGGCCGCCGCATGTTCCCAAAACGGAAATGTCCCCGGATCGGCAAACCAGGTCGACTGATCCGGAAGCGTGCTGCCGGTGGTGAATAAGCGCATCCCGCTGCAGCCGCGGGCAAGCCAGTAATCGAAAGTCTGCACTGCCTGCGGCGCCAGGACGTCGATCGAGTAGACGCCGGTGAAACGATCAGGCACGGCCGCGACGGCATCCGCCACGTAGCGATTGTCGTAGCCGTAAGCAGTCGAGGAATGCACGATTGCCGCCTTGTCGACACCAGCAATGTCCATTTCCTTCAGCAGCATTTCATAGGTGGTCGGCCGCTCGCTCGACCAGCTCGATTGCCTGCCGCCAAGCGGGGCGAGCGGATAGCGTGCGGTGTCCGGCGAGACGATATGCGGATGGATGTCGATGACGGCCATGCCGGTTCACGTTAGATGCGGCGTTGAAAAATCGTGGATCGATGCTGTTGAGCAGTGCGCGTGCGAGTAGTGCATTTGCCCCTTGCCGCGACAATATCACTTCCGGGCGCAAAAACATTACGTCCGGGGCAACAACGAGCGGCGGCTATATTCATTTTTGAAAGCGAGTGCCGGTCAATTCCACTCTGGGGTGGCATACCGCGGACGAAGCGGCCCGCCGACGCCCTTTCACATGCCCTCCCGATCGAGCCATGCATGTTCGAAGCGTTCGATCTCGTCCGCCAGTTCGCGCCAGTTCCGCATCAATTCCAAATAAGCTTCTCGGGTCTTCGGGTCTTTTTCTTTTTGCGCTGCGAGGTGGCACTCCAGCGCCTTGACCCGGAACCGTTCCGGCCGCGTGGTCATGAGAACCAACGAGAGGAAATTCGACCCGTTCCTTCAATTCGGGAGCAGCGGTTTGTCCCAGCGAATATCGTGTCGATCACCGGTATTCCGGGAGCCGACCGATCCAGATGCGGAACCTGGCCAGATAGCTTCCATTGCCTCAAAGGCTTGACAAGCGCCTTGCTATTTTGTTTGGCGGGTCGGCGTGAGGATCGCTTTCACAACGACGCAAATTCGACGGTGAATTCTATTCCCACGCGCTGATTTCGCGCTCGCCCTGATGGATGACGGCCGCGCGCTCGGGCCGGCCAACCTGTCGACGCAAACGGCGCGATGAATGCCGGCGCGCAATCGCACTGCGCCGTCGGCGACGCCAGGTTGCCGGCGCGATCCGCAAGGCGCCGAGGCGCGCGAAGGCTTCGCGGATGGTTCCATCGGTCTCGCCAATCAAAAGCGGCAAGCCGAGCACCCGCCCCCAAATCTGCCATTCGGCGACGATGTCGTCGGTATCGGTGGAGGCGAACAGCGGCAACGACAGCGCCGTGTCGGCATGTTCGAGCGTGACTGCAACAAATGGCGGCGTTTGCCTCGTGGCGTCCAATCTGATGGCGACCCCGCGATAGGCGGCGACCGGCAAATTCACCGCCATCCGCATGCCGGCGAGCGCGCGGCGCAGCACCACCCGCTCACGATGCAGGTCGACAATGCGCACGCCAGCGTCCGCCGCGGCATCGGCGGTCGTAAAACGCGCGGGCAAGGAGAAAGGGTCGAGCCGCCACGGGCTCGCAGTCGTGTTGGCACGACGCGTCCCGGCGCGGCTCGACCCGGCAGCGGGCCTGCCGGCTTTCATTTGACGCCCCGAAATTCCCGCCGGGCTGTTGCCGCCCGGTTGCCGCAACCCTGCCATGGCGCCGTCGCGATCAGCTTAAAAAGCCTGGTTAAGGCCCGGTAGCGCGCAGGCAAATGCGCGCATGATTGACGAGTGGTTGCCAGACGCCGAACAGAGCGTCCGGGCCGCTTGAATCCTGCGTGATTGCTGCACATCTTCGCATCATCGATATTGTTCGTTCGACTTCTCTCACCCGGCCGACGCGGCGTCTTGTCTTGCGCGCGCCGCCCCCGTAAACCGATCGCCAACCACAATGCCATCGCTGCTCGATCAATCGGTGTTACTGAATCTTGCCGAACGGCTGGTCGCCGCCGCAAAACGGGCCGGCGCCGATGCGGCCGATGCGGTCGCCGTACGCTCGGCCTCGCTCGCCGTCGAATTGCGCGATGGCGGGGTTGAGGAATCGGAGCGCTCGGAAAGCGACGATGTCGGTCTTCGCGTTCTCGTCGGCCACAAGCAGGCGGCGGTCTCAACCAATGACATCAAGGCCGATGGGCTGGACGCGCTGGCCGAGCGCGCGGTCGCCATGGCGCGCGCGGCGCCCGAGGACCAATTCGCCGGCCTCGCCGATCCCGCGCTGCTGGCGCAGACATTTCCCGATCTTGATCTGCTCGATCCCGACATGCCGTCGGTTGCCGTGCTTGAGGAGCGCGCCCGTCGCGCCGAACAAGCGGCGCTCGCGGTTGCCGGGATCGCCAAATCCGGCGGCGCCTCCGCCTCGGCGGGGATTGGCGGCATGGTGCTGGTGACGAGCCACGGCTTCCACGGCGCCACGATCGGTTCGCGGCATTCGATCGCGATGTCGGCAATCGCCGGTAGCGGCACCGCGATGGAGCAGGACTACGATTATTCCGCGACATTGCATGCCGGCGATCTGGACAGCGCCGAAAACGTCGGGCGCATTGCCGGCGAGCGCGCGGTGAAACGGCTTAATCCGCGTAAGGTCGAGACGCGCCGCGTACCGATCGTCTTCGATCCACGGATTTCCGGATCCTTGATCGGCCATCTTGCCAACGCGGCGAACGGCAGCGCGATCGCTCGCAAGACGAGTTTCCTGCGCGACAAACTCGGCCAGCGGCTATTCCGTCAGGGCATCGCCGTCGTCGACGATCCGTTGCGCAAGCGCGGCTTGCGTTCGCGGCCGTTCGATGCCGAAGGCGTTGCCACGCGAGAGCTCAAGCTGATCGAGGATGGCGTGCTCAAGAGCTGGCTCCTCGATTGCGCCACCGCGCGCGAGCTTTCCCTGCAGACCACGGCGCACGCACAGCGCGGCGTGTCGTCGGTCCCCGCGCCGGGACCGAGCAATCTCTATCTTGCGCCGGGCCGGCGAACACCCGCTGAATTAATCGCGGAGATCAAGGACGGCTTCTACGTCACCGACCTGATTGGCGCCGGCGTCAACCTGGTGACGGGCGATTACAGCCGTGGCGCCGCCGGATTTTGGATCGAGAACGGGGTGCCGACTTTTGCCGTGAGCGAGGTCACCATAGCCGGACAGCTCGCCGCGATGTTCGCCGAACTCGAACCGGCGAATGATCTCACCTTCCGCTACGCTACCAACGCGCCGACCGTGCGCGTCGAGGGTCTCACCGTTGCCGGCCATTGAAGCCGACGGCGTGAGGGAGATCTCCGCGCGCGCCGCCGCACGACTGGAGTCTGCGGTCCGCGAGGCCGGCGCGCTCGCGCTGTCGATGTTTGGCAAGCCGATCAAGACCTGGACCAAAGGAGCCGCATCGTCGCCGGTCTGCGATGCCGATATTGCGGTCGATGCCTTGCTGCGCGAACGCTTGACGGCTCCGCCCGATGCCTTTGCCTGGCTGTCGGAGGAAACTGCCGACGATCCTAGCCGCCTCACCGCGCGCTATGTCTGGGTCGTAGACCCGATCGACGGGACGCGCGCCTATATTGCAGGCGAGCCGGATTGGGCGATCTCGGCGGCGCTGGTCGAGCACGGCAGACCGATCGCAGCCTGTCTCTACGCGCCAGTGCTCGAGCAATTCTTTGCCGCGCAGGCCGAGGCGGGCAGCACGCTCAATGGCAGCGGAATTGCGGCAACGCGCGGAGCGGATCTGCAGGGGATTAGCATCGCCGGACCGCAAAAGTTTGTGGAGCGTTTGAGCTCGATCATGCCGCCGTTCACAAAACTTCCGCGCGGCCACTCGCTGGCGCTGCGGCTGGTGCGCGTGGCGCAGGGCACCTGCGATGCCGCCTTTGCCGGCGGCAACAGTCACGATTGGGACCTTGCGGCGGCCGATCTTTTGGTGCACGAAGCGGGCGGCGCGCTCACGCCTCTCGCGGGCGGAACGATCGTCTATAATCGTCCCGTGCCGCGGCATGGGATGCTTATCGCAGCCGGCCGAGACAGGCACACGGCGCTTATCAAGCTTCTTGGGGACGAACGCCTCGCCTTGCGCTAATCGCGAACCGTACACGCGGTTCAGACAGATGCCGGACATGAGGGGATGTATGCGGCTATGGCAGCACGTCGCGCGACAACGATGGGCTAAAGCGGCGATCGGGGTCACCGCCGCCGAATATCTGCGTTTTGTCGGAGCGACGACGCGCTTCACGCTCGAGCCGGAGGATATTTACCGGCGCGGCGAAGCCGACATGCCGATCATCTTGGCGTTTTGGCATGGCCAGCATCTGCTCGCTCCCGTCGCTCGCAAAGTGGAGCATCGCGTCAATATGCTGGTGTCGCGGCATCGCGACGGCGAGATCAACGCCATCGCCGCCGCCCGGCTCGGCGTCGGCACTATCCGCGGCTCGGGAAACCACGGCGGCGGCTTCGTGCATAAAGCCGGCGTCGCGGCATTCCAGCTGATGCTCGACTCGCTTGGCGAGGGCCATTCTATCGCGCTGTCAGCCGACGTGCCGAAAGTGGCGCGGGTCGCCGGGCTCGGCATTATCAAACTCGCGCAAGCCTCGGGTCGTCCAATTTATCCTAGCGCGATTGCCACCAGCCGCCGGATCGTGCTCGACAATTGGGATCGCACCACCATTAACCTGCCGTTCGGACGCGGCGCCGGCGTCGCCGCCGAACCTGTCCTGGTGCCCCGCGCTGCTGACGATGCCGCACTCGAAGCGGCGCGGCGCGTTCTCGAAGACCGGCTCAACGCGGCGACGCGGCGCGCCTATGAGCTTGTCGATTGCGCGAACGGCGGAGCTTGAACGTGCCGAATAATTTGCCGCTAGTATTGCGCGCCTATCAACTCGGCTCTGCACTTGGCACCCCGCTCGCCTCGCAACTTTTGCTGCAGCGGCAGAAGCGCGGCAAGGAGCATCGCGAACGGCTAAGCGAGCGGCTCGGTCAGGCCAGCCTGCCGCGCCCGAAAGGCCCGCTGGTCTGGGTGCATGGCGCAAGCGTCGGCGAGATGCTCGCTGCCGTACCCCTGATCGAACGCTTGCGGGCGCAGGATTTCGCGGTGCTGGTAACCTCCGGAACTGTGACGTCGGCTGCGCTCGCCGAACAGCGGCTGCCGAGCGGCGTCGTCCACCAATTCATTCCGCTGGACGCGCCGCGCTTCGTCCACCGCTTCCTCGAACATTGGCGGCCTGATCTTGCGCTGTTTGTCGAATCCGATTTGTGGCCCAACCTGATTTGCTCTTGCGCCAGACGTAAAATTCCGATGATCGTCATCAATGGCCGCTTGTCCGAGCGCTCGTTCAAGCGTTGGCGGCGGGTTCCCGGGGTGATCGCCGCCCTCCTAAACCGGTTTGATCTCTGCCTCGCGCAATCCGCAAGCGACGCCGAACGCTACGCCAAGCTCGGCGCGCCGAGAGTGAGTGCGACCGGCAATCTCAAGCTCGACATTCCCGCGCTGTCGGCCGATGAAGCCGCGCTGCGGCGGTTAAAAGACATCATCGGCAAACGCCCCGTCGTGGTCGCAGCATCAACTCATCCGGGCGAAGAAGCGGCCGTCATCGGCGCCCACCGGCGGTTGCGCGCGAAATTTCCCGCATTATTGACGATCATCGCACCGCGCCATCCGAGCCGCGGCGCAAACATCGCCGAGAGCGCGAAAGGCGCCGGTCTTGCGGTCGCGTTGCGCTCGCGCCGGGCCCAACCGATGCCCGACATCGGGATTTATGTCGCGGACACGCTCGGCGAACTCGGGCTGATGTACCGGCTCGGGTCGATAGTCTTCATGGGTGGCTCGCTGGCGAGCCACGGCGGACAAAATCCGATCGAGGCGATCCGGCTGGGGGCCGCAATTATTCATGGGCCGCACGTGTGGAACTTTGCCGATATCTATGCCGTATTGGATGCCGCGCGGGGCGCGCAAGCGGTGACCGATGAAGAAGCGCTGGCGGCCCAGATCGGCATCTGGCTGAGCAATCCGGCGGCGCGACAAGCCGCCGCCGACGCGGCCGCGGTAACGATCCAAAAGCTTAGTGGCGCGCTTGAACGTACTTGGACCGCGCTCAATCCCTACCTGATCCAGCTCCGTCTTGAGGAAAGGGCATGATCGAGGTCGTGTCGGAAGGCAATTGATGCGCGAGCCGGCGTTTTGGTGGCAGGCCGGGACAGGCGGTCCGTTAGCACCGTTCGCCGCCCTTTATGGCGCCATTGCCGGATTACGCATGCTGGCGCAGGGCCGCGAAGCCGGCCTGCCAGTTATTTGCTTGGGCAATCTCACGGTGGGCGGCGCCGGCAAGACGCCGGCGGCGCTGGCCGTGGCGCAGCTTCTTCATGCCGCCCATGAGCGGCCGTTCTTTTTGAGCCGCGGCTATGGCGGCCGGCTTGCCGGGCCAGTGCGCGTCAACCCGGCGCTGCATCGCGCTAGCGATATCGGCGATGAACCGATTCTTCTTGCGCGGCTCGCACCCACCATCGTCGCGCGTGACCGGGTCGCCGGCGCTGCTTTCGCGCGTTCCGCCGGTGCCAGCGTTGTTATTATGGACGACGGCTTCCAGAATCCATCGCTCGCCAAGGACCTGAGCTTTGTCCTGATCGATGGCCGCCGCGGCATTGGCAATGGCCGCGTCATTCCCGCCGGACCCTTGCGTGCGCCCTTGGAGTTGCAACTCGAGCGCGCCCAAGCGCTGATCGTTGTTGGCGCGACGAATGGCGCAACAAATATTGTCGAGCGCGCAGAGCGGCGGCGGATGCCGATTTTTCACGGCCGGCTTGAGCCGGATGCGGCCGTTGTCAAAGCAATCGGCCGGCGCAAAGTCTTGGCCTTTGCAGGCATTGCCGACCCTGATAAGTTTTTTGTAACGCTCACCGCCGCCGGCATCCAGATCGCGCGTCGGGCGAGCTTTCCGGACCATCATCGCTTCAGCGCAGCCGAAGCGCTCAACCTCCTCGCCCAGGCGCAGGCGGATCATCTGATGATCTTGACCACAGAGAAGGATTTGGCGCGGCTGACTGGCGAGCCGGAGCTGCAAAAGCTAGCAGCGCATGCCAGCGCGCTGCCGGTGCGGCTTGTGGTTGAAGAACAGGATCGGCTGCGCGACGTGATCCTGAGCACACTTGCTCACCGTCGCGCGACGGTTTCAGCGCAGAAGACGTAATCAGAGTTCTTTGGTGTTAGCGCCCGTAACGGGAACCCAACCGCTGCAAGACCGCTTCCGGCGTGGCGTAAGCTTCCTGCAAATCGACACTCCAATAGCGAAGCTCTTCCAGCGGAATCGACACCCCGGTCACCGCGCAGCGGACAAAGGTCCCTGGCCGCACCACACGGAAGTCGCCGTCGAGGTATTTGACCTCGGCTTCGCCCGGCATTGGCGCGGGACGATCTGTACGATTGAGCACCGTCACCTCCGTGCCTGCGCTCCGGGCGTTATAACCTGCACGCGCCCGGTTTGCAGGCGTTTACAGGAAGCCAGGACATAATAACGCGGACGCCGCAACGAAAGGCAAGGCTAGTGGCTGGCTGGCCACCGGTTCGTGATCTCGATCGGCCTGCGCGGCGTGATAATTTCATCGTCGGGGCGATTTGCTAACTTAGAGCCAGAAAACCATGGCTTGCCGGTTCTGGGCTTTTACCTGGGTTTTTACCTGGGCTTTTGTTATCGCCGCCGGGCTTGCTTGTTCGCAAGCAATTGCCGCGCCGGAACAGATCGATATTGCGGATGGCAACCTGACTTTGCATGCGAGGCTGTACCGCCCCGATGGACCGGGCCCCTTCCCTGCGGTCGTCGCCCTGCACGATTGCGGCGGAGTGAACCAGCGGCCAAACACCGAGGCGCAGCTTTATTCGGAATGGGCGAAAACACTGGTCGCCGACGGTTTTGTCGTCCTTTTTCCGGATTCGTTCGGATCACGCAATCTCGGCTCGCAATGCCGCGAACATCACCGAACTGTGCATGCTTGGCGCGAGCGCGTCGGCGACGCCAATGCCGCGCGACTCTGGCTGCAAAAGCAGAGCTACGTCCGCGGCGACCGCGTCTCGCTGCTCGGCTGGGCCAATGGTGCAGTAACCGCGTTATGGACCATCAGGTTGACCTCGGTCACCCATCACGAGGCTGCCGATTTCCGCTCCGCCGTTGCGTTTTACCCGAGTTGCCGGCGGCTCTCACAGAGTGCGTGGAGCGCGCGCGTGCCGACGTTAATCCTGATTGGCAGTGTCGACGATTGGACACCTGCGGCGACATGTCAGCAGATGGTGGCGGGCGCTCGGGGCCGTAGCGCGCATGTGCAGATCATCGTCTATCCAGGCGCGCATCACGAATTCGATCGCGCCGATTCGCCGATCAGATTGCGCACCGGGCTGGTCAACACTGCAGATCCGTCCGGCAGCGCGCATGGCGGCACAAATCCGGCCGCGCGGGCCGATGCGTTCAACCGCGTGCCTCAGTGGCTGGCGCGTTAGTTGCGAGCGAAAGAGACGCCGCGCCGAAAGCTATCGGCGCGGCGAAGCCGAATGCCGACTGACGGCCGATTACCACCAGCGGCAGTGCACGTGACCCCAACGGCCACGCCAGCAGTGACGGCGATGACCCCACCAGCGTACTGGCGTCGCCGCGCTTTGATCTGCTGCAGTTACACCCGCAAGAGGCGCAATCGGCGCGGCTTGCGACGTCCCCGAGACAGCCAAGGTGAGGAAGGCTGCGACCATCATCGCAAACACAGTCCTTGTCATTTCATTCTCCTTGTTTTCTCCTCCGGCGCGAACCTGTGCCAGCGCATAACATTCAACAAAGATGGCGGTTCCGCGGATGACGTCGATTTCACGTTCATGAATGGATAGTCAGAAATAATTCCGACCCGCCGACAAATAATTTCGACTCGCCGACAATGTACGAGTCAAACAATCGCAATGCGCGCTGAATTTAATTCACTCGTCTAAAACAGATCGCCTTGTCCGGAAGCGCCGCGACGGCTGCGCGCTTTGGTCGAATCGGCTGGCTGTTCGATCGTGGATCCGCCTTCAGCGCGGGCACCGACGCGGCCATCGGAAAATTCAATGTCGAGCAGCATGCCCGCGCTGACCGCCGCGGCTGCGCGCAACGGCTGTCCCTTGGCGTCGCGCACCAGTGTAAATCCGCGCGCGAGCACGGCACGGTAGGATAACGCGGCAAGGAGCTCGCCGCCGCGCCCGGCACGCGAGGCGCGCACGGCGATGAGCTGCCGCACCGCGCGTTTGGCGCGTTCGCCGAAAGCGAGGAGCCGTTGGCGCTCCTGCGCAATAGCGCTGCGATGGATGCCAAGATTGGCGGCAAGGCCGGCGCGCAGCCGCGACGACAGACTGCCGTAACGTTCGCGCCGGCGCTCGATATGCGTGCGCAGAAGCCGGCCGCTCAGACGTCCGGCGATTCGCGAGAAGTCCACATGATGGACGTGTGCATTGGTCCGCAGCGCCCGGTCGAGGCCAGTCGCGGCATGATCGAGCCGTTGCCGCGGCAGCGCCAGCACCTCATCGGCTTTTGGCAGCGCCCGACTTGCGGAACGTAACTCGGCCTGGCGCGCATCCTGGTTGCGCCGCCAGCAGGCGAGCGCGCGGCGCGACAGCGATTCGATGTCGAGCAGCAGCTCGGTGCGAACCGGAACGGCCATTTCCGCCGCCGCCGTCGGGGTCGGAGCGCGCCGGTCGGCGGCAAAATCGATCAGTGTGACATCGGTTTCGTGGCCCACGGCCGAAATCAGCGGGATCAGGCTCGCAGCCGCCGCGCGCACCACGATCTCTTCGTTGAACGACCACAAATCCTCCAGCGAGCCGCCGCCGCGGGCAACGATAATCAGATCCGGCCGCTGCGGCAGGAATGCACCTTCGCGTTCGGGCAGCGCATTGAAGCCATCGATCGCCGCGGCAATTTCGGCAGCCGAGCCCTCGCCCTGCACCTTGACCGGCCACACCAAGACCCGGCGTGGAAATCGATCGCCGAGCCGATGCAGGATGTCACGGATTACAGCGCCGGTCGGCGAGGTCACGACGCCGATAATGCCGGGCAGGAACGGCAGCAGCTGTTTTCTCGCCTCATCGAACAGTCCTTCGGCGGTAAGCTTGCGCTTGCGTTCTTCAAGAAGCGCCATCAGCGCGCCAATGCCGGCGGGCTCCAGCGTGTCGACGATGATCTGATATTGGGAGCGGCCGGGATAAGTCGTGAGCCGGCCGGTGACGACGACTTCAAGGCCGGCTTCCAGCCGAAGCGCAATGCGCAGCGCCGTGCTGCGCCAGATCACGCCGGCAATGCAGGCGCGATCGTCCTTGAGGTCGAAATAGACATGGCCATTGCCGTGGTAGCTGACTTTACCGAGCTCGCCGCGCACGCGCACATAGCCGTACGCCTCTTCGATTGTGCGCTTGAGCGCCGTCGACAGTTCCGAGACGGTCAGTTCAGGCAGGTTGAGGCGGGGCTCGTTCATCGCAGTTTGTGGCCCGGCAAGGTTGACGAACAGGTAAACTCCATGGCGATTAGTGGGGTTCATTGCGTGCTCGGGTCAAGCCCTGCCGCGGTCTGCAACACGTTCTGATCGATGAACATTTTATTATTGGGCTCGGGCGGGCGAGAGCACGCTCTGGCCTGGAAAATGGCCGATAGCCCGCTGATCGAGCGGTTTTATTGCGCCCCAGGGAACACCGGCATTGCGCAAGAGGCCGAGTGCGTACCGCTTGAGCTGACCGATCATGCCGCCATTGTCGCATTTTGCCGCCAGCATGGAATCGACCTGGTCGTCGTCGGGCCCGAGGCGCCGCTCTGCGCCGGTGTGGTCGACGATCTCGAAGCGGCAGGCATAAAGGCATTCGGCCCAAGCCGCGCCGCGGCGCAGCTC